>Ga0209487_1000207_pt1 | contig 53788 bp, 54 predicted proteins | sample Poulit2012_FD_187524 | JGI IMG/M metagenome (GOLD analysis project Ga0209487, IMG submission 187524) | Agricultural soil microbial communities from Georgia to study Nitrogen management - Poultry litter 2012 (SPAdes) (version 2) | ecosystem: Environmental > Terrestrial > Soil > Agricultural land... | reverse complement strand
AAATTCTACTAATGCAACATCATCTACATAAACGATTGGAGCATTCAGCGCACTGATCGGCTTGCTAATGATGACACTAGCTTGTGTCGCTGTTGCTGGTGCTAATTCCGTTATTTGCAAGATGTTTAACCAGGCATCACTTGTCCCACCCGGTATGTTCCCATAAACAATTTCTTCCTCTAGCCCGACCCCAACAACTTCACCTGCTGTGTTCTCATACAACACTTGCACGTATATTGTCGGACTATTGAGATCTGTAGATGTGGATAATGAGACATGAAATTGATAGTTTTGTCCTGAAGTAATTGCGACTGTTTGTCGAAGTGAAGATTCCGCTGTGCCATATGCAAGATTAGCAGCAAATCTTCCCGTATGTGCCTTTTTTGCTGTAACCGTTGCATTGACACCCAACCAATATTCTAAGGTACCTGTCTCAAATCCACCATTAACGATTAAATCTCTTATCGCCAAAAGGGTTCCTCCTCTTTACTTTTTTTAAGCTCTATACAGTGTGTTGCTAATTGTAGAACTTACCACATTCTATGTATTCAAAAATGGCTTGTTCAGGCAATCGAGCCAATATAATCATACATTTTTCATACCCAGAGACAGCAATCTATCTTTGTTGAGTCACTTTTTTCTGAAGCTACATATAATAAAGTAAAATGAAAGAGGTGACATCATGAAGAATCAAGTCAATCAACAAGAACGATTTAAACGCTTTAGAAATAGACCATGCGGGTGTAGTTCAACACCATCCAACAGTACAAACTCTACTCGTCGGACAGCGAGAAATCCACATGTACAACGTGCCCCCTATCAGCATCGGTCTCAGCAAAACCGTTCGATGAAATCAAGATTCACCCACTAGTCATCGTACCTAGTTCCCTTTATAATTCGAAAGAAACCAATGGTTGATAACCCATTGGTTTCTTTCATTATGCTTTATTCATCTGTTTAGCTGGATTCCCAACGACTGTCTCTCCTTCCGCAACATCCTTTGTGACAACTGACCCCGCTCCAACAATCGCCTGCTTACCGATTGTGATGCCTGGCAATAATGTGGCATTGTTACCAATCTTGGAGCCCTTCTTTAAAATGGGTCCTTGCAGCGCTTCATTTCCCATGCCCATATACTTATCATTTGATGAAGAAAAACAAGGACCAATAAAAACATAATCCTCAATACTCATATGAGCGGTCACATAGGAACTCGTTTGAATCGTCACGGATTTGCCTATTCGTGTATTATTTTCTACCATGACATTTCGCCCGATAATACTGTCCTTCCCCACCTGAACTTTTTCCCGAATACTTGCTAAGTCCCCAATGAGAACACCTTCCATAATGGTCGAGCCTTGATAAATGACACAATGATTACCAATCTTGACATCGTTAAAAATGAGTAATGGTGGCAATTCCTTTGCGAGATGATGTGCCATTGATTTGTTAGCCGCTGGGACACGTCCTAGATAAGTTGACTCATTAATAACTACCTGATCACCAATACATGTATCACGATTGATCACGACATGATGACCAATAACAACATTATTTCCAATTTCTACATTTTCTCCAATGATGACATGTTCACCGATCTTCACATTTGAACCTATTTTCACCGAATCGTCGATCATATTGCTTCCCCCCTTATGGATGATTCCGTTTTCGGTTGTCGAGCATATCAGTCGTAGCAAAGCTTTCCAATGGTAATGTGATAGGACGTTGCCATTTACTAGATTCATAGATGGAAAAGATAGCCTCCATCGTTCGCTTGGCTTCTTCGGCATTTACTAAAACAGGTTGCTTCATTGAAATGGACGCGATAAAATCTTTATACATCAATTCATGTTCATTTAATTCCTCACTTCGTTCGTGTAACGCTTCGACTAATTCAGGGTGATCTTCAATATAACAGTGATCCAGCTCATTAAATTGCGGACCACCAATACAAATGGATCCTTTATCACCGAAAAGAGATAAATAATATCCGATGTTTTTCGGCTTGATCATCGTGTTTGCTTCAATGATTCCTTTTGCCCCATTATTAAATGAAATCGTTCCGAGCCCAATATCTTCTGTTTCTTTTCGTGTATCTTTGGTAACAATTTCTCCATAAATGGAGGTCATATCTCCCAACAACCAAACGAGTAAATCAATTAGATGAACGCCTTGATTCACCAACATTCCTCCATCTTGAGCCCAGGTACCTTTCCAAGTTGCAGATGAATAATAGGCGGGTGAACGATTCAAGCGAATCGATGTAACGCCTAAATAAAGCTTACCTAAATAGCCCCTGTCTACGATATCTTTCACTTTCTGTAGTAAAGGGCGGTAGCGTAATTGATGGCACACTAAGACCGTCTTCTTCCTTTGTTTAGACAACTGAATCAATTCAGTCGCTTCCTTGAGTGATAAGGCAATTGGCTTTTCAATAATAATATGCTTACCCTGTATAAGGGCCTTTTTAGCTATTTCTGCATGTAAACTAGAAAGCGTGCAAATAATGACCGCATCGACATTCGGATCGCGAAGCATGGTATGATAGTCTTGATGACGGCTGATCGACTTGTTCATTCCTTCCTTTTCTCCATATAACTGAATGGCTGCTTCCATTTTAGCTGGTTGCAGATCACTTACCGCGGTAAGTGACATGTCATCAAATAAACAAAGTGTTTGGATATGTCTTTTTGATATATATCCACAACCAATTAAACCGATGCGAATCATGAACAACTCACCTCAGAGCTTTTCAGAGCCGAAATGACGATATCTTGTTCTTGAAACGTTAGAAACGGGTAAAGTGGAATAGCAAACAAGGTATCTGCTAAAGATTCCGCTACGGGAAATTCCCCCGCTTGATAGCCAAGATGTTCATACGCCTTCTGTAAATGCAGACAACATGGATAGTAAATCCCCGTTTGAATTTGTTTCGAGGTTAGCTCCTCAATGATTGCTTGTCGATAGTCGGATTGCAGAGAATAAAGATGATAAACATGCGTATTATCAACCCGTTTATCAGGTAGTTTTATATGCCCCAGTTCCTTTAGCTCCCAATAATAACGATCTGCGAGCACTTGTCGTTGATAATTCCACTGATCAATCTGAGGCAGACAAGTTAATAATATCGCAGCATGTAATTCATCTAATCGACTGTTATACCCGATTTCATGATGATGATACTTTTTCCTACTCCCATGCACCCTTAATGTTTTTATTCTTTTCGCTAGTTCAGGATCAGAAGTCGTGATCATTCCTCCATCCCCCATTGTTCCTAAATTCTTCGTCGGAAAAAATGAGAAGCAAGCAGCATCTCCTAAACTCCCTACTTTTCCCCCTTGATAAGTTGCCCCAAATGCTTGGCACGCATCTTCAATAACAAGCAACTGATAATCCTTCGCTATTTTATTAATCGCCGCCATTTCTGCCACTTGCCCAAATAGATGAACAGGAATAATCGCTTTTGTAGCTGGGGTAATTTGTTTGCGTAGTTGGTTTGGGTCAAGATTAAATGACTGCTCATGAACATCTACAAACACTGGTGTTGCACCAACCCGTGAAATGGCTTCTGCTGTTGCAAAAAAAGTAAATGGCGTCGTAATCACTTCATCTCCCTTGCCAATCCCATACGCGTGAAGCGTCAGTATGAGCGCATCTGTACCATTTCCCACAGCTATGGCATCTGTAACACCTAGGATACGAGCTACTTCAGACTCAAGTTCTTCCACTTTCGGTCCCAATATATATTTTCCACTATCTAAAACGGAACTCATTTCAGCCAAGATTTCCTGTCGAACACTTTGTAACTGGCTTTTCGGATTACTCATTGGGATCATACATCGTGCTCCCCTCTCTTTTACTTGTTTATGATCGGTCCGTACGATAGTAAGTTATTAATAGATGCTTCATAAATTGACGGCACAAACCATATAGACGGCAAAATAAAAGGGAGCCCTTCCGTATGTCCCGCAAAAAGAGTCTGAATAAACATAGATGGTCACAACGATTCTCATTACCAGTGACTACATGTCTATGGCTACATGATTGCAACCGTCCCAACACCGATCCATTATTTCTCAAACAAGCTTCCATCCAAATGGAAAGCTTGTCTCTTTTTCAGTCAACCGTGTATCCCGCGGTACAACAGAAGTAGTATGTATACCTTTTTTAGAAAAACATGCATTATTAGCAGCAGAAAAAGACAGCCATATCGTCATGAATATAAAAAACACTATCAAGCTGTGAACCTCTCCAACTAGTTCCGGCAGGTAGCTGGAGAATGGTTTCGGACAGCTTGATTACTTCATTTTATCCCAAATTGATTTGAGAAATGACTTCCGATCCTGCTGATTTCCTTGTGTCGTGATACGCGGCTCTTCACGGGGCGGTTCTTTCCTATCCGCTTCATCTGTTTCGGTTGGAATTTCGGTAGCAGGCTTCTGCTCTGCTTGCGTTTTATTTTCAAGTTGTTCGGACGGTTTGTTTTGTTTTTCTTTTACCTTCGGCTCTGCATTTATTTTCCGATATGTTGTTGTATTCTTTTTCCCAGGTACAGAGTACACCTCTTGTGCCTGTTGAATATCCCGGAATGTGAATCCTCTATTTAAACGTTCTTCTGCTTTCAAGTCCTGTTGATCACCAGCGGAAACGCTTGCTTCCGCTTCTGCTATTTTCGCGGTTACCTGCTCTTCCATGTTTGTTAATTGCCTTTTCAATGTATCAATTTCCGCTGCTTGTTGATCAATCTTTTCATCGGTGTTGGAATGGGCTACCTGTTCTGAATCTTTATTTTCATCCATCTTCACGACAAACTCCTTTCTTTGCTCCAGAAAATCTGTGCTAGCCTGTTCAGCAATGACGACAGGATGCGCGGTACGATATTGTTCTGATTCTTGATGGGATTCATCGACATGACGATCGCTTATTATCGTGTCAAATAACTGATCTAATAAGATGACGATATAATCAAAATGCTCTTGTTGTTTATTTAAAATTTGTTCTGTTGTTGCTTGCCACTCACTCTTGTCAGTCTCATTCGCCTGTTTCGCAACAAGTCGTTCATTCAATTGACTGACTTCACTTCGCAAATCGGCTTCTACATTTCTCATTGCTTTTAACTTTGTTCGTAACGCTACATTTAATTCAGCGTGCGGATTATGTTGCTCATTATATTGTTTCATTTGATCATGTAAATACGCGATGTTCATCTCTTTGTTTTCCTTACTGATCCCCATCACCCCGTCACCTGTTGTTTATAAATAATCATATGTGAGTACATAGGCAAATGTGACAACGAACCGACCGTTTATCTAATCCACTTTATAAATAAGTCACCTTCTACACTCCTTCTCCTAATAAGTATGAAAAACTAGTTGATTTGCCGTAGCACATTCATCACTGATGACATAGTTTGTTAGAGAATAGATTGATCACTTTAATAAAGGAGTCTGATTGTTTATGAGTAAAGAACCATCGCAAATCCCACAAGAACTTTTATGTATAAATGCAGAAAAAGTTTATGACTGGGTCATTCTACAAGCTACTATTGACAATAATGTATTAGCTGCCGATCTCGGTCCATTGCCAATCGATCCGTGCGCTCCTACGGTTAGCAACTTAACTACGAATTGCTTTCTAGCGGATGTCAATGGAAATCCAATCCCACTCAATAGTGAGATCCCTGTTACAGAAGTCGGTGAAAGACAAGATCGCGATTTTATAATTGATGGTGCGCAAGTTTCCCTACAAAATGTTTCCTATCAAGAAACGATTTATTTAGTCGTCGAGTTTAGTGGATTAAATGCGACAACACCATTTATCGAACAATCACCACCTATTCCGATTGAATTACCGGACTCCGTTTTTTTATGTGCTCCAGAAGGCACTTCATTAGTCGTCCGATTAACCGATCTGGATTGTAATGTTGGTGTAAATTGTACAGGGGGCGCACTGACAAGTGTTGATATCCGTGTCAACCTTTGTCAAAGTGTGCAAGCAGTAACAAATGTTACCGTTGAATTAGTGGCTGATTTTTGCGAACCAAGGGATATTATTACAGAGCAATGTACAACACCGCTTATTCCTCCACAATGTCCCATCTTGTTTCCAGGCTAAACCGAAGCATATTTTGTGCATGTTGTGCATAACAGTAGAGAGGGGGTATCATTCCCTCTCTTTATTCATGTTGAAGGAGGCTTATCACATCATGTCATTAACCGATTTAAAGATAAAATTAGCGCAATTTGAAGAAGAACTGGAGCAAACACAAGCTGCGGTTAAGACGATCATGACTAATAAACAAACCACGTCCGCCGATCATGTGTATTGTTATTTCACACAATCAATCATGATGAATGATCAAACGGAGGAAAATTTGTTGATCATTGGTAGTTTACACATCCAGAATAAATCAAATCATAGCAAAAAGGATCCCACCATTCTTATTAAAATTACCGCAGACAGCAACTTTCATTTCATCGGTAAGTTTAAGTCAACGCAACAAGGACAACAGAATTTCTCATTTCAATGGGAGCGACTAGATGTGGATCATTTAGATGCAAATAATCATTATTGCTTCAAACCAACGCAAACAAAAGAGTTATCCCCACAAGGACAATTATCTTTCCAAAACTTTCAATTAAAAGTACCGGTGAATACCGTATTAACAATAGAAGGATTTACATACTTTGATGGGCAAAACGAAGGGATAGCTGCTCTGAATTCGATCAATCTCAATGCATAGAAGAAAGGTGGTACATCGATTGGATCATCATGACAAACGAAAACTGCGAGAACAAATTGAGTGGAGGCTAGAAGAATGGGTGAAAGAAGACCATACAAATGACCACCTTACCGTAACGAGTAAAAGTGATACGACGATTATTCATATGAGCCAGAAGGATCCATTGAATTTACTCCTGTACCTTTATTTGCAAAGCAATGACTCTCCAAGCATGCCTGATGATGCTCACTTGGAAATAGATGCATTGCATGAGCAAATAGATGAATTGCAAAGAAAAAACAAAGCTTTTCTTCAAGAAATCGAGGCTCCGTATGATAAGGATGAATAATCCATACGCGAAAAGCTCTCTCTGAGGATCGACTACTGATCCCCGGAAAGAGCCAATTTCTTCACTTGCTTCGGCCATTATTTTAATTGGTAAACGCGCGCCTCATAAGGTTTAAACTGTAGTTGATCACCTTGGAGATGATCATGATTTGGGTAATTACTCAATTCTAATGTAGCCGTCAGCTTCATCAATTCTTCCGGCCATGTAAAGATAACCTCTTCATCAAATAAGTTCGTAATAATCACAAACTGTTTATCACCTAATGTCCGCGTATAAGCATAGATTTGGTCATGTTCTTCTAGAATAAGCTCGTACCTTCCGTAAATGAGGATGTCGTGTTTTTTTCTGATTTGAATTAAACGCTGATAATAATAATAAATCGACTGTTCATCTGCTACTGCTTTTTCCACATTAATTTCTTGATAATTGGGATTTATCTTCAACCACGGCTTCCCCGTTGTAAATCCAGCATTTTCATCGCTTGACCATTGCATCGGAGTCCGTGAGTTATCGCGGCCATTTTTCCAAATAATCGCCATGACTTCATCATGCGTCTTGCCTGCGTCCCGTTCATCTTGATACAGATTTTTAATCGCAATATCATTATAATCATCAATGGAATCAAATTGCACATTTGTCATGCCAATTTCCTGTCCTTGATAAATAAAGGGTGTCCCTTGCATGAAGAAATACATCGTCGCCAAACACGTTGCCGCTTGCTCTCTTAACTCTTCATCATTTCCCCATGTTGATACCGAACGAGGTTGATCATGATTCTCTAAGAATAACGCATTCCATCCTATGCCATCTAGCCCATTTTGCCATTTGGTCAACGTTTGCTTCAGTCCATGAATATCCAAGCCTCCGGTAATACTTGTTCCCCAAAGATCAAGATGCTCAAACTGAAACACTAGATTGAATTTCCCGTTCTCCTCGCCAACCCATTCAGCGGCATCTTCTATTTGCACACCATTTGCCTCACCAACGGTCATGATATCATAATGATCAAATGTCTCCGTGCGCAATTCTTCTAAAAATGTTTGAATACCGGGACGATTCATATGTCCTTCATAAGAGGGGACATATTTCTTCTGATCTGGATTTGGCAGATCAGGATATCCCGCTACCTTTTTAATATGTGATATCGCATCAACACGAAATCCGTCAATTCCTTTATCCAACCACCAATTCACCATCTCATACAAATCATGCCGAACATCAGGATTTTCCCAGTTTAAATCAGGCTGTTTACGCGAAAAGACATGCATGAAATATTCGCCTGTCTGCATATCGTACTCCCAGGCCGATCCACCAAAAATAGATTCCCAATTATTAGGCGCTGCCCCATCTTTCCCTTCATGCCAGATATAATAATCCCGATATGGATTATCTTTAGATGAGCGGGATTCAATAAACCATTGATGTTCATCAGACGTATGATTAATGACTAAGTCCATAATCAATTTCATGCCGCGGCGATGAACTTCCGTTAACAGCTCATCAAAATCACTCATCAATCCAAATTCAGCTGCAATCGCTTGATAATCGCTAATATCATAGCCGTTATCATCATTTGGTGACTCATAAATTGGTGATACCCAGATCACATCAATCCCTAAATTTTGCAGATAATCTAATTTTGAAATAATCCCCTGAATATCTCCAATGCCATCCCCATTTGAATCCATAAAACTACGCGGGTAAATTTGATAGGCAACCGCTTCTTTCCACCACTTTTTATTCATGCTTATTCCTCCTCTAAAATGAAAACAATGACCTGTTATTTCTTCTCCACCGCATTTAAATACAAGCGATAGAATGCGGAAAAGGAAATAAAGGCGATCAAAGAACCCGTAAAAAAGGGCACTAAAATAATAAACCCATTAAAACTAATATAAAGTAATAAACCATTTGTAAGTAGGATGACGAAAAACAATACAGGACTTCCTAATGTTAATAAAAACGCCTTCTTAATTAATTTCCATAGATTTTCCTGATAGTGAACACTTACTGAAAAGAAATGAATCGTAAATACATATAAAACCAGGCCAAGTAGAAGAATGGCAAACATCAATATCGTACTCATATCTTTCACATAATAAAAATCAACGATCCAAACGACCCACATGCCAGTGATCATAAAACCACCGCATACGCTTTTTTTATAGTTTTCTTTATAAAAACGAAGATACGTCTTGATTAAAGAGTCTTGTTCCTGATTCAAAATCCACTCACGAGTTAGAGCAAACATCGCTGTTGTCGCGGGGAAAAATAGTAATGGTGTACATACAATTAGCAGAAGGGCAACGAGTACAACATAGTCTGATTCCTCAGCAAATAGTATGTTGATGACTAGAATCACAATGGGAAGATTAAAGATAAACCAACAAATATTTGTAATGGAGAAGTTCATAAACCATTCACTTATTTTAAGTAATATATTATTTTCCTGCTTCATCATTTATCTCCCCTTTCTAATGTGCTAGTCAATGAACCGCGACCAGGAAAAGTGAAGTATGCCTGTGCAGCCTATTCATCGCTCAAAACAGGAGGCGCGTTAAGATAATTTCCACTAGACTCACGCTGTTTTATCTCTGTAGGAATCACAACACTCTTCTTTAATTCCGATGGTTCATTAATTTCTTCAATTAAACTCTTAGCTGATTCATAGCCGAGTTGATAGATTTGCGTATCCACAGATGTTAATGGTGGTATCGATAATTGGGCAATCCTCGCATTGTTAAAACTAATAATACTCACATCATGTGGGACCTGAATCCCTCGTTTCCCTAACACTTGCAATACATGCAAAGAAACCAGATCATCGGTTACGACTAATCCTGTTGGTGGATAAGCTAAATCCATCAGATCATTGACCATGTCCTCCAATACTTGCGTTGAATTGTCGTGTTTGCTATATTGCTCATCATAGATGAGGCCATGTTCGCTAAGCGCTGCTTTATAGCCATTGTATCGAGCTGCCGAGACTTCATAATCCCAGTCCCCCCCGATAAAACCGATCCGCGCATGATGGAGATTGATTAAATGTGTCGTTGCCTCTTTCGCCGCTTCTAGGTTATTGTTATCGACATACATGACTTCATTATGATTTTCAAACGGACTGCCGATCAACACGAACGGGATCCCTTTTTCTACTAAATAAGGAACAACTTGATCCCCTTTCTTCGAGTAGGATACGATCATGCCATCGACGCGTTTCCCTTGTACCATTTTAATGACATCTTGAAAAATAGCTTCCTCCGACTCACCGGTTGTGAGCGTAATGTTAAACTCCATCTTACTGCAATACGCACTTATCCCTCTAACCGCTTCCGGAAAGAAGGGATCATGCATTGATTCACTCGTCGAGTTTTTCATGACAATCCCGATTGTTTGTGTTTTACTTTGCACGAGAACCCGAGCATTATGATTTAAATGGTAGCCTAATTCGTCGATGACTTTACGGACTTTTATCTTTGTCTTTTCACTAATTCGCGGACTATCAGAAATGACTCGTGACACGGTTGATGGTGCTACCTTTGCTTCTTTTGCTACATCTTTGATCGTTATATTCACGGCTACACCTCTCTAACAAAACTATTTGAATATGCTTTTTTGCGTACATTAATGAAGTAATTGTTGTTCAATTACTTAACGGCTCCTTCTGATACCCCTTCGATTATTTGCTTCTGAGCGAAGAAATAACCAATAATGACAGGAATAATCGCGATGGTCAGCCCCGCTAAAGCTAAATGCCATTGCTTCGTATATTGTCCAAAGAAGTAAAACATTTTCAGTGGAATCGTTGCATGGCTTTCTGATAGGACAAGGGACGGTAATAAGTAGTCATTCCAAATCCAAATCACATTCAAAATGGCAACCGTCACTGAAATCGGCTTTAATAATGGAAAAATAATGTGTCTAAACGTCTGAAATTTATTAGCGCCATCGATAATGGCGGCTTCATCAAGCGATACGGAAATACCAGTCATCGCCCCATGATAAAGGAAGATGGATAAACTCGATCCGAAACCAAGATACATGAAGATTAATCCTACCCGATTCAACATCTCTACTTTACCAAAAATGGATACAAGTGGAATCATAACCGATTGGAACGGGATCAACATGGCCGCAACAAATACAAGCAAGAGGATCCCACTTAATTTACTCGTATTTCGAGCAAGTGCATACCCCGCCATGGAAGAAAAGATGATAATAATAGTTACACTAATACCAGTAATCAATAGCGAGTTAAATAATGAATTAACAAAGTTCAAATCGATAAAGGCATCAACAAAGTTCTCCATGGACAGCGATTCCGGAAGTCCCAGAACATTCGTGAAAATCTCCTTCTTTGACTTAAATGCGTTCACAATCATCATATAAAACGGGGTTAACCATAATAATCCAAGGATGATCCCGAATATTTCTACGACATAAAGTTTACGATCCTTATACATTAGAGATCAACCTCCCGTTTTTTATTATAATAAACTTGTGTTAAGGCAATCGCCGCTACCATAATGAAGAAGATAACCGCCTTCGCTTGTCCATAAGCCATTTCATTGGCACTGAATGCCGTATTAACAATTTCCATGGCGACCATTTGTGTTGATTCGAAGGGCCCCCCATCAGTTAATGACAAGTTTTGATCGTAGATTTTGAATGAGTTTGACAAGGTTAAAAACATACTAATCGTAAATGCCGGGGCAATAAGAGGAAAAGTGATGTTACGGAACTTTTGCCAACTACTTGCGCCATCAATTTCTGCGGATTCGATTAACTCTTTCGGGACATTTTGTAAATAAGCGATATAGATAATCATAATATAACCAGACATTTGCCAACATGTTAAAATAACCAAGCCCCAGAACCCTGTGCCTGTTGTCGATAGCCAGCCTGTTAACGCTTCGATCCCTAGTTTTTGACCAATATCACTAAATACATTAATGAAAATAAACTGCCAGATGAAACCTAAAATCAAACCACCAATTAAATTTGGCATAAAAAAGACCGTTCTCAAAAATGAGTTTGATTTAATATTTCTAGTAACAAGCATCGCTAAACCGAGTCCGATGAAATTGAGTAAGAAAATCGTGATCACCGAAAACTTAAGTGTAAACCAAATCGAATCTAAGAAACGGGTATCACTAAGTAAGTTCTTATAATGTTCGAACCCTATGAATTTTGTTGCGGTTAATCCATTCCAATCTGTAAAGGAATAAAATGTACCATAAACCAAGGGCGCAACGACAACAAGTCCAAGGGCGATTAGAACCGGTGTTAAAAACAACCAAAATGAAACGTCCTTGTTTCGCATGCAACTCACTCCCATATATCTTTTTGTAAATCATCAGGAATGAATTTCATAATTACCCCAACCAACTATGTCGATTCACTGCTGGAGTGGTATAGTTATAAATAGGGATTATGAAATTCATTAATCCTGACAAGCTAATAAACAATACAACATCGCTTATTAGCTTGTTTGGTAGTTATTTACTTTCGCTTCTCTTCCCATTTTTCAATGGAATCCGCTTCTACTTCTTCCCATGTCATATTACCAGATAAATATTCTTGCATATTGGCTCCAATAACGGCTTCACCCCAAGGATTACTCGGATAACCGGCAAAGACCCAACCAATTGTTTTTCCTGCTGATGCATATTCATAAATCTCACGTGATAATGGATCTGCGATTTTCTCCGTATCAAATCCTTCATAGGCTGGAATGAATTTAAAGTCATTCAAGACAGATTCTTTACCGACATCAGAAGTGTACATCCAATCTAAGAAATCTTTTGAGGCTGCAACTTCTGCATCATCTGCAGTGCCATTGACTGCCCAGTAGTTTGGAACACCTACAGGTAGGCTGCCTTCATGTCCTTCAACTGGAATCGGTAATAATCCAATGTTTTCAGCAAGTTCTTCATCCATTTCTTCAATCGATGGATATACCCAGTTTCCTTGTTGAATGATAGCAACCCGTTCCAATGAGAAGTATTCTTCGACTTGCTGTGAATAATCTAAACTTAATACGGGTTGAACAGAATATTCATTTTGTAAGTCTAAGAACTGTTTCATTTCATCCCCTTGCTCAAAGCTAACCGTATCCGCTTCAAACGCAGTAATTACATCATTATCAAACTCTGATGCTAAGAATGTATTTGCTAAATGGTCCCCCAGTACCCATGCCTCTTTACCTGGTAATGCAAAGACTCCTTCAATATCTAATTCTTCCTTTTTATCATCCAATGTTTTCACCGCTGCTTCTAAATCCTCAAAAGTAAGAATTTCTTCTGGATCAAGCCCAGCTTCTTCAAACATTGCTTTATTATAAATTAATCCATATCCTTCTTGGTTAAACGGTAACCCAAGAACCTTATCACCATCTTCTACGGTTGTGAGTGTACCTTCAAGTGCAGCTTTAGCCGCATCTGTATCAGCTAAATCTGTTAAATACTCTTCATAATCAAGCACATCTTGTGGACCTGTTACGTTAAAGATATTTGGCTCATCACCCGATGAGAATTCCGTTTTCAATACAGGAGCATATTCTGTACCCCCACCTACTGTTTTTACATTGATGCTTACATCTGGATTCTCGTCTTCATACTTTTTCGCAAGATCCTCAAACTGGTCTTTAAACTCTACTTTCCCTTGAAAAATATCGATGGTGACTTTATCCCCTGACGCCGAATCTTTTGCATCATCTGATGATGAACAAGCTGCTAAAAACAGACTCAGCGCTATAAATACAACCGCTACCTTTGAAAATATACGTTTTCCTTTCATTGTAACTCCACTCCCCTTTTTTGTTATTACCAGACATATCCAATGAATTCGTTTGCATAAATAATCATGATTGATTCTATATAAATGTGTCTTCGTGCAAACTAATCCAGATAGATATACAGTTTAGTAATTAGTTTCTATGAAATCGTTTGCACTAATTACTATTCAAATAATAACATGTTCAAATTAAAATAACAAGTTTAAATGAGACCGCCTTTATATTTCACTTCCTTTTAAAGTGTAATGAACAGGATTCCTCACTTATGTTGGGGGGCAGTGCAAGCTGTTCCTGAATAAGACTTGTCCCTTAGCAAACATGAACAGTCGATCACCTCACGAATAAACAAGAGATGACCATATGATCCGGCCACCCCTTGTTTTTATGAACGAAAATCATGGAATATCAATCAAGCTCTACTTCGATCACTTCACCTGTATTTGCATCTACTTTCACTTCATATTTTGGACCTTGTGTAGATACAATATCAACTTCATAAATCAAACGTCCATGCTTACTTTCAAGCTCAGCTTTAACGACTTGCCCTGGCATCTGTTCACGAGAAATCCCGATTGCTTCTTCCATCGTTATTTGTCTATGCATCTGTTGATACTGTGGAGGATAAGCCATCTCTTGGTAACGTTGATCTCCATATCCTTGATACCACTGTTGGTGCTGTTGTTGAGGATGATAGGGGTAATAATGCCGCATCGTCCATTCTCCTTTATTTTTTATTTGAATGTATTTCATAATTATCGATACGTATTATTGTATGCATTTGCCTACAAGGGGTGAATTGGCATTTCATTTAAAATAGCAGACCCCATCACTCACTATTGGATTAGCGAAGAAGCGGCTGCTACTCCTTATTGAACGTGGTCTAGTCATAAATTTAAAGTATACATATACCCCCGACAGGCCTTTTATTTCACGTTTATTTCAGGTAAAATGAGTGTCATGAAATATGATTCTATGGAGGCAATCACTTGCAGAAAGAAGCATTACGAAAACGTGCACAAGAAATCATCAATATACCCGATCATTTTCACCCTGTCATCGAGGAGTATTTTGAGGGGGATGATGGGGAGGCTCTATTTCCGTGGACGAATGAAGCGGAAGATAAGGAAATTGTCATCAATCTTGATCTTGCTGGCCATTTAACAAGTCTATCGATTGAATCTGAATCCGCCCAATTACCGACAACGCCGCTAGATAAAGCCACAAGGAAAATACGTGCGGAAGAATTCTTAGGCACGCATTATCCCAATGCCTTATCCGCGTTAACATTACAGAGAACAACAGAGCATGAGGAAAACATTCACTTTTATTATGAACAGATGGTTGCCGGATTACCGTTAGCGCTTGCTGGATGCTTTATAAAAGTTGATCCATCCGGACAGGTGATTGAATTTAGATATGATGGTGTGAAACCACACCCCAACCTGCCAAATCAATTCATTTCAACAGACACATTAAAGAATGATCTCCAACGGAATCTCGAGTTTGAACTCAAGATCGTTCAAGAAGAGCGTACAACAGATGCTGTAAAAGATAACGGCTTGCGACTTGTCTATGAACCGAAACAATATGTGTTAGATTATATTGCGGACCAAATGACACCTACGTTAACGGTTGATTTTGATGAGGATCAGGAAGATTACCATACATATGTACCACTCCTTTCCCCTTCCGAACAGCCATCAAAGCAAGATCGGCATGAATCGATCGAAACATTCGTCGGGATTCCCGAGCAGATGGAAATCATCCGTGAAGTGGACACTGGGGAGGAAACAGGTATTGTTTGGCGTGATAAAGATTGGGTAAAAGAAACGACGGATTTATCGATAGCCGATTATTTCGAAGACCAATCAGGCGATACGGTCAAGGCCTTTATTTCGAATACAACGGGTCAGGTTACCCGTTTTTTATGGTTTAAACAACCAAGCAGCAAGTTGCAATTAGACACGGCATCCTGTTATCAGCGGGCTATTGACTTTTTGCATGAGGCCCTTCCCGGTTGTGACACGTATTTGCAACGCATCATCTGTGATGATAACGATGTGGCTGAGGAGGATGGCGTGGAGGAAGACGAACAAATCCTCAACGAAACCTTCTTCTTTGGTCTGTTTAATGCACAGGATATACCCGTCGGATTGGAAATGATTAGCGTTAGTGTAAGTCCGGTAACAGGCGAGATTAATGAGTATGGGGGGCCGAGCTTTGAGATGAAACAGCTCGATTCCATACCTGGTGAGGCTCGTATTTCTAAACAAGAGGCGCGCGCTTATTTTATCGAACACGTTGATTTTCAATTAGCCTGGGATCTTGATTACGATGAAGATCCACCAGCTGATCGTCTCGTCTATCAAGTCTGTGAACGACAGACAAAGAAGAAAATTCACTATGTTGACGCGATCACAGGTGCCCTCATTCTAGAGACATCATAAAATGGACGACCTCCCAATAAGGGGGTTCGTCCATTTTTATTCGCTCCTTAATCTTATAATCCAAGTGCTTCTTTCACTTCTTTAATTTGATCCAAGTGTCGTAATTCGTGGTACCCTACAAAAGGAATATATTGTTTTAAGCTCAAATCCCCAAACGCAGGATGTGGGTATGCTTTCGATTCCAACAGTTGCTCATCCGTTTCCATAGCAAGCGCTGTCAATCCTGCGTGTGTTGCAGCTAATCGTTGCTTTAATTCAACAAGTGTTTGGAAATCTTCTCCGGGTACTGCAAAATCCGGTGCATCGACTTTGACATCCCGATTTGTGGACATTTCGATCGGCTTATCTTCTACTTTTTCAGGTTCGCCCGCTTTTAATTGATGCTGGATCGTTTTCGTGATCGCACCTTCCATCAAGTATAAATGCTCTAATACTTGTTTAATGGACCAGACATCAGCAGCAGGCTTTTTGTTTAGCTCTTCATCAGATAAACCTTCTACCTCATCCCATATTGCTTCACGCGCTCGCTCATTGATCTTCATATCCATTTTCACCACTCCTTCAGACAATTTTCCTTATTATAACATAACCAGGAATGAAACCAATCAGGCATCGATACGTTTTTAGATTCTCTTTTAGTCGATAAGCCTGAAAAGCTTCGATTAAGGGATCGAAATATCGCCCTCCTTAAAAGCTTCGATCACTTGTTTGCGCATATCTCGCTCACATTCCCATTGCAAACCATTTTCCGTCTGTCCCACGATGCGAAGGACGATACCGGTGGACTCAATGCTTTGCACACCAATGGCATGAGGCCCTTCTTTGAATCGCTCATCTTTTTGAAAGGATACACAAATCTGTTCCAACATGGCAATCGCCGGACCGATCTTTTCTTTATTCTCATTATAACTAATCCCAATGTCAACGAGTGCTTGCATATTCCCTCGTGAATGGTTCGCAACCCCTTCAATATATCGATTGGGGACATAATTTAATGTTCCATCAAAACTACGAATTTTGGTCGTACGTAAACCAATCTCTTCCACGATTCCATCATAACCAGCCGTCGTCACATAATCATCGATTTCCAGCTGCTGTTCTATCAAAATAAAAAATCCAGTCACAACATCACTTACTAACCCTTGCGCTCCGAATGCAACCGCTAAACCTACTACTCCAGCCCCCATTATTAAAGGGCCGATTTCCACACCGATCGTAGAAAACAACATCAGAACCAAAATAAATAACGCTGTATAGGAATACACATTAGCAAGTAATTTATCAAGTGTCTTCATTCGACCAGGTGATGCCTTCTTATTAGCTGCAAATTTCCGAAGTGACTTTTCAATAATCTTCTTGCCAACTGGCAAAGCAATGGCATACACAACGACTAACAATCCCATTTTAAATAGAACACTCATCATTTTAGCCACATCAACTTCCATACCTAACACTTCCATAACCTGAACCACTCCTTACCATCAATGAAACAATGGTAGCTTAATTGAAAGTGATTTTCAAGGGGACAGTCCCCCGTTACGTTAGCACACTACTGTGGCGGGGGACTGTCCCCAAGTAGTTCTCTCGTTTTGTTCAGAATTTCTTCATCTTTTAGGCGGAATTTAAATTCGACTCGTCGTGAGGAGTCGGCATGGTAATTTCCTTCTTCATCTGTTCGGTAATCTGAATAGGCTTTACTATTTACCGTTAATTTCTCTTCTAAATGGGCTTGGATATGTTGATAAGGGAAATCTTCACTTAGAAGATAGGAGGCGACGCTATATGCTCGGTCTTGGGCCAGTTCTAGATTATATAAATAGCCTCCATCTCGATCGGTATGTCCTTCAATGATAATTTCAGCAATATATTCGTCATAACCACTTTCTAATAATATATCTAAATAAGCAGGTACAAAATCATCTAAAAATCCAAATGAATCCTTCTTTAAATCAGCTTCATCATAGGAAAATAAGATCTCCGTATTAAAAATAATCGCTCCTGTTTTCTCATCTACTTCAATCCCATAAGGCGAATCAGCAAATTCTTCTTTTAGTTCACTCACAAGCTCCGCACGTACACCCATAATTTGATCTATTGTCCGCTTCATCTCTTCAATTTGCAATGACTTAATGACCATCATCGTTATAAATATTAATATGAAACAAAGTAAAATCGTCGTTAATAGGTCTGTGAATGACGGCCAAAATTGCCCCTCTTCCTGTTCTCCCTTGAATAATCGTTGGTATTTAGGATTCATTTTGATTCCAACCTACTTGCCGATCGATAGGGGCCGGTTGTTGTGACAATGTGGTGAGGTTTCGATTAAGTGCATGTAGTTCTCGCCCTACTTCCCGCAGCAATTGCTCCACTGAACGTGATTGATTCTGTTGACTATCCGCAACGATCTGCCGGATTTCCATAAACTCCCGTTTGATGTCTCCACTCGTTTGCTCCATGGAGTCACCAATCTGCCGGACGACTTGATCAAGTTTAAGTCCAAAGGTTCCTTCAACTTGTGTCATATAATTCGCCAACGTATCTTTTAAAATGCCGACACTTGATTCCAAGTGATGTTCCCGTTGATTAAACTTCAGATCCATTTGCGAAAGGACTTGATTGATCGTACGGATCAAGTCGTTGTTTTCTTTCCCCATCTGTTCATAGGAGGTAGAGGCATCCCGTACCTGTTTTTCAAATGTTGTGGACTCTGTTACATGATCTTTTAAATGATTGCTAAATAATACATTAAACTCCTTCAATTCTTGAAACCGATCGACTAATAAATCTTTATGCGTCGTTTGTGTTTCATTAATCACATCGAGTGCTTCCGGCAGTTTTACAATCGAACTTCCCAGTTGATTAAACCCTGTTGCCAGCTCACTGACATTCGTATTCACCTGACCAATCTTCATACTAAGATCACTTCCAAATACTTGTTTAAACGTCGCATTATGTTTCCCCATCGTTCCGACTAGCTCATCACCTTGCTGCATGATTTGACTGAGCATCCGCTGACTCCCCGCCTGCTCTTCTAAGAAGGAATCCGTAAAATCCTTGAACTCATCGACCGATTCTGCAAATTGCTGCAACGAATCGATCTGCGTTTGCGCAACCTCTTGGCTTTTTTGTGTGGTCTGCTCGAACGCTTCCGCCATCCGTTCATTTTTACGATCTGTCTTTTTGAAATAAGTAAATAAAGAAGCGAAGTTTTTATTCAATTCAGTCGTCCCTTTACCAAAACCATCTGTCACCATTTTCATTTGTTGGAAAAGCTCTTGAAAGTCGTCCAAATTATGAGATAACCCTTCATTAAAAGTAGCCAGGTCCTCGGCTGATTTCTGTAAACCCGTCGTATATTCCTGAAACCCTGCAAATGCCTGCACAATACGTTGTAAGGAGTCTTGGTTTGTTGCTTGTAAGGAAAGAATCGACTCGTTCATCGTTTCCGACACGTCAATGAGCCGACCCATGCCTTCTTGTTCATCATGTACTAAATTTGATTCCACCATCAACATCAAGTCCGTCAACATATATTCCGTATTAAATATTTTCACCAGTACCGTCATAATCAAGGAAAAACCCATTCCAAAAATACTCGTATAAAAGGCGACATCAATGCCTGATAACACATACGCCACATTTTCAACGAGTTGATCTCCCCCTAAATTAATGCTGCCAAGCGAGATGGTAAGCCCAATAAAGGTTCCCAACACCCCTAATAATATAAAGACTGATACAGTCATCTGAATCAATTTAATCAAATTAATAACCGGTACATGAAACAACCGCCAACTCGAGAACCTTTCTTGGACAAAGGTTTCAATATGCGTACCCTCATGGTGTTCCAACTGATCAAATTGTTTTTGAAATGATTCTAACGGCTCAATATCCATGCGGTTCGTTTCTTTTAAATAATTGCGTATTTTACGAAGCCTGACAAACAAGGCAACATGTACGGATAGGGTGATGACAAAGCCAATCATCAACACCATAAATATGAGTTCAATAATTGGGTTGGCTAACATCGCGGTTACCTTTTCTTCACTTGTAAACATTTCAAGAATGGCTTGTACCATTACTTCTCCTCCTACTAAAAAGTTTATTCGCATGCTTGTGCCCTTATTTTCTGTTTCTATATAGGTATTCGATGCCTGACCTATTCATGAATTTTCCTAAGATAGACAGCTCAAAAAAAACAAGATCATCAATTGATCTTGTTTTTTTGCCGTAGCAGAGCTAACGATCATGATCGCTTCTCGTATGAAATACGCTGCTCATCCAATTTCGTCGTAAAAAGACAACGAAAAAAAAGCGCCATAACTCTAGCGGACTAAAGTTATAACGCTGTATCATTTATTATTTAACCGGTTCGATTGATTCGATGACCCGTTCATCTCCTTCTTTTCGATACGTATAGGTGACCTCTTCATCCTCGGTCAGTTTCTCAACATGATCCCGAGCCCCCATACTTAATTGGAATGCAACCGGTCCATCGTCTGTTTCAATTTCAATGGTATGAACATCAGCTTGGCCATTATAAATACCGGTTTCAGTCAACACTTCGCCATTCTGATCTTCTGCTTGCTTATCTGATTGATCTTGATCGTCTTCTGTTGGGCTGTCATCATCTTTTTGTTCTGTTGCCGGTTCTTCATTCGGCTCAGCTATCGGCTCTTCTCCTTGATCTCCGCCATCACATGCAGCAAGAACAAGAAGCATTGACATCATGAACAGTAGATGTCTAATCATCATCACACTCCTTTGTTTCCCCTCCTAACAGTTTACCCATTCTAATAGGTTCTTAAAACGAGCTTACGGTAATAAATAAAGTAGAACACAGAAGAAATGAGACGCCGTTCCAGCCATTACGAATAAATGCCAGACAGCATGATGATATTGAAAACCACGCCACATATAAAACACCGCGCCAACGGTATAGAATATACCGCCTGCGACAAATAAGAGGAGACCATTGCTCGGTAAGCCCGCGACAATTTGCTTCCAACCTAGAACGACCATCCAGCCCATGCCAATATATAGAATAGTCGAGGTGAATAAGAACTTTTTAACAAAAAAAGCTTTGAAGATCGTACCCACAATTGCGAGTCCCCAAACAATTCCAAACATTGTCCAACCTAACTTCCCTTGAATGACAAGAAAGGTAAAAGGGGTGTAGCTTCCCGCAATAAACAAATAAATTGCGGAATGATCAAAGATTTCAAATAAATCTTTTGCTTTCCCCTTTGGAAGCGCATGAACCATCGTCGAAGACATATATAAAATCAACATGGTCGACCCAAATATCGTGAAACTCACAATATGCCATACACTTCCATATAAGGAGGCATACACAATCAGAACGATCAAACCAACAATGCTTAATACAGCACCAATCCCATGTGTTATCGCATTGGCTATTTCCTCACCTTTAGAAAAATCATGCGTTTTCGCCAAAAAATCATCCCTTACTTTTTTCATCCAGTTCTCGTTTCATTCGATCCTTATTTATGTAGACCTTTGTATAAACATATGGACTTATTCTTTTTCAGTAAACGGTTTGCGATCGTAAAACACTTTTTCTACATTATACTTGGATTTTAGTTCATTAATAATATGTGTTTCATAAATATCTCGATGGGCAGGTTCTTCTACAAGGCAAACGTCAATTTTGGTTATTTCATCTCGATGGTTTTTAACGACGGACACCTTGTTTTCAAAGTGCTTCTTAATTCTCGGTCTTAACTTTCTAGCTTTACCAACGAATAATAACTCATCTTCCTCATTATAAAACATGAAGATCCCGCCCTTATCTCTTGGGATCGAGTGAAATTCAGTAAATCCGTAAATATTACTTTCTTCTGGTGCATCTTTTTTTGTAATTGTAACATCCGCTGTTGGGATCGTTATGTTTATCATATAAGCCACTTCCTCTTCTTATTCTACTCTACATCTTATCACAATTATTCCTTTGTATAGATGAATCATACATATATCTCGGTAAAAGTTTATTGCCTTTTCTGCACCCGTTTACCTTTTGGTGCGACATAACCATGTTCATATATTCGACCTTTCGTAATGCTACACATATCCAAAAACAATTCGACTGAATCCGTTTCATATTCCTCCATCGCTTTTTGAAATACTTTCCAAGCTACTCTTGCATCCTCTAAAGCATGATGGTGCTCAAAAACAATATTATAATAAGTAGCGATTGTATTTAACTTATGATTCATTAAATGAGGCCAAACCTTTTTGGCTATATTTCGTGTACAGAGATAGTCAAGTTCCGGATATGGAAGATTGAAATAATCCAACGTATGTCTAATCACACTCATATCAAAACTAGCATTATGTGCAATAACGAGATTATCAGCAAGATAACGGTGCAAAATTGGCCACAACTCCACAAATGTAGGCGCATCAATTACATCACGTGGCTGAATGCCATGAATGCCAATATTAAATGATGTAAAGTCCATTAGTGGATTGATCAAACTATAAAACTCATCAACAATCCCATGCTCATTTGCAATTACAATCCCTATCGCACAAGGACTAAATCGCTTTTCATTCGCTGTTTCGAAATCGATTGAAACAATATTCACTTGAACGCTTCCCCCTATTCCTATCCTCGTGAGAACCATTATAACACTTCCACATAAATGAGTCCCGCTCGTATCATCTTGAGAACCACTTAACTGCCGCTGCGTTCAGCGGAAATCACCCCGGGTTCAGCGCTAACATGGGATTGTTCAGCGCACCGCAACGGGAATTCAGCGCTATTCTCATTTCTTCAGCGGAGCGCATAAGTTCAGCGGGAATCACCCCAGGTTCAGCGCTAACACCGAATTGTTCAGCGCACCGCAACGGGAATTCAGCGCTATCCTCGTTTCTTCAGCGGAGCGCATAAGTTCAGCGGGAATCACCCCGGGTTCAGCGCTAACACCGAATTGTTCAGCGCACCGCAACGGGAATTCAGCGCTATCCTCGTTTCTTCAGCGGAGCGCATAAGTTCAGCGCTATTCCCTTTTATTCAGCGGAGCACATAAATCTAGCTATTCCTTATTGTTTCAATCCGTTAATCTCATCTTCTGTCAAATTACGCCAATGCCCGAGTTCCAGCTCGCCTAGATCAAGATGTTTGATTCGTACGCGCTGTAATTCAGTAACCGTGTATTGAAAACGTCGACACATGCGCCTAATTTGCCTATTTAATCCTTGTGATAAAGTAATTTTAAATCGGTACGCATCCATTTGAACAACCGCACACGATTTGGTTATCGAATGCCCTTTAATACGTGGATTATAAATACTCACACCTTGAGACATCTTTTTAATAAAGTCAGCTGTAATTTCTCGATTAACGGTAACATGATAATCCTTTTCCTGATTATTTTCCTCGCGTAACAGGTCATTCACAATACTACCATCATCTGTTAGCAGTATTAATCCTGTCGATTGTTTATCAAGTCGTCCAACTGGAAAAACACGCTCCGGATAATTGACGAAATCAATAATATTTCCTTCAATATGACCCGCCGCCGTACACGTAATCCCGGTCGGTTTATTTAACATGAGATAAATACGGTTTTCTTTTGCCACAATCAACTGACCATCAATCTCCACCCGATCATCTTGATCAATCATCGCCCCAAGTGTTGCCGTGACCCCATTGAGCATGACCCGGTTTTCTTTGAGCAAGTGATCCGCACGTCTTCTTGAACAAAATCCAGATGAACTTATAAATTGATTTAATCGTATGCGCATCCGTTCTCCCCTTTTCAACTTATTCCCATGATACATCAAACTTGTGATACCGTTCCAATATCAATGATCATCGTAAGTGCCGATTTCAGCCCCATCTAAATGTTATCCTCATATTTTTTCCCACAAAACCGATTTCGTTTTTTCCTCAAATAACCCCGGATCAAATCCCCTTTTTTCATAATTATTACGGGATATTTCTAACGTCATTGCTGACAATTCACCGACACCTAATTACAAACCTCTTTCTCCAAATCAATAACCAATAATATTTATCTATATCATAGACTTCCTAAGAAAGTTTGTTATAGTGATCTAAGATGTAATCATTCGTTTTTTATTTAATAATAGGTTTAATAATTTCACATATTATGTTTTGCGTATACAGACTATAACATCATAATCTTGTTTACCTAAACTTGAACGTAACACGATCTTGATAAATAGATATTCTACCCTGATAATTAATGCTACTCTAAAATAACATATGGGAGGTGTACAAATGGAACAACACGAACATCGTACGATTCAAAAGTTGCAAGAGGCGGAACGTGAAACAAGGAAACAATTAATTTTAACGGCTGCCCTTACTCTATTTGGGGAAAAGCAGATTTCCAAAGTTGGTATGCGTGATATTGCGGGGGAAGCAGGAATTTCTCCGGCTTTGATTTACAGACACTTTGAAGACCAAGATGAACTGTTCATCGAAGCATTTGTGAAAAAGAGTAAAGAAATGATTGCAAATTTTGAAACCACACTCTCGAGTCAGCAAATCGTATCCATTGAGAAAACAGCGAAGGAATTTATCCACTACCTGTTAAACCATCCATATTTCTTTAGAATGATGACTTATTTCATGCTTGATCATACACTTACAGAAAAACATCTGGACCAATTTAACATGGCGATGCGTGAGTTACTCTCTATATTTGACAGAGGATTTGAGCACAGCGGTATGACAAAGGATGTCCGCCTTCATTCCCATGCTCTGCTTTCGGCACTAAATGGAGTAATGATTACATTTCATCATTATCCTGGCCGATCTGAAGATGAGACGGAAGCCCATATTAATAAAATAGTTGCATTAATTGCGTCACTTTTTGTAAATGCATCGTAAAAATGCCTCACCCAATTGTTAAGGTGAGGCGATAACTTTATTTCTTTAGGGTGTTTTTCAGAACTTTTCCTGATGCATTTCTTGGTAATTCATCTATAAAGTCAATCTCTTTCACACATTTATAAGGTGCAAGATGATCCCTACATAATTGCATTGCTTCTTCTTTAGTTAAACTGGAATTCTCCTTTTTTACAATGAATGCCTTTGGGACTTCTCCCCATTTTTGATCAGGCTTTCCAACAACAGCAACCTCTACTATATCTGGGTGATCCTCAAAGACTGCTTCTAATTCCGTCGAATAAATATTCTCGCCCCCACTAATAATCATATCTTTCAATCGATCAATTACATAAAGGAATCCATCACTATCAATCTTTCCGAGATCACCTGTCAAATAACTCCCCTCATACAAAACGGCATTCGTTTCATCTTCATTTTTCCAATACCCTTTGAATACTTGGGGACCGCTACACATTATTTCTCCAATTTCATTAGCAGGGAGCTCTTCATTCGTATCTGGGTTAATGATTTTTATATCTCCATGAAAGACAACCTTTCCCATTGAATTAATCTTGTCCTTACCCATTGACTCTTTCCAAAAGGAGACAGCTCCCGTATACTCTGTAATGCCATATACTTGTTGCACGTTAATTCCAATTTCATTATATGACTTAATTAAATCAACTGGCACTAGTGATGCCCCACATGTAATATTTCGTAATGAATCATACGTATAATTTAATTTCCCCAAAGTTTTCAACATGTATTGAAGCATTACGGGAACAGTCATCATTGTTGTAACTTTTTCCTCTTCAATTATCCTCCAAGCTTGAACAGGATCAAAATCTTCTACCAAGATGGACGTGCTACCAGTGTGTAAATTTGTTATAATCGGAGCAAATCCACCAATATGAAAGAATGGTGCCACAGATAAAAAACGATCTCCTGACCACCAGTCAATTACATGCGACATACCTATGGACGCCGCTAATAAATTAGTATGCGTTATGATTGCTCCCTTTGGTTTCCCCGTTGTTCCAGAAGTATACACCATTAAAATTTGATCATCATCAGCCGTTTCGATGATCGGGCCATTTGATGGGAATCCGTTGATCACTTCATCAAGAGAATGATTGCCGACTTCAAGTAGATCGATTGAGATGCTTGTCCCCATGTCTTCGATTAGTGAAGTAAATACCTCATCATATATAAGTAGTGTTGGTTCACAATCTTCTATTATATATTGTACTTCCTTTGCCTGTAAGCGCCAGTTGATCGGTACAGTAATAATCCCTAATTTAGCTGCAGCAAAAAACGCTGTAATAAATTCTTCATTATTTTTACACAAAAGAGCAATTCGCTCACCCTTTTTAATATTCCGATTCGTCAAATATGCTGCAAACTGATTTACCCGTTGATTCATATGGTTAAATGTGTAGCGTTTTCCACCGACATAGCCTTCCATATCAGGTGTTAAATAAGCTCGATTCGTCATCATTTCGCCAATATTCATATGTTTCATGAAAAGTCACCTTCCCTTTTTAAGTTAGTTGTCGCTTAAATTGATAATCTTTAACAATAGGAGCGTCCCCTACTTCTTTTAATGCTTCTTCTTGATATTTTAAAAACAACTGCTTGCAAAACTCCTGCCAATCCCTTGCATGTCGGATCGATTCCTCATCTGGAAGATTAGCAAGATCGTGTTCAAGTAATTGATCCAATTTTTGCGCTAATGGATTCGTTATGCATGAATCACATTGGGGTAATATATCCTTAATCAATTCCTCAGGTTTATACCAACTTGATGCTTTACTCATATCACGATGTATTTGTGTTAGTAATACATTTTTAGGTCCTTCCCATAATTCATTTACCATTGCATCCCGAAACAGTCTAGGAATAGATGAGAAATCTTCGATAACACCATTTCCTCCAAATAGTGAAATGGAGGTACGAATTGTATCAACTGTATCTTCAGCTGCTTTTACTTTTTGCAAAAGAATGAGTTCTCTTAATTTGAATTGCGACTTTTTCGTTGCTAAAGATCGATCATTTATTACTTTTCGTTGTTTAAAATACATCCTATAAATACTAAATAATGCTGCAGTCGTTCTCTTTGCTGTTATCTCTATTTCCTGGAGTTGCCCGGCTGCTAGAGGGAATTCATTTATTTTCTTACCAAATACCTCTCTAAACTGACTGTATTGTAATGCTTCTCGTACAGACCTCAACATAAATGCACTACTAGCCGATCCAATGTCTAATCTCGACTTTGTTAAAACAATACCTACTGCTGTCGCTACTCCTTTGTCTACAGGTCCAATTTGGTATGCCTTTGCTCCTTCATAAGTAACTTCAGCAGAAGGTAATTCGCTCGTTCCAAGTTTCCATTTCAGACGGTTCACAACAAAGTTATTTCGTCGCTTATCTTTCTTATCCGTCCAAGAGGGTACAATAAATGTCGCCACCTGTTCCAATTGATCTACTTTAGCAGTAATAACAGCATAATCAGCATGAATAGCAGAACTAAAAAACTTCGTTCCATATAAACGATAAAAATCACCTTCGGGAACTGCCTTCAATACATTGGCAGGAATATTTGATCCCCCCTGTATTTCAGTCATAAATTGAGCCCCTATACCAAAATCCCCATCATTACCCTCTTTACAATGCTGAAGGATTCCTTTAAGATCAGTATTTAATTCATCGCTAAATGCCTCTAACAAATCGATTAATCCATCTGTGCAAGCAAGTGGGCACATAATACCTGACTCCCCATTATGATGTAAGATCAATCGTTTAAGCATTTGTTCCCATTCTGTTGTTTCCTTTGAAAAAAGACCCTCACTAAATATTTCTTTTTCCATATCAAGTGCTTGTTGTGGCCTGATAATTTCATCTACCCTACGATTAAAAGCATTATAATGTTGAATGCTTGGATGATTTTCTCGCTTGGCTATATCTTGAGAAACATGTCTCCACTTAGATGACGCCTTTAAGGAAAGCGCTTTCAATTCATTGTAAATAGGATCTAGATCATCACCAACATAATATCGTGCCACTTTTTGTAAAAAGTCATTATCAAGAAAGTCGTTATAATTATCCCTGATCGCAATAAACTCCTCAAATGAATAAGGGTTATCTTCACTACATGTATTCAATTTAATCAATCCTCCAAATTATTTTATTTCCATTTATTTTTAATAGTACCTTAATCGCCCATGGTTGTCAACGGCGTTCTTAATCATAAACAGTGTTTACAGATTGCATAAACAAATCTATTTTCCTTTCATATACATGCTGTTATATGTGTAGGTAAAAATTAGATTGAATAGTTTATTTAATGAATTTCATAATACCGGTTTAGTACCACACCGATACAATATATAGTTTGATGTTGCTGTTTTTAGCCATTATGAAATTCATTTATCTACATAGAACTTTAAATAGACTAGGTATTAGCAGTATTGTTCATACATCTTCAATCCGAAGCTGTAAAACGATGGTTGATCAGAAGCAAGTTTTACCGCACCGCTATATTTAGGCGTCTTTATTATATGAACGGTAAATTTTAAAAGTGGAATGATAAATCAAAACCTCCCATCAATCTTAATGAGGGGTAACAACAACTTTTTGAGCGGTCTCCTCCCCACTATCGTCATCCTGCGATTGATTTAAAACGACAACACCAATAACAATAAAAGCGAGCGCAATTATTTTTAATGTCCCGATTGTCTCACCGAAAAGAATAATCCCGATACAGGCGGTTAATGCCGTTCCTAATCCTGACCAAATGGCATAGGCTGTCGACAAAGGAATCCCGTTCAGTGCTAAACCAAGACAAGCAAAGGAAGCGATAAAACTAATGATCGATCCGAGTGAAGGCCATAAATCTGTGAACCCGTTTGACAGATTCAGCATGGTGGATCCACATACTTCAAATAAAATTGCAAACAGTAAATATAAACCACTTTTCATGTTGATTCACCTCTTATTTGGTTATGTTTAATAAAAATATACCGATGAGTAAAAGCCCGATCCCCAAAAAACCTTGTTTATTTATTTTCTCCTTAAATAATACAACACCAGTTGCAACGGTAAGTATCGTTCCTAACCCACTCCATACGGCATAGGTAAAGCCTAATGGAAATTCTAATAGAGCTAATGACAATAAATAAAAGGCAAGCCCAAACCCGATGAAAACACCAATAATCGGTCGTTTATTCCTGAAACCATCTGACATTTTCAACATCGTGGATCCGAGAACTTCCATCATAATTGCAAGTGCTAATAATACATATGCCATGGTCATTCGTCCTCCAATAAATCAAGTAAATAAGTAATAAGCCGTTGCTCTTCTTTTGTATCAATGTGTGTCAGATCGAATAATCTAGAGAACCAAATACCATCGCAAGTCGTCAGGATTAATAATGTATACGCCTCCCGAACATCTTCTTTGCATAGATTCTCTTTGATGATGTGATACTCCTCTCTCCATAACGCTAAGATATCTTGGTTATTAGAAATAGCCGCCAGCATACTCGTACTGATGTTCAAATAATGATCATCCTGCAAACTTTTTGATATGGCTCGCAAATATGCTTGATGATAGGAACAGCCCATTTCCATTTCGTTGTCAATAAATTCCCTGAATTGCTTAATGACAAAAATATTCATCGCTTTAATTAATTCATCTTTCGAGGAGTAATGATAGAGCAATCCCCCCTTACTCACCCCCGCCTCATCAGCTACTGCCTCTAAGGTTAACCGGTATACACCATCCGCTATAACTACCCGAGAAGCAGCCTTTAATAACTCCTTTTTCTTAGACATCATCAACACACCTTTCGCACTGTACCGTCTGGACGGTTTAAATATATAGTAAACCAAACGATAGTGAAAGTCAATCTACAATGGGCTCAGTCCCCCGCTGCGTTAATGTGTTAAAGTTACGGACGTGTGATGGTTCACTCGGGACTGTCTCAACCTTCTCTTTAACTAAATCAACGAATATGATAATCTAGAAACAGCTTGCAATCATTAAGGATAGACCTGTCTACACCTCCCACTTCAGAGGTGTTTCTCATGACTTCCAAAACATCCAAATAGAGAGGAGGCAATTTATGATTATTTACATTCTATTATTAATACTCGCCTATTTTATGAGCTCGATCTGTTTCGGATCATGGACAACAAGGAAGATGATTCCAAAACAAAAGGGGGAATGGACAGATGAACGCATTTCAGAGGCAATGAAAAAGAACGGCATAACACTGGCAGTGATGCTTATCCTCATAATCGCGAGCGGCTTGATAGGCTGGTATTTGAAAGGAGCCTATTTTCTCCTCTTTTTCGCGATCATCATCATCTGGAATTATTTCAACGAGAAACGGTTGCTTAAACGTCATCTTAATGAAAATGGGAGTTATTTTTAACCGATCACACCATCATTTCATAGGTTACACTTTTCATAAAGTTGAACGCTACTTTGGAAAAAGGAAAGACAAGTCAACCCACTCTAATCGTAATTTTCGTTTAAAGTGGGTTTTGTATGGTACACCCCCTGATCATGATTTACTTACTCATACTCATACGATCAAAAATGGCTTTCTCTCTCAACTTTCAATTGATGAATGGGTTGCATTCCCACACCTTCCATTTAGTGTAGAATACAAATGCTTTTCCTCACCTACTCAAGGGTAATCAATGCAGCTTTCCGTATTATGCGGCTGGCATCTTCCTAAACGATCAAGTGTTTTCTTCGTGCCTTTTACAACTCCATATTTTTGATAAGCCATTTTTCCATAGTTGGAGCAGGTTGGATGAAAGCGGCAGCTCATTGTCTTTGGTTTAATTGGCGAAATAAATCGCTGATATATGCGAATCAAGAAAATAAAGATATGTGTACTCCCTTTACTTAACATGATGGATCACAACTTCTTTCTCTACAGCCTTGGAGCCGCATTGTGGACATTCATCAAGATCACGTATTTTATGAATGCGCTTATCAGGAATTAATAGGGCAGGTACACACCCTGAACAGCACATCATGGATTTTCCCGCATTTGATAATTCATTGCCCGTATTTTCAAATGCTTTTGCTCTTTGTTCGGTCACATCTTCTTTTCCATAAAACCAAATATTCTCACAGGCGACACAGATACACTTTGTTTCTTTTATTTGCTTCTGTCTCCCGTGCTTAGCGTCTTTTTGTTGCTGGCGATGAGGTCTGATTAAATTATCCTTCGTCCAGTACGCTTTTTTAAATGGATTATAAACCAATCGTTTTTTCGACTTCATACTACTATCCCCCATTCCTATCTGTGGGGACTGTCCCCCTCTAATCCAATTATCTTCCTATCCTCATTCGATTGTTAATGTCCACTCACCATCAGCAATAATACTAAAAGCATGGACCCCTTCATCTGCAAAGGACTCTGTACTTGATCCTTCATAAGCACCGATTTCATTCACTAATAAATGACTTCCGTTCAAATGGATGGCAAAATTGCTATCACCTGTATGACTGAGTTCAAATCGCTTCTTTCCTGGTTCAACATCTATAAAGACAACATCATCACCTGTTCCCTCAATCGTAACGGGATCTGACTCCACTTCTTCCGGGATCATTTGGGAAATTGTTGCACCCCAACTACCATCAGCTGTAATGTCTAAGGAGTACGCTTCCGAAAAGGGGACTAAAACAAATGTATTTCCTTCATAGTTCCCGATTTCATTCACTAATAATTTGACCGTTTCTCCTGTTTCATCTTTCAATTTCGCGGCAAAATTACTACCTCCTTCATGGTTCATTTCAAAGACAGCAAATCCCTCTATTAACGAAAACTCCTCTGTCGCCGTATCACCTGATCCAGACCAATCAATCGGAGCATATTTCGTGAATGAACCATCTTTGGAATAAGCAAATCCTTCCGTAGCTTCTTCCATATTAAATCGTTTACGAACATTCTCTGGTTGGTCATCTAGCTCCAAGGCAACCCAGACCTCTATTTCACCATCATTAAAACTAGCGATATCAATTTCTTCGGAAAAAACACCATCCATCACTTCCATTGTCCCTTCAAGAAAGTTATCAGCGTGATCAACATTCTCAATTTCATATAAAAAGACGGCCTTATCTTCTAGGTTTGTTTCACCTGTTATTTGGATTTCATCGTTCTCAAACGTAATTTCTTCGGTCACTTCAATCCAATCAGCATCACGTAAGTCACTTTCTTTCTTTTGCTCTTTCTCTTTTGTTTCTTCCTCCTTCTTTTCTGATTCTTTTTCGCTAGCTTCTGCAGTCACTTCCTCAGCCGCCCCTTCCTCATTTCCCTCTATAAAAGAGCCTGAAATGAGAACGAAGAACAATGAAATTATGGTGACAACGGTCCCTGCCTTGCGATTCGGTATGTGTAGAGATCTAAACTCACCTTTAACGGATGCGATAATACCGATGACTAATCCTGCTAAACCTACTAATAAAACAATAACAAACATCTTTATCCACTCCTTGTTTATTTTTATAGGAATTAATAACTACCTCAATTGATGAAGGGAGGGTGACTTTAGACCTAGTTCATGCCGTGGGAAATACGCTACAAAAAGAAGTCTCTCTTGATGTAGTGTGAAGGAATCAATAAAATCATCCGTTTTTAATAAAAACATCGTGGAGCGTGCTGTCTATACATGTGATTCGGACTAATACTCTCCTTTTTCACACGTTATATTCATTTAGCTTGAGCTCCATGGCCATGCGAAGCATGAGTGCCAACTTGATAGCCGCTATCATCGTGCCATTCCTATACTTCATATCTTACAATAAAAAGGAAAAAAGACCCTTCCATAAAATGAAAAGGTTCCTAATCGTCTTGATATTGTTGGTGCATCTTTTCGCTTTCTGCTTTCAGTTTAGCAACTAGTTCTGGAGGGTCAATGACTTTAGCATCACTGCCCCATGTTAATAACCAGCGAACTAATCCTTCACTTATCATCGCTTTCGTTCTCACGATAAATGTTCCATCATGCAAGTTTTCAATATTTACATTGATTCCAAAACGATCAATAATCACATTAATTAATTGTTCGTTAAATTGAACCTTTAAGCTTTTTTCAACACCGCTATACATATGAAATAATTGCTCGGTATACGTTGCTATATTAAAATCTTTATTCCGTTCAAACGACTGATCCGTTATATGTACATCTACCATCCGGTCAATTCGAAAGTGGCGTATTTCATCTTCCACTGTCAAACCGATTAAATAATAATAATCATTATTCCAAAATAACGCATATGGTTGAAGGTCCCTTTCTTTTCCAGCGTTACTTAAATTAAACTCCTTTTGCACATTATAGCGCCCATATTTGAAGCGAATTACCTTATTCTCATGAATCGCATTATGGAGATTATAAATATAATATTTCACTTTGCTCTCTTCACCACTCGCATTTTCTGCTATGTAAATTTGGTTTTCTAATTTTACAGCTAGCTCTTTATTCGTTAACTGTTTAATCTTATCTAAGACTTTTTTTTTTCTTCTTTCGTGATAAATCTTGCAGAGACGACCGCATCCATGAGTAAACGAAGTTCCTGTATTTCGAAGAGCCGATTTTGATAACTATAATATTTTGGTAACCCTTTCCCCTCATGATTCACAATTAAGTCAAAATAATTTGATTGCTCGAGGTCTTCAAGATCTCTGGCAATCGCACTGCTTTGCAACTCATAGGCTTCATCAACCATGACGCTTAATAAACTTGTAATCTCCTTCAAATCAAGCTCATGATCCTCACCCGAATACCTCTTTAAAACTTCAATTAAACCAAGCATTCTCTCATTCTTTGACAACTTCATTAAATCTCCCCCTCCAGAGCGGGGTCAGTCCCCCACTCTAGTAAAGTGCTAATGCGTTACTATGACGATCCTATCCTATGGTATAAGCCACCGCTCTCTTTAATACCGGTTTAAATGATAAAGTTATACATACAAGGGAACCCTTATTCAACTTTCACTTCTTTTCTCCGGTCAGCATACCAATCGTAAAATGAGTCTGCCCACTCGATTGGCACATCGTTAAGGCCTGTATGAAGCACTGGTTTAGCACGGTTCATCATTTCAATCGACGCCAGTCCAAATCTTTTCTGCACCATGTTACGGCTGATTTCCACCTCAATGATTTTATCCCGCTTTGAAACAAATAAAGACGTCGCAATACTTCCTGTTTTATATTGGATAAAATGATCATGCAAAACGTAGCGTGTATGTTGGTAATCAAGCCATCGTAATCCAAGAATCCAGATAAGTAAACCAACAGAAAGCAGCCACCATGCCTCCTTGATATTCCAAATAGGCGGCTGAAAGTAAAACAAAGCGATGGAAGCCATAATCCAGAACCAACTCGGTTTGAACAAGCGAAGCCACAAAGACTTTTGAGGTAGACTTGTCATTTCCTCTATGACCTCATAGGATGGTAGAATTTCTGTGATCATCGCAAGTGCACGATTGATTGGTAGAAATGGATAGAGTGTATTTATTTCATCACCATCACTCAAATCTCCCACACGAATCAAGTTAACTTCCGCCAGACCAAATAACCTTTTTAATGCGGGTTGTTTAATCGTAATCGCTTGTACGCGATCTTTAGCAATTGAAAACGCCCTTTCATCGAGTAGTCCTTGTGTGATGTAAATACGTTCATCATCTGAAGCTATTTCATAATTTCCATAGCTGATATACGTCTTGATGATTCCGAATGCAGCGGATGCAATAATGAGGATCATTACGACTAATGTCAGTATCCACCAAGAGTTCAACCAATTTCCAATCAATCCTGCTGCTTTATCTTCAACATTAAAGATTTGCTCCATTTTAGAATAAAAAGAAACGATAAGCGGAATTAAAATGAGAAATCCAAGTGAAGTGAACGATGCCTTTATAATATCTTTTCTCGACGGTTTAAAATGAATTGTCCGATCTAAAGGACGATTCTCGGTTGGTAAATCAGTAATCGGTTGCCCGATAACTGGTTCCCTTGCTTCTTCCTCTATTCCTGTTTCATTGGCCGGCTTTGCCATCTCCGCTTCCAATCGATCAGCCTCTTCTTTGGATACCACTGCAAATTCAACTGTTGCCTCCGCCCCTGTCATGCCTGTTTCAAATTGAATCGATGTCATATTACAGATCCGATGAAATACAGATGTCCGCCGATTGACATTTTCGATTTTGGCAAAAGGTACGGTTTGTTCCGACTTTATAAAAAAACCTGTGTAAAGATGGAATGCGGTATTACTCATTTTATATTTATCTGTCAGCCATTTTAAAGGAATGGAAAGAAGCGAGATGGCGGCAATTACTAAAAATGCTTGTCGCCCATATTTATAGACAAATGATTGTGATTCACCATTTAAGATAAAGAGAAACAATACAAAAACAAAGCTTCTCTTTACGAACCCCCATAATTTTAAAAGCATCAGAAGCGGATGATACCTGGTTGCTTTCATCATTCATCCACTTCCTTTATTTTAGCAAAATAAGCAATTTGATTCCTTAATGCAATCGCAACTTCCTCTGGTAGTGCTGGTATCCTGTGAGATGACCCCATCGTTTCAATGGATAATGAATACAGTCCGTATTTTCGGAGGATCGGTCCTTGGTTCGTTTCGACCGACTGAATCTTTGTCATCGGGACAAGTTGATGCTTTTCTTTTAACGCACCCGACTTTAATTGTAAAAACTCCTCATCAACATGATAACGCCAGTTTTTATACAATAAAAAAGGGCTTATGAAAATAGACCAGAAAGCAATAAGTATGATGATGATCGTAATTCCTATTAAAAGCCAACTGATCCACCCATCCCAGGAAAATAGCTTATTCAAGTAAAACAGCACGCCAAGTACAAACATTATGATTACATTCTCCATGACTTCATCGATGATCTTTACCTTGATCACATCTTTGGATAATTTACTTTCCGGTGTCTTAATTTCAGACGGCAAAAAATCACTCCTCATCTTTTAAATATGGATCACCAGTATAACATTTTTGTTTCGGAAAAAGATGGCATATCAACAACTGAACCTTCTAACCCTATGGGCATATAGTATATAAAAAGGAGGTTAGCTGATGAATAATTGGCTTCCAAGCTTAAAAACAGCAACACCAAAAGAGGGATTTGATTTAGCGATTAAACTCGCACAAAAAGGGGTAGAAATAACGCAACCATCCGTTGAAATCAGGAAAAAGTTACGTCCAAAGTATTCAAAAGATGCAGACAGTCTCATCGCCGCATCACAAGTCATTGCCATTCACTACCAAACGGTAGCAGCCGCAAATAACTACTGGATGGGGTCAGTCCCCCGCCGTGGTAGCGTGTTAAAGTAATTTCCGATTCTCATAGCTCCTTCACCTGTATAACGACAGGCAACTCATCACATCCTACAAAAAAAGCTGGCATCATTGAATATGAATGGTGCTCGTCTTTATTTTATACTCCATACGGGGGAACCATCTCCAGATCATCCTTCCACAATCGCATCATCTGATTCAATCGAACCATCTAGCATGTGTATGATGCGCTTGCCCACATTAGCAGCCGCTTCTGAATGTGTAACCTGAACAACCGTGATGCCTTTCTCCTCATTAATTTTACGAAATAATGCCATGATGTTTTCACCGGATTGACTATCCAAATTACCAATCGGTTCATCTGCTAAAATGAGACTTGGATTTAGGATTAATGCCCTGGCAATCGCTACCCGTTGCTGCTGCCCACCTGAAAGTTCGCGCGGTGTAAACTGTTGCCGATCCGTTAAGCCAACAATCTCTAAAATATCGTCCACTTGTTGTTGAAACTCTTTTATTTTCCTCCCATCCATCAATACCGGGAGTAATATATTTTCGAATACCGTTAAATTTTGGACAAGATTATAAAACTGAAAGACAAACCCGATCGACTGCCGTCGTACCATGCTTTTCTTCCGATCATTCATTTTATTCAAGTCTTCATGATTAATGTAGACCTTTCCTGTTGTTGGCTGATCAATCCCCCCTAATAAATAAAGCAATGTGCTCTTACCACAACCTGAGGGACCCATGATCGAGACAAACTCACCTTGTTCAACCGTGAATTCAATCCCTTGGAGAATGGAGACAGGACTTCCACCAACTTGGTATTCCTTACACAAATTCTCCGTTTTAATAATAGATTTCATTTTTTCTCCCTTCCACACCGTTATTCATAACGTAATTCAGTCAACACATCTAACCGAGCAACTTTTCTGACAATCGAAGCCGTTGATAAAGCCAATAAAATAAAGACAGCACCACATAATATGAAATAAAGTCCATAGTTGAAACTAAAATCTACCTTTAAACCAACAGCATATATAAATCGTGTCCAAACCATATTCATGGTTAACCCACCGACTAATCCGATCATGACAACCGCAATAAATGTCATCATCATCTCATAAAACAACATGCTAATAAGCTGTGCCCGACTCATACAGACAGCGTACAAAATAGCATACTCTTTTTTTCGCTCCAAAAAGGATACAAGTAAATTATTAGAAATCCCCAATAATCCAATGACTAATCCCAGCAAAACAATCATCAGAATCCCTTGAATGAGCATATCAACGGATGCCTTTTGAGTGGCTAATAATTCTTCAAATGTTTGCACGGTCAGTTCCGAACCAAGATAATGATGTTTTATATTATTTTTCACAACATCCGCACTTACACGATCATTTGTTTTTACTTCTATTTGATTAAACATGCCCACAAAATATGCTTCGAAATAATCGAATGACGTGATGACAATATCTTTATTGGATGATAGGGACACCGAATCCATTGTTCCTGCTACCACCAGTTCTAATAAATCTCCATCATGAAGGGAGCGTTCTTTTTTATCTAATGCATCCATCAGAATGGTGTCTCCTACTGTCAAATCATACCGTTCTGCTTGATACTTATCGATGATAACCCCGTTTTCTAGCGCGTTTAACTGAGCCTTTGCATCTCCATAAAAGGTTACCCCTGCATAAAATTGATCGAATTCTTCTACATCCTCAACTCCATACACGGCAAAAGTATCTTGCTCACCCTGTATATCGTATTGTGCTTGACTTACAGATTGCCGGTACACCTCAGACACACCTGCAATGCTTTCTACATCTTCATAATCGGAAAAGTCCATTTCAGGATCCGCAATGAAAACGTCAAAATCTTGTTGGATCGATTTACTTATATATTGATCAATCCCAGCACTCGTCACACCAACCATTAATAATAGCAGGAAGACAACCATAATCATGCTGGCATTACTTGATACAAACTTATTATTGGCTATGCTTTTTATTCCTAATGTAAGTGCGCCATTTGACGTCTTAGCGAATAGCATAGCTAAGAGTTTAGAAATTCCATTGAGTAAAATGGGCATCAGCAAGACAATCGCAATGAACAAAAAAAGTACCGAAACAAGAGCCAATCCGAGTTCATCATATGTATTAAAAAAATGGATCCCCAGCGAACTCCCGAAGAGAATGATCCCTATGATGATCGCTCGTTTTGAATGCTCCTGTACAGTATGTGATGTGTTCAGCATGATGTCTTTTAACGTCTTTTTATTGGCATGTCGAATATGGATCATTCCGAAAAACAACGGAAATAAGGCTCCGAATAAAAGCGCTACCATTATATATGTAGGCTGATAGTGAATCACCGTCTCCAACCCATATTCCTTATATTCATTAAAGCGATCTGCCACGATGGGTAATCCTAATAAAGCGAGTAATAATCCAATCACAGCACCGATTATTCCGTATAATAAAAACTCCATACGCAATATCCGGTTGATCATGGATCTCGTAGCACCTATGCTGCGGAAAGTACCAACTGCTGGCATTCTTTCAGCAATAATTACTTTTGATAAGGATAAAATAACATAAGCACTAATCATCACAATGATGATAATCGCAATGAGCATTGTTGTTTGGATTGTTTCTTCATCACGCATGACCGATTCATGTTGACCGACTTGTTCAACCGAAAAATCTGGATGATGATTCGTCAAGGTTGCGATGCTATCTTCCAGTTGATCATGATCCACCTGTAATAAAGTGCTTGTCACGAGACTTTCTGTCCCATCGTTTTTATTTAATTGCTCGCGAGACACGACTAACATGATGTCATCTATTTCCGAATCATACAGTCCAGTTGGCTTACTAATCGCACCAATTGTGTATGTATAGCTGTCATCATTCATGTCTACCTTGAAAGGATCACCAACTGCTAAGTCATAATGAGACGCTGTGCGTGCACTGATCATCACCCTGTCATCGACTAATTCAAAATTGCTGTCCTGATCGATTGGATCGATCAGCTTCATTTTGGCTGCCTCATGCACATCCAACCCCGTGATGGAAGCCCTTACATCTTCTCCATCTAACTTACTCATACCCGCTTGATTGATTAGATCCACCCGATCATTCAGATCAATGGAATCCGTATCAATGTCCTCGGTATAATAGAACGGATCCTCCTCATCTTTCTCCTTTGTCAGGAGAATATTTCCATCCCCATTGGCACCCTTAACCATTGTTGAATACGTGTCATTGAGGATGTCATTTAAATGCAGCCCAATAAATAATACCATGGTAGACAGGATAATGGTCACGAGCATAATGGCTGTTCGCAGCTTTTTTTCAAAGATATTCTTTACCATATGCTTGAGGATTATTTTCATCGCCATTACCCATCCTTCGAAAAAGTTTTTTAAAAATATTTTCGGGATGATTCTGAGTTCAACAGTTAGTATTTTCTTAGGATAGCATATTCGAAGGGCTTATATGTATTTAACGAAAAGAACTATATTTATAATCATAAACGAGTTGAGAATAATTGTCTATGGTGAAATGAATTCTACCGATAAAAGTTAATCTAAAAAGCGCCCTGCTATCTTCATTGTTTTCGCTATATTCTCGGAAGCTTGCTCGGTATATACTTCAGCATGTGCGAGGGCATCTGCTAATAATACCGGACCTGGAGTAATGGAAAACAACGCATCAATCCCATGTTCATAAACAACCTCACAACCTTGACCGAGTGAACCGGCGATTCCCACGACGGGGATCGAACTCTTTTTCGCTCGTTTCGCTACGCCAATTGGAGTTTTCCCATAAATCGTTTGCCCATCAATTCTACCTTCCCCCGTAATAACAAGGGAGGCATTTTCCAATTGTTTTTCTAGTTGGACCGTGTCCATAACAATATCGACACCACGTTTTAATTCCGCACCCAAAAACGCGAGTAAGCCACCACCTAAGCCTCCAGCAGCACCTGCCCCCGGCAGATTATCCACTTGTATCCCTAATTGATCTTCTAATAGATAAGCATAATGGGCTAGATTTTGATCAAGCTCCATCACCATTTCTTCTGTTGCCCCTTTTTGTGGGCCAAAAACTGCGGAGGCTCCCTCTTTTCCTGTGAGTTGATTGGTCACATCACAGGCGACGTCAATGGAGATGTCTTTTAATCGAGGATCCATAAGGGAAAAATCAATTTTTACTAAATCACGTAACGCGCCCCCGCCAAAACCGATTTCCTTCCCTTCCCGAGTTAATAATTGCGCACCTAACGCCTGAGCCATACCTGCGCCCCCATCATTCGTTGCACTCCCGCCGATCCCAATAATAATATGTTTTACCCCTTGATGGAGTGCAGCAAGAATTAATTCACCTGTTCCCTTTGTCGTTGTCCATAATGGGTTCCGTTCCGCAATCGGAACCAGATGGAGGCCTGACGCAGCCGCCATTTCAATGATGGCTGTTTGCTTATCCCCAGACAACCCGTAAAAAGCCTCTACTGGAGTCCCAAGTGGTCCCGTAACAACGGTGTTCATAATTGTTCCCTCCGTTGCATCAACAAGCGATTGAACGGTACCTTCTCCCCCATCAGCCATCGGCACTTTTATATACGCTGCTCCAGGAAATACCTTTTTGAATCCTTTTTCAATCGCATATGCTGCCTCTAGGGCAGACATACTTTCCTTAAATGAATCTGGTGCAATAACAATTTTCATATCTTCCCCTCCATTCAATTCATTCCAAAAAACGCGCTTTTATAAAAACAGTTTAAATACACCAAATACGAGTGTCGATACAATGGCTAACGTTAAACCGACAAGTGTTTCATACGGAATTAATTTCATACGTTCTTTCAAATCCATAAATACGCTTCCACCTGTCGCGTGGAAGAAGCTACCATGTGGTAAATGGTCAAATACCGTTGCCCCAGCATGAACCATTGCGGCACCGGCAAGTCCGGCGACACCAAGCTCCATAATCGTTGATCCAAATACATTACCTGCGACAACGGTACCCGCTGTCGTTGATGCAGTTGCCATGGACATAAATGCTCCCGAAAAGGGGGCTAATAAATAAGCTGGGAGACCCGCAGCTTGTAATCCATTAATGACGACATCTTTTAATCCTGAATTGCCAATAATTCCGGCCAATGTACCTGTTCCTAATAACATGATTGCTACAGGTGACATTTTATTTAATCCTAAAACGGCATATTCATTCATCCGTTTAATTCGTCCCATGGAAAAAGCACCGACAATTCCACCGATGGGAAGAGCGACCATCGGATCAATGACAATATCAAATAAAGGTCGCAATGCGAGCAATAAGATCGCAGTTACAGGGGCCACAACAGCTGGGAGCAATAACGGTAATTTTTCGCCTGAATTATTTTGGATTTCACTTAACTCCACAAAGCTCCCTTTGTTGGCAAGTTTCTTAGCAACCCAGTACGTGACAATAATTCCAAAGAAAGCTGGGATTATACCTGCAGCCATAACGGATGTGAGCGGTACATTAAATGCATCTGCTGCTGCAATCGAATTTGGGTTTGGTGACATAATATTCCCTGCCTTTCCTCCACCAATCATCGCAAGCAAGATTGCTGTTTTAGAAAGACCTGCACGGCTTCCAATCGCCAAAGCAATAGGTGCGACAGTGATAACGGCTACATCAATGAACACACCGACCGTTGTTAAGATCATGGTGGCAAGTGCCAATGCTAAAAGCGCTTTCTTTTCTCCCATTGCTTTAATAATCGATTCGGCAATTGTTGAGGCAGCTCCAGATTGAATCAGGACCCCTGCCAATACACCAGCGGCTAATATCCGTAGGACTGCTGGAATAATACCCTCCGCCCCTTCGATCATTAAGGAAACGGTATCCACGACATTGACACCACCGATCAAACCACCAATTAAGGCGCCAGCGATCATTCCATAGGCTGGTGAAACTTTCTTTAAAATTAATATTATGGCAATAACGAGAGCGGCAATTGCCCCGATAGCGCTTACTTCAATTTCCATTAGAATTCCTCCTCCAAACACATGGTTCCTTATCTATTATAGCGATTTATGTGAGCGATTACATTGGGCACGAGAACAGAAAAGGCATCAAAATAAAACGAAGGATTTATGCATCTGCACAAATCCTTCATTTTAGTTGATAGAGAAGTTGAGAAATATGAAGTTGTAGTAAATCTTTTGTTTTTCGTGGATCTTGACCGGTTATACATGCGATTTTTTCCAATCGGTACCGGAGCGTGTTGCGATGAATATGTAATTTTTGCGCGGTTTCATGTAACTCATCACCTTGTTCAATATACAGTTGCAATGTCGTTTGCAACTCCCCACTTTTATCATACGCGACAAGTGTCTCATAGTAGTCAGTCAGTTGATTTTCTTTTGGATCCAATTGCGAGAGCAGGATCGGTAAAAGTAACGCTTCATAGTCATAAACGAAATCTTCCGGGTATAAAACTTTCCCAACTTCCAATGCGTTTGTTGCATACTCGTATGCTTGTTCTGCACCTTCAAACTGATGAAATTCCCTGCCAATCCCGATGCGGCACGTAAGCGCGATTCGATCCTTGACGCCGCTAATTAAAGCGTGGCATTCTTTCATCAAGCTTATTTTTGACAGATAAGCTTGATTTGATTTTAAAATAATGATTCGAGTCGGTCCTGAATTCGCAACTAAATCCTCTTCACCCAAATACCCCTGCAGATAAGAGAGAGCCTCTTTTTTAAGTTGGGAAATCACTTCCTCTTTCCGATCATATGGAATCAATTCCAGTACGATAGGAAGTCGATTAACCGTCAGATCAATACCTAGTCGGTGCGCTCTTTCTTCAGATAATGAATCCACTTTATGGTGAACGATTTGCATAATAATCTCTTCACGTAGCCGATCATCCCACTGCAATTGTTCCGTCAAGGAAGCTTGCTTCAATGACATTTCTGCGCCCATTTTCACGAGCTCCCCGAATTGTGAGATGCTGTTAGGATCTCCGGAAATGCCAATGACTCCTACGATGTCATCCTCAAAAATAATTGGTAAATTTATGCCTGGTTTTGTACCGGCTAAATTTTTCATTTGATCTACAGCAATGTCAACTCTTCTTTTTTGCACAATTGCATTCATCGCACCTTCATGCATTTCACCAATACGGCTCTGATCACCGGAACCGATAATGACCCCACTCCGATCCATCACATTAATGTTATAACTGAGGATATTCATCGTTTGATCCACAATATCTTGGGCAATTTCCTTTGTTAAAACAGCCATATTAGACGCTCCTTTACCATCTTACAGAAGATCTTCACTCGGATAAAAAGCTACTTTTCCAACCCAGCAATCCCTAAGCCACCGGGTCCGGCGTGAGTAGAAATCATACCCCCTGCCTGCATCCATCTTATATTTTTAAAGCCTTCTTCCGTTACGATTTTCTCCATTCGCTGTTTGATCCGCTCATCAAGCCCTAGGGAATATTGCAGATAAATATATTCGCGATCAATCTCATAGTCACTCAGATAATCTCGCAAGAGTCTTTCCGCGACACGCATCATTTTTCCACGGTATTTTTGGGTTGACACGAGATTTCCCTCTACTAATTCAATGCGTGGCTTGATTTTTAAGAGAATCCCTCCCAAGTAGGCAACATTACTAACGCGGCCTCCCGCTTTTAAAAACTCTAAACTACCAGGTACAAAAGCAAGCCTGGATTTAGGAATGACCGTTTTTATTTCTTCTATTAAACGAGTTGGTTCAATCGTCGGCTCTTGTGCTAATAAACGGACAGCATACATGACAATCGCCGTCAGCCCTCCTGTTACATTCAATGCATCAACAAGCAGGATATCTTCAAAATCTTCCGCTGCGTTCACTGCATTTTGAAAGGAAGAAGATGCCTTTGACGTATAACCAATGTGAATAATCGTACAATCAGGGAAGTCAGCTTTTATCTTCGCAAAAAACTCATGGTACTCATGTGTGTTTGTGGACGTTGTTGATGGAATCTTTTTGGAACGCTCATAATAATCATATATATCCTGAACAGGTAATGAACCATCTAAATAGTCCTTTCCCTCCATAATGATATGCATGGGGACGACTTGAACAGCATGCTTTTCTGCTAAATCGCTTGGTAAATCTGCTCCACTTTCTGTTGATAAAATAATCCTTTTCATTGTATATCCCCTTTCGGATTGCACACGTATTTTTATTCATGAATAAATTATACCTTATATCTAGATAGAATAGTGACCTTTCTAAAATTTTATGGATGGGTAAATGCGCACCAGCTGCTGCCCGCTATTTACACAGTCGATAAATCAGACTATACTATGAAATAGAGGAGTTGAATGAATGCCTACCGTTACTTTTAATGGAGTTGAGAAGATACAAACCGTTACAATTCGGGAAGGAAAAACCATCTTACAAGCAGCCAAACAAGGGAATATTGCCTTGCGCCATAAATGTGGAGGGAATGCTTCTTGTGGAACATGTAAAGTATATATCGCTCATCAAGACAATCTTTCAGCGCCACAACCAATTGAAAGTAGAAGATTAGGTGATGAAGAGATTGATAAAAACATGAGGCTTAGTTGCCAAACAATCGTCTATGGCACGGTAGAAGTAGATATTCCTGAAGATCCCTTCAGAGCGAGAGTTCGAGCTTTATTGGAAGAAGCAAGATCAGGGCTCTAATTATTGGTGCTTGATGATATAAATGAAGAGGCCACATGTCCCATAGCTCCGCGCTTCCCATATTTATTCACCTTAATGAATTTCATAATACCCGTTTAGTGCAACATCGATACAACATATAGTTTCGTAGAAACGTTCTTAACTACATACTGTATCGATGTTGCTGGTTTTGGCAATTATGAAATTCATTCACCTATCTATCCGAAAAAGAAACCCTCTTCCCCTGCAGCAGCTTCATCCGTGCACGAGAAGAGGGTCATCTAATCTCTTCATTATTCTGTCCTCAGGAATCGCTGACTGGTTGATCAGTCTTCGCTATGGAAGACCACTTTTTAATAAACAACGTTTGCATTATCATAAACAGTCCACCAACAACCCAGTATAATGGCAGTGCCGCTGGTAGCGTGAAGGAAATCAGTCCAATCATAATCGGGGAGACATAAGCCATCAGCGCCATCGGTCCCCGTTGTTTCTCATCAAGGCCGATGAGACTGACCCGTGCCTGCAGATAATAAATGACGATCGCAAGCAGAACGAGCAAGAGATCTGTTTCTCCTAAATTAAACCAGAGAAAAGATTGTTCCGCAATTTCTGGTGTGCGCCGAATCGCATAATAAAAACCAATTAAAACCGGCATTTGAATGATCATCGGTAAACAACCCGCCATCGTTTTGACGGGATTGAAATCATGCTGTTTATACAGTTCCATTAACGCTTGCTGCTTCTGAAATTGCTCTTCCTTATTTTGATTGTCCTCATATTGACTCTGAATCGCATCGATTTCAGGTTTCATGACTTTCATCTTTTCTTGTGTCTCTTGGCTTTGCTTTTGTTGTTTGACGATAAACGGTAAGATCACAAGTCTGATCGCAATCGTTATGAAAATAATGGACAAGCCATAACTTCCACGCAGATAACCGGCGATGCTCTTAATTAACAAAGAAAACGGATAAACAAGATATTCATTGAAAAAACCAGTTGAAGATCCGTCAATTGGCGTAAAATCGCCTGCACAACCAGATAATAAGATAAGTCCCCCTACCAATAAAATGATGTAGCGATATCTCCGAAAGGTGGTGAGTAAGCTGTTTGTCTCCATAATTGTCCTCCTCTTATTTTAAATGATTGCTTAAAATAAGAGGCTTTATTGTCTTCTTTATCATCGTCTAATTTATCAATGCGTTTAAACACCTTCGCAAACCACATGATAAATGGTTCGTTCACTCGGCCTACCGCCTCACAAGAACGAACATCCAGATGGATCGCTTGATGATCATTTACAATCAAGCTCGACCGTACTTTCCACGCTTGAAAATGGAGTGCAGAAAGCTGTCCCGCACCAATGGTTAACAGAAGCATTCCAAAATAAACATAAAATACGGATGAACCCATAAACACTTCATTGATCAGTTCAAAAAACATACCTACTCACCTCCTTGTCTACTTCCGTTAATCATAACATATGCACTGTTTTTTAAGCAATTCGTTTCTCGTGTGTTGGGGACAATTCCCCTCTGTTAATCAAGATTATAATTAATAACCTGTTTATAAAATGCATAATCCTCAAACCCCAGATACGGATAATACACGTGGGCATCTACTGTCATCACTTCATCGGAACGACTGTTTTTCACCTCATAATAAAGTGTGCCTTCAACCGTTTCACCTGGTTTGATCAGACCATCAGTAGGACGTTCACCTGGGTTAATATAGATATCTTTAATCGGTTCCATTTCCCCTTTTTTAATGAAATAACTTCTTTCAAAGGCATGATGCCCATTCGTTGTAATCTCCGGCAACCCCATCGGAATGGCCATATCCTTTTCTCCACTATTTTCAATGATCATATCTAAAACCAAAAACGCACTATGATCATATTCCCGTTCAATCTCTTCCATCTCTTCATCACTCTTGACATCATGAATCGCATTAAATATAACATTGAACTCCATGCCATTTTGATCCATCACATAGACGGGATCACCGATATCATAGACACCGACCTGGTCCTTCCGCTTCGATTGGGAACGTGTGAAAACCGTTTGTGGTATATCCGCATCATAATCCCACATAAAAGCCCCATCATATTCAGTCTGACTGTAGGTGATCACGGCTCCCGTAATATCCATCGTTTCACCCGGTTCAATTATTAAGTCTGTCACTTGTTCCATATCATCGATCACACCATCTTCAGGATAAGCAATATCCACATCAAAAATCATATTATTCGGGTTGATTAAGTTCGGCAATACATCATTATTTGGATAAAAGCGATCATCCGTAAATGGATACGCCCTATCGCCCTTATTTGTCACCTGATAGGAAATAAACATAAGCGCTCGACTCTCATCCGGGTGATGAACATGTTCGGAAATATAGTCTTCATGTTCTGCAAAGTCTTCCATCCAAATCTCCTCTACCATTACCTCAAATGGCAACCCACTTTCCGCACCGTAAAATTCAAATGGATCATCAATCTCATGGTATAGTTTTTGCCCCGATTTCGTTGTCGGGATTTCCTGATGGTCATCGCTACATCCTAGCAATAACAGCATCACCATGACAATCCATCCGATGTGCATCCATACACGTTGCATCTGTTTTTCCTCCTCATCTACACGAATAAAAACAGCTCATGAATGACCTACGCTTTATTCACCCAAATGCCCGGTAACATAACTTCCAAGTTCCTTCATAAAATCATCATAATGATCCGGAATGATCTCCCTAAATAATGTGCCATTACCATAAAACTTTTCAGTCGTCCCATCCTCATATTGCACCATTAATGACCATGATGCCCCATCTTCATAGGAATGGTAATCCTTCACATTAGAATAGTAGTTTTGCCAATTAAGTACATCATACGTAGCAAATAATTCAAGGACTTTATCGGTATCGTCCACCTCTTTACGTTCTGTTTCAAACTCAACCCCGAAGAGTCTTACATCTGGTTCTACATATATTTCATTGTTCGCAATATCAATCGCAATCGGATGATGGAGCTCATCAATCGTCCATGACGTCGTATACATTTTAATAATCTCATCAATTTCATGGCTTTCTTCGGTTTTCGGTGCCCCATTTATAAATGCGAAATCAAAAATATCCTCATCCCCCACATCTGGGTATGGTGGTAATTCCCCTTCTTCCATTTTAGTAAGCCATTTTTCCGTTGCTTCCTTATTGATAAGTGAATCAATAGAAGCAGATGATTGACACCCCCATAAAAACAGACTGGCAAGTGCCATGATTGACAACGCATATATACGCTTCACATATTTTCACCTCTTATTTCATCCTTTCTGCATCTTGAACCATATGAATGAATTTCATTAATATACGCTCATTATAGGATCAAACACATCGCGTTCATCTTTGGAAAAAACAGGCGCGAAAATGGGTCTTATATCATATTAGAATATTCAGTAAATACCCCCCCTCCAATCATACCAGGTGTTTTCAACTTCGACAAGGGAGTAAAGCACCTCTTTAAAAGGATATCTGACAATTGTTCCATTAAATTGCCCGATCACTGATGAAATAAAAACAGACGCAATGGAGATGCTCATCTGATCGGCATCTCCATTGCGTCTGAACGGTTTGTATAACCCTTCCTTCATATAGCGGTGCACTTACGTTCCACAAAAAGTTTGGTACGAAGTCTGAGGTGGTGGTACATTTGCATATTCAGCTTGCTCTTTCGTATGTGCAAACGGTGTGGACAGAAGGCGCAGCAGCTCGTTCATGACGCTGTAGTCATCCTCATTCACTGCTGCGGCCAAAGCTTCTTCTACCCGGTGATTTCGTGGAATAACAGCGGGATTGCTAGCGCGCATCATTTGTTGCGACTCCTTTTCCGATCGCGCTTGGCTTTTTCGTCTATGCTCCCATCGCTTATGCCACTTGGTGAAATCCTCTTTTTTGCCCATGGTTGTTTCTCCAATCGTACCGAATGTGAGTGCAATAAAGCTATTCGTATAATCAGCCTCATATCTCTGCATCATACTTAATAAATCGTCAATCAACAATTCATCTTCATCTTGCTCTCCATGCAAACCTAATTTCGCCCGCATGCCTGTTACATAATAATCCTCATATAAAGCATCGTATTGAGATATCGCATCTTCTGCTAGTTCCACCGCTTGCTTTTCCTCGTCATGTAAGAGTGGTAATAAACTAATCGCAAATTGGGTCAAATTCCATTGCCCCATCGTTGGCTGGTTTCCATATGCATACCGTCCTTCCCGGTCAATCGAACTGAAGACGGTGTAACGATCGTACGTATCCATAAAGGCACATGGTCCATAGTCAATTGTTTCCCCACTAATCGTCATATTATCGGTATTCATAACCCCGTGAATAAACCCGACGAGTTGCCACTGTGCAATGAGTTTAGCTTGCCGCTCAATCACATTTTCCAATAAACGAAGATACGGGTTTTCACGCTGTACGGCCTCCTTGTCATGCTTTTCGATCGTATAATTTGCTAATGACTCCAGATCTTCCCGTGTCCCCCATGCAGTTGCATATTGAAAAGTCCCCACTCGCAGATGACTCGTTGCAATCCGCGTTAAAACAGCTCCCTCGAGCATCGTTTCACGAATAATGGACTCTCCCGCTGAGGTGACCGCCAACCCCCTAGTCGTCGGTATCCCGAGTGCATGCATCGCTTCACTCATCATATACTCGCGCAACATCGGGCCCAGTCCCGCTCGTCCATCTCCGCCGCGTGAATACGGGGTTCTTCCTGCTCCTTTTAACTGAACATCAACTTTTTCACCAGTTGGTGTGATCTGTTCGCCTAACAAAATTGCCCGTCCATCACCCAATCGCGTAAAATTCCCAAACTGGTGGCCCGCATAGGCTTGTGCAAGAGGAACGGCTCCTTCAGGAAGCGTATTTCCAGCAAGGATTGCTTCTCCTTGTTTATCTTCTAAGAAATCAACTCCTAATCCAAGTTGCTTGGCCAGCTCTTGATTAAAGACAAGCAATTTTGGCGCTTGCACAGCGGTTGGCTTTGTTTCTGTGTAAAAGAATGTTGGCAATTGGTGATAACTCTGTTCTAAATTCCACCCTGCTTCTTTTTTATTTGTCATCATCTCACCTTTTTATTCATAGTGTGTGCAATTTTTACTCGATCATCCTCTTCAACCAGCTTATCACGTTCTTCACAAGATGCTAACTATATTCAAGCATAAAGGCGCTAAATGCTGGTGTTTCAGCTAAATGCGCTAATGATCATTGTGATTCCGCTAATGTTCTGCTCACCATCGCTAAACACCTGTAGCCTTCCGCTAAAGAATCCTTCGATGAGCTCATTCCCCATTCATCTTTGTTTAATTCCTATGGGATGTGCGTTACAATGAGCATGAATCTTTTTCATTTTGGAGGAATTCGATGAGTTATCTAGCCGCCCAACCATATAGTAAAATCATAAGAGAAGTGACAAGCATTGAACAAAAGGATACGAAGCAGAAGCGAACCTTGTATTTATACCCGGATAAAGTAGTTTCCCAGCACCGTGAATTTCCTATTGAGAATGTCATCGATATGTCGTATCGAAGCTTTGGTAAGGATAACGGGCTCCTCTATGTACATACAAAAAGTGGATTGTTTACCTATACCGTTACCACATCAACAAAAGAGTTTATTAAAGCATATAAAGAACTCGTCAAAAAGGAAATGCATCCGTAGTGATCTAACAACCTCTTGACGATTGTGCTCATCATAAAAAAAGAAGTAATGGTTGCTCGACGAATCGATGGCCATTACTTCTTTTATTTACCTTCCTCTTATGCATGTAACTGCTTGTTCGAACCTTTTACAAAAAAGGCAAGGAACAAGCCAAGAACAGAAATGATACCCGCAACGAGGAATGATGCATTCACCCCATGGATCATTCCTTCCGCACCTTCTGATGGAATGGAACTTGTCGCCATTATCGTGACGAGTAAAGCAGTTCCAATTGCTCCAGAAACTTGTCGGAACGTATTATTCATAGCAGAACCATGTGGTATTAGACTTTGTGGCAACTCGTTTAAGCCCGCGGTCGTAACAGGCATCATGACCATAGCAATGGACAACATCCGTACAGCGTTGACGGTTGACAAGTAGCCAAACGTCGTATCTAAGGATAACCCGGTCAGCATAAACGTCGTGACCACTAACAAGCTAAATCCAATAATAGCAAGCCACTTCGCACCATATCGATCAAATAATCGACCTGTTACAGGGTTCATCAGTCCCATAATAATAGCGCCTGGCAATAATACGAGGCCAGATTCTAATGCCGTAAACCCGAGCATATTTTGCATATATAGTGGTAAAATAACTGCTGTACCAATCATCGATATAAACACGATCATCCCTAATCCCGTCGTAAGCGAAAAGGTTTTGTATTTAAATACCCTGAACTCTAAGATTGGTTCATCTAACCTCAATTGTCTCATAATAAAGACGAACAGCGTGATCGCACCAACAAGCAGTGATATAATTACTTGCGCGCTTGCCCAGCCTTCACTTCCAGCCATACTGAACCCATATAACAGTCCTCCAAAACCAAGTGTTGATAATATAATGGAGAGAACATCCACTTTAGGCGAGGTCTGCTCTGTTACGTTCTTCAGGAAAAAGTAAGCTGCAATAATGTTAATGATCGCAATTGGTAGCACCACATAAAACACACTTCTCCACGGAAATTGATCAACAAGCCATCCTGATAAACTTGGACCAATCGCTGGAGCAAATGCAATTACTAAACCAAACATCCCCATCGCCGTTCCTCTTCGCTCAATCGGGAAAATCAGGAACATAATAGTTTGCAGTAAAGGCATCATAATTCCGGCACCAGCACCTTGGAAAACACGTCCAATTAATAGGAAAGTGAAATTTGGTGATACTGCCGCGATCAGTGTACCAAATGCAAAGGAAATCATCGCTGTTAAAAATAATTTACGCGTTGTAAATCGTTGAATTAAAAAAGCCGTAATCGGAATCATGATCCCGTTTACAAGCATAAAACTCGATTGTAACCACTGAACGGTACTTTCGGTTAACTGCAAATCTTCCATAATCGGTGGAAGAGCAGTACCTAGCAACGTTTGGTTTAATATTGTTATAAACGCCCCGGAGAGAAGTACGGCAATTAGCGGTATCTTCTTAATCGAATCTGTCGATGCGGGGGACTGGCTTTCATCCATATAATACCCACTTCCCATTCTGTATATCAGCGTAAAAAGCTTGTGACAAGCTAATAAGCATTCATTACCTATTGTATCATATTCCATTCTCAACACAAACGATCATGTTTATATAACTGATTTTATAATCAATAAATAAGCTACGGAATAGCGATGCGGATCGGGGCGCTAATGTTTGAGGATGCCACGCTGATGAAAGCGATCGTTGCGCTCATGTTTTGGAGGAGTGGCTAATGTTCGGCACGAGCGTGCTAAACAATTAGCTCATTCCTCTTTTTATCAACTCCATTTGATTATGAAAGTTGCAGTTGTTGTTTTATGATCTTTTCATCACGGATCTTTCCTTCTTCAATAATCAACGCTGGCTTTAATACTTGATTTGTTGCTTCTTGCCCATTCATAATAATTGGTAAATACTTGATAACTTCTCTACTAATCGTATTCGTTGCCGTCTTATAAAACAGACTTGGCGTATGATCTACCGCATAATGTAAGATCCCATCCACAGAATAAGTTGGATTGTCTACTGTCGTTGGTTTACTCGTCTCTATTGCCATTGCCTCGTCACAACTGATATCAATAATAAATGCGCCACGCTTCATTCGTTCTAAATCCTTTTTGTAAATAATATGATCCGTTCGGGTCGTATCCCATGTAATCGCATTGACAATCACATCAAATTTCCCGAGTTCTCTAGATAGTAATTCTTCTGTTCGCCGGTCATAAACCGAAACCTTAGCTCCGAGTCCAACTAAAATACGCGTGGCACCCCTGGCGACATTTCCCCGACCTAATATGGCAACTTTAGTATCATAGGGCATTTTTCCGTAGCATGTAAAAGCATGCATAATGGCTGATTCGCCAGCGATTTCATTATTTCTCCAAAAAACATGCCGCCCCGCTTCATTCATATCTTCCCAAGCTATCGCTGTTAACTGACGGGAAATGAGCGTTTCTGTAAGTAACTCATTTTGCACGGCATGAATCCAACCGAATATAATTTGTCCCTTATGCAATTGTGCGATATACTCAGCATCGCCTGCTTTCGGATCACAAATAATATCTTGTGTTAACACGGCTTTTCGATCAACAAGATGCACACCAATGCTAAGTAACTCTTTATCGGTCACACCAAAAGACTGTCCATACCCATGCTCAAAATAAAGCTGATCTTTATTCTGCATTGTTTTTACATCTCGAAATGTTAAGGCCTGTCTGTGTTCATTCTGTTTATAATTAAGTGGAAATCCAACTGTACGTATCATAAATATCCCTCCATTAATGATCAAGAATTCGAAATTCTTACATAGG
>Ga0209487_1000206_pt1 | contig 54047 bp, 52 predicted proteins | sample Poulit2012_FD_187524 | JGI IMG/M metagenome (GOLD analysis project Ga0209487, IMG submission 187524) | Agricultural soil microbial communities from Georgia to study Nitrogen management - Poultry litter 2012 (SPAdes) (version 2) | ecosystem: Environmental > Terrestrial > Soil > Agricultural land... | reverse complement strand
GGGCAAGCGGGTCATGGCCGCAACATTGCCTCCAGCCGCAATAAAACGCAGTAGTTTATTCTTGGACTATACGCAGTTCAGATAAGGCCAAAATACTAGTATCTGCGATATCAATTCTAGCTTTAATAGTGCAAGGCTTTTTTATCTCTAGCGGGCCGCCATTGATGGCCAAATTTGATACCTCTAATACGTTATTGTTTTTTCCGACTGTTGTGTCATTTTTCACGGAATTTAAGTCGACGCTCCCTATAACTTTATCATCCATCAGGACTTTAAGCGAAATGTTTTTATTGCTAGCTTCGCTGATTGGAATAACCAGCGTAGCTGCGAGGGAGAGCTGAGGTAATATATGTGGGAATGATTTAACCTTTAAATTATTTGGATATATGCCAACAAATGTATGCCTATCGTTAATCTCAGTCCTGACTGACTCACAAAAGAAAACATGGAAATAGCCATTCTGATTTATTTCTGCAATAGGGTTATTCATTATTTGCAATCGCCTCTATAATTTCATCGCATGTTGTGTCTAGAGCTTTTGCTAGTTTATTAATTGTTGAGGCGTATAAGTCTGTTGGGTTTCTTTCGATTTTTGCAATGTAGGATTGCTGTGTTTCCATGAGTTCGGCTAGCTCGCTTTGTGATAGGCCTTTATCTAGGCGAATGGTTTTTAAGCTGCGGCCTTGATGTTTTTCGACTGCTCTAGCCAAGCTTTTTCGAGCATTAATTAGCGACTCTGCTGCTTCAGGTGAAGAAGCTTTCCTTTCTGCAATAATTTCGGTGATGCTCTTGCCCCGGCCACGCTGAGTCCTTGGTTTTGTTATGCGTTGGCTGACATGGTGGTCAATTATGAGCCACACTTTATTATCCTCAGTAGGTTGGTATTCCCAAGGCATCATAGTCATTGAGTATTCGTTGAAATTTTGTGTCGTCTTTATCATAATTTGCATCTCTATTAATTATTCCAAGGACATGATATGCGTTGTACTGTGCATCATAGGCATATATAGCTCGCCAAGGAAGGAGCGCACCACCTTCTTCTGGGAAATCCCAGAACTTTAATCGTAGTATGTTTTTTCCTGCCCGCCAATATCTTGTGATTTGGTCCGTGTCACTAGTAGTGGAGCCAATTCTTGTTTGCCCCCTGCGGTACATGCGGCTTAAAAAATCCTTGTCACCTGCAATTTCTTCTAGAGTGACTAATATTAAATCGGCAGCTTTTTTATCGCGAGAAGAACCAGAGTTCAATAGTTCTTTTAAATCCTCCTCGGCTGCTGGCTCTATGTATAACGAGTAGCTCATTATATCTACTTGGGTATATTAATGATATTAAAAAGGGACATTTCCCACAAGTATAATTGTGTAAAAGACTGAAAACCTGTTATTTATTATCTGTTTTTGAAAGACTCGTATTGAATCAGTGGGCGATCAGCCCGCAGACTTCACGTGTTGCTCATGTTGTGGATGACTCTTTCGCAGATTGTTATTGTGTATTGGGCTAAATTGATGACCTCCTAGTCGGTCAATACTATTGACTATAGATAAGCTTTGTTTTAACTCAAAGCGCAGCCTGTATCAATATGCATTATTGCTGTCAGTGCATGCGTCAGAGCGGTAATCTACTTGTTTGTTGATACAGCTAAAGCTAACGACAAAGAACCCCAAGCGTCGCTACGCTACGTGCTGAAATAGCTCCCCCCATAACTGGCAGTCTGAAAATTAATAAAAAAATAAAAGCACGGAGTCCGCAACAAGCGGGCCCGTTAAGCTGTGCTCAGTGGATACTTACTGTCCAATAGTTAAATGTTATTTGCGATCGCGCAGACTAGTTGCCGCTCAACACTTGCCTCTCATCTATGATCGTCAAACTGCGTTGTCTCTCACTTTTGGCGAAATATGAGAGACAAGCGTAAGCATCACGCTTTTTATTGAGGTTAGAGTACGGACCATACGATATGGGAAGGCACATTACATAGGCTTTGGGATAGCCACCTGCGGCGCACTGATGCTGGGGGTATTTCCATAGCAAATTACGTTCGATACCCTTTTCGTCTTGGTAGTCTTTATCGTTTAACCATGCGTCAGGTGCGCTAGCAGAGGGGGTTGGCTCATCGTCAATACCAAAGTGGGCCTCTATCTCTATAGCCTGTTGCGCTGCTTGGGGGAGAGCGTTGCAAGAGGAATACGATAGGCTGAAGAAAAGGCTTGCTGTGTCATTTTTAGCCGTTTACGTAAGCTGCGAACATCTGGTACTTCAACTACGTGCACCTTCCCCGCAGTTGACTGTCCTTTCGCGTGCTCTACTGCATGTTTCAGGCTTTCAATCAAGTCGTTACCAAAACTCGTTTCCATATCAATCTCCTTTCATACCATGCTGCTCTTTGAGCAACATAGTCAGATTTCTTACCTGTTGTTTCTGCTTCGCCCCTAGATCGGTACTTGCAGCCTTAGCTTTCTAACGCGCAATGCAGCGCTCTACCTATAGCTTGAGCTGCTGTAAGAATGAATTTCTCCCCCCACCTTACGAACCAAGAGGTCGGGTGCAAATATAGCCTCTTATTGGCTCCCACTAAAAAAATTATTTAGCCAAAATTAGCCGCGCCTCTTGCGGATTTGTGGGGGGCTTACCATCACGCACGCTCCTTCACCAAACACACCCACGCCCCGCCATCAAGCACGCCCGCCATCAAGCACGCTGCGCTATCAAGCACGCCCCTTCTATCAAACACACTCCGCAATCATGCATGCTCCGCCATTCTCCTAAACATGGGGTTTTTGTGCAGTAGTTCATTATAGGTGCCTTGGTCGATGACTTTGCCTTTGTCTAGCATGTAGATTTGGTCGCATTGTTCGACGGTTTTGAGTCGGTGGGCGATGAGGATGATGGTTTTTTGGCCTGTGAGTTCGTGGATGGCGGTCATGATGGCGTTTTCTGTGATGCCGTCCAGCGCGCTGGTGGCTTCGTCAAAGACCAGTACGCTGGCATCGTCGTAGAGGGCGCGGGCGATGCCTACGCGTTGTCTTTGGCCGCCGGATAGTTGGACGCCTCTTTCTCCGACGTGGGTGTTCAGGCCTTTGGGTAGGCTGTCGATGAGTTCGTCCAGGTGGGCCAGGGTGGCGGCGCGTTTAACTTTATCCAGGTCTATTTGCTCGGGGGTGAGTCCAAAGGCGATGTTTTCTGTGAGGCTGCCTTCGGATAAAAAGATGCTTTGCGGCACAAAGCCTATTTGCATCTGCCATTGACGTTTGTTATCTGGGGTGATGGGCGTGGTGCCAATCTTGAGGTTGCCCTCATCGGGATCAATCAGGCCTAGGATCAGGTCAATGGCGGTGGATTTACCTGCGCCCGAGGGCCCTACAATGCCCACGGTGGTGTTTCTGGGGATGCTTAGGCTGATGTGCTCCAGAGCCACGCCGTGTTTGCCTGGATAACCAAAGCTAATATTATCCAAGTGGATATCACCGCTAAGTGGGGTGGGTGTTTTTTGCTTTGGGGTTTCTTGTGAGCTTTCATCGGACATGCTGGCAATCAGATCAGGCCTGATGGCCTCAAATGAGGCGATATTACCTTTGATTTGTGCGATGCCGGTGTAAATCTGTTGCAGGGCTGGTAATAGTTTTAGCCCTGCCAGCGCATAGACAGACAGGACGGGCAGGACTTGGTTCAAAGCCCCGTGGTGTATTTTTAGCAGTATTAGCACCAGAGCGATCAGCGCTCCAAAGGCCAGCAGCCCAATAAAATAGCGGGGGATTTGGCTCATGGCGCGGATGCTGCCCTGTGCATTGGCCAGGGTTTGACCAGTAGTATTGAACTGCTGGATAAAGTTTTGCTCCCGCCCTGTGATCAAAATGTCTTTAATTCCCCCAAAACCCTCATTCATCAATCGGAAGCGCTCGGTATTGGTTTGTGATATTTGCCTGCCAAAACGCACCAGACGCCGTCGTACCGTGCGATAGATGAGGGCATAGCTACCGCCAAATATCGCCAGACCTATCAAAGCAACCGTCGGATCATAGAGGATAATGGCTCCGGAAATAAACAGGGTCAGTGTCAAGCGCGCGATCATCTGCATCACTGGATTGATGACCTGCTGGGTGACCCGCTGGCACTCGGTGGCGATTTGTTTGGTCAGCTGCGCGCTCGAACCTGCGCTGTGAAACAGCCAGTTTTGCCTGAGATAGTGCCGATAAAGCCTATCAGCGATCTGCACCCCCACACTAAAACTAAACATGGAAAGCCGCCAAGTCGTGATGATAGACACTGCTGATGCGATGGCCAGCATCACCAACACCCCAATCCCCACAAAGAATAAAAAATCCATGGGGTCATCCAGACCCGTAAACCGATAAACCTGCTGCAAAATGGCGTTGGTATGAATTAAATCCATATCTGCCACCAAAGCCATAAACGGCCCGATCGACGCAATCCCGACCAGCTCTAAAAAAGCCATCAGCACGACCAAGACCTGCAACCTATAAAAACGCTTGCGCTGATCTGAGCTCAGCAATTCGAATAATTCTTTTAGAGTTTTGAACATGAGGCATACATCTAACTAGGGGAGGATATGTTTATCCTACCCGATAATGGGCTTTTATCGGGTTTGTGCCCATGCTGACATGATTAAGTGTTGGTGGTACCATAAAAAATCATGACACTGTATATGGTGTCACTTGTGGGGGGGTTGGAACAAAAGCGTTAGGAGATTGAGATGGGCAGCTTTGATGCCAGTAAATATACTATTGTCGTGAAAAAAGTACGTGCAGATAACGAAGATCTTTTTTACGCAACTGTGAATGAGATTCCTGATATCTCATCCTACAGCGAGACCTATCAGGATGCGTACGAGGATTGTTTGGATGCTTTAGAGATTTTGTATGATGAGGCTCAATCCCAAGGAAAAAACTTTCCTAAACCCTTTGCATTGCCTGCGACATCGCGTCCTAGTGGCAGGGTGACCTTACGAATGAGCCGTAGCATGCATGAAAGGGTGGTCCGTTATGCCAAAGAGGACGATGTTAGCTTGAATCAGTGGATTGTAGAGGCGATTTCTCAAAGATGTGGTTTATAGTTTTGACTAGGAAGGTAATTCAAATAAGGAGGTTATCAATGTCAATCGTGAAGCAAGTAGAAGCAATGCTCGATGAATACAAGCACAGTCATGCTAGGCATATAGAACCTGAGTTTTTAAAGGCTTTAGAGCTAAATAAAGAGTTAATTGAGCGTGGATGGATCAAAAAGCGGGAGTATGATGTGGCTGATGCGGTTACATTGCCGCCAGTTTCTACAGAGATTCGCTGGTGATTTTAAAAAAATTGAAATAACGTTATAAGGGTTTTCCCTTGAAAGCGCCCAAAAGCTCGTTCCGCTTTTTGGCGCTTTTTTGTTTTTTTTGAATTAGCCTCGGGCGACAACAAATCAGAAAACATCCTCAATAATAGTTGGTTTTGCGAATTTTTATCCTCATTTATAAGGGGGTGGGTTATTTGTCAATGGTTATAAATGATGAAATAAGCTGTTTTTACTAGTTGTTTTTAGTAATATCGTTTCCCCCAATTGCGTTGGTAACAGTTTTTAAATAAATTATTACTCGAAACAATTTGCAACTTTCAGTCTTTTTAATTCAGGTTATCAAGATGACGATTTTTACAAATCTTTCGAGTAGGTTTTTACGTTTCAAAAGTTTTTGCCGTTTAGTTTTTTCTTTTTTATTTCGAATTCCGCTGCTGCCTTTTATTTGGCTGGGGCGTTGGTTGTGGTGGTGCGGTATTCAGTTGCGGCGGGATCCAGGGTTAGTTTTTATTGTGCTGGGTCTTTTGGCGGTGTTTTTCTTTAGTCACCTCCCTCGGTTTGCTTATGCCGTACCCGCGCACAGCCTGCAGAGCAGTGCTGATTGGCGCTCGCATTGGGATCAATTGCCTGCGCATAAGAATGCCGGGGGTGTGCTTTGGCAGGTAGAGGGTAGCTTTGAGATTAAGGAGGATTTCAAATCATTCCCAGATGGCTATTGGCAGGTGGGGGAGGAGCAGACTGTGCGCTGGGAGAATACCCTGCTGAATGCGCCCACTGAGCGCGGTAATTTGTATAAATTGGGTGCAGGGCGCTTAGCCATTCATTCCGAGGGGCATTTTAATGGGGCCGTGCATCTTTTAGAGGGCAGTTTGTTTTTGGGCAGTGCCGATATTTTTGCTGGGGTGGCTGATTCAGGGGTGCATGCCTATGCAGGGTCTCGTTTGGAGTATGGCCGCGATGTGCAGATGTGGGGGCGGCTGTATTTACAGGACCGTCCGCTGCAGTGTGGGGCGGTGGTTTGCCCTGTGAATCAGGCTCAAGGCCCCTATGCGGATGGGGTGCAGTGGGTGGTGGATGAGGGGGTCGCCAGTCAGTATGGTGCGGTGTTTAGTGATGGGCCCATTTATAAGTTGGGGACAGGGGTCTTGCACCTGGCTAATATTGATGTGGGTCCTGGGATGAGGGGGCCCTTTCATGTGCTGCAAGGCGGATTGCGATTGAATACCTTTACTGGGGCCCCCATTCATATTCACAGGGGCGCACGGGCAGAAGTAGTGCATGCGGATTTAGCTCAGTTATTTGTGCGTTCGGGCGGGCGTTTACAGGTCGGTCGTCACAATGGCGGTCCGGGCTTAAAGGTGGGCATGGATCTGGTGCTTGAGGCAGGTGCCCTGACTGAATTGCATCGCAGCAGTGCGCATCCAGAAAACCCGGTCATTGAGACCCGTCCCGGGGCCAATGCCACTTTGGATGGCTATCTGTTGATTGGTTTATCAGGCAGTGGCTGGGATCCTGATGAGCGCTATGCGCTGATTTTGGCGGATGGTTATCAGGGTGACTTTGCTGACTATCAGGTGCAGGGCGATTTACCCGCTGATCATACCGGCACCCTGCGGTACGAGGATGACGGCCTGTGGTTGGGTTTTGAGTACAGCGCTGATGACACGGGCGGTGGCGGCACCGGGATAGGTTTGATTCCACTGCAACCGCAGCCCAGAGTGGCGCTGCCCTATGCGGCCCATCGGCACAATCTGCTGTTGAGCAGTCATTATTTTCCTCAAAGTGTTTGGCAGTTTTATCAGTCGCTGGATGAGCGGCAGCCCGGGCTCAGTGGTTGGGCTTGGTCAGGCGGTGCGCGTTTACGTTCTAGCCACAGCGATGCGCACAGCCGGCTGAATTACCAAATGAATTATTTGGGCCTGAATTGGCAAAGCACCCATGATGAACCCATCAATATTGGCCTGCAGTTTGGGGTAGAGCATGGCAATTGGTACGCCCAGCAGGATAAAACCCATATCAATGGCTGGATAGGTGGCATCAGTCTGCAGCAACAGCACAGCAGTGGTTGGCACTGGCAATTAGGCGTGGCCCGACATCAATATCGTTTGGATGGTCATCGTGCTCAAAACTACCCACATCGTTATCGGGCGCGCATGAATCAGGTCTATGGTCAAATCGGTTATACCTTGGAGCAAGCCACTGCAGAAAACAATCATTGGAGCCTCAGTCCCGCCCTAAGCATGCGCTGGATACGACTGCGTAGCCCCCAACACCAAGAAAGATCAGCACACAGTCGACAGGGCCTCACCGTACAAAAGACTACTGACACCCTGACCGAGCTGGCACTGGGCCTGCGAGGCCAATGGACCTACCAACCCCAGCACCAACCCACCACCTTTTATACCGAACTCAAACACCATTGGTGGAAAGGCCAGACACGTTTGCAGACGCTCTACACCACAGACCACCAAAACCTACCACGCCACAGCTCCAGCCAAAGCCACCTGAAACCCTACACCTCGTGGCAAATTGGTCTCAATCACCAACCCAGCAAACGCTGGACCGTCCAGACCAACATGCAAGTGCGCATGGGCAAAGGCCTGCGGGACAATGCTTTTAATTTGCAGGTGCAGGGGGAGTTTTAAACGGATCTCCTCGTACAACTAAATGATTTTCTAGTTTAAGCCCGCAGCAGCGGGCTTTTTTGAATGTTTTGTGACTTGATTAGCCCAAGAGTGATGTGGTGGCTTATACTATTTGTATCATTCCATTGAGTTACTTTTAAAACACTATAGTCTTGCTAAGACGGTACAAAGAAAGAGCGTTGTGATTAAAAGAGTATTTGATATCTTTGCATCGGCATTGGGGCTGCTGCTGCTCTCCCCAGTATTTTTGATCATTGCTATTTTAGTGCGCTTAAAATTAGGCGCGCCAATTTTTTTCCGTCAAACACGGCCTGGAAAGGACTGTCAACCGTTTGAGATGATCAAATTCAGGACGATGATTGATGCCTATGATAAAGATGGGAACCCACTGTCAGATAGCGAGAGGATAACGCATTTTGGTCGACTTCTTAGAAAGACGAGTTTGGATGAATTGCCCGAATTATGGAATGTGCTAAAAGGCGATATGAGCATAGTTGGCCCGCGCCCTTTATTAATGAGATATTTACCCTACTACACCGAAGCCGAAATGGTGCGGCACGAGGTTAAGCCGGGGCTTACTGGTTTGGCGCAAGTTTCGGGTAGAAACTCTGCAACATGGGAAGAAAAGTTTGAGCTTGACTTAGAGTACGTTGAGAGTAAGAGTTTATTCTTGGATTTTGAAATAATTTTTAAAACGGTATGGGTGGTTTTGAAACGTAGTGATGTTTTAGATGCGGCGCCTCAGGGTCCATTAGATAAGTATAGAGAGGGCTTAAATGAAAGAAAAAAGCTATAAGTTTGACCTCTTCCAATCAAAAGATGTGAGGGATAGGGTGCGATGTCTCAACAGTTATTCTGTTTTGTCTGGCATAACCATAGATGTTCCGGTAACGATTGAGGGGACCCAAAACTGGGCTGAAAGTCTATCAGGAAGGCATGGCAGGAAAGATTTCGTGCTGCGTGATGAGCAAGGTCAAGCCGTAGCATTTTCAGGTCTTGTGAATATTTCACATAAAAATGGCATTGCTGAGCTTTATGCGTTTGTGGATGATTCTCAACAAGGCCAAGGCGCAGGTACTTTGTTGCTAGAATGCACTTTAAAGTACGCAGCAGACGAGCTAAATCTTAGGAAAATTTCACTGTACGCAACCGAGGGAAATGAGGTTGCTGTTAGCTTCTACAAAAAAATTGGATTTAAGTTAGAAGGGCAGCTTAAAAAACACCTTTGGCACCGGGGGGAATTTAGAGATAGGTATATATTTTCTATTTTTCTTTCAGATTTTGAATCTGACCTAAATGTATATACTCATTTTCAGTAACGCGTCACGTTAATTAAAGCTAAGGTTTAATGAAAAAAATAAACACCCTTCTCACTTGCGCAGGCCGTCGGCACTATCTAGCTCGATACTTTCACAATGAATTGAAAGGTCGTGGAAAGGTTATCGGTACCGATATGGATCTAACTGCACCTGCTTTAGTGGCTTGTGATTATGCGGTGCAGGTTCCAGCTGTAAATGCTCCAGATTATATGGATGTTTTAATGAAGACTATCGAACGCCATGAAGTTGATCTGGTTTTTTCGTTAAATGATCTAGAGTTGGAGCTGTTATCCAAAAAACGTGATTTGATTCATGAGAGGACGGGCGCTTTGGTTTATGTGCCCACATTAGAGTCTTTGCAGGTGTGTATTGATAAGTGGGCTACATTCCAATTTGCGCAGCGGATGGGTATTGTGGCTCCGCAGACTTGGCTTTCAGTGGATGAAGCTTTGTTGGCAATTGAGCAGTCCAAAGGGCAATTTCCTTTGATGGTAAAACCTAGATGGGGCAGTGCATCCATAGGTTTGTTCAAGGTTAATAATGCGGATGAGTTAAAAGCTGCTTTTTCTGCATGTGCCGACGCAGTTGCCAGTAGTTTATTGGCCAGTTTTGGTTCGCAAAAAGCTGTGTTGATACAAGAGCTTATTGAAGGTGATGAGTACGGAGTCGATATCCTTTACGATAAAGAGGAAAGTTTCATTGGGTTTACTGCAAAGAAAAAGTTAGCCATGCGTGCTGGTGAGACAGATAAAGCAGTGACAGTCCCAAGTGAGGTTTTAAAGGAAATTGTTCATACCATTGCGCAAAATTTACCTCATCGCGGTAACATGGACTGCGATTTTATTGAGCGTGACGGGCAATTTTACTTATTAGAATTAAACCCTCGTTTTGGTGGTGGTTATCCATTTACGCATTTAGCAGGAGCCAACCATGTGAAAATGTTATTAGATGACTATTTAAATGATCCTATTGATGATTATTTTTATGAGGTAGGAAAAGCATTTGCCAAGTGCGACTCTTTGGTGCATGTGCCTTATTGATTTGATGTGCTGTGTCTGGCTCAATATCTAGCCGAGCAGTAACTTTGTTAGCGGATAAGCAGGGCTGCGGCCCTGCTTTTTTGCTTTTCTGGACTCTTTTTGTACTGTTTTGTTTGTTGGTTTTTTTGCTGCGATGCTTGGCTATCGAGCTTTCAGGATTGTGTATAAATGCTAAAGTAGAGGGGGTTTCGGCGCTTATTCGGTGTTTTGGCATTGGATGGGGGTCGGGTTTTGGGTGGGGCGTTGCAGCTGCCCCTAGAGAGGTTGGTTAAAAATCATGTTAAATACTTCTTTTTCCCCCTGGCCTTCCTTTACTCAGGAGGAGGCCGATGCCGTGTCTCAGGTGTTGTTGTCCAATCGGGTTAATTATTGGACGGGTTCGCAGTGCCGTGATTTTGAGCATGAGTTTGCGCAATTTTGTCAGGCGCGTTATGCGGTGGCATTGGCTAATGGCACGGTGGCTCTGGATTTGGCCCTGTGGGCATTGGGTATTGGCGAGGGTGATGAGGTCATTGTGACTTCACGAACTTTTTTGGCCTCGGCCTCTAGCATTGTTAATGCGGGGGCGGTGCCGGTGTTTGCTGATGTGGATGCGGATTCTCAAAATATCACTGCTGAAAGCATCCAGGCGGTGTTGTCGCCGCGTACGCGAGCCATTATGTGTGTTCATTTGGCGGGTTGGCCGTGTGATATGGATCCCATCATGGAGCTGGCTGCACAGCATGATCTATGGGTCATCGAGGATTGCGCCCAGGCGCATGGCGCTTTATATCGGGGGCGTCCGGTAGGCAGCATTGGTCATGTGGGGGCCTGGTCTTTTTGTCAGGACAAGATCATGACCACCGGGGGCGAGGGTGGGATGGTGACCACCAATGACGAGGCCCTGTGGAAATTGATGTGGTCATTAAAAGACCACGGCAAGGACTACGATGCGGTCTATCATCGTGAGCACCCCCCAGGCTTTAGATGGCTGCATGAGCGCTTTGGGACTAACTGGCGCATGACCGAGATGCAGGCGGTGATTGGGCGCATTCAGTTGCAGCGTATGCCCCAGTGGCAGGCACAGCGTTTGGAAAATGCGCAGGCTATTTGGCAGGCTGCGGCCCAGTGTTCGGCGCTGCGGGTGCCCCAGCTGCCCGAGGATATCCTGCACGCGGCCTATAAATGCTATGTTTTTGTACGGCCCGAGCACCTCAAAGAGGGTTGGTCGCGGGATCGGATCATGCAGGAAATCAATGATCAAGGGGTGCCTTGTTATTCTGGGTCGTGCTCTGAAATTTATTTAGAAAAAGCCTTTGATGGGACGGGTTATCGCCCCGAGGCTTCTTTACCGATCGCTCATGAGTTGGGTGAGCATAGTTTGATGTTTTTAGTACACCCCACCTTGCAGGCTGCGGAAATAGAAAAAACTTGTGAGGTGTTGCGTTCGGTCATGGCGCAGGCCGCGGCATCATCATGTTGATGGATTCATGGCGCCATCATATTGGTAAATTACTAGAGCAGGTATTAACATAGCGATTGTTTAAACTCATTCTTGGAACCAAAAGAGCGCTCATGCACATCAAACGAGTTTCCTTTAGTAGTATAAATTCTTCAAAGTATGGCTTGGTGGGCTTTTTGTATGCGTAAGATCCCCGCGCGTTATCGTACGGCGTTAGTTGTATTGTTTGATTTGTTGGCCGTACCTGTTGCCTGGTATGGCGCGTTTTGGGCGCGTTTCAATCTAGAGTTTGGGCCGGCTTTTGAGCATGCTGTGCCGTCTTTGTGGTTGTTATTGCTGGGGCTGATGGGGGTGCAGCTAGCGGTGTGTCGTGGGGTGGGGTTGCATCGGGGGATGTGGTCTTTTGCCAGTTTGCTGGATTTACAGCGGGTGATATATGCCACGGCGGCTAATCTGGTTTTTTTATTGCTGGTGATCACCTTTTTCCCCTATGAAATCAGTGTGCCGCGTTCGGTGGTGGTATTGTATCCCTTGCTGTTGGCGTCCCTGATGAGTGGTGCGCGGCTGGGTTGGCGCATGTTGCGGGATCGCACTTTTTCCCCCACGCGTGTACGGGGCGTGCCGGTGATTATTGTCGGGGCGGGTACGGCGGGTATGATGTTGCTGCGCGAGTTGATTCGTACCCATGACTGGCATGTAGTGGCTTTGGTGGATGACGATCCTCATAAACGTGGGCTGCAGTTGTTGGGCCGCTCGGTGGAGGGCGGGGTAAAAGATATCCCTGCTTTGTTAAAAAAGCACGAGACCCAACATCTGATTTTAGCCATGCCCTCGGCCCAGCCTGAGACCCTGCAACGCGTCAATCAGATGGCAACCCAGGCGGGTGCGCAACTATACAGTGTGCCTGGCCTGCACGAGTTGATGGGCGGGCGGGTGGCTATTAATGCGATGCGGCCCGTGCGGGTCGAGGATTTATTAGGTCGCGAGGCGGTCCAGATTGACACCGAACACGTCCAACAAATGCTATCTGGTCAGCGTTTGCTGGTCAGTGGGGCGGGGGGGTCTATAGGCAGCGAGCTATGCCGCCAGCTAAGCCGTTTTGATCCGGCTTGTATTATTTTGGTTGAGGTCAGTGAATACGCCCTTTATAAAATTGATAGCTGGTTTCAAGAGATGCGCCCTGAGGTCCAGGTGATACCCTTGGCGGCTGATGTGCGTGATGCGGTGCGCATGCGACAGATCTTTGCACAATATCGGCCTGATGTAGTCTTTCATGCGGCGGCCTATAAACACGTGCCCCTGATGGAGGTGGGCAATGCCTGGCAGGCCCTGCGTAATAATGTAGTGGGGACTTTTGTAATGGCGCGCGAGGCCGTGCGCCATCGGTGCCAGCGTTTTGTGTTGATCTCAACGGATAAGGCCGTTAACCCCACCAATGTCATGGGGGCGACCAAGCGCATGGCCGAGATGGTGTGCCAGGCCATGCAGTCAGAGGGTGGGCAAACCAAATTCCAGATGGTGCGCTTTGGTAATGTACTGGGCAGCACCGGGAGCGTGATTCCTAAATTCCGCGAGCAGATTGCCAGTGGGGGCCCGGTAACGGTCACCCACCCCGAGGTCACGCGCTATTTTATGTCTATCCCCGAGGCCGCGCAGCTGGTGTTACAGGCAGCCGCCATGGGCGAGGGCGGCGAGATTTTTGTGCTGGATATGGGTGAGCCGGTGCAAATCTTGCAGCTGGCTAAAAATATGATTCATCTGGGGGGCTATAGTGAAGAGGAAATAAAGATCGTGTTTACTGGGTTGCGTCCTGGGGAAAAAATGTACGAAGAGTTGCTGGCTGATGCTGAGCAAACCGTGCAAACCCCGCATCCCAAACTGCGTATCGCCCGCGCACGACCGGCTGATGCAGCCCTGATTCGCGAGGTACAGTATTGGTTGGACGAGGCGTTGAGCTATAGTGATGCACAGGTGCGCGCCTTGTTAAAACAATGGGTGACTGAATACGCGCCCAGTGTATTGCCTTTGGATGATGAGAGGGCCGGTAGCACCAAAGCAATCCGCTCAGCCGATGTCGAGGTTGAGGGGGCCGTACGGCCCTAAGGTTAGCGCTCAATATAGACGCAGATCAAAATCGAATATGATTTTCTCGACATCAAGCATTATTCAATTACTTTGGACGTGTTTATTGCGATTTTGACGCGATGTTGTTGTTTTATGTGGGTTTTTGCGTCTAAAACGATGGTATGAGTTGTTATTTTCGGGCTAGGATCGTACTATCAAATGACACAAGTATAACGAAGACTAGTGGGAGTTCTTTATGATTAAATATATTTCTGCGCTGACTTTAGCGCTGTTTTCTTTGTCGGCTGCGGCACAAAATGCGTCTGTTTCTGAAGCTCAGCCTGTTTCTCAGCCTCATGAGCTGCAGCACGTATTGGTTGCCCAGGCGGCTGTCGAGGTTGAGCAAGAGACGGTCGAAACCAACGCGCCGGGCGCTGCTGCTGGCGGTGTCGGTGCCAACCAATTAGAGGCACCAGTGGTTGTGGGTGTGATTGGTGCGGTTGCGCTGGCAGCAGTATTAGTTTCATCCTCTGGGGGGTCTTCGACCAGTCACCACTAATAATATGATTGGTCGCCATGACTGATTTTTTATTAAGAGGGGGCGTTTTTTATAGGCGCGCTCTCTGTAGTTGGATAAGTGCGAGCATTGCTTTTTGGCTCGCACTTTTTCTGTATGTGGGGACTGCCACCGCGCAAGCCCAGCATTACAGCAGTATGGGGTTGTCGGGGTTGATTCATATGCCCGATGCCCGCATGACTGAGGATGGCACCCTGGGGGTGGGCTATTCGCATGCCAAACCCTACAGCAGTGTGTATGTGACGGCGCAGATGTTGCCCTTTTTGCAGGCCAGTGCGCGCTATACCAATATTCATGGTCTGGATCTCAGTGGCCGCCCCGGTTGGGAGGGCTACGGCGATTACAAGGATAAATCCGCCGGGGCTAAGTTGCGCCTGATTCCTGAGAACTTTTTAGATCGTCGCTGGATCCCTGAGGTTTCTATAGGGGTCGATGATTTTCATGGGACGGCCCTTTTCCGTAGCGAGTTTATCGCTGCATCCAAGCGTATCGATATAGGCCCTGCGTGGGTGGATGGCACCGTGGGCTATGGGCGCAAGCGTATCGGCGGCTGGTATGGGGGGGCGCGTTTTGGAATAGATGCCCTGCCCAGTTGGTCGGTGGTGACCGAATACGACAAGACCCGTTACGGCTATGATTCCCAATTTGAGCGTACTGGTATGCCCAAGCGTCGCACCGGGGCCTGGGGGGCTGCCGTGGAATATCGTTATGGGCCGTTGGGTCTGCAGGTCGGGCGCATGCACAAGCAAAATGTGTTTAATGTCTCTTTGAGTGTGCCGCTGCAAAAACGTGAATTTAACCCTAAAGTGCTCGAGCAGGGGCCTTTTGCTGGCGGTGCCTGGGCCAGCACAGAGCCTCGACCCACCGCTGCGCAGTGGCATAGTTCGGATCATTGGCGTTTGGAATTATTAAAAAGCCTGCATGCCGAGGGTTTACGCAACGTCAAGGCCGCCTACAGAGATGGGACGCTGGCGTTGACCGTATCGGGGGATCGTTATCGTTATGCCTCGCGCGGGGTTGGTCGCACGGCCCTGATTGCTTTGGCCTATGCGCCGTTAGAGACCCGTCGCTTAGAGATTACCTGGGCGCATCGTGGTATGGATGGCATGAGTTGGGAGTTTCGTGATGTACCGCTATTAGAGCGGTATTTTGCTGGCCAAGCCTCGCGACAGCAGCTGGCTCATACGGTGACTCTGCGTTATGCCTACCCCGGGGGCCGTAGTCGGGCAGCACAGGCTAATGATATGGATCAGACCCTAAATGCCCTGGCGCGACAGGCGCAGGGGCGTTTTCAGTTTAGTCGTCATCTAAGTTCGGTGTCGGCCAGTACCTCGGGCCAGACGATGTTTTCCATCAATCCTTATTTTTATACTTATTTTAATGACCCCAGTGGGGCGTTGAAATATGACCTAGGGTTAAATTTTGCGGCGCAGGTGCATTTGGCTGATGGGCTGTGGCTGGATGGTTCTATTTTGGCCTCGGTAAAAGAAAATATTTCTGATGTGCGGCAAAAATCTAACTCGCTATTGCCGCATGTGCGCTCGGATATTGCCGAGTATCGCCGCGCCTCGCGGGTCAAGGTGGATCGTTTACTGGTCAATAAATACTGGCAGCCAGCTACACGGACTTATATGCGGGCCTCGGCCGGTTTGTACGAGGAAATGTTTGGTGGGGTCGGGGTGCAGGCCCTGTATCTGAGCCGCGGTGGGCGTTTTGCCTGGGATGTCGCGGTTGATGCCGTGCGCCAACGTAATTTCAAGGGTACGGGCTTTAGAGACTATAAAACGGTGACGGCCATTGCCTCGATGCATTATCAGGTACCCTTTTTAGAGGGGGTCACCGCCACGGTGCGTGCAGGGCGGTTTTTGGCCCGTGATCGGGGCGCGCGTTTTGAGCTGAGCCGCACCTTTAAATCGGGGGTGCAGATTGGGGTGTGGTATTCCCGCACCAATGCCAACGATATTACATCGCCTGGGCGTCCCGGTAGTCCCTATCATGACAAGGGGGTGTTTATGCGTATTCCCTTGGGCAGTCTGACCCAGCATGATACAGGGGCTGTGGCTGATTTCAGGCTGTCGCCCTGGACGCGTGATGGTGGGCAGATGGTGGAATCCCCAGATGATTTGTATCAGACCATGCGTGATCAGTGGTTGGATAATTCCTTGGATGGTGATGGTTTGCGTTCCTTTGGGGACGCCGTAGGTGAGGATCCACCATGATAAAGAGGTTAGTTATACTTTTGTTGGTCTTTGGTTACAATCAGTTGTTTGCTGCGCCGCACTGTGTCGTGCAGGATCCCGAGCTGCAGTTGTCCTATAGTGGCGATTGCATCGATGGCAAGGCCCATGGACAGGGGGTAGCGACGGGATTGCACGGTGCTTTTTACCAAGGGCGTTTTGAAAACGGGGCGGCTGATGGCTATGGGGTTAAACTCTATGCCAATGGCGATGCCTATGCCGGCGAATGGTCGGGCGGCTATAGGCAGGGTTTTGGGGTCTATGAATATGGCGAGCGCTCGCCCTGGCGTGGGGATAAATACGTGGGGCACTGGCATCGCGATCAACGCCATGGTCAGGGCACCTATATGTTTTATCCCACTATGGAACCCTTTGAGTCCCAATGGGATCAGGGCGCACCCCAGACCGAGGCCAGCCCACTGATGCAGCGCCGCCAGCGTAGTGTCGAGGTATTAATGCCGGTGATTGGCCGAGTGGGGGTACAGGTCTGTTCTACCCTGACCGATGGTGCCGGGCCCGAGCGCGTGGCCCATGGGCAGGTGGTGGCGGTGCATGATGATCGTATACAGGTGCGGGTCGATACCCAGGCGGTTTTGCAGCATAGCGATTTGCAGTTCAACCCACGTTGGGATTTGGTCACCACCTGGGGCCTGTGTGCCAGCGATGAGTAGAGGTTTTTATGAGTGATTTGCCAGTATTAATGGTGGTGTGTACGGGAAATATCTGTCGTAGCCCCATGGCAGAGGCTGTATTGCGTCATCAGGTGCAACAGCGGGGCCTGGCCGCACGGGTAGATTCATCGGGGCTCGAGGCCCCGATTGGGCGTCGCGCCCATCGCTATGCCCGTCAGGTCAACGAGGAACGCGGCATCCCCATTGATGAGGACAAGCGCTCTATCCTCAGTACCTCGGCCGGGTTGCAGCAGTCGACTTTGATCTTAGTGATGGAAAACCACCATCGACACCAGATTTTGCATCGGTATTCTGCAGTGGGGGGCAAGACATTTTTACTGGGACATTGGCAGGGCATAGAAATTGCTGACCCCATTCGTTCACCGCTATCCGCTTTTTATGAGGTCTATGACCAGGTCGAGGCAGGCTGCACGGCATGGTTGGATCACCTGCTCGAGGCGGGTATGTTGAAAAAAGCCTAATTAAGACGTGACATTATCATGATAAATAAAATATCAAAAACATTATGGGCCCGCTGTGGCATGGTTGCAGTGCTGCTGGGGTTGGCGGGCTGTACGGGCATGTATATGGGGCTTGAGTCTCAGGACGAAGAGGTCCCCCAACTAACCCAAGAACAAATTCACGCCAGTGCTGATATTCGCCGTATTACGCCGCAGTCAGTACAGCGGCTGCGCGCCGAGCGTCAGGCTGCAGATGACATCGCCCAGGCCCGTCATGATGTGGCCGAGCAATTAGAGCCTAAAAATGTGGATTACAGTTATTTAATCGCCCCTAGTGATGTGTTGCTAGTGACGGTTTGGAATCACCCTGAGCTAAATAATCCCTCGGGGCAGCTAACGAATGAATTAGCGGGCCGTACGGTGGGGCCGGATGGGACTATTTTTTATCCTTATATCGGGCGGGTGCAGGTCGAGGGGCGCACCACGCAGGATGTGCGAAATGAAATCGCCAATCGATTGACCGAGTATTTAACCGATCCACAGGTGGATGTGTCGGTGATGAAATACCGCGGGCGCAAGGCCTATGTGGTGGGGCAGGTAGAAAAGCCCGGGCCTGTGCCCATCACCGATGATCCACTGTTTATCACCAGTTTGATCACCCAGTCGGGGGGCTTTACAGAAAATGCAGATTTGGCCGGGGTGATGCTCAACCGCGATGGGGTGCTGCGCCCTTTGAATCTATTTGAGCTGTATTACCAAGGGGATATGCAGCAAAACCTGCTGCTCAAGGATGGGGACATCATCAACATCCCCGAGCGCACTCAGGACAAGGTCTTTGTCCTGGGCGAGGTGATGGAGCCCCAGGCCAAGATGCTGCCCTGGGAGGGGTATTCACTGGCCGATGCGCTGGGTGATGCCCGCGGTCTCGACCCGGTGACCTCAAAGGCCAGTCAGGTCTATGTGGTGCGGGCCGTGGATGAAGATCGCCCACAGATCTGGCATCTGGATGCCAGCAGCCCCACCGCGTTAGTGTTGGCGGATAATTTCCCCTTGCAGGCACGTGATGTGGTGTATGTCGACCCCGCAGGGGTGACCCGCTGGTCGCGTGTGATTAGCCAAATCTTGCCCACAGCCACCAGTCTGATGACCGGTAAGCGTACTTTTGATTAATGAGGACCAAAGAGATGGGTGCGTTGGAACACAATACTCAAACCCCGGTGCAGCAGGATCATAGTGATGAGATTGATCTCACGGATTTGCTCAATGTCATTATCCAGGGCTGGAAATGGATTGTTGGCATTTTTATAGTGGTGGTGGGTCTGGGGGTCAGCTATGCGATTTTGACGCCGCCTATTTATGAGGCGGATGCGTTGATCCAGGTCGAAGACCAGCAGGGCGCCGGGGGCGGGTTGGCGGGTCTGCAAATGCTCTCTGAGGGGTTGGGTCTGCAACAAAGTGTGGTCGCCGATGAGCTCGAGATTTTGCGCTCGCGCGAGGTGTTGATGAAGGCCATTGATGCGACCAAGGCCACGGTTTCTATAGAGGTGGACAACCGTTTTCCCCTCATAGGGGGGTGGTGGGCACGCCGTCACGAGGCCCAAGAAGAGGGCACCATTGCCGAGCCCTTGTGGGGCTTGGGAGGCTTTGCTTGGGGGGGCGAGCAGCTCGATCTGGCCGAGATCCAGCTGCCGCGGCGCGCGCTGGGCAAGACCTTTTATCTAGAAATCACCGACGATGGCTATGAGTTTCAAAATGAGGATGGCGATGTTTTGCTGAGCGATCAGGCCATTGGCGAGCGGCTGTCTTTTGAGGTCAATGGCCAAGAGGCTTTTTTGGCGGTTGAGCGCATCCAAGGTCGGCCGGGGACTCGCTTTGCCATCGAGCAACGCTCGCCCGTGATTACCTATGAGTCAATGCGGCAAAAGCTCAATGTGGCCCAAGCGGGAGGATCAGGGCAGCAAAGCCAGGTCATCCGCGTCAAGTACGAGGGCACGGACAAACAATTTGCCCGTGATTTTGTGGATGCGGTGGCCAAGGTCTATTTAGAGCAAAATGTGCAGCGCCGCAGTGCCGAGGCCCGTCAGAGCCTGGCCTTTTTAGAAGAGCAGCTGCCCGAGCTCAAGCATAATGTCGAGCAAAAGGAAGAAGAGCTCAGTGCCTTTCGTTCGAGCAGTGGCACCATCAGCATCCCGGACGAGACCCGCGGGCTGTTGGATCAGTCCATTGATCTGGAAAACCGCCGCCTCGAGTTAGAGATGAAGCGCGACGAGATGCAGCAACGCTACACGGGGAATCACCCCATGCTGCGCGCCCTTAATCAGCAGTTGGGTCAGTTGCAGCGTGCCAGTGATGAGCTGGGCGGCATGATTGATAGCCTGCCCCAATCGCAGCGCGATCTATTGCGCCTCGAGCGTGATGCTCAGGTCAATACGCAGCTGTATATTGCTTTACTCAATAATGCTCAAGAGCTGCGTCTGGCCGAGGCCGGTACGGTGGGCAATGTACGCATCATTGACTTTGCGGTGTTGGCCGAGCGCCCAATCAAACCCAAAAAGCTGCTCATCGTGGCCGTGTCTGCCATGCTGGGGCTGATGCTGGGGGTGTTTGTGGTGCTGGTGCGTAGCTTTTTACGCCCGGCCATCCAGACGGCCGATACGCTTGAGCAGCGCACGGGGCTGACCACCTATGCAAGTTTGCCCGTATCGGAATCACAAAGCGGTTTATTTGCTGCCTTGTCGCGTCGCCGTCAAGAGCGCCGCCTGCTGGTGTATAGCAATCCTGATGATCCCGTGGTCGAGAGTCTGCGCTCGCTACGGACTGGGCTGGCCTTTGCCATGATGGGCACGCAAGGTAAAACACTGACCATCACGGGGGCCACTGCGGGGGTGGGCAAGAGCTTTGTGGCGGCTAATTTAGGGGCCCTGCTGGCCATCGATGATAAAAAAGTCGTCATTATTGATGCTGACCTGAGGCGGGCGCGCCTCGGGGAGTATTTTGGCTATGATCGCAAGCGCCCGGGGCTCTCGGACGTGCTGCTGGGCAAGGTCGACTTGTCAGAGGTGCTGTTTAAAATCAATGACGGCTTATTTGTGCTGCCGGCCGGGACCACCCCCCCTAACCCAGGTGAGCTCTTGCTAAGCGCGGGGTTTGGTCAATTGATTCAACAACTAGAGCAGGACTATGACCAGGTGGTGGTGGATACCCCGCCCATTTTACCCGTGGCCGATACGCTGGCCATCATGAAGCATACCTCAGCTGCCTTTATGGTGGTGCGTGCCGAGCAAAGCACCGCCCGTGAGGTCCAAGATGCGATGACGCGCCTACGCACGGCCGGCGTCGATGCCCCACTAAAGGGCACCATCTTTAATGGGGTGCGCCGCTTTAGACTGGGGTATGGGGCGTCGTATAGTTATTATTATTCTTATAAATAATGGGTTAATTTAATGCACAGGTGGCGCCGTCTGCGGGGGCTGCCTGGGGGATTTTAAATGAGGCGGGCTGGAGTATTTCTCCAGCCCGTTTTTTTGTCAGATTGTTCCTACACCAAACTCGGACAAGGCTGACAGTCTAATGCGCTGCGCTTACCTACACTTTTTGTTGTGTTTAAAACAAATAGTGGTTGTCAGCGATGAAAGAGGGTCTATATTCAGCCCCGCAGGCCGATATTAAATTTGTGCTGCGGGAGGTATTGCAGGTAGAAGAGGCGTTGGGCGCGGTGGCGCCTGAGGCGCTGGTGGATCAAGAGACGCTCGAGCATATTATTGAGGGCGCGGATCGTTTTTGCAGCGGTTTGTTGGCGCCCTTGAATCGTTCGGGGGATATAGAGGGCTGTCGCTATCAAGAGGGGACGGTCACTACCCCGCAGGGCTTTCGTGAGGCGTACCAACAGTATATGCAGGGGGGCTGGTCTGGGCTGTGCGCCAAAGAGGCGGACGGTGGGCAGGAATTGCCCATGATCACCTCGGCCATTATGGGCGAGATGCTGGGCGGCAGCAATATCTCTTGGGCGCTGTATCCCCGGTTGTCTGAGGGGGCGTATCGCTGTTTGGTGGCCAATGCCAGCCCTGAGATTCGGCAGCGCTTTGCGCCCAAATTGGCCAGTGGCGAGTGGACGGGCACCATGTGCTTGACCGAGGCCGGGGCGGGGACGGATTTGGGGTTGTTAAAAACCCGTGCGGTGCCCAATGAGGATGGTACCTATGCCATTGAGGGGACCAAGATCTTCATTTCCTCAGGCGATCATGATTTCACTGAGAATATTGTCCATCTGGTGCTGGCCCGGTTGCCCGATGCACCTGCAGGCACGCGGGGGATTTCTCTGTTTGCTGTGCCCAAAAAGCGGGTGGATGCGCAGGGCAATGTGGGCGCGCTGAACCATGTGTTTTGCGATGGCATCGAAGAAAAAATGGGGCTGCATGGCAATGCGACCTGCGTGCTGCGCTTTGAGGGGGCCCAAGGGCATCTGATCGGTGAGGAAAACCGCGGTCTGGCGGCCATGTTTGTGATGATGAATACCGCCCGCGTGGGTACGGGTATTCAGGCTCTAGGCATTAACGAATGGGCCTATCAAAAGGCGGTGGCCTATGCCTATGAGCGGGTGCAGTCGCGCTCGCCGGAGGCTATTTTACGCAAACAATTTGAGCCCTCAGCCATCATCGAGCAGCCCGATGTGCGCCGTATGTTGATGAAGCAAAAGGTTTGGGCCGAGAGTGCCCGCATGTTTTTGTACTGGTTGTCGTTGCAGCTGGATTATGAGCAGCATGGCCAGGACCCTGAGGTGCGGGCGCGGGCGGATGGGTTTTTGTCCCTATTGACCCCGATTGCCAAGGCCTTTGTCTCGGATAATGCGCTGGAATCCGTGAGCCTGTCGATGCAGGTGCATGGGGGCAGTGGCTATATCGATGAGACGGGTGTAGAGCAGTTGCTGCGCGATGTGCGTATTTTGCCCATTTACGAGGGCACGAACGGGGTGCAGGCCTTTGACCTGCTGGTGCGCAAAGTGATTGCGGATGAGGGCGCGCGGCTCAAGCAGTTTTTCGCTTTGATCGATGAGCTGGTGCAGTCCCGTGCGTCCAATGCGCAGGCTCAGGCGCTGGGTCAGCAGGTGTCGGCCTATGAGCAGCAGCTGTTGGGGCTGACGCAACGCATCACCGAGTTATTGCCCGAGTTGATCCAAGCCTATGCGCAGGACCCTGCTCAGGTGGCCTTTGTGGCGGCTGATTTTCTGCGGGTGGTGGGGCATACGGTGTATGGCTATTTCTGGCTGCGCGTGCTGCATGTGGTGGCTGCGCGTGACGAGGGCGATGCTCTGCGCCAAGAGAAAACCGCTGCGGCGGCGTTTTATTTCCAATATATGTTTGTCGAGGTGGAGGCCTGCCTGCAGCGTTTATCAGCCTCGGTGTCGGCCATTGAGGGCCCGCATGTGTTGCCGTGCCGCTAGGCATCCATAGGGGGAGGGAGCATGTCTACATTACACAGACCCGCCTATTGGCTGACGGCTGATTTATCAACGGCTCAAAAGGTCCGCGCCTTTGAGCAGGTCCCGCTGGCAGCGCGTGGTCTGCCCAATAATGTGTATGAGCTGCTGGCCAATAGCTGCGCGCAGGATCCCGAGGCCGAGGCGCTGGTGTTTTTCACTGATCCTGAGCGCTGTGTGCACACTCAAACTGTTTGGAGTTATGCCCAGTTGCGGGCGCGGGTGGCGCAGTTTGCCAACCTATTGCGGTCTTGCGGGGTGACTGAGGAGTCGGGCGTGTCGCTGATGTTGGCCAATACCCCAGACTGTTTGGTGGCCTTTTTGGCGGCGCAGTCAGTGGCGGTGGCCAACCCAGTGAATTGGATGTTGGCCCCTGCGGCCATTGCCGATATTTTGCGGCGGGCGCAAACGCGCGTGTTGTGCGCCTATGTGGGCGATGCCCAGCTGAGTTTTTGGGACAAGATACCTCAAATCATTGAGCACTATCCACAGCTGCAGACAGTGATTTGTCTGGATGAGTTTGGTGAGGCCACGCTGCGGTCTACGGATGATGCGTCATGGCCTCAGGGGGTGCAGTGTTTGAGTTATGTGGCCAGCCGAGGGGCGCATGCTGAGGATTTAGACCCCGCTACTTTGCCACGGGGTGAGGCGCTGACGGCCTTATTTCCCACCAGTGGGACCACCGGGGCGCCTAAGCTCATCCCGCATACGCAGGATATGGCGGTGCAGGCGGCTTGGTTAAGCGCGCTGACGGTGGGCATGCAAGAGCGAGAGTCACGCCTCTGTGCCACGCCGTTGTTTCATGTGGTGGGGATTTATTCGGGCTGCTTGGCCACACTGGCGCGTGGGGCACGGGTGATTTTCCCGACAGCGGCGGGCTGGCGGCATCCGCAGCTCATCCCCCATTTATGGTCGGTGGTTGAGGCGCTAGCGGTGAACTATCTCAGTGTGGTGCCCACCATTTTGAATCAACTGGCCCAGATGCCCGTGGATCGCGACTCTATCCGTAGTTTAAAGGCGGTGACCTCAGGCTCGGCGCCTTTGTCTCAGGCCATTGCCCAGCGCTTTGAGCGTTTGACGGGGAGGGCCGTACGCGAGGGTTATGGGCTGACGGAAACCACCTCGGCGGTGATGATGAATCCTGCGGAGGGTGAGATCAAAGTGGGCTCATCAGGGCTGCTGTACCCCTATCACCGAGCATGGCTACGGCCGCTAGAGGTGGCCCCCGGCGATGAACCAGGGTATGCGACCGAGGCGGTTGGGGCGGCTGGAATGGCTGAGTTGGCCGAGGGGGCCAAGCAGTCGCCGGACGATGCCGATGGGGCGAGTGGGTCAGCGCAGGCGGGTGAGCTGGTGATCAGCGGGCCGCAGGTGGCCGCCTCGCCTTTATATACCGGGGATTTGGCGCGCATTGATGAGGATGGTTACATCTGGGTGATAGGCCGACTCAAGGATGTGATCATCCGTGGGGGGCATAACATCGATCCCAAGATGGTGGAGGATGTGTTTTACCAGCACCCACAGGTGCTGGATGCCGTGGTGGTGGGGCAACCCGATGCCTATGCCGGGGAGATCCCGGTGGTCTACGTGCAGCCTAAGGCCGGAGAGAGGCTGGATGCCCAAGAGTTAATGGCCTTTGTGGCCGAGCATGCCCTAGAACGGGCGGCCATCCCCAAGCACTGCCGTATTGTACCCGCGATCCCGCAGTCCTCGGTGGGCAAAATCCTGCGCCCCGAGGTGCAGTTGTGGGCCATCCGCGATGGGGTGATGGACTGTGTGCAGTCGGTGTTACAGGCCCGCGCATCTCATTTCACAGCAAAGGACAACACAGATGCGGCAGCAGAAGTGGGTGCTGAGGCGGCAGCAGAGGTGGGGGCTCGGGCCGCGGCAGAAACGGAGGCTCAGGGCGACGCTCAGCTTCTGGATGAGGTCAGCGTGCAGGTGCAGCGCCGTGCAGATGGATCGGTGGCCATTGAATTGCAGCATGGGCCCAAGGTGCGCCGTGCAGATTTAGAGCAGGCCGTGGCCCAGTTGGCCCTGGCCGTCACTATTCGCCCAAGCTGAGCGCTAAGGGCTGTGCGCGGCCCCGAGAGCAGCCAATGGGTGCATTTAAATAATTGAAATCGAGGGATTTAAGGAGCCTAAACATGAGTTTTAAACATATTTTGCAAGAAAAGATTGGCCCGGTGGGGCGGATTTTGTTGAATCGCCCCGATGTGGGGAACGCTCAGGACCGGCTGCTGCTGGATGAGCTGGATGAGGCCTTGGCCGACTTTGGGCGCGACGATGAGGTGCGCGTGGTGGTGATTGGCTCGGTGGGCAAGCATTTTTCCTCGGGCCATGATTTGAAATCTGCCCGTGTAGAGCGCCCCAACCCAACAGTGGAAGAGCGTTGGGAGTATGAGGAGTCGCGCTTTTTAGAGTATTGCCTGAATATCTATGATTTTAAAAAGCCGACCATCGCTCAGGTGCAAGGTGCCTGCGTGGCCGGGGGCTTTATGGTCGCTAATATGTGTGACCTCATCGTTTGTTCTGACGATGCCTTTTTCTGGGATCCGGTCACCCATTCGATGGGGGCTGCCAGTCTAGAGGTGCTGATTCACCCCTGGGTGATGAGCATGCGCAAGGCCAAGGAGCTGATCTTTACCGGGGCGCGTATGAGCGCGGCCGAAGCCCAAGAGGTGGGCATGATTAACAAGGTAGTGTCCCGTGAAGAGCTCGAGGCGGAAACCATGGCGTTGGCCAATAGAATTGCCGAGGCCCCGCCGTATGGGTTGCGCTTTACCAAGCGTTCTTTAAATCGGACCTGGGATGCGCAAGGTTTCCGGGCAGCGATTACGGCACACTTTGATTTGCATCAGCTCTCGCACGTCACCGAAGAATTCCAAATGCACTTGCGCAAGGGGTTGGATTCCACCATCAAACGCGCCAAGAAAATGGATTAATGAGGATAGGCGCGCCCGCCTCTCAAAAGGGGGCCGCCTGATTGCAGTACATCAATACAATAGTGAAAGGAGTCAGCCATGACACAGGAACAAGTAGGTCAGGTGCATTGGGAGGTCGAGGGGAATGTGTGCATCATTACCATTGATAATGTGCGCAAAAAAAACGCCTATTCCCCCGAAATGATGGATCAGTTGGCACAATATCTGACTGATTTTGAAGAAAATGACGATCTGTGGGTGGGGATTATTTGCTCTGCCGGCGAGGACACCACGGCCGGGTTGGATATGCCCAAGTTTTTTGGGCCCAAGGCCACGGCCAAGCCCCGTCCCGACGAGTGGGTCGACCCCTTTGGCCTCAAGCGCCGTTGCACCAAGCCGCTGATCGCAGTGGTGCAGGGCATCACCTTTACCATTGGTATTGAGATCATGCTGGCGTGCGACATTGTGGTGGCGGCGGATAATGCACGCTTTGGGCAGTTAGAGTCCAAGCGTGGGATTGCTCCCTTGGGTGGGGCGCATTTCCGTTATTTGACCCGCACCGGCTGGGGCAATGCCATGTACCACCTATTTTTATGCGAAGAGTTTGGTGCCGAGCGTGCGTTGGAGCTGGGCTTTGTTCAAGAGGTGGTGCCCTTTGGCCAGCAACTGGACGCTGCCAAAGACTTGGCCCGTCGCATTTGTAAATGCGCGCCTATTGGGCTGCGCGCGACCAAGCGGGCGGCACTGAAATACATCGAGGCGGGCGAGGACGCCGCGATTGAGTGCATCCCTGAGATCCGCGCAGAGGTTTTTGCTTCTGAGGACTTCAAAGAAGGGATTCAGTCTTTTGTAGAGCGTCGCGAGGCCCAGTTTAAAGGGCGTTAATGGCGCGTGGCTCGGTGCTGAGCCGACAGTAATCGATCGGACTCTGTGGACAGATCGACCGACGTTTTTTTAAGGGGGATGCGTACTTCCAGGCGCACCCCTTTTTTTATGGGGCTATGGATGGTCAGCTCGCCGTCATAACGGCGTACCCGCTCTTGCATTGAGGCCAGCCCATAACGCCCCGGCTGAGGCTCGGTGTTGAGCATGCCAATGCCATCGTCCTCGATGCTGAGGGAAAAGGCCTGTGCGTCTTGACCCATGGTGATGGTCACGGTACTGGCTTGAGCATGTTTGATGATGTTGTTCAGGCTTTCTTGAAACACGCGATACAGATCGCGGACCATGGTTTCTGGTAAATCCACGGGCTGCCCCCATTGAGTAAACAGACTTTTGAGGGCGTGCCGCTCTTCGAGCTTGATGAGATCATTGCGGATGGCCTCGGCCAGACCCAGGTGGGGCAGGGCGCTGGGGTGGATGTTTTCTGAGATTTGCCGCACCACGTGCAAGGTCTCACCCAACAGCCCCAATGCTTGGCTAGAGGTGTCCTTGAGGGTGTGAAGCACCTCATGCTCGACCTGCGTTTGTAACTGCTCAATACGTTTATCCATGCGGATCATATCAAAGCGCAATGCGGACAACATGCCCCCCACCGCATCATGCAATTCCATAGAGATTTGTAGGCGCTCTTCATCGCGGATTTTCTGTATATGGGTGAGTAATTCACGGAGTTTGGTACGTGCAGCCTCAAGCTCTTTTTGTCTTTCCAAACGTAGCGTAATATCGATGCCGACGCCGATGACGGCGGGTGCCCCTTTGTAGCTAATCAGCCGCCCGTGAATTTCTATAGAGCGGGTCTTTTCCTCGCCCTTGGGGCGGACATGCACAATAAAGGTGCTCTCGGGATCCTCACCGCGCAGACGACGTCGGTATTGGGCAATCAGCGATTGGCGCTGCTGCCTGGGGGCAATACGTGCTAAAGGTTTGCCCATGAGTCGGTCGCGGGTGGTCCCGCACATCGTGGCAAAGGCCGCGTTGACATAAATGAGCATATCGTTTTGCAGTAAATAAATACCAGCAACGGATTGCTCGATCAGACCTTCGAAGAGATGGCGATAATTGCCACGTACATCCTCTGACAGGAAGGGAGTAGACATAACTATGGGCTCGGTGATGAGAAAAAAGATGTAGGAATAAACTGACGGCTTTTTCGGTGTTTTCTGACGGCATCCGCCCGCGCATCTTTCTATACTTTTCAGTATAGAACATAACCCAGCAAAAGCGCTTTACATGTATAGAAGTAAAATCTTAAAGACAAGGAGACGGTTTTGAGCGATGCGCAAAAATACCTAAGTAATGGTTTGAAAATGGCTGCTGGCGTGGCTTTTTCAATGGCTGCCCTCACAGGGGCAGGAACAGTCTATGCAGATGATTATCCTGATCGTGCCATCCACGTACAGGTAGGCTTTTCACCCGGCGGGGCCACCGATATTGTGGTGCGCACCCTGGCCGAGGAAGCCAGTAAGATTCTGGATGTCCCTGTGGTGATTGATAACAAACCCGGCGCTGGCGGTGTGATGCCTGCCCAAAACATGCAGCATGCCAAGGCGGATGGCTACACCACGGGGATTGTCCCGCTGAGCGTTTATCGACTGCCCTACACCATGAAAATCGATTGGGACCCCGTCGATGATTTGGAATACATCATCGGTATTACCGGCTACACCTGGGGGCTGGTGGTGGCAGGTGACTCGCCCATTGATACTTTTGAAGAGTATGTGGAATACGCCAAAGAGAACCCCGGTGAAATTACCTACGGCACCGTCGGTACGCTGAGCACTCAGCACATCACGATGGAAAATATCTCAAAAGAGCTGGATATAGAGCTCACCCACGTGCCCTATAAAGGGGTCAGCGATGCCATCCCTGCGCTGATGGGGGGACACATCATGTCGGTGGCGGATGCCTCGTCATGGGTGCCCTATGTGGAATCTGGGGACATGAAGCTATTGGTGGTCTGGACGGAAGATCGTTTAGAGACCTTTCCCGATGTGCCGACCCTAAAAGATGTGGGCATTGATATGGTGCAAACCTCGCCCTGGGGGTTGGCTGCACCCAAAGGCACCCCCAAAGAGCGGGTACAACTGCTGCACGATGCCTTTAAACAGGCCATGGACTCGCCTAAGTTTTTAGAAGCCCTCAAGCAGTTTGATATGGATATACAATATATGGACTCTGAACAATATCGGGCATTTGCCAAAGACGCTATTGTGACGGAAAGTGCCATCCTAGAGGAAATGGGGGCAGAAAAACTGCAGTAATCATACCTGGCAGGGTGGTATTCTGTGGTCAGGGTCAGGCGCGTGCTTGGCCCTGTATTGTTTTATCTATAGGGCTTTTGGGGGCCCACCACCCTCATAGGTATAAAGTATATCCATGACTCGAATCCTCTTGGTCGATGACCACACCATCTTTCGTGATGGGCTAAAACGCCTTTTACACGAAGAAAGCGAGCTGCAAGTCGTCGCCGAAGCCGCGGACGGGGGCGAGGCATTGGCGTATCTGCGTGCGCTGGATAAAAATAATGAACCCCTCGATTTGGTGCTGTTGGACATCAATATGAAAGGGCGCAGCGGCCTAGACGTACTGCCCCTACTAAAACAAGCACAGCCCACGCTGCCCGTCGTGGTGCTCAGCATGTACCCGGCAGAAACCTACGCCGTACGCGCCCTAGAGGCCGGGGCCAGTGGCTACATCGCCAAAGATATGGATTTCAACGAATTGATTCACTGCCTGCGCCGCGTCAGCCAAGGCGGGCGCTATTTTCCTGCAGAAATCCTCGATCGCATCCTGCAACACAACCTCAGCGCCGAAGAGTTCACCGACCCGCGCGAGCTGCTGTCATCACGCGAGTTTGAGGTCATGATGCGCATTGTCCACGGCGAACGCCTGACCGACATCGGCGAGCAACTGCATCTGAGCGTCAAAACCATCAGTACCTACCGCAGCCGCATTTTACAAAAACTCAATATAAAAAGTAACGCCGAATTGATTCGCTACGCGCTCCACCACCAATTGATTGACTAATTAGCGGCGAATACGAGCAGCATCGTCTGTGGAGGGGCATATAACCCCAGTGTGCTTTTTTGTTCCTATTGGCGTCGCGGCCAATAGATTAACTGGTAGAAACCCCTAGAATAAAGCAGGTATGGGTAAAAGTATGCCCAGGGGATTTGCAATGGTGATTGAAAAATAATCACAGCAAACAGCAAACAGCAAACAGCAAATAGCAAATAGCAAATAGCAAATAGCAAATAGTAGGCGGCGCGCGGTAAACAGTGCAGCATGAGCCGCCACTAATAAATAGCGTCAGCGAACAGCGAGTCAACAAGTAAAAAAACTATGGTTACAGTCAGCGATTTAATTGGTAATGCATGGATACGGTTAGAGGACGGTGAGCTACGGCCTTTGGAAATCGGTGATCGCATACCCACCGATGCCGAGGTCATCACCGCCCCGGGGGCAACCATCACGCTAGAAGCGGATGGCCTGCCTCCATTTATTGTGGGTGAGGACCGCGAGGTGCTCCTCGACCCCAGCCTCTTTGTTGATGAAGAGGCTGATTTTGATCCCTCGCAATTTGCATTGCCCCCGCTGGCTGATGCTGAAGCCGAGCGAATCCTGGCCGCCTTAGATGCTGGCGAGGACCCCTTTGACGAGCTCGACCCCACCGCTGCCATCCTGAGCACTGGAGGTGCCACTGATGGCGGCAGTGGCTTTGTGCGCTTGATAAAAGCCATCGAAGCAACCTCCCCCCTCGCACTGGCCTACCCCAAGCCGACTCTGGAAATCGACCCCATTTATTATCAACCCGGTGCTGACACAACGGGTACAACTGCTGACGACCCACTCGCTGACGACGAAGAGTACGAAACGCCAATGCCCGAAGAAGAGTTTGTAGACGACTCCGACTCGGATAGTGATTCGGATTCGGACAGTGATTCGGACTCTGACAGTGATTCGGATTCCGACAGTGATTCTGACTCCGATAGTGACTCCGATAGTGACTCCGACTCCGATAGTGATTCCGACTCGGATTCGGATAGTGATTCAGATTCCGATAGTGATTCAGATTCCGATAGTGATTCAGATTCCGATAGCGATTCGGACTCCGACAGCGACTCTGATTCGGACAGTGATTCTGACTCCGATAGTGACTCCGACTCGGATAGCGATTCAGATTCGGACAGTGACTCTGATTCGGATTCTGACAGTGATTCAGATTCGGATAGTGACTCAGATTCTGACTCGGATAGCGACTCCGATAGTGATTCCGACTCTGACAGTGATTCGGATTCAGACAGTGACTCCGACTCGGACAGCGATTCAGACTCCGACAGTGATTCGGACAGTGACTCGGACAGTGACTCCGACAGTGACTCGGATTCGGACAGTGATGCAGATGCCGACGCCGACGCTGATGCAGATGCCGATGCTGATGCTGATGCCGACGCCGACGCGGACGCTGATGCGGATGCAGACGCTGATGCCGACGCTGATGCGGATGCCGATGCTGATGCAGACGCGGATGCCGATGCGGATGCGGATGCGGATGCTGATTCTGACTCTGACTCTGACAGCGACTCCGATTCCGATAGTGATTCAGACTCGGATAGTGATTCAGACTCAGACAGCGATTCTGACTCGGACAGTGACTCTGACTCGGATAGTGACTCAGACTCCGACAGTGATTCGGACTCCGACAGCGACTCTGATTCGGACAGTGATTCAGATTCCGATAGTGACTCTGACTCCGACTCAGACAGCGACTCAGATTCAGACAGCGATTCTGACTCGGACAGCGATTCAGACTCGGATAGTGACTCGGATTCTGACAGCGATTCGGATTCGGATAGCGATTCGGATTCCGATAGTGATTCTGACTCGGACAGTGACTCTGATTCGGACAGTGATGCTGATGCAGACGCTGATGCCGATGCAGATGCAGATGCAGATGCCGATGCGGATGCTGATTCTGACTCTGACAGCGACTCCGATTCGGATAGTGACTCTGACTCAGACAGTGACTCTGACTCAGACAGTGACTCGGATTCGGATAGTGATTCGGATTCTGACAGCGATTCAGATTCCGACAGTGACTCTGATTCGGACAGTGACTCGGATTCCGACAGCGATTCTGATTCCGATAGTGACTCCGATTCGGATAGTGACTCTGACTCAGACAGCGACTCTGATTCGGACAGTGACTCTGATTCCGATAGCGACTCCGATTCTGATAGTGATTCGGACTCCGACAGCGACTCCGATTCCGACAGTGACTCTGATTCGGATAGCGATTCAGATTCGGACAGTGACTCCGACTCGGACAGCGATTCCGACTCCGACAGTGACTCAGATTCTGATAGTGATTCAGATTCGGATAGTGATTCCGACTCGGACAGTGACTCAGATTCAGATAGCGATTCCGACTCGGACAGCGATTCAGATTCCGACTCAGATAGTGATTCTGACTCCGACAGTGATTCAGATTCGGATAGTGACTCGGATTCAGACAGTGATTCCGATTCGGATAGTGACTCGGATTCAGACAGTGATTCCGATTCCGATAGTGACTCCGATTCGGACAGTGATTCTGACTCGGACAGTGACTCCGACTCCGACAGTGATTCAGATTCCGATAGTGATTCCGACTCCGATAGTGATTCAGATTCGGATAGCGACTCCGATTCTGATAGTGATTCGGACTCTGACAGTGATTCAGACTCTGACAGTGATTCGGATTCAGACAGTGACTCCGACTCGGACAGCGATTCAGATTCCGATAGTGATTCAGATTCCGATAGCGATTCGGACTCCGACAGTGACTCTGATTCAGACAGTGATTCCGACTCTGACAGCGACTCTGATTCGGACAGTGATTCTGACTCCGATAGTGACTCTGATTCCGACAGTGATTCGGATTCCGATAGTGATTCCGACTCTGACAGTGATTCGGATTCAGACAGTGACTCCGACTCGGACAGTGACTCGGATTCGGACAGTGATGCAGATGCCGACGCCGACGCTGATGCAGATGCCGATGCCGACGCCGACGCCGACGCTGATGCAGATGCCGATGCCGACGCCGACGCCGACGCAGATGCCGATGCTGATGCGGATGCTGATTCTGACTCTGACAGCGACTCCGATTCGGACAGTGACTCTGATTCCGATAGTGACTCAGATTCTGACTCGGATAGCGACTCCGATAGTGATTCTGACTCCGATAGTGACTCCGACTCGGATAGTGACTCAGATTCCGATAGTGATTCGGACTCTGACAGTGACTCTGATTCCGACAGCGACTCAGATTCGGACAGTGACTCCGACTCGGACAGTGACTCCGACTCGGACAGCGATTCGGATTCAGACAGCGATTCAGATTCTGATAGTGACTCAGACTCCGACAGTGATTCGGACTCCGACAGCGACTCTGATTCGGATAGTGACTCCGATTCCGACAGTGATTCGGATTCCGACAGCGACTCAGATTCGGACAGTGACTCCGACTCGGACAGCGATTCGGATTCAGACAGCGATTCAGATTCTGATAGTGACTCAGACTCCGACAGTGATTCGGACTCCGACAGCGACTCCGATTCGGATAGTGATTCAGACTCTGACAGTGACTCTGATTCCGATAGCGACTCCGATTCGGACAGTGATTCAGATTCGGATAGCGATTCAGATTCGGATAGCGATTCAGATTCGGACAGTGACTCAGATTCCGACAGTGACTCCGATTCCGACAGTGACTCCGATTCCGACAGTGATTCAGATTCGGATAGCGACTCCGATTCAGACAGCGATTCCGACTCGGACAGTGATTCGGATTCTGACAGTGACTCCGACTCCGATAGCGATTCAGATTCCGATAGTGATTCGGATTCAGACAGTGACTCCGATTCTGATAGTGACTCCGACTCGGACAGCGATTCCGACTCCGACAGTGACTCAGATTCGGACAGTGACTCAGATTCCGATAGTGACTCCGATTCGGATAGTGACTCCGACTCTGACAGTGATTCGGACTCCGATAGTGACTCCGACTCCGACTCGGACAGTGACTCCGATTCGGACAGTGATTCGGATTCCGACAGCGATTCCGACTCTGACAGTGACTCCGATTCTGATAGTGATTCGGACTCCGACAGCGACTCCGACTCTGACTCTGACAGTGATTCAGACTCTGACAGTGACTCTGATTCCGACAGCGACTCGGATTCCGACAGCGACTCTGACTCGGATAGCGATTCGGATTCCGACAGTGACTCTGATTCGGACAGCGACTCGGATTCCGACAGCGACTCTGACTCGGATAGCGACTCAGATTCTGACAGTGACTCCGACTCGGACAGCGATTCGGATTCAGACAGCGATTCAGATTCTGATAGTGACTCAGACTCCGACAGTGATTCGGACTCCGACAGCGACTCTGATTCGGATAGTGACTCCGATTCCGACAGTGATTCGGATTCCGACAGCGATTCAGATTCCGATAGTGACTCAGATTCTGACTCGGATAGCGACTCCGATAGTGATTCTGACTCAGACAGCGACTCCGATTCGGACAGCGATTCAGATTCGGATAGCGACTCCGATTCTGACTCAGACAGCGACTCCGATTCGGATAGTGATTCAGACTCTGACAGTGACTCTGATTCCGATAGCGACTCCGATTCTGACTCAGACAGCGACTCCGATTCGGATAGTGATTCTGACTCCGATAGTGATTCCGACTCTGACAGTGATTCGGATTCCGATTCCGATGGTGATGGTGGTTCGTCAGATGAGGGCTTACACCCCCGTATTTCCTTGACTTACGAGGGTAAGGAAGTCAACGGCGGTCACCCTGGCGGGATAGAGTTTGAAATCGTTGATGGTTTGCCCGATTTTGGTGATAACTTTGAAACACACTTAGTTAGAGAGAATTATCAAGCAGGCCCTTCTCAATCAGAGGTTATTGTCTTAGACCAAACATCGTTTGAGGAAGGCCATGCAGGTTCGGTGCATGCTAACTTTAACTATGTGTATTTGGATGGTTCTCCTGAGGATTATGATTTTGACGCTACATATGTGGCTACAGACCCTACTAATGGTAAATTCTTCAATGCAACCATTAAAGATACGAGGATTCCTGAAGGGGCGGGTTCTAGCGGTGACTCTTTGACGCTATCTTTTGCTTCGGGTGTGTTCTTTGGAGATGGCTCTTATTGGGATGGTGAAAATGTCATTTATCCTGAATACGAATATACCTTTACGCTTGATGCTTATCTTGAGGAAGGGTCTGTAGACGGGAAGCTCTCTGACATTACCTTGGAGCTAGATGGTGTTGATTCAGACCAAATTAGCATTAAGGATGCAGAGGGTAATACCGTTGATTTTGAAACCGATGGCAATAAAATCACCATTAAAAATGCTAGTGGTGATGAGCTGCGGGATCTAGAAATCACGGTGAAGTCGGATAGTGAGTTGGGTGAATACGGTAGTGACTGGAGCATCAATGCCGAGGTCACGGCCAGTGCCGACGGCTATGATGATGTCACCGTTAATACTGGTGGTACCGTATCTTCTGATTATGAAGAGAGCTCGGATAGCTCTGCTGACGGGTCGGATGGCGTCAGCTCTGAAGAAAACGATAATAGTTCGGTTCAGAGTGAGAATAGTCAGGATGCGGTGACTGAAGAGGTGGTTCAAATCGCAGGCAAGGCTTTAGTCTGACTTTCCATCAAGACGGCAGTCTCGAATCTCAAGGCATCAATGTGGTTAAGCCTGGTGAGGGTGTATTCAGTGTCGTGGATATCATCGATTTGCGAGGCATTGCTTCAGCACAGACAGTAGATGCGTTTGCAGAGGATTATGTGCTGCTTGAAGGTAGCCCTGACGATTATGTCGGTTTACCCCAAGAGTCAGGCGGATACTATAGTGGAACTTTTAGCTATGATGGCCATTGGATTACCGTATCGAATGCCAAGGGCTTCATTTTCACCGATGGTAATACCGACTACCTCCCTGATGGTTTCACCTCCGAGATCATCGAGGTGCCGGTCTCAACCCCTGATGCGCCCATGGTAGCGTCGATGGCGAGCTTGGATGCGATGATTGATGATGAGGACTCGGTTGAGGCCTTGACTCAAAATGCGTCCGAGTCTCTGCTGGATGATGTTGAGGGTGACGGTGATTTCTTGTCGGCTGATGAGGGTTGGGACTTTGATGCACTGAGTCTCGATGATGAGTTTGAGGGCGGTTCTGACATGAGCCTGGTATCACTGGATTCTGTCGATGTTTCTGGCGAGGATTTGGGTGATGCTGATATCAGTGATTTGGTCTCTGATGATGATCAGTGGATTCCGGGTCTCGAGCCGGATGATACGATTATCAAAGACTCCGATCACCGCGAGGGCGCTCGTGACGAGGATGATGAGGTGGTCAGTGGTCCGACCCAAGAGGAAATCGATCAGGCGGCTCAGTTTGCAGATAAACTCGGCAAGTCTGGGGATAGTTCTGATGGGCATCATTAACCTTGCTTTATCCTGATGTCTGCGGGTTAGTCTCGTAATCAACGCCGCCCTATTGCTTGGCAAGGGGCGGCGTTTTCTTTGGGTTTTGGTTTTTTTATTGTAATGGCACTTTCTTCTTTACTTATTGATGCACGGGCAGCGTTGTCACAAAGGGCTGATGAGCTTTTTGTGCCGGTGGGGGATGCGGGCGAGAAAAAGATTATTTTATTTTTTTCTATTTCTGCAGGACGACGGCGTGCGCGTGTTGGGCAGGTGGTGGGCGCTTCTTTTGCCGAGGTTTGGCAAAAGGGTGCCAGCATGGTGCAGCGGTTGGCCGCTCGGCACAAGGTGACGGTGCGCTGGCTGCGTGTAGATTGGGTGACTGAGATTGAGCCCATGAGTTGGCAGGTGCTCAATGCTGAGCATATTGAGAAAACCAAGCGCAGTTTTTTTCGGTATGGGATTGCTTTTGATGCGGGTTTTGAGCATGCCTTTTTAGAGCAAGAGCTGAATGGCAATGCCATGCTGTATCGTGGGACTCAGGTCCCCACGGCAAAATTCAATGAAAAAAACTTTATGCGCTATGCGCGTATCCGCTATGGAGATGGGGTGCGTTTGAGTTTTGAGCCTGAGGCCCCTGTGTTTAAATTTTCTACACAGGGTGTTTTTGTGGCTGAGGACCCGTCTTTAAAGCACATCCCGGGTTCTGGGCGTCCTCAATGGCTGGCAGCGCCAGGTCGTAATGGCGGTCGACGTCAAATAGAGCAATTAAATTCAGAGCAGGTGTTTCAATTGATCCTCAGTGGCTCTGAGTTTCTAACGAAACAGGTTGATAAGGACGGCAAGTTTATTTACGGGTATTTCCCTTGTTTTGGCAGAAAGATACCTACCTACAATACGCTGCGTCATGCCAGTACTATTTATTCTATGGTCGAGGCATTAGAGTTGACGCGTGATGATGATTTATTGGCGTCGATTCAGCGGGCTTTGAATTATTTGGCCACAGAGATTATCCGTCGCTATCCGCAGAGTGACGGTAGTGTGCTGGCTTATAACGTTGATATTAATGATGAAATAAAACTGGGTGCCAATGCCGTGAGCTTATTAGCCATGGTGAAATACACCGAGGTCACCGGAGATGAGCAGTATTTATCGCTGATGGAGTCTTTGGCATTGGGCATTGCGCGCATGCAGGATGCTCAGACGGGGAAGTTTGTACATATTTTAAATGCCCATGATTTATCGGTGCAGAGCGAGTTTCGTACGATCTATTATGATGGCGAGGCGGCCTTTGGGTTGATGCGTTTGTATGGGTTGACCAAAGACCCGCGTTGGTTGGCGATTGTAGAAAAAGGCTTTGATTATTTTATTGCTGCGGATCATTGGAAAGCGCACGATCATTGGCTGTCTTATTGTGCCAATGAATTAACCCTATACAAGCCCGAGGAAAAGTATTTTCAATTTGGGGTTAAAAATATTGCCGACCATTTAGATTTTATTATTCATAGGATTACCACCTTTCCCACCCTGCTTGAGTTATCAATGGCTTTTTATAATATGCTCGAGCGTATTCAAAAAATGCCCGAGATGCGGCATGTGCTGGCAGGGCTAGATGTGCCCAAGTTTTATCGGGCCATGCATGCGCGGGCGCATTATTTATTAAATGGTTTTTTCTGGCCAGAGTTTGCCATGTATTATGCGCGGCCGGATCAGATTTTAGGCAGTTTTTTTATTCGACATCATGCGTTTAGAGTGCGCATTGATGATGTAGAGCATTATTTGTCCGGTTATGTGGCCTATTGGAAGATGCTCAAAGCTATAGAGACAAGAGAGGACGAGGTAAAGACAATACTGCCCTCTTCTGGCTCTGAGGTGTCCATATTAGAGGCTGAACAATCATCACCTGTGGCTCAATCAAACCGTCGTTATTATTTTTGTAATATTAATTTCGGCTGGCGGTTGACTGGGATTGAGCATTCGTCGATTAAGCGCGCTAATTTATTTATCGAGCATTTGGCTATCACACCAGTGATGCTCACCCGCAATCTCAATACCGAGGCGCAAGAGATTTGGGCCCATTTAAAAGAGCAGGGGGTGGTGAATCCGCAGGTGCCTTTGATTAATATGTACGAAGAGTTATTGCATATTAATGAGGGTGCGCATTTACCCGCGCACAAGATTGACTATGACCCAGAATGGCAGCTCACCGAGGTGGAAAATAGGGCGGTGGCGCATCAACGGGTACGCCATCCTAATGGTCGGATGCGTCTGTATATTGTCTGGCGTGATCAGGAAAAAACTCGTGTTAATTACATCAATTATTTCCACGATGGGCGCAAGATACAACGGGATAAATTCAATCAGTACGGGCAACTGATGGTGAGCCAGTATTTGGGTGCGCGTGAAGAAGTACTCAAAGAGGATTGCTTTAACCCGCAGGGGCGCCGTGTGCTGAGCCGATATTTTGGGGGTGAGCCGCGTCGTTTACAGCTGATACAGTGGTTCGATGCTGCCGCGCAACGATACAGCACCTTTGATAATGAGGATGCGCTGGCCACCCATTGGCTAGAGCAGTTTTTTGCGGATCAAACGCCCAGGGTGTTTTTTATCGATAGGCACCGCTCTTGGGCAAGGCCTTTGCACCAATTAAGTGCAGATAAAAAGCATGCCTTAATCTCAATCATCCATAGCATCCATATTGGCGCGCCCTACGAGGATTTTGAGCAGGGGCGTTTAAATAGTAATTATAGAGATGTGCTTCAAGGGCGTGTTTCTGTCGATCACTGTATTGTATTGACGCCGCAGCAGATGCAAGACATGCGCGCACGTTTTGGGGCAGCGAGTTTTGAAGTAGAGTGTATTCCACATGCGCAAAAGGTCCCGGCCCAAAATCCTGCCTTTGAGCAGCGCGATCCTGATTTGATCGTGGCGGTGGTGCGGTTGGCTGCTGAAAAACAGATAGAAGAGATGCTGAAAATCATGCAACGGCTATTGCCGCGTCATCCTGAAAAGCGTTTAGAGATCTATGGCTCGGGCGCTCTTGAGGCCACGCTGCGTGAGCGTATTACAGAGTGGGGGCTAGAGGAGTCAGTGTTTCTAAAGGGTTATAGCAGTGATGTAGGGGCGGTGTTTTCTCGGGCTGCGGTGTCTTTGTTGACCAGCAAGGTTGAGGGGTTTCCATTGAGTGTGTTAGAAAGTCTGGCCCATGGTTGCCCAGTGTTGGCTTATGATATTGCTTATGGTCCGGCCAGCCAAATAGAGGCTGGTATCAGTGGTTGGTTGATCGCGCCTGGGCAGTACGAGTTGGCTGCAGAGACGCTGGCTAATTATTTCGATCAGCCACAGTTAATCAAACAGTTTTCCAGTCAAGCTTATGCGCGGGCGCAGCACTTCCGTCCTGAGGTCCTAGCGGAACAATGGGAGGATTTTCTGCGGCGGTTGTAGGCGGCGGGCTTGCCGCCCAGCCAGGGCGCTTTTTTGTTTTAAATTAATGACGCGCATTTTGCGGTTTTCCTCCTTTGCGGTTTTTTGCGTGTGTGTGGCACTGATGGTGTGGGTGTCCACGGCGCTTTTTGCGTTGCAGCTGGATGAGTCCCAGCTCAAGGCCACTGCTCAGCGCGAGCATGGGGCGCAGGGGGTGAATAATCTAGAAAAATGGCTGGATACGTTGGCGACGATGCAGGGCGCGCCCGAGGAGCAGCAGCTAGAGGTGATCAATCGGTTTTGGAATCAAATTGCCGTGGCCGGTGAGGACATCGATATTTGGGGGGTAGAGGATTATTGGGCGAGTCCACTCGAGACGTTGGGGGTGGGGGCTGCGGATTGCGAGGATTATGTCATTGGCAAGTATTTCTCCTTGATTCGCCTGGGGGTGTCGCCCGAGAAATTGCGTTTGGTGTATGTGCGGGCACAGGTTGGTGGGCGCAGTATTGCTCATATGGTGTTGGGTTATTATCCGCAGCCAGATGCTGAGCCGTTGATTTTAGATAATTTATCGGGGTTGATTCGGCCGGCCAGTCAGCGGACTGATTTGACACCGGTCTTTAGTTTTAACTCTGAGGGGGTGTATGTGAGTGGTCAGGCCCCTCGGTCGGTAGAGAGTATTGGGCGTTGGCGCAATCTGCTGGAAAAAATGCGCCGCGAGGGGTTTAACCCGTAGGAGCCGGTTATGTCTTTATTAAGGCAGTTATTAATCAGTGTGTCTGTGGCTATTTTTGTGATTGTGGCGGGGGTGGTGTGGTTGACCACGGATTCGGCACGCGAGTATTTACATACGCAGTTGCGTGTGCAGACGGATTCAGCCGCCACCTCATTGGCGCTGACCTTGTCTCAGCCATCCAATCAAGATGAAATTACCCGTGAATTGATCATTGCGGCCCTTTTTGACAGTGGGCAGTTTAGTCGCATTGTCTTTAAGGGGGTACAAGATGAGGTGCTGGTAGATAAGCGCGTGACGACCTCGTCTGTTGCCGAGGTGCCAGAGTGGTTTGGGCAGTATGCCGCCATCGATACCGTACAGGCCAGCGCTCAGGTTTCGGATGGGTGGCGACAGATTGGGCAGGTGGAGGTCGCGGCTGACCCCGGCTACGCGCGGTTGAGCTTGTGGCACAATTTTTTGCGCTTGGTGGGCCTGGTGTTGGTGGCTGGGGTCGTCTGGGCAGGGGTGGTGTTTGTGCTGATCCGCTGGTTGCGGCGGATGCTGCACGATGAGGTGACCAAGCAGCTAGATTTGATGGTGCGCGAGGATGCCCAGCAGCGTCCGACGCCTTTGGTTGGCGAGTCTGCCGCAGAGCCGCGGCGGGCGACTTTTGTAGAGTTGCGCGAGGTCACGCAGGCCATCGCCTCGGCACGACAAAGCATTTTGTCTACGGCCGAAGAGCGGCATGCCAAAATCGAGTCTTTGGAGCTCGAGCTGAATCAAGACCCGGTGACCCATTTAGCCAATCGTAAATATGTGATCAATGAACTGCGCGCCTGGCTCGAAGAGCAGCGCAGTGGGTGGGTGCTGGTATTTCGTTTGCGCGATCTGGCGGAAATCAATAGGGTGTTGGTGCGTTCTTTGGTGGATGACTGGTTGCTTAGTCTGGGCCAGCAGTTGCAGCTGCGCGTACAATCCGCTGCTGGGCAGGCGCAGCATGTGTTGGGCCGTTTAAATGGCTCGGACTTTGTGCTGTTGATAGAGGATGTTGATGCTGCCGTGCTGCAATCGTTGGTGCAAGCGGTACAACAAGAGTTGATGCGTCAGCGTATCCAGTTGAGTAGCGGTGCATTTTGCCGTTGGGCCTTAGCAAAAACAGATTTTGCTGCTGCAGATACTTTTAGCCATGTCTTGGCGCGTTTGGATCAGGCGCTGATGCGGGCAGAAAGTGCAGGACATGGCGAGCTCGAGGTATTGCTGCGTGATACGTCGACGGCGCATGAGCGCTATTTAACCAAGGGCGAGAGCCAGTGGCGGGCGCGTTTACAGATGGCGCTGCAACAGGGGTTATTTACCCTAGGCGTCAATGAGCGCCAATTACAAGACGAGGTCTGGCATGAGGCGACCTTGATGTTACAAGGCCAGCCTGATGAGGACGGTGCCGATGGGGCGGCCACCCCCGAGCTGTTATCGGCCTTTCAGTTTATGCCGGTGGCGACGCGCTTGGGGCTATCCGGCGCCTGTGATTTACGTGCCATCGAGCTGGCCTTGCAGTGGCTGCAAACCCATGAGGGGCGGTTGATCGTGCGGGTGTCTCTGCCCTCATTGACTCAACCAGCACTGCTACAGGCGCTGCCGGCCTTGCTCGAGCAGTTTCATCCCACCGAGGCGGGGCCAGCATTAGGCCAGCGCCTGTATATAGAGTTGGATGCTTATGCCTTGCAGACCGCTTTGCCGTCCGTGCGCGAGTTTGCTGCCCAATTAAAGCCATTTGGCCTGCGGCTGGGGGTACGGCGTTTATTAACCATACCGCAGATAGCTCTCGAGTGTGCCGAGCTGCAGCTGGCGTATGCCCGTATCGGCCCGACCGAGCTCGAAGAGATGATGCGTAAATCGGGGGGCTTAGATTTTGTACGTGCCCTGTGGGGCATCTGTGCACGGGCACAAACCCCCTGGATAGTCGAAGGGGGGCTAGATGAGATCGACCCAGTGGTGCGCTTAGAGTTGCATCAAGCCGGGATATTGATTTGATTGATCTGTACCGGCGGCAGCCTGCGCCTACAGATTTCAATAGGCCTGCAAATTGCAACGCGCTTGCAAAGTGCTAATGCACCCGCAAGGACCCATGCGCCTAAAAGCCATCGACAAAGCCTAATGCACCGACACGGGCCAATGCATCTGCCCAGTCCAAGGCGATGGTTATGGTAAATAGACCACGTTTTGATGTGATTCAGGGTCTCTAAGCTGGGTTTTAGGCTTTTGGGGTGGTTTATCTTGCATTTTTAATTTGGGCGGGTTAGTATTTACATCTTTACCCATATGTCTATTGGGGTAGGGTTGCAGCGCTTGATTCATCAGGTGCTCACATTATCAAATCACTTAGTTTCAACCTGGGGTTAGATGCCTTTGGGCCTTTAGCCTGACGGGGCCAAAACTGATTGTTTGAGTGTGGGGCTTTGTCAGTTTGACAGAGCGCAATACAGAAACGGTCAAGTTGGATAGGAATAATCATGATTCAGATGCAGACCACGCTTGATGTGGCCGACAATACTGGTGCGCGCCGTGTGCAGTGCATCAAGGTGTTGGGCGGCTCAAAGCGCCGTTATGCCGCTATTGGTGACATCATCAAGGTCACAGTCAAAGAGGCGGCACCTCGTGGGCGCGTAAAAAAGGGCGAGATTTACAATGCTGTCGTAGTGCGTACCGCTAAAGGTGTGCGTCGCAAAGACGGCTCGCTCGTTAAATTTGGCGGCAACGCTGCGGTGTTGCTCAATGCGAAACTAGAGCCCATTGGTACACGTATTTTCGGGCCCGTAACACGTGAGTTGCGTACCGAAAAGTTTATGAAGATCGTGTCGTTGGCGCCAGAGGTCCTATAGGAGCCTAACATGAGAAAGATCAAAAAAGGCGACGAGGTCATCGTGCTCGCCGGACGCGACAAAGGTCGTCGCGGTACAGTGCTTAGCGTCAAGGGTGACCGTGCGGTTGTCGAGGGTATCAATATCGCTAAAAAGCACGTACGTCCCGATCCCATGTCGGGTCAGCAGGGGGGCATCATCGACAAGGCGATGCCATTGCATATTTCAAACGTTGCTTTGTTCAACCCCGAGACCAACAAGGGTGACCGCGTCGGATTTGAGGTTGTCGATGGGCGCAAGGTGCGCGTATTTCGCTCCACCGGCAAGGTCGTAGGCGCCGAGGCATAAGGATACAAAAATGGCACGTTTACAAGAATTTTACCGCGATAATGTCACCCAAGAACTGGTCAAACAGTTTGGGTACAAGAGCATCATGCAGGTGCCCCGCATTGAAAAGATCACCCTCAATATGGGTGTGGGCGAGGGCGTTGCCGATCGCAAGCACATTGAAAACGCAGTTGATGACCTGACCAAAATCGCAGGTCAAAAGGCGGTAGTGACCACCGCACGCAAGGCCATTGCTGGGTTTAAAATCCGCGAGGAATACCCCATTGGCTGCAAGGTGACCTTGCGCGGGCGTCGCATGTATGAGTTTTTAGACCGCCTGATTTCTATTGCTTTGCCACGTGTGCGTGACTTCCGTGGGTTGTCAGCACGTTCTTTTGATGGCCGTGGCAATTATAATCTCGGGGTGCGCGAGCAAATTATCTTTCCTGAGATCGAATATGACAAAATCGATGCCGTGCGTGGGCTAAACATTAGCATTACCACCACAGCACAAAGTAACGAGGAGGCAAAAGCCCTGCTATCGGCTTTTAGTTTCCCGTTCCGCAACTAAGGGGTGATGACGTGGCAAAACTTTCACTCATCAATCGCAATTTAAAGCGTAAGAAACTAGTCGAAAAGTACGCAGAAAAGCGTGCAGAGCTCCGGGCAATCATTAACGATCAGTCCAAATCCGACGAAGAGCGTTACCTCGCCCGTCTCGAGCTACAAAGGCTGCCGCGCAATTCCAATCCGACCCGTGTGCGCAATCGTTGCGCCGTGACCGGTCGTGCGCGTGGTGTCTACAAGCAATTCGGTATTACTCGTCATAAACTGCGCGAGATGGCCTTGCGCGGCGAGATCCCGGGTATGACTAAATCCAGCTGGTAGGAGAACACTTATGAGCATGAGCGATCCAGTTGCCGATATGCTGACACGCGTACGTAATGCGCAAATGGTCAACAAAGAGTCGGTTAGCATGCCCTCCTCAAAGCTAAAGGTTGCCATTGCAACTGTGCTTAAAGACGAAGGCTATATCGAGGGTTTCCGTGTCAATGGCGATAAAAAGCCAGTGCTGGAAATCGATTTGAAATACTACGCGGGCCGTCCCGTCATCGAGCGCATCGACCGTGTATCACGCCCTGGTTTGCGTGTATACAAGGGCAGCGTTGAATTGCCACAGGTCATGAATGGCCTGGGTGTGGCAATCATCTCTACCTCTCACGGTGTGATGACCGATCGCAAGGCACGTGCCACTGGTGTCGGAGGCGAAGTCCTCTGCTACGTCGCCTAAAGGGGGTTTTATGTCACGCATTGCTAGTTATCCAATCGTGTTGCCCCAAGGCGTTGAGACCACCATTGGGGATACCGAAATTACCGTCAAAGGTCCTCTGGGCACATTGACCCAGGCTGCCGATGAAAACGTCAAAATCACCATCGAAAATGGTGAGGTTTCCTTTGAGGCCAGCAATGACTCACGTCACGCACGCGCCATGGCCGGGACCATGCGTTCCTTGGTCAACAATATGGTCGTCGGGGTGAGCACCGGCTTTAACCGTAAACTCAACCTCGTTGGGGTGGGTTTCCGTGCTCAGGCACAAGGTCAAACCGTACGTTTGCAGTTGGGCTTTTCTCATGACATCGTGTACGAGCTGCCCGAAGGGATCTCTGTCGAGTGTCCATCTGCGACCGAGATCATCGTTAAGGGTTCCAACAAACAAGTGGTTGGCCAAGTCGCAGCTGAAATTCGTGGCTATCGCCCACCTGAGCCTTACAAGGGCAAAGGGGTGCGCTACGAAGATGAGCGCGTCATCATGAAAGAAGCGAAAAAGAAATAATCGCACAGGCAAGGACGAATCATGGACAAAAGACAATCTCGTTTACGTCGTGCAGGGGCTACGCGCAAAAAGATCCGCGAGTTGCGCGAACATCGCCTGGCGGTTCACCGCTCCAATCTGCACATTTACGCCAATATCATCTCACCCGAGGGCGATCGCGTATTGGTCAGTGCCTCTACTATCGAGCCTGAGGTACGCAAAGAAATTGAAAAGGGCAGCAATGTTCAAGCCGCCGCTTTTATTGGCAAGCGGGTGGCTGAAAAAGCTAAGGCTGCCGGCATCGAGCGTGTGGCATTCGACCGCTCGGGTTTTCGTTATCATGGCCGCGTTAAGGCGTTGGCAGAGGCCGCGCGTGAAGCTGGCTTGAAGTTCTAATCAAGGAATGACAAATGGCTAAAGCACAAGGCAGGCATGCCGATCAAGATCGCGAAGACGGCCTTCGTGAAAAAATGATTGCGGTCAACCGCGTCAGTAAGGTAGTCAAAGGTGGCCGCACCATGAGCTTTGCTGCATTGGCAGTGGTAGGCGATGGCGATGGCCGTGTTGGAATGGGCAAGGGCAAGGCCCGCGAGGTGCCCACCGCCGTACAAAAGGCGATGGAGCAGGCCCGCGGTGGCTTATTTGATGTGCCTTTGACCAACGGTACGTTGCACCATGCAGTGATTGGTCGCCACGGGGCATCCAAAGTGCTCATCGCGCCCGCTGTAGAGGGTACCGGGGTAATTGCTGGGGGTCCCATGCGCGCTGTCTTCGAGGCACTCGGAGTACGCGATGTGGTCGCCAAGAGCTTCGGCTCTAACAACCCCTATAACCTCGTACGTGCTACCTTGAATGGCTTGGCATCTTGCAATACTCCTTCTGAGATTGCCGCCAAGCGGGGTAAAACCGTCGAAGAGCTAATGGGATAAGCTATGGCACAGAAACAACTTAAAGTCACACTCGTGCGCTCTGTGATTGGCACCAAACAAGACCACCGTGATACGGTGCGTGGTTTGGGTTTACGCCGCATCAACAGCAGCCGCATCTTGGCCGATACCCCCGAGGTACGTGGGATGATTCGCAAGGTCGATTATCTCGTATCGGTCTCCGAGGTCTAAACTAAGAGCAGGAATAGCGATGACTACATTGCAACTAAACAACCTACAGCCCGCCGAAGGGGCCAAGCACGCCCAACATCGCGTGGGTCGTGGCCGCAGCTCTGGCATGGGCAAAACCTCTGGCCGCGGTCACAAGGGCCTCAAGGCCCGTACCGGCGGCAAGGTGCAGTCCGGATTTGAGGGCGGCCAGATGCCATTGCATCGCCGCTTGCCCAAGCGCGGCTTTACCGCACCCGGCGCACACCTGAAAGCGGAAATCCGTCTTTCTGATTTGGAAAAACTCACTGCCCAAGACATCGATGTACAGGTGCTCAAGCAGGCCGGTTTGGTCGGTCAGCTGGTGCGCAACATCAAGGTCATCAACTCTGGCGAGCTCACCCGCAAGGTTACCCTGCGCGGTATTCGTGCCACAGCTGGTGCCCGTGCAGCCATTGAGGCCGCGGGTGGTTCTGTTACTGAATAAAAGGGGTTACGGTGGCTAAAGCACAGGCTAGGGGTCAAACAGGGACATCGGGCTACTCTGATCTGCAGCGCAGGCTGATATTTCTGCTGCTTGCGCTCGTTGTGTATCGTCTGGGCACCCATATCCCCGTGCCGGGCATCAACCCCGATTCACTCTCCGACCTCTTTAGACAAAACCAGGGCGGTATTCTGGGCTTGTTTAATATGTTCTCGGGGGGTGCGCTGCAGCGGTTTTCCGTCTTTGCATTAGGTATTATGCCGTATATTTCGGCCTCTATTATCATGCAGTTGATGTCCTCGGTGGTCCCCACCCTCGAGGCCATCAAAAAAGAGGGCGAGAGCGGGCGGCGCAAGATCACCCAGTACACTCGCTATGGCACGGTCTTTTTGGCCCTGTTCCAGGCGGTGGGTATTTCGGTAGCGCTCGAGTCACAGCCTGGTCTGGTCATTGACCCGGGGGTTATTTTCCGCTTTACCACCGTTGTGACCTTGGTCACCGGGACCATGTTCATGATGTGGCTGGGCGAGCAAATCACCGAGCGCGGTATCGGCAACGGTATTTCCATACTGATTTTTGCGGGTATTGTGGCGGGGCTGCCTAGCGCCATGGGCGGGATGCTCGATTTGGTACGCACCAATGCGATGTCCATCATCTCGGCGTTGTTTATTGTCCTACTGGTGATCGCCGTGACCTACTTTGTGGTCTTTGTCGAGCGCGGTCAACGCCGGATTCGGGTAAACTACGCTAAGCGTCAGGTCGGAAATCGTATGTATGGTGGGCAAAGTTCCCATCTGCCCCTCAAGCTCAATATGGCAGGGGTGATTCCACCGATTTTCGCCTCATCTATTATTTTATTGCCGGCCACCATTGCCAGCTGGTTTTCCAGCACCCCAGGTCTTGGTTGGTTGCGTGACCTCGAGGCTGCCTTGTCACCACGACAGCCTTTGTACATCACGCTATTTTCGGCACTGATCATTTTGTTCTGCTTTTTCTATACGGCATTGGTGTTTAACAGCCGCGAAACCGCAGACAATCTGAAGCGTAGCGGTGCATTTATCCCTGGCATTCGTCCCGGACAACAAACCTCGCGCTACATCGATCGCATCTTGACGCGGCTGACATTGGCAGGATCGATTTATGTGACGATTGTGTGTTTGGTGCCCGAGTTCTTGCAGATGCACTGGAATGTTCCCTTTTATTTTGGGGGCACATCGTTGTTGATTATTGTTGTCGTCACCATGGACTTTATGTCACAGGCTCAGGCTTATGTGATGTCACAGCAATATGACTCATTAATGAAAAAGGCAAACTTCCGCGGCGGACCCGGTTTGCCCATGTAATGAAAGACAATGGCTAAAGACGACGTCATTCAAATGCAAGGCGAGGTCACTGAAAACCTCCCAAACGCAACATTTCGCATCCGGTTGGAAAATGGCCATGAGGTGCTTGGCTATGTTTCTGGAAAGATGCGTATGCATTATATCCGGATTCTTCCAGGGGATAAGGTCACGGTGGAGCTCACGCCCTATGATCTTAACCGCGGCAGGATTGTGTTCCGCTCAAAGTAGCGGCCCGGCTTAAGAAAACTAGGAGTCAACCATGAAGGTAATGGCATCAGTACGGCGCATTTGCCGCAACTGTAAGATTATTAAACGTCATGGCGTGGTTCGTGTTATCTGCACCGATCCCCGTCACAAACAACGCCAAGGCTAATTTGGCAAAAGGTATTAAAAGGAACAATTATGGCCCGTATTGCTGGCATTAATATTCCGCCTCAGAAACACGTAGGTATTGGTTTGACCGCCATCTATGGCATTGGCCGTAGCCGAGCGCGTGACATTTGTCAGGCAGCAGGGGTAAATACCTCTACAAAGGTCGCTGATCTGACCGATACCGAATTAGAGGCGATTCGTGAGGAAATCACCAACTACTTGCTTGAGGGTGATTTACGTCGTGAAATCCAGTTGTCCATTAAACGTCTGATTGACTTGGGCACGTATCGTGGCATGCGCCATCGTCGCGGGTTGCCTGTGCGCGGTCAGCGTACACGCACTAATGCTCGCACCCGCAAGGGGCCCCGTCGCGCTGCGCAGGCACTGAGAAAATAACCGAGGATTAGAAGATGGCAAAAGCTTCTAGCGCTTCGCGCGCACGTAAGAGAATTCGCAAGAATGTCACCGATGGGATTGCCCATATCCAGGCGACATTCAATAACACAATTGTGACCATCACCGACCGTCAGGGCAATACTTTGTCTTGGGCAACGGCGGGGGGTGCTGGTTTTAAGGGTTCGCGCAAATCCACTCCCTTTGCAGCACAAATGGCTGCTGACATTGCTGGCCGTGCGGCCATGGAGTATGGCATCAAAACCCTGGAAATCCGTGTCAAGGGTCCTGGCCCTGGCCGTGATTCAACCATTCGCGCTTTGAACGCCTTAGGTATTCGTATTGTTAGTCTTGCCGACGTCACGCCTGTACCGCATAATGGCTGCCGTCCGCCCAAGCGTCGTCGCATTTAAGGGGAAGCTACGTGGCACGTTATATTGGTCCAAAATGTAAGCTCTCGCGCCGCGAGGGCACCGATTTATTCTTAAAGAGCGCACGCCGTTCGCTGGATTCCAAGTGCAGACTCGAAACACGTCCTGGTCAACACGGTCGTATTTCCGGTACCCGCACCTCTGATTTCGGCCTGCAGTTGCGTGAAAAGCAAAAACTCAAGCGCATGTACGGCGTGATGGAAAGACAATTCCGTCGCTACTTCGCCGAGGCTGATCGCCGCCGTGGTAACACTGGTGAAATCTTGATCGAGCTGCTCGAATCTCGCTTAGACAATGTGGTCTACCGCATGGGCTTTGGCTCAACTCGTGCCGAGGCACGCCAGTTGGTCACCCACCGTGCGATCGAGGTCAACGGTCAGCGCGCGGATATCCCCAGCTTGTTCGTCAAGCCCGGTGATGTCATCAGCATCCGTGAAAAATCTCGCTCACAGGCGCGTATCCAAGAGGCGCTCGAGCTGGCCGAAGAGGCTGGTTTGCCCCAGTGGGTAGAGGTAGACGCCAAGAAATACACCGGCGTATACAAGCAGCATCCAGATCGCTCTGATGTCGCTCATGATATCGACGAGTCCCTCGTCGTTGAGTTGTACTCGCGTTAATCTCTGATTCTGGCGAGTCACCCTGCATAGAGTGCACGGCAGCTGGCAATACGATGCCAGCTGTCTGTTTCTCTGATCTCAGTCGCCCCTGCCATAGGTGCGTCTATTCATATCCGGTATACCGGGTTTTCCATCAGCCTTATCGGTGTAACGAGCCGAGGGTATTGAAAAGGAATACACATGACTCAAGGTTTTCTCAAACCCCGTTCTATTGAAGTAGAACCCATCACCAAATACCATGCCGAAGTCACCATGGAGCCCTTTGAGCGTGGTTTTGGTCACACTCTAGGCAACGCCCTGCGACGCATCTTGTTGTCGTCGATGACCGGTTTTGCCCCCACCGAGGTGCAGATCACTGGCGTGGTACACGAGTACTCCACCCTGCCTGGGGTGCGCGAGGATGTGGTTGACATGATGCTCAACCTCAAAGGCGTGGTGTTTAAAATCCACGGCCGCGACGAGGTCACCCTGACCCTCAACAAAGAAGGTCCAGGCGAGGTTACCGCCAAAGATATCGAGTTGCCCCACGATGTAGAGATCATTAACCCTGATCATCACATCGCTACCCTGACCGATGATGGCAAGCTCGAAATGCAGATCAAGGTGGAAAAAGGACGTGGTTACGAGCCCGGTAATGTCCGCGCTCTGAGCGATGATAGCCGCCAGCACACCATTGGCCGCATTATCCTTGATGCATCGTTTAGCCCCATTCGCCGCGTCAGCTACGCCGTAGAAAACGCCCGTGTGGAGCAGCGCACTGACCTGGACAAGCTGGTACTCGATATTGAGACCAATGGCGTCATCACCCCTGAGGAAGCCGTGCGCCATGCAGCGGGTATTTTGATGGATCAGATCTCAGTCTTTGCGACCCTAGAGGGCACCGAAGAAGAGTTCGAAACCCCCGAGCGTGCTCAGCCACAGATTGACCCTGTGCTGCTGCGCCCCGTGGATGACCTCGAGCTCACCGTGCGCTCTGCTAACTGCTTAAAGGCTGAAAACATCTACTACATCGGTGATTTGATTCAGCGCACTGAAAACGAATTGCTCAAAACCCCCAACCTCGGGCGCAAATCGCTCAATGAGATCAAAGAGGTCCTCGCTGCGCGCGGCCTGACCTTGGGGATGAAGCTAGACAACTGGCCCCCGCTGGGTCTCGAGCGCCCCTAAGCCCTCAAGCACTCAAGGGGCGGATACCCGTTTTACATCCATGAGCGCTGTGCTTAGCGCCTTGTTGTAAAACGGGTAAACAGTGAAAATTGTGCGCGATTCACTGTCCAAATCATGTTATAGTCGCACAGTTAAACTTGGCCCGCAGGCCGTTGCATTGATGTTTTGCATGCCGCAGCCTGGCCGCGGCGGCCCGCCAAAAGAGCCAAGATATGGTTAGGGCACAGCATTGAGCTGGGCCCTTTTCATCAAGATTCAATTTTGTAAGGATAGAGTCATGCGTCACCGTCATGGGTTGCGTAAATTAAACCGCACTAGCAGCCATCGTTTGGCAATGTTCAGAAATATGTCGGTCTCACTCATCAAGCATGAGGCCATCAAAACCACCCTGCCCAAGGCTAAAGAGCTACGCCGTGTGATCGAGCCGTTGATCACCTTGGCCAAGAACCCCACCGTAGCCAACCGCCGCCAGGCATTTGCCCGTTTGCGCGACCGCGACGCCGTGACCAAGCTGTTTGATGAGCTCGGCCCTCGCTACCAAGAGCGCAATGGGGGGTACACACGTGTGTTAAAAATGGGCTTCCGCACCACCGACAATGCCCCTATGGCATTCATGGAGTTGGTCGATCGCCCAGAAGTCGATGTTGACGAAGACAGCGACAGCAGCGAAGACTAAATGTCTCTTCCTGCTGTGGCAGACAATTAAACCGGCCTTTTAATGAGGCCGGTTTTTTTATTTGTTATAAAGATCAGAGCAATACATGAATAAGGGCATGGTCATGACAACTATCCATCCAACGTATACCCACGGCTACCATCAATCTGTACTGCGCTCGCACAGCAATCGCACTGTTGAAAACTCTGCGCAGTATCTATCCAGTGCATTAACCCCAAACCTGAGTGTGTTAGACGTTGGGTCGGGTGCCGGCACCATCACTGCTGATATTGCCCAGCGGGTCTCGCCCGGGCAGGTTACTGCCTTGGAGCTGACTGAGGAGTCTCTTGCGCTCACGCGCAACGAAATTACCCGCCAAAATCTGAGCAATGTCAGCTTTGTCCTAGGGGATGTTCATGATTTAGAATTTGCGGATGGCAGTTTTGATATCGTGCATGCCCACCAGGTATTACAACACGTCAAAGACCCCGTCCAAGCCCTTAAAGAAATGAAGCGCGTCTGCAAGCCCGGTGGGATCGTCGCGGCACGCGACAGTGATTATGCTGGTTTTATCTGGTACCCAGAGCTGCCTGAGCTGGACCAATGGATGCAGTGGTACCAACAGGCGGCCCGTGCCAACGCTGGCGAGCCCAATGCCGGGCGCTATCTACTGTCGTGGGCACAACGAGCCGGCTTTACCGTCATCACTGCCACCTCGAGCACCTGGTGCCTGTCGACACCTGCAGCGCGTCAGTGGTGGGGCGGGATGTGGTCAGAGCGTATCTTGGCCTCTAAAATTGCCCAGCAGCTATGCGCACAGGGCATCGCCACCCGTAGCGATCTAGAGCGTATTTCCGAGGCGTGGCTCAAATGGGCGCAAGCAAAAGATGGCTGGATGTCCATTGTTCATGGAGAAATTCTATGCCGCCCCTGTTAAGATGGCAGTGATAAACATTTGCTCACCTCGAGTGATGAAATCAACTCACCCCGTGTGAGACACTGCCATCAATAGGAGGACACTATGCGGCGCTACCTCAATCATGCCGCCCTAGGTTTGGGGATTTTATTGGCCAGTACCGTCACCATGACCGCACACGCCCTTAAACCGGGTGATATGGCCCCTGACTTTAGCCTACCCGGCTCGGATGGCAAGACCTACCAACTATCGGATTACCGTGGCAAACAAGCCGTTGTTTTGGCCTGGTTTCCCAAAGCCTATACCTATGGTTGCACCATCGAGTGCAAATCATTGGCAGAAAATGGGCACAAAATCCGCGCCTATGACGTGACCTATTTTATGGCCAGCGTCGATCCCCTCAAAGAAAGCACCGGATTTGCCCAAGACACCGGCGCCGACTTTCCCCTGCTAAGCGATCACGAAAAAACGGTGGCGCAAGACTACGACGTACTGCATGAAAAAGGCTATGCCATGCGCCACACCTATTACATCGACATCGATGGAAAGATTTTATACATCGATGAAGACATCACACCGGAAACATCCGCCGAGGACATGATTGCCAATCTAGAACGCCTCAACGTGAAAAAGAAATAATACTCCGCCCAAAATTTATCTCGAACTTAGAAAACATGGCGAGAGCAGCGAGACATTGAATAAACAACGCTCGCAGCTAGAAGTACGTAAACGATCCATCAATGGCATTATTCACTAGCCATGAGATTCATGGCAAGATCTTCGTCGCTGGTGTTCCACGGCAGTAGCTGTTCCATTTCATCGGCATTTTTAACTAGGGGCAGCCGCTCTAA
>Ga0209487_1000205_pt1 | contig 54187 bp, 46 predicted proteins | sample Poulit2012_FD_187524 | JGI IMG/M metagenome (GOLD analysis project Ga0209487, IMG submission 187524) | Agricultural soil microbial communities from Georgia to study Nitrogen management - Poultry litter 2012 (SPAdes) (version 2) | ecosystem: Environmental > Terrestrial > Soil > Agricultural land... | reverse complement strand
TGGCGAGGGATTTTTTTTGCCCAAAATCTATAAACAACTAGTACGTATAAAAACTAGTACGTATAAAATACAACACCCATATCCCCACACCCGAGACAAAAAACCACCCCCAAGACTGCCCACTCAAACTACCCACTCAAAACCCAGGGGTGCAATTCACAGAGCAGCCTATAACTGGCAGACAGCAAAGCAATCAAACAAAGACATGCAAGAACCCCCAAATGGGCACACACTGTAAAAAAATTAGCCAACGGTGCTAAACTCTAGGTCTTAACAAGGCCAAAAGGCCACCCAAACCTTTTATAGTGACCTTTTTACATCGTATGCACCTAGATCTGCCTGAACTTCATCGACTTCTCCAAGGTTTTTTCAGCGAATACTGGCCACACATAGCTGCTGTTTTGGGTCTTTTAATGGGTGTCACTGCGGCAATCCACGCAGCCATGTCTAAAAACGATGTACGTGCCGCTATTAGTTGGGTCGGGGTCATTATCATGTCTCCGCTGCTCGGTCCCATCCTGTACTTTGTAGCCGGTATCAACCGAATTAGAAAAAGCCAAATCTCAGAAGAGCGCGACAAGCAGCTAAAGTCCTTTAGCAACTATCAATCACCACCGATTTCAGATCTGGCCCATCATATGGGCGAACAATTCGAACCTCTACATATTTTGGGCGACAGGATCAGCCATTTCCAGCTGCGCGCAGGCAATCGTATCGAAATGCTCAATGGCGGTGATGAGGCTTATCCGCGCATGCTGCAGGCTATCGAAAACGCGCAAAAAACCATCGCGCTACAGACCTACATTTTTGATAATGACCGCATGGGCAGGCAGTTTGTGGATGCGCTCAAGCGTGCCAAAGAGCGTGGTGTGGTCATCAAAGTGCTCATTGATGCAGTGGGTTCACGTTATTCACGTCCCCCCAGTATTCGTTTACTTAGAAAGCATAAGATTCGTAGCGCTTTATTTATGACGAATCCATTTGGGATCAGAATGCCTTATGCAAATCTACGCAGCCACCGCAAGGTGCTCATCGTTGATGGTAATAAAGGCTTTACGGGGGGCATGAATATTCGTGAAGGTTTTTGCAGTGAATTCACCAACAACAAACCAGACCAAGATACGCACTTTAAAGTACAAGGCCCCATCGTGGCGCAAATCTTGTCTGCCTTTGCTCACGATTGGGAATTCACCACCAAAGAAGAGCTGGATTACAACCTATGGTTTGATGTTGACCTGGGCAATGCCCCCGAACCTCATGTACCAGCTCGTTGTATTCGTTCGGGTCCTGATCGCTTTTTGGCCAGTACGCACAATATGCTTTTGGGTGCCATCGCTGTTGCCAAGCGCCACATACGCATACAATCACCCTATTTCATCCCTGATTTAGTTCTTATTGGTGCTTTGAATACGGCCGCACGTAGAGGGGTGCAGGTAGATATCGTTATCCCCAAGAAAAACAACCTAAAGCTCGTTGACTATGCGATGACCGCACAGCTAGATCAAGTCATCTGCAGCGGTTGCCGAGTGTGGCATGCTACGGGGAATTTTAATCACTCTAAATTACTAACTATTGACGGCGCCTGGAGTTACGTGGGCTCGTCCAATATGGACGCGCGTAGCCTGCGTTTGAATTTTGAACTTGATATAGAAGTCTATAGCCACAGCCTGGCCAAAGAAATAGAAAATAAAATAGACAGGGAAATTGAAACAGCCGAACCAGTCACACTAGAGAATCTAGAAAAAATCCCCTTTAGAAAGAAACTGCGTAACCGCATTATTTGGCTGGCGAGCCCATACCTATAAGACAGGCTAGGCGGTGGCGTGCCCGGCAGGATTCGAACCTGCGACCGACTGCTTAGAAGGCAGTTGCTCTATCCAGCTGAGCTACGGGCACTAATAAAAAGTAAGCAACCATTATATACCATATACAGCTGCGATTGCTAGCATCTGTGGCTGAAATACTGCCAGCCAGCCTACGTCATCGCCAGCTACAGCCTTGTCGCTTACCAATAAATCTTGCGCCGCCTATCCTCTAGTTTGGTGGCTGCCTTTTGATAAAAACGCAACAGATGGTTTGAACGGATGATACTCACACGCGGTAAAGCCAGAATATTGTCATCAGCCCGGGCTAACCCTTTGTGGGTGGCCACAGCCCACTGATAGCCTGCCTGTTTGACAGAGTCTATCGCCTGCGCATCGATATCCCCATAGGGATAACAAAACGAATCCACGGGTACGCCCAATAATTGCTCAAGGTAATCCTTGGAACGGCTCAATTCATCCTGCTGCTCTTTAACACTGGCCTGAGATAGATAGACGTGATTACAAGTATGGGACCCTATTTCAAAGCCCTCGTTGTGCCATTGTCGAATCTGTGCATCAGTCATCAACTGTGCTGGTAGTTTACTTTTAGGCAGCATCCAACGGTTTACATCACCTACCCTATCCGTCACGATAAAGTTGGTCGCGCTAAAGCCTAGCGTTTTTAATATTGGGCGGGCATTTTCGAATACGTTTTCATAACCGTCATCAAAAGTCAGTACCACCACCTTGCCCTGCTTTTCACCGCGGATATAGGGAATACCCTCTTTTAATGAAACCACACGATAACCCAAACGACTGAGTAAAATCATCTGGTTAGCAAAACGTCTAGGGTGCACCGTCGCACCCCGTAGATAAGAACCTCGGGCGGGCGGAATCCCAATCTGGTGATACATCAAAATAGGGACCATAGCGCATACTTCCTTTTAGAAAAGCCACATAAAAACTAACTAAACCATCGATTCTAAATGCATGCTTGGGTTAGGGCTTGCATTTTTCTTAGACCCTGCCTATAATAATCTTTTTTCGGGGCGTAGCGCAGCCTGGTAGCGCATCTGGTTTGGGACCAGAGGGTCGCGAGTTCGAATCCCGCCGCCCCGACCATATTCAAAAGGCTTATGCAATTATTTTGCATAAGCCTTTTTTCATGGGCGCTGATATTAGGGCGCTACTGTAGCTGCCGTTTGCTGGCTATTTTTTAATGCGGTCGCTACAAAGCCGCTGGATTTCATTTCGGCAATAAAGGTTTCTAAATAGGCATGCGCCGTTTTGCGGCCTTTGGGGACAGCCATGGCCTGCTGGATACTAGTAAAGCTATCAGGCAGTACCCGATAGCCTGGGTGCGCGGCTGCATAGGCCTCTAAGGGCTGTCGCACACCGGCTGCACAGTCGGCCTCGCCAGCGACAAACAAACGGATTGCATCGGGCGAAGTGGCACCGCGCACCAAAGTCGCATGTTTTAGGTGACGTGATAAAAATAAATCATAGGCAGCCCCTTTGCCGACACCGATACGCATCCCTTCTCGGTCAAACTCGTCAACTGATTGCCAAGCGTCATCCTCATTGACCATATAGGTGCCCTCGATTAATACGTACGGGTCGGTAAACTCTATGGCCTCGGCGCGCCGAGGGTCAACTGCCATAAAAGCCAAGTCCCAAACGCCATCAGAAACGGCATCAAAGACTTTACCTGCTGCATCAAAACTCAAAAAACGGAGTTCTAAACCTAAGCGTTTGGCCAACTCACGCGCTAGATCTGCAGAAACACCCTGAGGTTCGGGAGAATCAGGGTGTCGCTGTGCTAATACCGGATTGCCATAATTGATGGCCACGCGTAACACACCTGTGGGTGCTAGATCAGTAATCACATTTTGGATATTGCTCATGCACTGCTCCTGTATTTTCTGTGTTATCAGTATTTTTTAATTGGCAATGAATGCTTGTACGAAATACCCCTATGATACATTCATTTGCGCTTATTCACTGTGCATGCAGCCGAAGTTAGGTCATGGTCTGTTGCTTAGCCAAAACGACCTGTAATGTATTCCTCGGTTTCTTTGCGCCCCGGATTCACAAAGATTTGATCTGTTTTACCAAACTCGATGAGTTCTCCCATATACATATAGGCTGTATAGTCAGAGCAACGCGCTGCTTGTTGCATGTTATGGGTCACAATGACAACGGTATAGTCGCTTTTGAGCTCGGCGATCAGCTCTTCTATTTTAGCGGTTGAAATAGGGTCAAGAGCAGAGCAAGGCTCATCTAATAAAAGCACCTCGGGTTTGATGGCAATCCCTCTAGCAATGCATAAACGTTGCTGCTGCCCCCCGGATAGCCCATTGCCACTTTGATGTAACTTGTCTTTGACCTCGTTCCACAAAGCCGCTTTGGTCAGCGCCCATTCCACGCGTTCATCCATTTCGCCTTTGCTTAGACGCTCGAACAAGCGTACGCCAAAAGCAATATTGTCATAAATGCTCATGGGAAAAGGAGTTGGTTTTTGAAATACCATCCCTACCTTGGCTCGAATCAAGGAAATGTCCAATTTCGAGGTCAACAGGTCTTCGCCGTCCAGTAGTATTTGTCCCTCGGCACGCTGTCCTGGATAAAGCTCGAACATACGATTTAATGTTCGCAATAATGTGGACTTACCGCATCCCGATGGACCAATGAATGCAGTGACCTTATTTTCTTTAACAAACATATTAATGTTTTTGAGCGCGTGAAAGTGGCCATAATAAAAATTAAGATCTTTGACCTCTATTTTTATATTAGCTGCATCCTGTCGTTGACCCGAGGCAGGTGTATTTTCAAATGAATAATTCATTTTTTGCCCTAAAAAAACTTGGTATGGGTATTAACCTAATGCCGTATTTATTTCTTTCTAAACCAAACACGCGCGAGAATATTTAACAACAGCACAAACAATGTAATCAGCGCGGCCCCTGCCCATGCAAGCTGGTTCCAGTCCTTGAACGGGCTGGCTGCAAATTGAAAAATAACCACTGGCAAATTGGCCATGGGCTCGTTCATATTCAAGGTTAAAAACTGGTTATTTAAAGCCGTGAATAACAATGGTGCCGTTTCGCCCGCAATGCGCGCAATAGCGAGCAAAGCACCCGTGATAATGCCCGATCGTGCAGCCCGGTAACAAATCATCGTCACGATACGCCATTGTGGGCAACCCAGGGCTGCCGCTGCTTCGCGTAAGCTATTGGGTACCAGTGTCAACATATTATCTGTCGAGCGCACAACGACGGGGATAACAATGATGGCCAAAGCAAATGCACCAGCCCAGCCCGAATGATGCCCCACCTGAACCACATAAACGGTATAGATGAATAGCCCAATCACAATCGAAGGTGCGGACAGTAAAACGTCATTCAAAAAGCGTGTGGTGGGTGCAAGCCATCCACGATTGCCGTATTCGGCCAGGTAGGTACCCGCCAAAATACCTATAGGCGTGCCTACCAGGGTACCGACCCCGGACATCATCAAACTACCCAAAATGGCATTTAATAAGCCCCCTGCAGCGCCTGGTGGCGGGGTAGACTCAGTAAATAAGGTCCAAGACAGGGCCGCAGCCCCTTTGTACAACAAAGTCAAAATAATCCAAAACAACCAAAACAAGCCAAATAACACGGCCATTGCAGCAATGAATAGCATCACCTTGTTCAGCCGCTGCCGTCGTCGATAAATTGGATTGGTAAGTTGAATTGTGTGTGTTTGAGTTGTGCGCATGATTATTCCATTTTAAACCTTGAGGCCTTCTTGCTTGGCAAGACGCATGATCAAAAGCTTAGATAAGACCAACACAACCGCAGTAATCAAAAAGAGTAACAACCCTAGCTCAAGCAAAGCAGCTTTTTGTAAGCCCCCCGCCTCATTAAATTCATTGGCCAATGCAGAAGCAATGGAATTTGACGGTGAAAATAATGACGTGGGCAATTGAAAGGCATTACCTATCACAAAGGTCACTGCCATGGTTTCGCCTAATGCTCGGCCTAGGCCCAACATGATGCCACCAATCACCCCATTGCGAGTGAACGGTAGGACAACCTTCCACAGCACCTCCCAGGTAGTACCGCCCAGCCCATAGGCTGATTCTTTGAGCATCGGGGGCACAGCCTCAAAAACATCACGCATTACCGCCGTGATAAAAGGCGTGATCATGATGGAGAGAATTAAACCTGCCGTGAATAAACCAATGCCAAAGGGAGGGCCAGAAAAAACAGCATTAAGAACAGGCACCCCAGAGAACCAGTCAATGAGGTAAGGCTGTACATAGCGCTGAAAAAGCGGCACAAAAACAAATAGCCCCCACATCCCATAAATAATGGAGGGGATGGCTGCGAGCATTTCAATAGCTATGCCCAAAGGACGCCGTAACCAAACAGGTGCCAGCTCGGTTAAAAACATGGCAATACCAAACGATGCAGGAACAGCAATCAGTAAAGCAATCAGCGATGTCAGCACAGTACCCACCATAGGCACCAACGCCCCATACTGATGATTAACTGGGTCCCATTCATTGGTCCACAAAAAGGATAGCCCAAAAGCTGAGATCGACTCTCGGCTTTCATATAGCAACGCCACAATGATTGCTAGTAACAATAGGAACACAAAAAAGGCAAATGCACGTGTGACGTTTTTAAAGAGAAAATCCAAAAAAACGTTTTGACTAGGCTTCATGTGCACCAACATTTGTATTTAAAGTTAATATCACGGCCACAAAGTTGCTCCTGTAGGGGTGTGTAGCTCGTTCTGCCAAGCTGATTGAATGGCAGTGACCAATGAGTCCGGCAAAGGGACATAATGCAAATCCAAAGCCGTTTGTTGGCCATGGTGAAATACCCAATCGAAAAATGACAGTACGGCCTTGCCTCGGGCAGGATTTTTTTGAGTTGTTTTAACCAAGATAAAAGAGGCCGCCGTGATCGGCCAAGAATCAGTCCCAGCAACATCCGTCAGAACGACCCCAAAACCCGGGGTACCCTCCCAGTCTGCTTGTGAGGCAGCGGCTGTAAAGCTCTGTTCGTCAGGCGCCACAAAGTTTCCTGCCTTGTTTTCCAAATAAGTCCAAGCCAACTCGTTTTGAACAGCATAGGCATACTCGAGATAACCAATGGAATAATTTAACTGCCGCACATAGGCAGCAACCCCCTCGTTGCCTTTACCGCCCTGGCCTACCGGCCACTTTACGGCCTTGCCTACCCCGACCTGTGAATTCCATTGGGCAGACACCTTAGCTAGGTAGTCTGTCCAATTAAAAGTGGTTCCTGAACCGTCTGAGCGATGTACAACCACTATAGACCGCGCAGGCAAAGATAAGTCAGGATTCACCGCTTGAATGGCGGGATCATCCCAGTGGGTAATTTTGCCTAAATAAATATCAGCCAACAGCGGGCCTGTCAGACGCAATTGACCGGGTTTAATGCCTGGTAAATTGACCACTGGCACAATACCGCCGATAACTGCGGGAAATTGAAGTAGCTGTTCTTTTTGCAGTTCCTGCTCAGTCATGGGGTCATCAGTCGCGCCAAATGCGACTGTACCCACAATAATTTGCTGCTGCCCACCGCCAGAACCTATTGATTGGTAATTAACCTGCTTTGAGCTCTCTTGATGGTATTCGGCAGCCCACTTTGCATAAACTGGATACGGCAAAGATGCCCCAGCACCAGTGATATTCACAGCGTGAGCTGTCGATGCAAACAGCGCCAGCAGCGTCATCAACGTCAGCAGCAAAGGACCAGGAAAAGATTTGATTTGCATAAATACAGTAGCACTACCATGGCTGGCAGCGAGTGAAAGCTTAGTTGTCTATAGGATATTAAATCAATATGACACTATGATGACAAGAAACTAAAACCAGACACATCAAGGCGCTGATTGATGGACTATAATTAGTGCTTAGAGATTGAAATGCTTGCGGTAACGCTCATCCATAAACCCTAAATCGAGCAAAATAGGAAAATCAGCCGTATTAAAATCCGGATCCCAGGCCGGCGCACCACAAATGACTGCACCCAAGTTGAGGTAGCCCTTGATGAGTGGTGGAATACGAGCAGGCAAGGTGCTATTGAGCTTTTCTACAGGATAGCGATGGATGGGTTGCAAACGAGGCATGTGGTTATGCTTGGCCATGCTGTCTTGGGTGTGTCGCCAGACCTCGGCGGCAGTCACCCCATCATCACGCAAGCTAACACTGGCACACCCTAATAAATAACGATATCCGCCGGCGCGCATGATGGCTGCAATACCAGACCACAAAAGCATGATGACCCGCCCGGTACGGTAATTAGCATGAATACATGAACGCCCTACCTCGACCAAACTCTGACGAATATCTAGTAAAGGGTCGAGATTAAATTCTTGTTCTGAATAGTACCCACCGGCCGCCACAGCACTTTCAGGGGTGAGCAATCGATAAGTACCTACCACTTGCTCGGTGTTTCTATCAACCACCATAAAATGCTCGCACCAACTGTCAAAATGGTCGCTATCCAACCCCTGCTCGGCATCTGGAAATACCGCATGTAACTCTTCGGTGAAAATATCATAACGCAGCCGTTGCACTGCCTGTAGATCGGCAGCCGTAGCGGCAAGACGTAGTTGCAAGCCATCCTTGTCATCGTCTTGCCATAAAGCTTGACTACGAAGGTTGGCAAAACGAGAAGGTGCTAATTCGAGCATGGCATAACCCCTGTTTTTCTGCTTTTGCACAGCACAAGCTAATAAGCCCTTGTTCTCATATTACATTTTATTGGTCGCATCTAAAAGTGTGCTCATCGCCTCTTTTAGCATTTTAGTGTTTTCTGCCTCGACCATAATACGTAGTTTGGGTTCGGTACCTGAGGGACGAATTAACACGCGACCACTTTGACCTAATTGGGCCTCGACCTGTTCTTTGGCCTGCATAAGCGGACCATGGGTTGTCCAATCGCGGCCGCGTTCCCATTCAATATTTTCCATATGTTGGGGGTACATTGTTAAATCAGCAACCAGCTCAGCCAAGGAGCATTGGTGGTGACGCATCGAGGTCAGAATTTGTAATGCAGCAATTATACCGTCTCCGGTAGTGTGGTTATCCAAGCACAGGATATGTCCCGAGCTCTCGCCCCCGTAATGCCAGCCGCGCTCGCGCAGCTGCTCAAGTACATAACGGTCTCCAACCTGAGCGCGTACAAAATCCACGCCCAGCGCATTCAGTCTGTGCTCTAGCCCCAAATTTGACATCAATGTGCCAACCACACCTGGAACCTTTTGGCTAAGCATGCGATCACGCACGATCATGTAAAGCAGTTCATCACCGTTATAAACACGCCCCCCTCGATCAACCATCTGTAATCGATCAGCATCACCATCTAGAGCAATGCCCAGGTCAGCGCTGTATTTTTGCACAACGGACAATAAGTGCTGAGGATGAAGAGCACCTACGCCCTCGTTAATATTGAAACCATTGGGCGAGCAACCAATTTCAACAACCTCGGCCCCCAGCTCACGGAAAACAAATGGAGCAATGTGGTAGGCAGCCCCGTGCGCTGCATCAACGACGATCTTGAAACCAGAGAGGTTGAGATCATTAGGGAAAGTACTTTTACAAAACTCAATGTAGCGACCAGCGGCGTCAGTGATGCGCGATGCACGCCCTAATTTATCTGAGGATACACAGCCAATAGGCTCATCCAGATGCTGCTCAATTGCTAGCTCGACCTCATCGGGCAATTTCATACCTTGGGCCGAAAAAAACTTGATTCCATTATCGTAATAGGGATTATGGGATGCGCTAATGACAATGCCTGCGCTCAGCCGTAATGTACTTGTCAGATAGGCTACTGCAGGCGTTGGTACTGGGCCTGCCAATAGCACATCAACACCCGCAGCGGATAAGCCCGCCTCAAGGGCTGATTCGAGCATATAACCCGAGATTCGCGTGTCTTTACCAATTACAACTGTAGGTCGTGCTGTCGTGTGTTGCTCTTGAGCAAGCACTACCCCTGCTGCATAACCCAAACGCAGGGCAAACTCAGCATTAATCAGCTGCCCCCCCACTACGCCACGGATACCGTCCGTGCCAAAATATTTTTTTGTCGTCATAATTCAGAAGGATCCTGAGTTGCTAACCAAACATTTAACGCATCACGCGCAGCAGCGACATCATGCATACGGACAACAGCAGCGCCACGTGCTACAGCTGCTAGCATGCCAGCGATGCTGCCAACCATGCGATCATTTACAGGGCGCCCGGTAACCTGCCCAATCATCCCCTTTCTAGATAAAGCAATCAACCAAGGCAAACCATCAATATCCAACTGCTTGAAATCGCGCAGCAAGGTATAGTTATGCTGCACAGTTTTGCCAAACCCCAGACCGGGGTCTAGCATCATGCGTTGGTCACTGACGCCTAATGCACGTAAAGCTTGTACCTGTTTATGCAAAAAGTCTCGTACTTGGGCTTTGAGATCGTCATAAACGGGGTTTTGTTGCATGGTTCGGGGCTCGCCCCGCATGTGCATGATACACAAACCACATTGGCTCTGGGCAACAACCTGGCGGGCTGCAGCAGTCCTAAAGCCACTAATGTCATTAATAATATCCGCCCCTGCGTCCAGCACAACACGCATGACCTCGGGTTTAAAAGTGTCAATGGAAATAGGCACGTCGAGACTGCGCAACCCCTCGATAACAGGCAAAAGTCGCTGTAACTCAGTATCCAAGGGGACGGGCTCGGCACCGGGGCGAGACGATTCGCCGCCGATATCCAGGATATCTGCTCCTTGGGCAATTAGATCCCTAGCATGTGCAACGGCATGATCGGCAGCTAAGTACTTTTGCCCATCAGAAAAAGAGTCGGGGGTAACATTAACGATACCCATGAGTAACGGGCGCTCGAGTGAAAGCTCGAAGCGCCCGCAAAGCCAATAATTATTCATGCGAAATACTACACACAGATATATTTAGACAGGCGAGGTCGCAGGCTTATCGTCTGCGGAATCTCCGTCATCTGATTTTACCCCATCTGCTGGCGGTGTTCTATCTGTTTGATTGCCACCTCCACTGTCAGAGTAATCTTTGGGTGGACGTGGTGGACGCCCGGCCATGATGTCGTCAATTTGCTCGGCATCGATGGTTTCCCACTCGAGCAGAGCTTGTGCCATGGCTTCCATCTTGTCGCGGTTATCCTCGATGAGGTCGCGTGCAATCGTGTATTGTTCATCGATGATGCTGCGGATCTCGCGATCAACTTTTTGCATCGTATCTTCGGACAAGGCGTTGCCTTTGCCAATACTGCGGCCTAAGAAAACCTCTTCGTCATTTTCAACATAAACCATGGGCCCCAAGCTATCGGTCATACCGTAGCGGGTGACGATGTCTCGTGCTAGTTGTGTCGCACGCTCAAAGTCGTTGGATGCTCCGGTAGTCATCTGATTCATAAAGACTTCTTCGGCAATTCTGCCCCCAAAAAGAACCGCGATCATGTTGAGCAAGCGTTCTTTGTCCATGCTGTAGCGGTCAGTTTCGGGCAACTGCATGGTTACACCCAAGGCGCGACCACGTGGAATGATGGTGACCTTGTGTACGGGGTCAGTTTTGGGCAGCATGCGCGCAACCAATGCGTGACCAGCCTCGTGGTAAGCAGTGTTGCGGCGCTCTTCCTCGGGCATGATCATGGAACGGCGCTCGGCACCCATGATGATCTTGTCCTTGGCCTGCTCGAAGTCTTGCATGTCAACAGTGCGGCCATTGCGACGTGCCGCAAACAGTGCAGCCTCGTTGACCAGGTTAGCCAAATCAGCCCCTGAAAATCCGGGTGTGCCACGCGCTAAAATATGCGCATCGACATTATTGGCCAAGGGAACCTTGCGCATGTGTACGTGCAAGATTTGCTCACGGCCACGAATGTCCGGCAGACCGACGACAACCTGGCGGTCAAAACGGCCAGGACGTAATAGCGCTGGGTCAAGTACGTCAGGACGGTTGGTAGCCGCAATGACTAAGACGCCCTCGCCGCTCTCAAAGCCGTCCATCTCAACTAATAGTTGGTTAAGCGTTTGTTCGCGTTCGTCGTTACCACCACCCAGGCCTGCACCACGTTGGCGCCCAACCGCATCGATTTCATCAATAAAGATAATGCATGGGGCTTGCTTTTTGGCCTGCTCGAACATATCACGAACACGCGCTGCACCGACCCCTACGAACATCTCGACAAAGTCGGAACCTGAAATGGTAAAGAAGGGAACCTTGGCCTCGCCAGCAATGGCACGAGCCAAAAGAGTTTTACCGGTCCCGGGAGGGCCTACCATGAGGGTTCCACGGGGAATACGGCCACCAAGACGTTGAAAGCGTGATGGATCACGCAAGAAATCAACCAGTTCTTGGACGTCTTCTTTGGCCTCGTCGCAACCCGCTACATCAACAAAAGTAACGTTGTTGCTGTTTTCGTCTATCATGCGCGCGCGGGACTTGCCGAAACTAAAGGCGCCCCCTTTGCCGCCACCCTGCATTTGCCGCATGAAGAAAATCCACACCCCAATCAGCAATAGCATGGGGAACCAAGAAATAAAGATGCTGGTCAGGAAAGAGGGCTCTTCGCGAGCTTTACCAGAGACCTGAACCCCAGATTTGACGAGCTCGGGCACCATCCACAAGTCACCCGGCGATGTAATAGTATAAGAACGACCACCCTCAGGCGTGACATGCAGGGTATCGCCCTGGATGTCTACCTTGGTGATTTTGCCCGCACGGGCATCGTCCATAAACTGCGTATAGGTTACTGCATCAGTGGCCGCGGGACGCCCATCAAACTGCTTGAAAACAGTGAAAAGCACCAACGCGATGACCATCCATATGGCCACCTTTGAAAATGAGTTGTTCAACGCCAACCTCCTGCTAAGTCTAACTTGGCCGATCTAGGCCTAAGTGCGTTATACAGTCATTCTACCTGAAAACCAGGGCTACGTTTTAAAAGTTTTAAATCTTTGGACTTCTACCTACCAGGAAGACCTCTGCAGAACTATCACGTGATGACTGTGGCTTGCGCACCTGGACGCGCTTGAATTGCTGTTTGAATGCCTCGACAATTTGCGCGTAGCCGCGCCCATGAAAGGTCTTTACTATGAGAGCCCCATTGGGACGTAAATGTTCCCGAGCAAAGTCCAAGGCCAGTTCGCATAAATGCTCTACACGTGCTGCATCCGCAACCGCAATACCTGATAGATTAGGGGCCATATCGGATAACACAAGATCAACCTTTTGCCCACCTAAGGTTTTTTCGAGCGCATCCAGTACCTCTTGCTCACGAAAATCGCCTAAAATGAAATCTACCCCATCGATGGGATCCATTGGCAATATGTCCAACGCCACAATACGGCCGTTGATTTGCCCGTTGTCCTCTATAAGGCGTTCACGGGCGACCTGAGACCAGCTGCCAGGCGCAGCGCCTAAGTCGACCACAATGTTACCTTTATGCAACAGATTCTCTGCTGCCAGGATTTCAATTAGTTTGAATGCCGCGCGTGCGCGATAGCCGTGTTGCTGCGCCTTTTTAACATAGGGGTCGTTTACATGGCGCTGCATCCAGGCATTAGAACCTTTTCGTCTACTCATAATACCTTTATCTTATACTTTTTTATGCCAAAACTCTCTATTACAACTTCTGAGCGTAATGAATATCGTGCTCTGGCCCATCATTTAAAACCAGTGGTGCTGGTGGGTGACCAAGGGATCACTGATGCTGTACTCAAGGAAATTGATACGCACTTACAGGCGCACCAGCTGATTAAAATTAGAATTAGCGAGGACGAACGTAGCGTCCGGCAAGCCTATTTACAGGAAATCTGTACTGCGCTTGAGGCCGAACCTATTCATCATCTGGGGAAAACGCTGACCATTTATAAGCGCAACCCCTTTAAACCTGCGTTGCTAGATAATACCCCAGATAATGAGCTACATAATCCTTTGCGACGCGGGCGAAACGAGCCCTATACACCTAAAAAATATGCCGCCCAGGGACTAAAAAAGACCAAGTCTGGGCGGATTCAAAAGAAAAAAGGCAAATAACCACTACAAGTAGCTATTTGCTATTTGAAATTAGCGGTAGCTAACCTCAATGATTTCAAACTCGCGCACGCCACCGGGGGTTTGTACCTCGGTGACATCCCCTTCGGTCTTGCCGATCAAGGCACGCGCAACAGGACTAAGCACAGAGATCTTGCCCTGTCTGATGTCAGACTCTACATCGCCCACGATTTGGTATTGCACCTCTTCTTCGCTTTCCATATCAAGTAAGGTGACAGTAGCACCAAATACTATTTGATCATTTGCGTCTAAATCTGCCGGGTCAATAATCTGCGCGTTAGACAACGTGCCTTCGAGCTCACGAATTTTGCCCTCAACAAATGCCTGACGCTCGCGTGCAGCGTCATATTCGGCGTTTTCAGACAAATCCCCTTGGGCACGAGCCTCGGCGATGGCATTAATGACATCTGGACGCTCGACAGTTTTCAAACGCTCGAGTTCGGCCTCAATGAGCTTTGCGCCCTGTACGGTGATAGGAATAGAAGACATAGCTAACCTAAATGAACAAGTAAAAGCGCTCCTAAATATTCAGGAGCGCTGAATTAATAAAAAAACCCTTGCCGCATGATGCGGCAAATAGATAAAATTCGACGGCAAAAACAGGAAAAGTCAGAGACAGGCGCACCAGAGGGGTGCGCGCGAGTGAACTATGTTTTGCAAACTTAATTCTAGCATAGCCAACTCGCGTTAGCGTAGCCTCAAACAAAAGTTTTACTTTTCTGCTGTTTGTGGCTCTGGACGCAGGGATAGTAGAGCGTGCAAAATAATGGCCCCAAAAGTAGCTGTACCAATACCATCCAAGCGTAAAAAACCAATTTCAATCCCAAAGTTGCCTGCCCCCAAGATAAGGGTCACAGCAGCAACTAACAGGTTTTTACTTTTACTGAAATCCACTTGGTTAACGACCCAAATGCGTGCTCCTGCAACGGTAATCAAACCAAAGACCACAATTGACATCCCCCCTAGTACGGGTCCAGGAATCATACGAATGACCTCACCAAATTTAGGTGAAAAACCTAAAAAAATGGCCATACAAGCGGCTAACACAAACAACAAAGAAGAATAAATCCGTGTGGCGGCCATAACCCCAATGTTTTCAGCATAGGTAGTCACCCCGGTTCCCCCCATCGAGGCTGAAACCATGGTTGCCACCCCGTCCCCCATAAAGGCTGGGCCTAAATACTTATCCAGATTGCGCTCGGTCATCGCGGCCACAGCTTTGATATGACCGAGATTTTCGGCCACTAAGATAATGGCCACAGGAACAATGACTGTCATTGCTTCAGGTGCAAAAACGGGTGCAGAAAGAGTCGGCAAACCGAACCAAGGGGCAGCGGCGACCTTGGAGGTATCCATGGGTGTTCCTAAGCCCAAACCGTTGGTCAACCCAGCATAAATCAAACATGCCACGATCAAACCAACTAAAATCAATAAACGCTGCACGACGCCACGGCTATACATGGCCACAGCCCCTACGGATAGTACTGTCATCAGGGCCATCAAAGCCTCAAAAGTACTCCCTCCCATTGCGCCCTCGGCAGCCAATGGTGCTAAATTAAGCCCAATCACAGCAACGATGGCCCCGGTCACTACGGGTGGCATCATTCTATTAATTAATGCAGCTGCCCGACCTGTTTTTCTATCAGCTAACCACACTAGAAAACCAATTAGCGTATATACCAGCCCGCAAACGATGATGGCGCCTAGCGCAACCCCTATATTAGGATTGGGCCCACTACCTGCGTAACCTGTCACAGCAACCACGCCACCAATAAAAGCAAAGCTAGACCCTAAATAGCTGGGAACCCGCCCCCGCACAAAAAAGAAAAAAATCAATGTCCCCAACCCAGACATCAATATGGCTAGATTAGGATCAAAACCCATCAATAAAGGCGCTAAAATCGTAGAGCCAAACATAGCCACTACGTGTTGAGCCGACATGGCGATGCTTTGCGGTAGTGGCAAATACTCTTCGGGTAAAACAACCGTATCAGCGGAGGTACCAGAAACACGCCGCCAGCGAGGGAAAAATGTCTGTGACATAGTGAAACAAACCTGTTAGATATTTTAGCTATAGAGGAAAAGCTTGAATGATGTGTGACTTGCGCTAATATGAAAAGCAGCTGTGATTCAGCACAAACGCCCCACAGTTTACCCGTTTCACCAAAACAACACCACGCACTCACTGTGTTTTTGGTAATAGTTTTACAACCCTCTCAACAAATACGATTTCAATGACTGATAAAACTCAATTCTGGCTCATTAGACATGGCGAAACCGCCTGGAACGCCAAACAGCGTCTCCAAGGTTGGGTTGACATCCCTCTTAATGAGGCGGGGCGCCAGCAGGCTGAAAATCTGCAGCGCTATCTACAAAGCAAGCAAATTTGTTCTTTATTTGACACCGTAATCAGCAGTGACTTGGGGCGGGCCAAAGAAACCGCTACCATCGCTCTACAACATACCGCACTGCCCATACTCCAAGACGAGCGCCTACGTGAGCGCAGCTATGGCATTTACGAGGGCAAGCACTGGCGCCCATTCATGCGCCCTGTTGAGAAAAACACTGATGATGGCAACGACTCTACGACTAGCCCCAATCTGCGCGACCCCAACCAAGAGGTCCCCGATGGCGAGAGCCTGGTACAATTTCAACAACGAATCATACAGGCTATCGAAGATTTAGCCCGACAACACCAAGGTCAAAGCGTGGCCTTATTCGCCCACGGCGGTGTGATAGATATTGTTTGGCGTCAGACCCATGGTCTGGACTTATATGCTCAGCGCCCACGTCCAATACAAAACACCAGTATCAATCATTTTCAGATCCAGCCTACCGATGCTGTATGGGCGCCTATAGCGTGGGAGATTACAGAGCATTTGCAGGCAGCTGAATAACGTATTTTTCTGCCGCGTTTGAATTGCATGGATCCCACTATCCGTCGCCCTGCAAGACTTATCAAGCATAGCTCTCAGCGCTGCATTCGGTAGAAGGCGCGTAATAAATTTTCGAGTGGGCTTCGCAGCACGTGATAACGAGCAAGGTCCCGGGAAAATTTCATTACGCGCCTGTTTTATTTCAAACAACGCTGCTGCAGGGTCTAGGCCATGGTATGCATATCTTGTAGAGAATACACGCTAAGGCCGTCACCATGACGTAGGTAGTGTAGCCCCTGTACTGCGGCTAAGGCACCTGCAATGGTGGTGTAATAGGCCAGGTTTTCTGCTAAAGCATGAGTGCGGATAGTACGCGAATCTGCAATCGCATTGCGTCGCTCTTCGACCGTGTTGATCACGATGACAATTTCGCGGTTTTTAATCATGTCAACGATATGAGGACGTCCTTCGGTCACCTTGTTGACGATGTTTACAGGTAGGCCTGCTTGGGCAATGGCAGCTGCGGTACCTCGGGTGGCTACTAGGTCAAAGCCCAATTCTACGAGTGCTTTTGCGACCTGTACTGCGCGTGGTTTATCCGCATCGCGTACGCTAAGGAAGGCGTTGCCTGACTCAGGCAGGATGACACCCGCACCAATTTGAGATTTGACAAAGGCTTCTGCAAAGCTGCGCCCTACTCCCATGACCTCGCCAGTGGATTTCATTTCAGGACCCAAAATAGTATCTACCCCGGGGAATTTTACAAAGGGGAAGACAGCCTCTTTGACTGAATAAAATCCTGGGCGCGCCATGTTATTCAGATTTAATTCACTCATGGGTTTGCCAGCCATGACTTGGGCTGCCAGTTTGGCTAGCTGTAAGCCGGTGGCTTTAGAGACAAAGGGAACTGTACGTGAGGCGCGCGGGTTAACCTCGAGGACAAACACCTCGCCATCTTGGATGGCGAACTGTACGTTCATGAGGCCTTTGACGTTCAAGGCCTTTGCCATTAATGTGGTTTGGCGTTGAATTTCTTGTACAACCTCGTCAGATAGTGAGTACGGGGGCAACGAGCAGGCCGAGTCACCCGAGTGAACACCGGCTTGTTCGATGTGCTCCATCACACCGCCGATGTATACTTCCTCGCCGTTAGAGATGCAATCAACATCGACTTCGATGGCGTTATTTAGAAAGTGGTCCAGCAGCACGGGTGAATCATTACTGACCTTGACTGCCTCGCGCATATAACGCTCTAGGTCGGCTTGTTCGTGCACAATCTCCATGGCACGCCCCCCTAGTACATAGCTGGGACGTACCACGATGGGGTAACCAATCTCTGCTGCCAAGGCCAAGGCCTCGGCCTCGGTACGAGCTGTTCGGTTTGGGGGCTGACGCAGACCTAATTTGTTAAGTAGTTTTTGAAAACGCTCGCGGTCTTCGGCAATATCGATGGATTCTGGGCTAGTGCCAATAATGGGTACCCCATTAGCTTCTAGTTCACGAGCTAATTTTAGTGGAGTTTGTCCCCCGTATTGGACAATCATGCCAACAGGTTTCTCCAGGGCTACGATTTCTAATACGTCTTCGAGCGTTAAAGGCTCAAAGTACAAGCGATCCGAGGTGTCGTAGTCAGTAGAGACAGTCTCGGGGTTACAGTTGACCATGATGGTCTCATAGCCATCCTCTTTGAGGGCCAATGCGGCATGCACACAGCAGTAGTCGAATTCAATCCCTTGGCCAATGCGGTTTGGGCCGCCTCCAAGAACGATAATTTTTTGTTTATCGCTGGGATTAGATTCGCACTCTTGCTCGTAGGTCGAGTATAGGTATGCTGTGTCTGTAGCGAATTCGCCTGCGCAGGTATCCACCCGTTTGTAAACTGGATGGATGCCAAATTTGTGGCGACGTCTGCGGACCTCGGATTCGATGGTATCCAATAAGAAAGCCAATCGGCGATCAGAAAACCCACGGCGCTTTAGTTCTAGCAGAGTTTGCTCATCGAGCTCGGGCAGGGTGCGTTGCTCTAATGCCAGCTCAATGTCTACTATTTCTTTTATTTGAGCTAAAAACCAAGGATCAATACGCGTAATTTCGTGTACTTTTTCTAGACTAAACCCTTGTGCAAAAGCATCACCGACGTACCAAATGCGCTCTGGCCCAGGTTCGGCCAGCTCTACCTGCAGGACCTCGTGATCAGTCGTCATCTGATTAAGGCCGTCTACACCGACCTCTAGGCCGCGCAAGGCTTTTTGGAAGGATTCCTGAAACGTGCGCCCAATCGCCATGACCTCGCCCACGGATTTCATTTGAGTGGTCAATCTAGAGTTGGCTTGAGGGAATTTTTCGAACGCAAAACGTGGGATTTTGGTAACGACATAATCAATGCTGGGCTCAAAAGAAGCTGGCGTACGCCCTTCTGTGATTTCGTTATCCAACTCATCCAAGGTGTAACCCACTGCCAATAAAGCGGCGATTTTGGCAATTGGAAAGCCAGTGGCTTTTGAGGCCAAGGCCGAAGAACGAGAGACGCGCGGATTCATCTCGATGACAATGAGACGACCATTGTCAGGATGGGTGGCAAATTGTACGTTGGCGCCCCCTGTTTCAACCCCGATTTCACGTAAGACCGCCAGCGATGCCTGGCGCATGATCTGATATTCACGATCGGTTAGAGTTTGAGCGGGTGCTACTGTGATGGAATCACCTGTATGTACCCCCATGGGATCCAGGTTTTCGATTGAGCAGACAATAATGCAATTATCGGCTTGGTCGCGGACGACCTCCATCTCGAACTCTTTCCAGCCCAGCAAGGACTCTTCGATGAGTAACTCAGTGGTGGGTGAAGCCTCGAGGCCGCGCCTGCAAATGTCCTCAAACTCTTGGTAGTTATACGCGATACCACCGCCCGTGCCACCCAATGTAAAGCTGGGGCGAATTACAACTGGGAAGCCAGAGCCACCGACTGTTTTGGCGATCGATGTCTGTACTGCCCAGGCCTCTTCCATGCTGTGCGCAATACCTGACTTGGCTGACTCCAAGCCAATTTTAGTCATCGCATCTTTAAACTTGAGGCGGTCTTCGGCTTTGTCAATGGCGTCCGCATTGGCACCGATCATTTCGACGCCATATTTATCCAAAATTCCTTCGCGATCTAAATCCAACGCACAATTTAGTGCCGTCTGGCCCCCCATCGTGGGCAAAAGTGCGTCGGGGCGCTCGCGCTCGATAATTTTGGCCACGGCCTGCCAGGTGATGGGCTCGACATAGGTCACATCTGCCGTGTCGGGGTCAGTCATGATAGTAGCTGGATTGCTATTGACGAGAATCGTGCGATAGCCTGCTTTTTTCAAAGCTTTACAAGCTTGGGCCCCGGAATAATCAAACTCACATGCCTGCCCAATCACAATGGGGCCGGCTCCAATAATCAAAATACTTTCAATATCTGTACGCTTTGGCATAATGCTGTTGACCTTTGGCTTAGGCTTTTTGGGATGGGGTCATGAAATCGATGAAAACGTCGAATAGTGCAGCTATATCTCGTGGCCCTGGATTGGCCTCGGGATGCCCTTGGAAACCAAATACGGGTTTGGTTTTGTGCATAAAACCCTGCACGCTGCGGTCAAATAATGAGCGATGCGTGAGCACCATATCGGCTGTAAAGGTATCCTCGTCAAGAGCGTAATTATGGTTTTGACTGGTGATGTAAACCTTGTGCGTCGACAGCTCTTGGACGGGATGGTTAGAACCATGATGACCCGCTGTTAGCTTGATGCTATTGGCCCCTAATGCATGACCGAGGATCTGATGCCCCAAGCAAACACCAAACACAGGGATATCTGCCTCAATCAGCGCCTGGGCTGTTTCGATGGCCTCTGTACATAGAGCTGGATTACCTGGACCATTGGATAATAACACCCCATCAGGATTAAGCTCTTGGATGGCTGCGGCATCAGTTTGGGCGGGGACCACAGTGACCTGACAACCTCTGGAGACTAACTGACGCAAGATGCTTTGTTTGACACCAAAATCCACTACAACTACATGCTTGTTGAGATCACCTGCGGCCTCGAAGCCCTGGCCCAATGCCCAAAGCCCCTGTGACCATTCGTAGTTCTGATCTGTGGATACCTGTGGTGCCAACATTTGGTTGGCTTTTAATGAATAATCACGCGCCAGCTCTAACGCCTGTTGTTCGTCTGTGCCAACCAGAATACAACCCGCCTGTGTCCCGCTGTCGCGGATTTGACGCGTGAGGCTACGGGTATCTACCCCCGTAATGGCCACCACATTATTCTGTCGTAAATACTCAGACAAACCTTCTTGGGCACGAAAGTTAGACATATAGGCGGCATTGTCACGCACAATTAATCCAGCCGCCTGCACCCCCTTGGACTCAACGTCCTCGGGGTTTACCCCAGTGTTACCTATGTGTGGGTACGTTAATGTAACGATTTGACCAAAATAACTTGGATCAGTGAGTATTTCTTGATATCCAGTCATCGAGGTATTAAAAACCACCTCGGCTACTGCATGGCCATCTGCCCCAAAGGCATAACCATGAAAGATGGACCCATCCGCCAGTGCCAAAATGGCAGGGCGCGAATACTGCATTGTGTCGGGAAATATAGACGACAGCACGGTTAACCCCAGCTACTTAATTTAAATAAACTTGCAAATTATACCTCGAGTTGGCAGGAACCCAAACCGATACATTAAAATCTAAAATATTTACGATACCAAGTGACGATTAAACATGATAAGGGAAAGATTCTAATGACAAAGTCCTTACTTGATTCACTGCGCGATGTCACCACTGTAGTTGCTGATACAGGCGACGTAGAGGCTATCAAGCGTTATCGGCCCACAGACGCCACCACCAACCCTTCGTTGGTATTAAACACGTTGGTCAAGGATGAATACAAGCCTTTGCTTGAACAGGTCATCCGTGACCACCCTCACGCAAGCTTGAATGAGCTCAGTGATCGACTGATAGTAGCACTTGGCCGTGATATTTTGGCCCTGATCCCAGGTCGTGTCTCGACCGAGGTTGATGCTCGCCTATCCTTTGATACCCTAGCAACCATCGAGCGCGCGCGACACATCATCCAGCGCTACGAGGACCACCACATTGAGCGTGAGCGCGTGTTGATCAAAATCGCAGCCACCTGGGAAGGTATCGAGGCTGCGCGTCAACTACAGGCCGAAGGTATTAATTGCAATCTGACCCTATTGTTTTCGATGCCCCAGGCGGTGGCTTGTGCTCAGGCCAAGGTCACCCTGATTTCACCTTTTGTTGGTCGCATCTATGACTGGTACAAAAAGAATGCTGCCGACCAATGGGATGAGGCCGCCAACGCAGGCCCTAATGACCCCGGGGTACAATCCGTAGAACGTATCTATAACTATTACAAAATCTACGATATCAATACCGAAATCATGGGTGCTAGTTTCAGAAACTCGGGGCAGGTTTTGGCGCTCGCAGGATGTGATTTGCTGACCATCAGCCCTACTCTGTTGGCTGAATTACAGTCAAAGCAAGGCACGGTCGAGCAGCGTTTAAACCCTGAAAGCGCCAAAAACAGCAAAGCTGCATGGATGCCTAATAACGAGGTGGTCTTCCGTACAGAACTCAATAACGATGCCATGGCCACTGAAAAACTGGCCGAAGGTATCCGTCTGTTTATCCGTGACAGTAAAAAGCTGGATGAGCTCATTCAAAATGCGCAAAAAGGCTAACATGCACAAGAAACCAAATGAGCGTGTCGTCTTATGCGTCTGAAATGCTTTTGAACTCTAAGTGCTCTTACGTTCGTGCAGTGCCCAAGCAATTGTGCTGGCATCCACGTATTCGAGCTCGCTGCCTGCGGGGACGCCACGCGCCAAGCGACTTAGGCGCACACCGCGGGCACGCAGCAGCTCAGCCAAGTGATGTGCTGTTGTCTCGCCCTCGGATGTAAAGTTTGTTGCCAGAATGACCTCTTTGACCTCTGGGGCTGCTGCCCGGGCTAATAACCTTTCTATTTGAAGCGCCTCGGGCCCCACCCCATCAATAGGCGCCAACCTGCCCATCAACACATAGTACAAACCACTATATCCGTGGCTGGCCTCTATCATGCTTTGGTCGGCTGGGGTTTCTACCACACATAATAACGACGCATCGCGTTGCGGACTGGTGCACAGAGCACATAGCTCTTCTTCGCTAATGCCATTGCAACGCGTACAACGCTGTAGATTATGCACGGCACCTGCCAGGGCTTGGGACAATGCTTCGGCACCTTGGATATCGTGCTGCAACAAATAATAAGCCATCCGCCGTGCGGTACGCTCACCAACACCGGGTAAGCGTTTCAAGGCGTCAATCAAAAGGCGTAAGGGTGCTGGCTCAGGTACAAGGCTACTCATTAAAAGGGTAAATTCATCCCTGGTGGCAGAGGCAGACCTGCTGTTAGCCCAGACATTTTTTCTTGGGCTGTTTTTTCTGCTTTGCGCAGCGCATCATTAAATGCAGCGGCAATCAAGTCCTCGAGCATGTCGGTATCCTCTTCGAGGAGCTCGGGATCAATATTGATGCGACGCACATCATTTTTGCAACTCATGGTGACCTTGACCAAGCCACCCCCTGCTGCCCCTTCGACCTCGATCTCGGCGAGTTCTTCTTGGGCCTTTTTCATGTCTTCTTGCATGCGCTGTGCTTGGCGCATAAGACCGGCTAGCTGTCCTTTCATGGTGATATCCTTTTAAAACACAATTAAATCTCGGGAAAATTAATGATTACGCGGCTGTATGGAACCTTTGACCAACTGCGCACCAAATTGGTCCTTTAACTGATGGACAAAAGGATCCTCAGCCACTGCTTGCTCGGCACGTTTTTGTTGCTCGCGCAGCTGTGCCTGATAGATGGCATCTGCCGTTTCCGCACCTGTACGGCCGTATTCTATTGTAAGTCGTAATGGTTGGCCAAAATACTCGTTTAAAACGGTGTTCAAGCGAGTTTTAGCCTGCATATCGTCAACTGAACGCAATTCTAAACGTAATACAACCTCGCCATGCTCGTGGCGCAACCACTCGCTACGTTTAGCTATTTGTGCTGCCCAACCATTTAAAGGCAATTCCGCAGCCAAACGTGCCCACTGACTGGCGTCCATTTGGGCCAGAGACATCCGCTGAGGCTCAGCATCTGTAGTCGGTGCAGGCAGATCAGCCCAAGGGGGGATTTCAGCTGGGATTGAGTCATCTAATTGCTCAAACTCTTTGTTTTTCTCGTCCTGTTCCGCACCTTTTCTCTCGTCTTGCTCTGCCCCTAGGCCCGTAGCGGTGGTGGCCTCTACGCCTATCGTGCCTGTGCTCTCGCTCTGCTCAGCATCAGCCTGAGAATTTACGGTGGTGTCTGTGTCTGTGTCTGTGTCTGTGTCTGTGTCTGTGTCTGTGTCTGTGTCTGTGTCTGTGTCTGTGTCTGTGTCTGCACGAGTCTGGGCTATGGGTTGAGCTGCGTCAACTGAATCAGGGTGTTTTGTGGTTGAGACATCAGCTGCAGCTGCGATGTCCTCAACGGGTCGCACCTCGCCCTCAGGGAGCAGTGTGAGCATACGCAAACATGCCATTACAAAGCCAGTGTGCTCGGTTGGCGCCAAGTGCAATTCATTGCGGCTATGAATGGCTACGGTGTAAAACAATTGCAGAGCATCTGGGCTAAACGCCTGCGCCCACTGAGGTAGGTGCTGATGATATGACACGCTGTGGTCAACAAATTCAGGAGCACGCTGCGCCATAGCAACTGTGGATAAGAGCTCGGCCCAGTCGGCTAGTGTCTGACCAAAAGATAGGCCATGCTGGTGTAATTCCTCGGCAGTTTGCAAAAGCGCTTGGGCGTCTTGGGCTTGCAATCCTTGCATTAAAGACACTAGATAGTTGCCATCAATGCTGCCCAGCATGTCTTGTACAGTTTGCAGACTGATGTCGGCAGCGCTATAAGCAATGGCTTGATCTGTTAGTGACAATGCATCACGCATCGAACCGGCTGCAGCTTGGCCCAGGGCCAGCAAGGCCTGGGATTCGTATTGGATGTTTTCCTGGGTCAAGATCTCTTGCAGGTGTTCTGCAATCATCGGGGGCGCGATCGGCTTTAAGTTGAATTGCAGACAGCGAGATAATACCGTCGCGGGTATTTTTTGAGGATCAGTCGTCGCCAGGATGAATTTAACGTGCGCCGGGGGTTCTTCGAGGGTTTTCAACATGGCATTAAAAGCATGCCCTGTTAGCATATGAACCTCATCGATGGTGTAGACCTTGTAGCGGCCTGCCCCTGGGGCATAAACGGCTTGCTCGAGCAGTTGGGTCATTTCCTCGACGCGTCGGTTAGATGCCGCGTCGAGCTCAATGTAGTCAACAAATCGACCCTCATCAATCTCTATGCACGCCTGACATTTACCACAGGGGGTGGCGGTCACCCCTTGGGCACAATTTAGGCATTTGGCCAAAATCCGTGCCAATGTGGTTTTCCCTACTCCCCGAGTCCCGGTAAATAGCCAAGCATGGTGCAGCCGCTGTTCGTCCAGGGCATGCGACAGGGCTTGAACGACGTGCTCCTGCCCAACCAATGAAGAAAAGTCTCGGGGGCGCCACTTGCGGGCCAGTACTTGATAGCTCATGCAATTGCGTTAATCAGAGGGAAAATCTTAGTGTAACGGATTCGATGAAAAAAAGGGAATGCCTCATCGATGAGCCCCTGCTGCCAAGCAGCTGTGCCCATGCGAATCAAACGCAAACATAAAAGTATACGGCCAAATGGGTGTAGTGCTATGGGTGCAGGTACGAACGACCCGCAGGTAGAAAGTGGCGAGCCTGACTTCGGCACTGGCTCGAGACAGCTATGGCTGCTTCGTTCCCGACCTGACCAGGTTCGCTGTTGAACCATGCGAAGGGACCCGCCACCAAATAATGTACCACAAACACTATATGTTTTCACAGGGATTTATGCTCTACCCAAAGATCGATGCGCGGAAAATACAGCGCAGCCCGCGCGGGACGTCCATCTAGGGCCGTAACCTGACTGCAATAACGTTGCAGTTGTTCTTGGTGCAGGCGCAGCATACGCTGCTTAAAATCATAGAGCTCTTCGCCATCGTGCGGTATGGTGGTTTTATAATCCACAACCAGCCAATGATCTTGTTGGTCAATGGCTAAATCAATAATCGATACACGACCCCGATGATCCAGCAAGCTCCACTCGCGCTGTGCTTTTGCGACGGTTAGTAGCCAGCGCCCGCGCTCACTATTTAGCGTATTATTCAGTGCATCCAATACCTCGGAAACACCAGTGCTCAGGTAATCTCGAGTACATCCGGTACGCATGAGCTGGCGCTCAATAGCAGGTAATAGGGTCTGTAAACGCTCTGTAGACCAATGTTCTATCCCATCGCGTGCTATTCGTTCTAGCCAAGCATGGGCGACCTGGCCCACTGCAGACTCGTCTTGGGCGGGGACGCTCCAATGCCAGCTTTGTGTCGTAGCTTTGCGCTGTTGTAGTGCTTGGCGTTGGGCTTGTAAATCTAGATCTGCCCAAGCTTGCGATGAGATGCGTTTTAGTTGATTACCTACCGCCGTGTCAGATTCCGCAGCAGCTGTTTGTTGCTGCTCTGAAGGCGCAGTAGGGACCTGAATTTCTGTTTCAATAATTGTCCACAAACGCTCTAAAAGCACATTTGTCGCTGGTTTTTTAGGCTCTCCCTTGTCAGCATCAAAAGTCATATTAGCAATCAGGTGCAATTCGCTGCGCGCTCGGGTCAGGGCAACATACAGCAACCGTCGCAACTCATTTTCTGCCCTTTTCGCTTCGCGCTTGCGCATAAAGTCCGCAACGCCGGGCTCATTTTTATCGATAGCGATCGGCCCGACCAAAATACCCGTAGGACCCACCTCAAAACTCACCAGAGGTATGGTATCGCCACGCACCTGCCGATCCAAACCATATAAAATGACCGATTCGAATTCTAAACCTTTGGATTTATGGATAGTCATGACCTCGACCGCCGGGCTTACGTTACTAGGGGCAGCAAATAATTCAGCCACCTGCTCTTCTAGTAACTGCAAATCTAGGTTCCCATAAGGGGCTATCTCGTCAAGCAGCCTAAAGACCTGCTCGACATCCTCCTGGTCTGTGGGCGAATGATAAATGGCAGCACCGCCCAGCTGTTGCCAACAGCGCTGCACCCACGAAGGAAATGTAGCGGCGCCATTTTTATTAGTTGTACTGTCCAGCCCGTTAGCAACCCATAATAAACGTTCGTATTCATCTGCGGGCAACTGTGGTTGTAGCGTCTCGAGCCGCTGCAACAAAGCGGGTATGGGGGTGTGCTTATCAGCCTGGGAGCACAGCGTAAATAGGCTATTTAGCTTTAGACCACATAAGGGCGATCGCAACAATGCCAGCCAGGCCATGCGATCCCCTGGGTGCACTAGAGCACGTACCAACTGAATGAGATCTTGGACGGCAGGACGTGAACCCAGAGGATCTAACTCGACTGCTCGACAAGGCACACCTGCCTGGGTTAACGCACGTACCAAACCAGCCAAATGAGCCCGCCCACGCACTAAAATCCCCACAGGGCTTTTCTGTTGGTCGTACTGTTGCAAAGCCTGTTGGCACAATTCAATCACGCGCGCCTGTGCTTCTTGTTGCTGGCCCTGTTTACGTCGTTCTTTTTCTGCGTCGGGTAGTTCTTTTTCGTACCATTGCCAGATATCATGGACCTGCACACGTGTTCCACTGCCAGGATGAAAGGGCTGGGCCGCATTAAACGCCACTGCCCCAAACTCGCTGTCATTTTGCGTGGCCAATAATTGAGGCCCTGCCTGATTGACCCACTCTACAAGCCCTGGATGGGAACGGAAATTCTCTTTGAGCTGCAACACCTCGAGCTCAACTGGGCCAAGATGGGCCTGAGATTTCATCTCTAAAAACAATCCTACTTCGGCCTTGCGAAAGCGATAAATGGATTGCATGGGATCACCCACTAAAAACACGGTACGCCCATCATCAGGTTGCCAACCAGAAACAATACGCTCGAGTATTTGCATTTGCAATTGGCTGGTGTCTTGAAATTCGTCCACCAACAAATGTTGAATGTTTCTGTCCAAACGCAATAGCAACTCGGTCGGGTCTTGTGCGTGCCCTAGTGCTGTGAGTGCACGTTGCGAAATCTCATTAAAATCTACCGCACGCTGTTCAGCAAAGATCACCCATAAATGAGCTGCAGCCTGGCGTAAAACCATGACCAAATGCTGTAGGATCTGGCTTTGCTCATCTGTATATCCAAACGGGTAGTGTCGTACCTCGCTCAACAGAGCAATCCAACTTTCAGTCGCGTCCTGCGCTTCGAGCCAATGGGTAAATTGCTCTTTTTGAGGAGCTTTGGGAGCAAAGCCACGAGTGCGGTTAATCCCTCCTGGGCGGCGTAACTCGCCTTGGGTTGTTAATAAAAAGCTGGCCAACCCTTGCCAACGCGCAAGCTCGTCGACGGTCGGAGAAAAATTTTCGCCCTGCCAATCAGACAGGGCCTCAAAATCACACTTTCTCCCCTCGGCGACCAACGACTCATAAGCAAAACGCGTTAGCGGTGCTAGCTCATCGGCCCAACCAAAAGGCAACGCCTCAGCCAACACGCGCAAATCGCATTCAATTAATTCGTAAAGATTATTTTCTAATAAAGCGACATCTGATGTTTCTGCTATTACTGGCAGCCACTGCTCGCGTTTTTTTAGCATTTCAACAATCAGATCTTCGGCCCGCGAAAAAGACATATTCAAATGCGCTAATACCTGGCCTATAGAGTTCTCTGGTGTGGCCTGCAAGAGAGTTTCTACCGCAGCCTGCTGGTAGAGCTCATCTGCATTTTCAGCGATATCTGGCATCCCACCCAATCCACTAGACCAAGGCATTGCCTGCACCAAATGTGCACATAATGAATCAATGGTTCGGATGGCGAGACGTGCCGGATAGTTGAGCAGATCCCACCCCTGTTCGCTGTCTCGCTGCAAGGCAGCGCGGGCCAGTGACCAACTTTTGCGTAAATGCTCTTCTGCAGGGGGTTCTTGGTGTGCCGCTGAGAGTTTCTCGATCACGCGCTGGTGCATCTCGGCAGCAGCCTTGCGCGTGAATGTAATGGCGACTATTTCTTCGGGCTTGCGGACTACAGCCAACAAGGCCAAAATACGGTCCGTGAGCAATTCGGTCTTGCCCGAACCTGCTGGCGCCTCGACCAAAAACGAGTGCTCGATCGAAATCGCCCGCTCGCGGACTAAGTAATCACTGGGGCGTCTATTGTTCATAGTATTCTCCCTGTGTGGTGATGCGCAAAAATGGCAATGCGTCACAGTACTTGTAGTCCTCTGATGCATAAATAATATTTTGTGCGTCCCCAGCCAATAACTGTGCGCCCAGCTGCTCGATATATACTTGCCACGCAATCAGCTGTTCGGGCCAATCCATAGCAGGATTTTCATAATCCTTGAAACCTTCTTGTGAAACCTGTTCACCCAGTCCATCCAGCTCCGGTTTTGTTGCATTAACCTTGGCAATCGCCATGCCGGCCACTGGGCGCTGCTGTCCTTGTAAATAACCTGCATACATGGGCAACTGTAATTCGATAGGACGCGATCGCTGCCATTCTTTGCTAGGCAATTTAGCGCTTAGACCCGTTTTATAATCAATCAGCAATAAGCGTCCATCCGGTAGTTGATCAATACGATCAATACGCAAGTTAAGAATTAATTCTTTAATTTGCAGCTGTGCCTGTTCTTCGGACGCCACACAGAAAAAGTTTTCATCGCGCTGCGCTTCAAATTGCAGCCATTGCATGACCACCTGAACTGCCCAATGCCCTAAGAGCTCTTTAATTTCACTAGGAAAGCCCTCTAGTAATTCCTGTTGTAGCTGTATCGATAATGCATCTAAGGTCTGTTGAGCATAAGGGGTGTGCAACCATTTCTGTAGGCCATCCCGACTGGGATCACTCATGCCTTGCCACAGACGTTCTAGCAGCGCGTGGATCAAATTGCCCAATACATGGCTACGACTCAGACTGGCATAATCGGGCAGCCCTTGGGCTAACAGCCGATAGCGTACAAAGGCCCATTGAGGGTTACGTGCAAAGGTTTCAATTAAAGCAGAACCACCGCGCAGGTTTTCGCGCTGCACATCCACAGCGGGGGCTGAATGGTCATTGATAATATCGCAGGGCAGCACGGTTTCTTGATGGCTTGGCAAGCTACGCTCTTGGTGTTCGAACGCGCTAATCAAAGGACTAGGGCGTAGCGCCTCTTCACCTGCAAATTGAGGGGCACTAAACCAAACCTCGGGCGCACTGCACTGTAATTGATTAAAACTAATTTTTGCCCATTCAAATTCTCGTTCTGGGGTAGAACGAGGGGCTTGATGTCGCGCCAGCGCACTAAATGGAATAAAAGGATTTGGTTTAGGCACCGCAGGAAAGACTTGATCAGTCAGACCTAACACCCATACGCCATCCCATCGTCCACCTTCGGCCTCTAACATACCCAGCACATCCAAGCGCGCCTCTGGATCGCGTTCGGGCTGGAAGAGCACCTCGTGGCAGAGCCTTTTAAATATATAAATAGCCTGGCCCAAAGACATCTGGCCCAACGCTAAACCATACTGCGCAAATTGCACCAGGCGTTCTTCAAAGGCCTGCAATACCTGATAGGTTACGCTGTCTATGTTTTGCTCTCCGGGCAACCCCAGTGTAGGCAACCATTCGCGGATGCGTCGCACCCAGCCATCTGCAGTCTCGTACTGAGGAGCTTGTTGTAGCTGTGCCCACACCTGATTCCAGCGCGCATAAAACTCTGGGGCCTGCTCTTTTAGGCATTGCTCCCATTGCTGCCAACTGATTTGCAAGGCTTCTTCGTGGCGCCACTGCGCGTCCAAACGCGGGCCTAACAGGTCCAGTAGCCCGGTGGCACCATTTAAAACAGCAGGCCCCAACATATCAGGGGCCACCACCGGCTGGGTGGGGTTTTGTCGCCAAGCTTGGCACCAGGCTTTGAGCAAATCAAGCCAATCCAAAATTTGACGTACCTGCGGCCATTCGCTTAACGGTCGGCCAACAGCCATATTCCAACCGGCATCTAATTGATGGTCCAACACCCGTCGCGCAAAAGGCGCATCTTTTTCTAATTCTGCAGCCACAATTGCATAACGCCCCTGAGGGTTCTTTTGCAGCTGCTCTTGGGCCCACTGAGCAGCTAACTGCCATTCCTGCTCGGTCGATTCTGCGCGCACCTGCCATATTGATTGCGCCTGCGTCGAGGGCCATTGCAGCACATACTGCTGCACTGCCTGCTGCTGTAACGCATTTTGCAGCCTTTCTATACGGGGCGAAAACTCATGAAACCCTACCCATACCACCTGTTGTGCATCAAAAGGCATTTGCGCCTGCTCGAAAGCGTCGATAATACGATTTACGCTGCGGTTTTCATCATCTAATTCATGTGCCTGCAAATACTCTTCGTAAGCAGCGCGCCATACCAAAAAGCGTTCGTGGTCTAGGTTTTGCTCGAGCTCATCAACCTGTATTGACCACTCATCCAATAAACGGTCGGCTTCATAAGCCAGCTTGGCTGCTTGTACAATATCAATCAATGGGCTTTCATCAGCATCACTTTGGCGAATGACCTCTTCCCATACCTGTACAGCACTAAATGCATCCAGTACATAGGCTGCGGGCATGTGTGCCGAGGTCACTATGAGGTCCTCTTCGCAACGTCGCAGCCAGGCATTGATTGGCAACACCTCGGCAATCACCATGGCTTGTTGTGTTTCTTCGAGGCGCTGTTGAAAAAAGCCTAAAACACGCCGCGCAAAGCGATTATTGACCGTGATTATCTGTGTTTTTTCTGGTGCTAATTGCAACAACTCGTGCTGATCAATAGTTTCTAGCGGTATTGATGCCACTGCACCCTCCCTTTTTATTAAACGACTTGACCATGTCTGATTCTTTGCCACCTATAGAACTCGCCGGCTCGATTTGGTTTCACTCGGGCACCACCAACTGGGGCAACCCTCGACGCATGGCGTTGCTGGCCTCTATTCATGAGCATGGGTCCATTGCAGCAGCGGCGCGTCACATCAACCTGAGCTATAAAGCTGCTTGGGATGCCGTCCACACCATCAATAGCCTAGCCTCAGAGCCCCTTATTATATGCGCTACCGGGGGGACACGCGGCGGGGGGGCCTGGCTAAGCCCTAAAGCCCAAGAAATTTTGGCTCTGTATCAGCACATGCACCAATTGCACGAGCAATTTATAGAACACCTGGCACAAATCGAACCTGGCAATACTGATACGCTGACATTATTGCAGAAAATGTTGGTCCAGACCTCGGCCCGCAATACCTTTATGGGTACCATCCAAGCAATCCAACAAGACGCTTTATACGCTTTGTTAACGCTAGATATCGGGCTTTCCGCTCCGGTTTACGCAGCCATTACCCAAGACAGTCGGCACAACCTAGGGCTGCTAACAAAACAAGAGACTCTGGTGTTTATCAAAGCAACTGCCGTGCAGTTAACGCCTGAAAAGCCCCATGCCGAACCAGCTAAAAGCATTTTTAAAGGTCGTGTGCTAAAAACCCAAGGTAGCGAAAATCACCAACAATTTCTATTGGCTTTAGACGAACACAAAGAATTGACCGTGCTTTTGCCGCATACCGATGTTGCGCAATGGCCCCAGCCCTGGCCCGAATTCCTATGGGTCACCATTGACGCCAAACATGTACTGATTGGGCGCTCGGGCTTGCAATAAAGCTGATAAAACAGGTTCTACGACGTTTAGACTAAGAGTCACCCGTGCTATCAGGATAAAAATCACGAGCAGGAGCAAAGCTAGTAAAAGACGTTTCCCCGCGTGGAATCCTCGTTATATACCTAGGTACAGAACCCTGTATAACTGATGAGCCGAGGATTTTCAGTAAATATCTGCCTAACCCACACGCGATGAACAGACATTCATAGGTGCTGTCCATACTATGAGAGGTCGAGAGGCAAATAATCAAAGCAGCCGTACCTCATTCTTAATTCAGGCATAATTTATGCCATGTCTGCTTCTACTGACGAATTACTCATCGACGCTTTTGTGCAAGCTTTGTGGCTCGAAGAGGGACTGGCGGAAAATACACTCGCGGCTTATCGCAGTGATTTACGGCTCTTGTCTTCTTGGTTGGCCGATCAGCAACAAAGCAATCTACTCGAAGCCCGCGCTGAATGGCTACAACGCTGGCTGAGTGATCCTGCATTGGCGCCTCGTGCCAGTACAGTGAATAGGCGGTTGGCCAGTATTCGCAAGTTTTACCAATGGGCAGCGCGTGAAAAGCATATCCCACAAGAGCCAACACAGCACTTGCATACCGCCAAGAGCACTCCGCGCCTGCCCCACAGCCTAAGCCAAGAGCAGGTCGAGGCTTTACTCAACGCACCTGCTGATCAAACCGTCCAAGGAGCACGCGATAAAGCAATGCTCGAGACGCTTTATGCCACAGGACTACGTGTGAGCGAGCTCATCGCCATTCAACACCACCACTGTGATTTTGATGCTGGCATCATACATGTACAGCATGGTAAAGGAGGAAAGGATCGACTCGTGCCTTTGGGTGAACATGCTCAGCAAAGCATTTTGCACTATGTACAGCATGCACGCGCACAGTTACTGAAAAACAAACAAAGCCCGTTTCTATTTATTACTCGTCTTGGACGCGGCATGAGTCGCCAAGCTTTTTGGCAGCTCATTAAGAAATACGCCCTACAAGCTGGCATTGATGGTCCGATATCACCGCACACCCTACGGCATGCTTTTGCGACGCATTTACTAGAGCATGGTGCAGACTTGCGCGCCGTACAATTGTTATTGGGGCATGCTGATATTTCTACCACGCAGATTTATACACATGTGGCCCAGCACCGGCTTAAAGCAATTCATCAACATCACCACCCACGCGCTTAATTTATTATGTTGCACACCTTTGGTCTGATCCTACCCGATGTTTTCCTAGTCCTCGTGGGCTGGTTGTTATTTCGTAGTCAATGGTTATCCAGAGAGTTTTTCAATCACACTGAAAAGCTGGTTTATTATGTGTTCTTTCCTGCATTGCTATTTCAGTCAGTCACTAACAATCCACTCAGCCTGCAGCAAATCACAACCCTGGGGCTGGCTTCGTGGTTGTTAGTATTAGGCGGCATTGCCCTGTCTTTTTTAGCTTTTCCCGTTCTGCGCCCTTCGGCAAACAAATATCACTCTATCGCACAATGCTGTTATCGGTTTAATACCTACATCGCCTTATCGATAGCGGTTGCGGTCGGCAACCAAGCCGGATTAGGCATCATGGCTATTTATGTTGCTCTGACCGTCCCTGCGGTGAATTTTGCCGCGGTTTATACCCTGGCCCAAAATAGCAATAGCAAAGTGCTGTCTGCAGTACTCAAAAACCCGCTAATTATATCTACATTAGCTGGTTTTGCCTGGAACGCTACCGGGCTAAGCATACCCGATCCCGTTGGCATGACCCTAAGCCGTCTAGGAGCCAGCGCCCTGCCATTAGGTTTGATTTGTGTGGGTGCGTCATTATCATTACAAGCCATCCATGGTGCTAAAATGCTCATTGGCTGGGTCACAGCAACACGATTATTAATCATGCCTGTCTTTGCGTTGCTAATTAACCTATGGTTGCCCTTGTCGCCACTGGAAAAACAAATGCTGTTGCTATTTGCCAGTGTCCCGCCCGCGACAGCTAGCTATGTTTTGGCTGTGCGCATGGGTGGCAATGGGCAGTTAGTCGCACTAACGCTTTCTATTAGTACATTGTTGGCTGCCCTGACCTTGCCTATGTGGATGATGATCAATTACCTCTAACCCACATCCCAGAGATTATTTAGTCGGAGCAAAAATCTATGCCCTATACCTTTTATCTTCAGGATGAGGCAGCCACCACCGCATTTGCTCAGCAGCTGGCTCCTTTTTTAGCGCACCCTCCACATAGCGGTGGTAGGCTGTACTTACACGGTGATCTGGGGGCCGGAAAAACTTCATTTGTACGCGCGCTATTGCGCACACTAGGCGTGAAAGGACGCATTAAAAGCCCCAGCTATGCTCTGGCCGAGAGCTATTCCCTATCTGGGCAAAATGCTTATCATCTAGATTTCTATCGCTTTGATGACCCTCGTGAATGGATTGATGCTGGCTTTAGAGAGCTACTGACCGAACCCAATGCTATTGTCCTCATCGAATGGCCCGAAAAAGCCAAAAGCCTATTGCCTGACCCAGATCTAGAGCTCTACCTGCATTATCAGGAACCTGGTCGTAGCCTAAGTCTACAGCCCCACTCTCAAAAAGCACAACAATGGGTCAAAGCGCTCAGTGCTCTTTAATCTTGGCACTATGATTATTAACCCTAATGCATAAAAACAAAGTTAGCGTTTATTAACCGTACTCCATTCCCCTAGGGCACCGAACGAGCTATAATGTTTCTAGAAGTTTGAGCTATCATATTGATAATAAAGGAACTTAGCAGTCCTAGAGCACCTATAAACATCTCGACTAGCATGAGTCGCTTCTTATAAAAGGCCGTTTGCTAATGCAATCGGCTCGGGTCGTTGTCTTTAAACCACGCCCCGGTTATTGCTCCTCTGACACGCTAACCAAAGGGATCACCATGGCCAAAAAACAAAACACAAACTACTCACAGCCTCCGTGCATGCCTCAGCGACGGGGCTTTGTTGCCGCGGCCACCACCTTGCTTGTATTTCCGGTTATTCCTCGCTTGGCACATGCCTCTCAGGTAGTGGCGGTGCGCACGTGGCCTGCCGATGAATATACACGGGTGACCTTGGAATTAGGCTCTGAACTCAAAACCGAGCACTTCACCTTGGACAACCCCGACCGACTCGTGGTTGATTTACATGGGGTCAAGCTCAACGATACGCTCAAGCAACTGAATAGCATGGTACAAGCCAATGATCCCTACATCAAAGAAGTGCGCGTAGGCCAAAACACGCCCGACGTTGTTCGGCTAGTGCTGGACCTCAAACAACCTATCGCTCCACAAGTGTTTACACTCAAACCCGTGGGAGACTACAAATATCGCTTTGTCATTGACCTTTATCCACTGGTGGCACAAGATCCGATTTTGGCACTGCAGCAGCAGTTTAATGACGATGATCCTTTAGCGGCTGTGCTCGAAGAGCTGGCGATGAACGAATCGCCCACAACCACAGTCCCTAGAGTAGAAGGTCAAAAGACGCCCCCCCCTCCAAAACCACAGAGCACTGCCAGAAAAAGCACACCCCCTCCGGTGAAAAGTGCTCCTAGCCAGCGCCCCATACTCATTGCTATAGATCCTGGCCACGGCGGCGAAGACCCAGGGGCAATCGGTCCCAATGGCACGCGCGAAAAAGATGTGGTATTGCAAATCGCACGCCGATTACAAAAGCATATCGATGCGCAACCCAATATGCGTGCCTATTTAACTCGGGATGGGGATTTTTTCGTGCCCTTGCATGTGCGCGTACAAAAAGCACGTCGTGTGCAGGCTGATTTATTCGTATCTATTCATGCCGATGCTTGGATTAAACCCACTGCGCGGGGTTCATCTGTCTATGCACTGTCTCAAAATGGGGCTAGTAGCACAGCGGCTCGTTGGCTTGCCAACAAGGAAAACGAGGCTGATATGGTGGGAGGGCTAAATGTTAAATCCCATGACAAACAAGTTGCGCAGGTGTTATTAGACCTATCCACCGCTGCCCAAATCAATGACTCATTAAAGATTGGCTCGCAGGTACTAAGGAACATTGGTCAAATTAACCGTTTGCACAAACACCAAGTAGAACGCGCTAATTTTGCAGTATTACGTGCCCCAGACATACCCTCTATTTTGGTAGAAACCGCCTTTATTAGTAATCCCGAAGAAGAGCGTTTATTGCGTAGCAGCGACCACCAAGAGAAACTGGCCAAGGCCATACTCTCGGGCGTTCAGGATTATTTCAAATCAGGGGTTGCTTTGGCACAACGTAGTTAGCCAGCCCCATACAAACCAGATCACGAACGATAATAACGGGCGACTAAATGACGCCCCAAGCGCCACAGTACCCCAAGCAATACGGGTACTGCTGCCGCGCCAATCCCAACCAATACGATCGTATTCAAATGGTCGCGAATAATGGGGATATGACCAAAGAAATAACCCAAACTAATCAGGCCAAAGATCCAGATGCAAGCCCCGGTGATGTTGTAAAACTGAAACCAGCCACGATGCATTTGGCCCACCCCAGCCACAAAAGGGGCAAATGTACGAAACAGCGGCAAAAAACGCGAGGCAACCAATGTTTTGCCCCCATGTTTTTCATAAAAAGCGTGCGTTTTTACCAAAGCCTTGCGATCTAAGAATCGAGACTCTTCGGTAAATACGCGCGGCCCGATATATCGGCCAATGTGGTAGTTAACGGTGTTGCCCAAAATCGCTGCTAACACCAATAAAAAGCTCAGTAACACGGGATCTAATGAACCCGCAGCACCAAAGGCCCCCGCGATAAACAACAATGAATCACCGGGCAAGAATGGAAATATAACGAGCCCTGTTTCGCTAAAAATAATGCAAAACAATATAAGATAAATCCAAGCCCCGTATTGCTCTACCCATAGACCCAGATACTGGTCTATTTGTAATAACATGGTAAGTATTTCAGGCATCAGGCGACCGCCTTTTAAAAATAAATGATCTGATTTATGTTTTAATGACTTGCCCAGCTATTCGCTGCAAACCGTAAAGAATACTGTATTTTAACCGCTATGTCTGCTTACCGACCTATCCAGCCACTAAATTCTACTTTAGTTAACCAAATCGCTGCCGGCGAAGTCATCGAACGTCCCGCCTCAGTGCTTAAGGAACTGGTGGAAAATAGTATTGATGCTCAAGCTACCCAAATAGATATCCGCCTTGACGGGGGCGGTATCCGCCGCATTGCCGTGAGCGATGACGGGCATGGGATTGCTGTTGAACATTTACCACTGGCTTTGCAGGCACACGCCACCAGCAAAATCACCTCTTTGGCTGATTTAGAACAGGTGGGCTCGATGGGCTTCCGAGGTGAGGCTTTACCCTCTATCGCATCGGTATCCTATTTGCATTTGAGTTCTCGTGTGGCCGACAGCGAACACGCGTGGGCGATTACAGGCCCTGATCAAAGCCCAGAGCCCACCAGCGGCCCACAGGGGACACGTATCGAGGTGCGCGCCCTCTTTGATAAAGTCCCTGCACGACGTAAATTTCTACGTACCGAGCGCACTGAATATGGGCATTGTTTGAAAACGCTCAGACAAATTGCCCTGGCACACCCAGCCATCCACTTTCGTTTGACGCATAATCAAAGACTGGTTGCTAACTGGCCAGCAGGCCATTTTGGCGAGCGGCTCAAGGATATCCTTGGCGAGGATTTTATCTTGCAGTCGGTGCCGCTTGAAAACGAGCACGAACACATCAAACTTTTTGGGCGCATTATTCGTCCCGAACATGCCAGCAGCAAAGAGCCACAGCTGTTATACGTAAACGGTCGATTTGTGCGCGACTATCGTTTGCAGCATGCCATCCGCCAAGCTTATCGTGATATTTTACACGGAGATCGTCAGCCTACTTTTGTCCTTTTTCTATATGTGGACCCAAAAGAAGTCGATGTCAACGTTCATCCTGCCAAACACGAAGTCCGATTTCGCAATGATGGCGCAGTATACCGATTTGTATTGGATAATCTTAGCCAGACATTAGCGGGGTTACCTCTGGGTGAGGATGCCGTCCTCAGTGCTCAATCTGCACGCCCAACAGCCACCGATCAACATGCCAGCAATAACACTGATTCATTCGCCACAGCACCCAGCCCCCATACGGATACTGGCAGCCATGGGGGGCGCTTAGCGCACCATCAATCTCCATTACCGCTGCACCAAACACAACGTGCCCCAGCTGATGCCTGGCAAAAATTATATGAGCCCTTACCTAAGACGCTAGACACAGCCCCTAATGAACAGGCATCCGGCGAGCAGACATCCGACCAACATGCCCAGCTGGCTCAGCAAACCCAACGCGGCCAACTCGCACAGGCCGATACTGAATACCCACTAGGAATGGCCATCGCCCAACTGCACGGTATTTATATTTTGTCCCAAACCCGCGATGGTCTCTTATTGATTGATATGCATGCCGCCCATGAACGTGTCGTTTATGAGCGCATGAAACAAAAGTACCAAGCCCAAGAACTCATTAGCCAAGAATTACTGGTCCCGGTCGTCATGCAATTAGAAGAAGCACAAATGGGTCTGCTCGAAGAGCATCAAGACACCCTCAAAGCACTCGGATTGCACATCAGCCCCAGCGGGCCGCAACATGTCAGCGTGCGGGCGGTGCCTGCTATGCTCAGTCAGGGCAATATTGAAACCATGGTCCGCGAGGTCCTGGCCGAGCTAGATGAGTTTGGCCAAAGTGCGCAACTACAGGCACAACATCATGAGCTGCTGGCTACAATGGCCTGCCATGGCTCGGTACGCGCTAATCGTCGCCTGAGTATCGATGAAATGAATGCCTTGCTACGTGATATGGAGCAAACAGACCGAGCAGGTCTATGTAATCACGGCCGACCCACCTGGCACTTTTGGCATCTCAATGATTTAGATAAACTCTTTTTGCGCGGACAATAGCGCTTTAGCCGTATGAATACAGAATCAGTCGTTTTCCTCATTGGGCCCACTGCGGCGGGTAAAAGTGCTGCCAGCTTGGCGTTGGCCGACCATTGGCCCATTGAAATTATTGCTATGGACTCAGCCACTGTTTATCGTGGCATGGACATTGGCACTGCCAAACCCAGCTCGGCGGAACGCGCGCTCATCCCACATCATTTACTCGATATCTTGGACCCGGCTGACAGCTACGATGTCGCGACCTTTGTGTCGGATTGCATACGGCACATCAAAGACATCCAAGCACGCGGTCGCTTGGCCGTTATTTGTGGGGGAACACTGATGTACTACCATGCCCTGACGCGAGGTTTGAGCCCTGTACCTACCAGCTGTGCTGAGGTACGCCGCCGCGTCGAGGCCCAAGCTGCAAAAATAGGCTGGCCAGCGATGCACCAGCGTTTGGCGCAAATAGATCCGGACAGTGCGCAACGCATCGCGCCTAACGATAGTCAACGTACGGGTCGTGCCCTAGAGGTTTATGAGCAAACTGGCACCCCGCTATCTGTCTGGCAACAAAAGCCTCGTCGCAAAGACTTTCAATTGCCTTTTTTAACCCTTAGTATCGAACCAACCCAGCGCCAATTACTGCATCCCCGTATCCGTGAGCGTTTTTTGAACATGATTGAAAATGGGTTTGTGGAAGAGGTTCAGCGGCTATACGCACGCGGCGATCTGCACGAACAGATGCCCTCTATTCGTAGCGTGGGCTACCGCCAACTATGGCATTATTTGCACGGGGATTGTGATCTGGACACCGCTATCGAAAACGGTATTCGCGCTACTGAGCAACTGGCTAAACGGCAGATGACCTGGCTACGTTCGTTGGATGAGCGTAACCGTATCGATTGCTTGGCCGATGATGTCGCAAAGCAAACAATCGAACTGGTCACGCCGCTGTGGGCGAATATATAAACCACACTTATAAATCGCCCTATCTATCTAATCAAATAATCTGCAAGCGTTCGGCATTTTGGGTGGCGTCATTTTCCACCACCTGCCCCAAAGTAATGACCTGTTCGTCGTGGGCCTGCAAGGTGGCTGTCACCGCTGCGGCCTGAGCCTGGGGCACAATCACGACCATCCCGATGCCACAGTTAAACACGCGACGCATTTCCTCATCGGTCACTTGACCTTGGTCTTGTAGCCATTTAAAGAGCTCGGGTAAATGCCAAGCGCCACTGTCAATTTGTGCGCCTAGTCCGGCCGGCAATACGCGTGGGATATTTTCGGTGAGACCGCCTCCAGTGATATGCGCCATCCCCTTGATAGCACCTGGATGTGCTTTTAAAGCTGCTAACACAGCGGGGACATAAATACGTGTAGGCGCCATCACCAGATCTGCCAGGCTCTGGCCATTAAGGGTGTCCTCGGGTTTGGCATGGGCACGCTCGAGGATTTTTCGGATTAAAGAATAACCATTGGAATGCGGACCACTAGATGGCAGACCTAATAGGACGTCACCACTTTTGATTTGTTGCCCATCAATGATTTCTTCTTTTTCTACAATCCCTACTGCAAAACCAGCCAGATCGTATTCGCCTTCGGGATACATCCCTGGCATTTCTGCTGTTTCGCCGCCAATCAGAGCACAGCCCGCCTGGGTGCAGCCCTCGGCGATGCCTGCCACGACCTCTGTGGCTGTCTCGACAGAGAGTACGCCACAAGCAAAATAGTCTAAAAAGTACAACGGTTCTGCACCCTGCACTAAAATATCGTTGACACTCATCGCTACGAGGTCTATACCCACTGTACGATGACGTTGCCAATCAAATGCTAGACGCAGCTTTGTGCCCACCCCGTCGGTACCTGAAACCAATACAGGCTGACGATAGCCTGCTGGTATTTCAAAGAGTGCACCAAAACCGCCCAAACCAGACAATACGCCAGGGCGCATCGTGCGCTGGACCAAGGGTTTGATACGTTGCACTAGGGCCTCGCCGGTATCAATATCTACACCGGCATCCCGATACGTCAGAGGTGTTTGAGATGTCACTGTTTTCTTTGTCATGAGCCTTGCCATGGGATGTAAAAAAATACCAAGTTGGATAGAATTGTACGACACATGCACCAACAATTGATTCTGGATATCTCTCCAGCCCCTCAGCCGGCGCTGAATAACTACGTTGTCGGCACTAACCAACAAGCACTGGCTGCCCTGCGCGAGTGCTCGCCTGGACGTGCCATTTATCTGTGGGGGCCACAGGGCGTGGGGCGTACGCACCTACTCAAGGCTATGGCCACAGCACATAATGGCCTGTACTTTAGTGCATTTACGCCATCTGCCCAGCTGTTGCGTTTTGCCCAAGATGACACCCCGATGCCAGCCTTATTAGCCGTTGATGATGTGGATTTGCTTAATACGGCGGCCCAAAGTGCTCTATTTGGCATTTATAATCGTTGGCGTCTACTGCAGGGGTCGAAACAGGCCTTTATCATTTTAACGGCGGGGGCCAAGGCACCCCTACATTTAGAGATTCGCGATGATTTGCGTACCCGCTTGGCCTGGGACCTGGTTTTTTACCTAGAACAACTGTCTGATGAGGCACGCGCCCAGGCCATCCAAAACCGCGCCCAAGCTCGTGGCTTACAATTAAGTCCCGAGGTCATTCGCTGGGTGCTGACACATTATTCACGCAACATGAGCCGACTCAGCGCTTTGGTGGATGCCTTGGATCATCATTCGTTGGTACGTAAGCGCGCCATCACCATTCCATTTTTACGTCAATTATTGGCGGAACAAACCGCCCATAAACCGCACAATGAATAAACCTCAAAACCTAGCATTATTCGATCTGGATCACACCCTTTTACCTTTAGACAGTGATTATCACTGGGCCGACTTTCTAGCGCGTTCTGGGCATGTGGGCGATCCAGAAACTGCGCTGCGTCGTAATGACGAGCTCATGCAACGATACAACGAAGGCAATCTAAGCGCCCAAGAATCGTTTGGTTTTATGCTGGGCCTCATCGCCCAACGTCCACTGGCCGACTTGCACCAATGGCAAGCTGAATACATGGACAAAATAATTTTACCTGCCATTACTGACGAGGCCCGAAATCTGCTCAAAAAGCACCAAGATGCTGGTGATTTATGCGCTATTGTGACAGCGACCAATGATTTTGTGACGACCCCCATCGCTCATGCTTTTGATATCGAGCATTTAATTGCAACCATTGCCGAGCGCGAGGGTGACCAATTTACTGGTCAGGTGGCCGGAATTGCCAGCTACCAAGAGGGCAAAATCACCCGCGTGGATGCCTGGCTACAAGATTTAGGCTATCAACGGGATGATTTCGAGCGCATTTGGTTCTATAGTGACTCTATTAATGACCTGCCACTAATGGAGATTGTCAGCGATCCCGTGGCGACCAATCCATGCCCTCAACTACGCGCTCACGCTCAGCAAAACGATTGGCAAATCATTGATCTATTTCCTGCTGAATAAACTATTGAGTCTATATTTATCGCCCCCCAAGAGCGCCCTTTATAATTACATTTTATGTTGACCCGAAAAATAATAAATTTCGTTCGACGTGTTTTGAAACCTAATTCTCATACTCCTTTGCGTATCCCTGTCGAAGAGCACAAGATTAATAAACGCCACGTATCTCGGCATGCCATCAAGGTCTGCGAGGTCTTGCAAGACCATGGCTACGAGGCATACGTGGTCGGCGGTGCTGTGCGCGACCTACTAGTGGGCATACAGCCCAAAGACTTTGATGTTGCCACCAATGCGACCCCCGAGCAGATACGCCCTCTTTTTCGTCGAGCATTTATCATTGGGCGACGCTTTAGATTAGTTCATGTTGTTTTTGGGCGCGAGGTGATAGAAACCTCGACTTTTCGAGCTGCCTCTAATAAAGGGCACCAAACTGATCAGCATGGGCGCATTCTGCGTGACAACGTCTACGGCACGTTGCGTGATGATGCGACTCGCAGGGATTTTACCTTTAACGCTTTGTACTATGACCCCCGTACCCAAGAGGTCATCGATTTTCACCAAGGTGTTGAGGATCTTAGGAATCAGATCGTACGTATTATTGGTGACGCCGAGACGCGTTACCGTGAGGATCCTGTACGTATGCTACGCGCTGTACGCTTTGCCGCCAAACTCGAGGCCCAGATTGATTCCGACACGCATGCGCCCATCCCAAAACTGGCCCATTTGATAGACAATGTGCCCACCTCACGTCGTTTTGACGAGGCCATCAAATTACTCAGCTGTGGACAGGCGATTGATTGCCTCAAACAGCTTGACAAAGAAGGGCTTATAAAATATATTTTTTCGGTTTTCCCAAATCTGTACGCCCAAAAAGAAAGCGCTCATTTTTTAGATTTAGCTTTTGAACGCACGGATCAGCGAGTACGAACCGGGCAATCGATTAGCCCCAGCTTTTTATTTGCAGCGTTGCTTTGGCCCTTGGTGCGGCAGCAATGGCAATTAGAGCAAGAGAATGGCACACCGCCTATTCCTGCTATGGCCAATGCATGCGCTCATGTATTGGACCAACACGCAGCTGAAATCGCAATTCAGCGTCGTTTTCAGTCCGATATGCGTGAAATCTGGTTTATGCAGGCTCGCTTTCATCGCGTCAGTAACCGAGCCATCTGGCGAATGGTAGAACAGCCCCGCTTTAGAGCAGCTGTGGATTTCTTACAGCTACGGGCTGCTACGCGTGATTTTGATAGCGTCCAAGCACAATGGTGGATGGATTTGGCCAACAGCAACCACGACACACGCGCTGAAATGATTGCCCAACGGGCTCCCGCACGCAAAAGCAGCCGCCGACGCAGGCCCAGACGACGCGGACGCGCACGCACGGCCAAGAAAACTGAACAATAAAACAAATCATCAATCAACTAACCTACGCATGGTCACAGCTTATATTGCACTGGGAGCAAATCTTGGTGCGCCCCTCCAAACATTACGCTCTGTTTGCCACGAACTTGCCGCCTTGCCACAGACCCGGTTAGAGGCCTGCTCACGCGTTTATCGTAGTGCTCCTATAGATGCATCTGGACCCGACTTCTTCAATGCAGTAGTGAGCCTAGAAACACAACTTGATGCGTTCACACTATTAGAACTCATGCAATCACTAGAAAACAAATACGGCCGCGTGCGTAGTTATACCAATGCCCCGCGTACGTTGGATCTGGATTTATTGTTGTACGGCACCGAATCAATACACACACCCACACTCACTGTGCCACACCCACGCATGCATTTACGGGCGTTTGTCCTAATGCCTTTGGCAGACATCGCCCCAGATATGCAATTGTCACAGGGCCTTATTGACCATTTGATCGCACAGTGCAGCGATCAGGACATAACGCCCATCGAGGATTCATTGATTAACCCATAAGGAGCATTTCATGCCCTCACAACGAACTGCCTTTGTCACCGGAGGCCTGGGCTGCATCGGCACAGCAATTGCTCGTCAGCTGCATGATCAAGGCCATCACGTACTGGTTGGCTATTACCCCGCCGAGGACTATCAGAGCTGGCAAACTGCCCAATCAGCTGATGGTTATGATTTCAAATGCTATGCCGTTGACGTCGCTGATAACGATTCCACCCGTGCTTGTGCAGAAAAAATACATGCCGATGGCCATCACATCGATATTTTAGTAAATAGTGCTGGCATTACTCGTGACGCCACCTTGCGCAAGATGAGTTTGGCACAATGGCAAGATGTTTTGCGTACGAATCTGGGCTCGATGTTTAATATGACACAGCCTTTGCTAGAGCCCATGTTAGAAAAGGGTTGGGGTCGTATCATTAATATTTCATCGGTCAATGGCAGTAAAGGGGCTTTTGGGCAAACCAATTATTCAGCCGCTAAATCCGGTATTTACGGATTCACCAAAGCGCTCGCCTTGGAAACTGCTCGTAAAGGAATCACTGTCAATGCGGTTTCGCCGGGCTATATTGACTCGCCCATGGTTGCCGAGGTCCCCCAAGAGACCCTCGAGAAACATATTTTGACGGAAATCCCCATGGGCCGACTCGGGAAACCCCAAGAAATCGCCGCCATGGTGGATTTTTTAGCCAGCGATCAAGCCGCCTTTATTACCGGTGCAAATATGCCCGTTAATGGCGGCCAACATCTGTATTAAATCTTACGCTGGGAAAGTCGCACCAGATCTCTTATACCGGCATGATCGGGAGATCTGGTGTTTCCTTGCGCCATTGGGCTGGGCCACTGACATGTACTGATTGGCCACGTGCATCGACTGCCACTGTGACCGGCATATCCACAACCTCAAACTCGTAGATAGCCTCCATGCCCAAATCCTCGAATGCCACAACACGCGCATTTCTAACTGCCTTGGACACCAGATAGGCAGCCCCCCCTACAGCAACCAAATAAGCTGACTGATGCTGTTTGATGAGCTCAACAGTTGCCGGGCCGCGTTCGGCTTTACCAACCATGGCAATTAATCCGGTCTCGCCAAGCATCATCTCGGTAAAACTGTCCATTCGAGTAGCGGTCGTTGGACCTGCCGGGCCGACTGCCTCATCCCCTACGGGGTCTACCGGACCCACGTAATAAATCACCCTATTTTTAAAGTCCACAGGCAAAGGCTCACCATCAGCTAGCATCTGCTGTATACGTTTGTGAGCAGCATCTCGTCCCGTCAACAAACGACCCGATAAAAGCAGCGTTTGACCAGGCTGCCACTGGGCTACTTGCTGAGCCGTGAGGTTATCCAAATCGACCCGTTGTGATTTTTGCTCATCAGGTGCCCATTCGACCTCGGGCCAGGTCTCAGGAGCCGGCGGAACGAGCTCTGCGGGCCCGTTGCCATCCAATACAAACTCGACATGCCGAGTAGCAGCACAGTTAGGAATCAATGCGACAGGCTTTGAGGCAGCATGAGTTGGAAAGCTTTTTATTTTCACATCCAACACCGTGCTGAGCCCACCCAGACCCTGGGCGCCAATACCCAAGTCATTAATGCGTTCGTATAGGTACAAGCGCAGTTCGTCTAATTTAGTTTGCGGGCCCTTTTCCAGCAGCTCGAGCATGTCCAAAGGCTCTGATAGGGACTCTTTGGCCAATAACATGGCCTTGTCTGCGGAACCGCCGACCCCAATACCCAGGATCCCAGGCGGGCACCAACCCGCCCCCATCTTTGGTACCGTTTCTAATACCCAATCCACCAAAGAATCACTGGGGTTTAACATCGCAAAGTGTGCTTTGTTTTCTGAGCCGCCCCCCTTGGCAGCAACATGTATGTGCACCTCATGCCCAGGCACCAGGCTCACCTGCAACATACAGGGTGTATTGTCACGCGTATTTTTACGCTCAAAAATCGGATCAGCAACCACCGAGGCTCGCAAAGGATTATCAGCGTCCAGATAACCGCGACGCACGCCCTGATCACACAACGCTTGCAGACTCAGGGTACTGTCAAAGCGTACCCCCATCCCAACTTCCATAAAAATATTCACAACCCCAGTGTCTTGGCACATAGGACGATGGCCATAAGCACTCATCCGTGAATTACTCAAAATCTGCGCCAATGCGTCACGCGCTGCAGGGCTCTCTTCGCGTTCGTAGGCATGACTGAGATGCTGAATGAAATCAGCGGGGTGGTAATAGCTAATATACTGGACAGCATCAGCTATGGATTGGATTAAATCATCAGCTTTGATAACCGTTGTTTTCATAAAAGACCCTTTTGAAACTGCACTTCAGTTTTTTCAATTGTACATCTAAAGTCGTTACTGAATTCACGGGAGGCGCCGTTATTTCTGGTAAAATGGCCATTTTTATCTGCTAAATTCTGGCTGGACTCATGCTCACCTTTCAGGAAATCACTTTAAAACTTCATCAATATTGGGATAAACACGGCTGTACTCTATTACAGCCCTACGACATGGAAGTAGGTGCCGGAACATCTCATACGGCCACCTTTTTACGTGCTATCGGACCAGAGCCCTGGCATGCTGCATATGTGCAGCCATCGCGCCGTCCTGCGGATGGACGCTACGGGGACAATCCCAATCGTCTACAACACTATTATCAATACCAGGTCGTGCTCAAGCCCGCACCCCGCGATATGGTGGATGTTTATCTTGATTCTTTGACTGCGTTGGGTATCAATGCTCAAGAACATGACATCCGCTTTGTTGAAGACGACTGGGAAAACCCCACCCTGGGCGCCTGGGGCTTGGGTTGGGAAATTTGGCTCAATGGTATGGAAATCACCCAATTCACCTATTTCCAACAGATTGGTGGCTTGGACTGTGTGCCTGCCACTGGCGAGATTACCTATGGGCTTGAGCGCTTAGCCATGTATCTGCAGCGGGTAGAAAGTGTGTACGATTTAGTCTGGACCCGCACCCCTGACGGCAGAAACATATATTACCGCGACGTGTTCCATCAAAACGAGGTTGAGCAATCCAAATTCAACTTTGAGCATGCGGACACCGACATGCTTTTCAAGCACTTTGCCAATCACGAACGCGAGGCTCAACGCATGTTGGAAATCCCCCTGCCTTTACCGGCTTATGAGCAGACTCTCAAGGCTGCCCATACTTTCAACCTGCTCGACGCCCGCGGTGCCATTAGCGTGACCGAGCGCGCTGCTTATATTGGGCGTATCCGTGCTCTATCACGTGCGGTTGCCCAGGCCTACTATGATTCTCGCAAAGCTCTTGGCTTTCCTTTGTTGCACTCAACTTCTGCGGAGGCGGTTTAATGCATCACGCCCAGCCTACTGACCATACTGATTCACTACTCATCGAGTTACTGACCGAAGAACTCCCCCCAAAGGCGTTACCCAAACTAGGCCAGGCTTTTGCACAAGGGATTATCCACACATTGCAGCAAAAGCATTTGCTCGACGAGCACCCGCATTTTGAAATCTTTGCGACCCCACGCCGTCTGGCTGTGCTCGTGCATGATGTTCCTGGACAAGCGCCAGACCAAAATTTTAAAGAGCGCCTCATGCCCGTCACAGTGGGTGTTGATGAGTCGGGTCAAATGACTGAGCCCTTGCGCAAGCGTCTCGAGGCCAAAGGTTGGGAGCATCTCGGGCTAGATGATTTGCACCGCGAGCAACACGGCAAACAAGAATTCCTGTTTGCTGTTGGTAGTGCCCCCGGCGCCACATTGCAAGGCACCGTCCAAGAAGCCATCGAATATGCTTTAGATCATTTACCTATTCCCAAGGTCATGCGCTATCAACTCGAGGACGGCCAAACTAGCGTACGCTTTGTTCGTCCCGCACATGGATTGGTTGTGCTTTGGGGTGATCAGGTCTTAGAGGCCGAGGTTTTGGGCCTCAAAGCCGGTCGAGAAACTGATGGCCACCGCTTTATGGCGTCCGGCCCCATACGGTTTGAGCATGCCAATGAATATGAGTCCACATTGCTCGACGAGGGCAAAGTCGTCGTCTCTTTTGACAAGCGCAGAGAACAAATAGCCACACAATTACAAGCCCTATGCACCGAACACCAGGCTGTGCTTAGCCCATACGACACTGATGACGAGGTCCAAGACCTACTCGACGAGGTCACCGCACTGGTCGAGCATCCGACCGTTTATGTCGGTAGCTTTGAACCCGAATTCCTCGAGGTACCCGCCGAGTGCTTGATTTTGGCGATGCGTTTGCATCAGCGCTATTTCCCTCTCTTTGATGCACAAAGCAAACAACTCACACATCGCTTTCTAATCGTCAGCAATATGCAGCTGGATAATCCCACCAACATTATCGAGGGCAACGAACGAGTCGTGCGCCCTCGCTTGGCAGACGCCCGTTTTTTCTATGAAACAGACCGTCAGCTGCCCTTGCACGAACGCGTAGAAAGCCTGCATCAAAGCGTCTATCACAACAAATTAGGTAGCCAATATGACCGCGTGCAGCGCCTGCGTCGCCTAAGCACACATATTGCTCAGCTCTTAGGGGCTGACGAGCAATTAGCTGCTCGCGCTGCGGTGTTAGCAAAGGCAGACTTGAACACCCAAATGGTAGGCGAGTTTCCCGAGCTCCAAGGCATTATTGGGGGTTATTATGCCAAAGCAGATGGCGAGCCCACCGAGGTCTGCACCGCACTGCAACATCAATATGCCTTGCGCATCCAGAAACCAGTCGATCAAGCCCACCTCATTGCAGCTATTTTATTTATCGCCGAACGCATCGATACCTTGGTTGGTATTTGGGGCATCGGGCTGGCACCCACTGGCGAGCGCGACCCTTATGCATTGCGCCGCGCTGCTTTGGGACTTATTAGTGCTTACGAGCAACTACAGGCGGGGGGCTTTTTCAAAACCCACCAGTTGGATCTCACCGCGCTGTTAGAATTCGCTGCTCAGGGGTACGACCAAGGCCTAATCGCTGAAAACACCATCGACGAAGTACGCACTTTTATTTACGAGCGCTATCGTAATGCTTTGGTCCAGAAAACTGCGCGCGCTGTGGTCGAAGCTGTGCTTAGCACGCGTCCGCCACTTGAGCAGGTACCTGCTCGTATTGCAGCCTGTCAGCGTTTTGCACAATTACCTCAGGCAGAAAGCTTGGCAGCTACCAATAAACGCATCAGCAATATCCTGCAAAAAGCCCCTCAAGAGCCCTTGGTTCTTGACCAAGCATTGCTCAAAGAACCGGCTGAATTGGCTCTGGCCAAATGCATTGATCAGCTAGCGCCTCAGGCGCAGGCACAATTTGAGGCTTTAGATTTTACAGAAAGTCTAAGCACGATGGCCCAGGCCAAAGATGCGGTAGATAATTTCTTTGATGAGGTCATGGTTATGGACGAGGATTTGGCTTTACGCCATAATCGTTTGGCTTTATTAGCCCAGCTCTATCAGGCCATGAATTTAACTGCTGATATTTCAAAGCTTGCCGAGTGAACACTGTCATATTGGATCGCGACGGGGTCATCAATTTTGACTCCAAGGAATACATCAAAAGCCCATCAGAATGGCAGCCTATTCCGGGCAGCCTAAATGCCATTGCTCGCCTCAATCAGGCGGGCTGGCAGGTCCTGGTGGCCACGAATCAGTCTGGCGTTGCACGAGGGTTTTACGACATGCACACCCTCAATGCCATTCACCACAAATTTCAACGGCTTTTGACTCAGGCTGGTGGACACGTAGATGCTATTTTTATCTGCCCTCATGGTCCGGATGATAATTGCAGCTGCCGCAAGCCCAAACCTGGGCTTTTCCTAAGCGCCATTAAACGCTTTGAAATAGATCCCAAGCGCACCTACGCGGTTGGAGACTCTTTGCGCGACCTACAGGCGGCCTCGGAAGCAGGCTGCCGTCCTTGGTTGGTGCGTACAGGTAATGGCAAAAAGACCCAAGCCATGGATTTACCAGTGGGCACACAAATATCCGACGACCTGGCCCAGGCCGTCGATACCTGGTTAAAAGGAGCGTGACCGTGCTGGTTTTACGCGCAGTTATTTATCAGCTCATCCTTATTGTCACCGTCATACCCTATTCATTTGCCTGCTTAGTATGGGCCCCTTTACCTTTGAATTGGCGCTATCGACTCACCAGCGGTTGGCCGCGGCTCGCGGTGTGGTGTGCCCGTTGGGTGTTAGGGGTACGTTGGCAATACAAAGGTTTAGAAAATCTACCTGATACTCCTTCGGTCATTCTGTCCAAGCATCAATCTGCTTGGGAGACCATGTTTTATTTGGCCTATTTGCCGCCGCAAGTATGCTTTGTTTACAAAAAAGAACTGCATCGCATCCCGTTTTTTGGCTGGGGTTTAGCTCTGCTGCGCATGATACCTATTGATCGCAAACAAGGGCGCAACGCCATGGCTCAAGTCACCCGTATCGGTGGCCGGCGGCTACAGGAAGGCCGATGGCCGCTGCTATTTCCCGAGGGAACGCGAATCGCCCCCGGCAAAATGGGGCGCTATAAAGCAGGAGGGGCTATCTTGGCTCATGCACACCAGGTTGATATCGTTCCGATCGCCGTGAACTCTGCAGAATGCTGGCCGCGCAACGCCTTTATTAAAACCCCTGGCATAATCACCGTATCAATCGGGCCGGCCATATCCACACGGGGCATCACTGCCGATCAGGCCAATGTCTTAGCCCGAGACTGGATTGAAGCCGAAATGCGTCGTCTCAACCCCGAACGTTATTCTTAAACCCATGCAGCGTTACACCACGACTTGCGGTTTGCACTTTGAGTATGTGCTTAAATACAGCCGACGCAAAACCATAGGGTTTCATATCCGGGCGCATGGTCTGGAAATAAGGGCGCCCCGCAATGTGAAACTACGTCAGCTCGAGCGAGCCATTGAAAGCAAAAAAAACTGGCTCAAAAACAATCTGCATGCACTGGAAAAAAGACAGCAGCGATGGTTAGACCCAGCAGAAGTGTGGTGCGAGCATGGTGTGTTTCCTTTCATGGGGAAACCCGTTGAGATTGCATTTAAAAATTTGCCCTACCCGCGCGCTCAGTCGGTAAAAGAACATCCGCAGCGATTATTCATTCCCCCTGCTAGCAACACTGATGAAGTTTATAATCACTGTAAAAACTGGTTGCAAGATCAAGCGCGGTTACGTTTGGCACAACGCTTAAAATGGTGGGCGGACAAGCACAAAATCAGTTACCAGCGTTTTACATTAGGTTGGTCAAAGCGCACCTGGGGCTGGTGCAAAAGCGATGGGGCTATTATGCTCAATTGGCGGCTCATTTATTATCCCTTGCATTTGATAGACTATGTAGCCACCCATGAGCTTACTCATATCACCCACATGCATCATGGACCTGAGTTCTGGCACGCTCTGGAGCAGATTTACCCTAATTACGAAATGGCCAAAACCGAGCTCAGCCTTTATCATCCTGCATGTGTTCCTAACTTTATCTCACAGGAGTCATCATAATGCGTATACTTCATACCATGCTTCGTGTTGGCGATTTACAGCGTTCCATTGATTTTTATACCGATGTCATGGGAATGCGTTTATTGCGCCAAAAAGAATACCCGGATGGTCGCTTTACCTTGGCCTTTGTAGGCTACCAAGAAGAAAGCGAAGGCGCCGTACTCGAGCTCACTTACAACTGGGATACCTCTAGTTACGATTTAGGCGAGGGTTACGGGCACATCGCTATTGAGGTCGAGGATGCCTATGCGGCATGCGATAAAATCAAAAGCAAAGGCGGCAATGTCGTTCGCGAGGCAGGCCCCATGAAGCACGGCACCACCGTGATTGCTTTTGTTGAAGATCCCGATGGCTATAAAATTGAACTCATCCAAGCCAAAGGTCGCAACGATTAAATGCTGTACGGGCAGCCAATTACTGGCTGCCTACCCTGCCCTTTAGTAGGCCTCCAATATTATGCTCAATATTCTTTGGCTCTGGTTTTTCATTGTTGGTCTGCTCAGCGGTGCATACCAATTTCTAGTCCTCCAGAACTCTGACGTTTTTGCGGCCATGGTGCGCAGCCTGTTTGATATGGCTGAGCTCTCAGTCCAGGTGGTGCTCGTGCTATTTGGCACGCTCACACTCTGGATGGGCTTTTTACGCATCGCTGAAAAAGCTGGGCTAATAGAGCTATTGGCTAAATTGCTGAGTCCTATTTTGGGCCGTTTGATGCCAGGCGTGCCGCACGGGCACCCAGCTTTTGGTCTTATTACATTGAATTTCGCCGCTAATGGTCTGGGCCTAGACAATGCTGCTACACCCATTGGTTTACGAGCCATGCATTCGCTGCAAAGCTTGAACACCAATGAAAAAACTGCCTCCAACGCGCAGATCTTATTTTTAGTACTCAATAGCTCATCACTCACCTTGTTGCCGGTGACGATTTTTATGTATCGTGCCCAGCAAGGTGCGGCCGACCCGACGTTGGTCTTTTTACCTATTTTATTGGCGACCTTTTGCTCCTCGATGGTGGGCTTAATTTCAGTAGCGATTGTCCAAAGATTGCCGTTATGGCGCCCTTTTTTACTGCTGACCTTAGGCGGGCTGATCGCTGCTTTCGCCCTTTTTATTGCCGTTCTTAGCACCCTAAGCGCCAGTGCCCTAAATTTTGTTTCATCCTTGATGGGCAACCTCAGTTTGCTGCTAATTATCGTGGGTTTTTTAGTCTACGCAGCACTCAAAAAAGTCACTGTATATGATGCCTTTATAGAGGGTGCCAAAGGCGGTTTTGCAGTCGGCAAAGAACTCTTACCCTATTTGGTGGCCATGCTATGTGCCATTGGTTTTTTACGCAGCTCTGGTGCTTTAGATTTAGTCCTGGGTGGCGTGCAATGGCTATTCGAACTGGCCCACCTGGATACACGCTTTATCGAGGGCTTACCGACAGCATTAGCCAAGCCCTTTTCAGGCAGTGCAGCCCGCGCACTGATGATTGAAACCATGCAGCACCACGGGGTGGATAGCTTTCCTGCCTTGGTAGCGGCAACGGTCCAGGGCAGTACAGAAACGACCTTTTATGTGCTAGCTGTTTATTTTGGAGCCGTAGGCATTCAACGTACCCGTCACGCCCTACCCTGTGCTCTGATCGCCGATCTGAGCGGGATTATTGCCGCCATCACTATTTGTTATTGGTTCTTTGGCTAATAGTAAAGACGAATTTTAGAGCCGGTTAGGCTTATTTATAGCCTGTGTCTATAAACCTTAGACCTGCGAT
>Ga0209487_1000204_pt1 | contig 54298 bp, 52 predicted proteins | sample Poulit2012_FD_187524 | JGI IMG/M metagenome (GOLD analysis project Ga0209487, IMG submission 187524) | Agricultural soil microbial communities from Georgia to study Nitrogen management - Poultry litter 2012 (SPAdes) (version 2) | ecosystem: Environmental > Terrestrial > Soil > Agricultural land... | reverse complement strand
GCGGGTTCGAGTCCCGCACCCGGTACCAGCTCCACCGACACGACGGCGCCCGCCGGCTTCACAGCCGCGGGCGCCGTCGTGGAGGTCAGGGTCTCAGCCCTGGGTGCCGGCCGCGATGCGGTCGGCCTCGATGCGTGCGGACTCAGTGCCGTCGAGGTCACCGATCCGGTGCACGCGCAGAGAGTTCGTCGAGCCGTGGACCCCGGGAGGCGATCCGGCGGCGACGATGACCAGGTCGTTCTTCTGCAGGCCCTTCTGCTCGCGCAGCAGCTCGTCGACCACCTTGATCATGACGTCGGAATCCTGCTGCATCGGCACCAGGTGCGCCTCGATGCCCCAGGTCAGCGACAGCTGCCGGGCGACCACCGGGTACGGGGTCATGGCCAGCAGGGGGATACCCGGGCGCAGCCGCGCCAGGCGGCGGGCGGTGTCGCCGGACTCGGTGAACGTCACCAGGTACTGCGCGGAGAGCTGGTCGCCGATCTCCGCGGCCGCACGGGTGATGGCACCGCCGCGGGTGTGGGGGATGGTGCCCAGCGGCAGGATCCGGTCCGCCCCGTTCTCCTCCGTGTTGGTGACGATGCGGGCCATGGTGCGCACGGCCTCGAAGGGATAGGCGCCGACGCTGGTCTCGCCGGACAGCATCACCGCGTCCGCGCCGTCGAGGATGGCGTTGGCGCAGTCGGAGGCTTCCGCGCGGGTGGGGCGCGGGGTGGTGATCATCGACTCGAGCACCTGGGTGGCCACGATCACAGGCTTCGCGTTGCGGCGGGCCAGCTCGATCGCGCGCTTCTGCACCAGCGGGACCTGCTCGAGCGGCAGCTCGACGCCCAGGTCGCCACGGGCGACCATGATGCCGTCGAAGGCGCCGACGATCGAGCGCAGCGCGCGCACGGCCTGGGGCTTCTCGATCTTGGCGATGACGGGGACCCGACGGCCCTCCTCCTGCATGATCCGCAGCACCTCGTCCATGTCGTGCGCGTCGCGCACGAAGGACAGGGCGATCATGTCGGCGCCGAGCGCCAGGCCCCAGCGCAGATCGGTGATGTCCTTCTCGCTCATGGCGGGCACGGACACGGCGACGCCGGGCAGGTTGATGCCCTTGTGGTCGGAGACCGGACCGGGTACCTCCACCACGGTGCTGACGTCGGTGTCGCTGACATCGGTGACACGCACCGAGACCTTGCCGTCGTCGATCAGCAGGACGTCGCCGGGGCGGCAGTCGCCGGGCAGTCCCTTGAAGGTGGTGGAGACGCGCTCGCGGGTGCCCACGACGTCCTCGGTGGTGATGACGAGGGTGTCGCCCACCTCGAGCTGGTGGGGGCCGTCCTCGAACGTGCCTAGCCGGATCTTGGGGCCCTGCAGGTCCACCAGGACCGCGACGTTCTGCCCGAGGTCCTCAGCGGCTCGGCGGATGTTCGCGTAGACCTCTTCGTGATCGTCGTGCGTTCCGTGGCTGAGGTTCATCCGGGCCACGTTCATGCCGGCTTCGATCAGAGTCCGGATCTGCTCGTAGGTATTCGTCGCCGGACCGAGTGTGCAGACGATCTTCGCTTTGCGCATGTCAACCCATCTGTAGTTTGGAGTGAGGGCCGCGGCCCTGCCGGCGGACACCACTGAAGACTCCGCCGAACAGGCCGCAGCATCGCGTGGACAGCCCTAGTCTTTCACACTGTGACAGGCTTCTCCCCGGTACTCACCCGAGCCGGCCGCGATCAGGCCCACACGGTGAGGTCGCCCGGGCCTGGCTCAGCTGCCCTCGGGATCGCCGTCGTCGGGATCGACGTCGTCGGTCTCCTCCGCGGCGGCAGGGGCAGGCAGCGCGAAGGAGCCGTCGGCGGCGAGCACCTCGCCGCCCCGGCGCCGCCTGCGACGGGTGAGCAGCACCACCATGACGACCGCGACCACGGCCATCAGGATCGCGACCAGGGTGTGGATGCGCAGCGGGCCGACCATCAGCACCGGCTCGCTGCGGATCGCGTCGATCCAGGCGCGGCCGGTGGAGTAGATCGCCACGTAGCTCCAGAACACGCGTCCGCCGCCGAGCCGGAAGCGGCGGGCCAGGAACAGCAGCACCGCTATCCCGGCCAGGTTCCACAGCTGCTCGTACAGGAAGGTGGGATGGTAGGTGCCCGGTGTGCAGCCCGGGATCATCTGTCCGTTGGTGACGCAGGTGACGTCCCAGGCCCACCAGGCGTCCAGCTCGGGGCCGTACAGCTCCTGATTGAACCAGTTGCCGAAGCGACCGATCACCTGAGCGATCAGCAGGGTGGGGGCGATGGTGTCCGCGAGCGCCGCGAAGGACACCCCTTTGGCTCGGGCCATGAGGAACACCGCGATCGCGCCGCCGGCCACTCCCCCGTAGATCGCCAGGCCCCCCTGCCAGATGTACAGCACGGCGACCGGGTCCCCGCCGGGCCCGAAGAAGGGCTCGGGCGAGGTCAGCACGTGCCAGATGCGCGAGCCGATGATGCCGGCGACGATCGCGACGAAGACGATGTCGAACAGGTCGTCGCCGTCACCGCCGCGGGCCACCCAGCGTCCGGTGGCCCACCACAGGGCCACGCCGATGCCGGCCAGGATGCACAGGGCGTAGAAGTGGATCGTCAGCGGGCCCAGCGAGAGCGCGGAGATCGGCGAGCTCGGGATCATGGCGGTGCCTCCTGTCCTCAGCGGCGGGCGCGCTCGACCCCGGCGCGCAGGTCGTCGGCGACCGCGGCGAGGGACGCCAGTGCGGCGGGCCGGTCGTCCTCGTCCTCCAGCAGGGTGCGCACGAAGGCGGAGCCGACGATGACGCCGTCGGCGTAGGAGCCCACCTCGGCCGCCTGATCACCGGTGGAGACGCCGAGGCCGACGCAGACGTTCTCGGCCCCGGCGGCGCGGGTGCGCGCGACCAGGCCCTCGGTAGCCGCGGAGACGCTGGCCCGGGTGCCGGTCACCCCCATGGTCGAGGCCGCATAGACGAAGCCGCGCGTGTGGGAGACGACGTGGGCCAGGCGATCAGGCGGGGAGCTGGGGGCGGCCAGGAAGATCCGGTCCACACCGTGGGTCTCGCTGGCGGCGATCCAGTCGGCGCCCTCGTCGGGGATCAGGTCCGGGGTGATGACGCCGGCGCCGCCGGCACCGGCCAGATCGCGGGCGAAGGCGTCGGGACCGTAGGCGAGGATCGGGTTCCAGTAGGACATCACCAGGATCGCGGTGCCACGGCCCGAGAGGGCCTCGACTGCCTCGAACACGTGCCGGGTGCGGTTGCCACGGGCCAGGGCGGCCCCGGCGGCCCGTTGGATGACCGGGCCGTCCATGACGGGATCGGAGTAGGGCAGCCCCAGCTCGATCATGTCTGCGCCGTGGTCGATCAGGGTGTGGGCGGCGTCGATGGAGCCGGCCAGGTCGGGGTAGCCGACCGGCAGGTACCCGACCAGGGCGGCGCGTCCCTCGGAGCGGGCGGCTGCGATCGCCTCGGCCGAGCGCAGGCGGGAGGTGTCGGTGCGGCTCATCGGCTCTGCTCCTGGTGCTCGGGGCCGCCTGCGGCGCGTCGGGCCTGGTCGCGCACGGTCTGCAGATCGGCTCGGGGGGTCTCGTCGTCGATCAGCCCGAACCAGCGGGAGGCGGTGTCGACGTCCTTGTCGCCGCGACCGGACAGGCTCACCACGATCACGGCCTCGGGTCCCAGCTCCCGTCCCAGCTGCAGCGCCCCGGCCAGGGCGTGCGCGGACTCGATGGCGGGCATGATGCCCTCGGTCATCGACAGCAGGGCGAAGGCTTCCATCGCCTGCGCGTCGTCGACCGCCCGGTACTCGGCGCGACCGATGTCGGCCAGCCAGGAGTGCTCGGGGCCGACGCTGGGGTAGTCCAGCCCGGCGGAGACGGAGTGGGAGGGAATGGTCTGCCCGTCCTCGTCCTGCATCACGAAGGAGCGGGCGCCGTGCAGGACCCCGGGGGTGCCGCCCGTGATGGTCGCGGAGTGGCGGCCGGAGCCGATGCCGTCCCCGCCCGCCTCGCAGCCGATCAGCCGCACCCCGGGGTCGTCGAGGAAGGCGTGGAACAGGCCCATCGCATTGGAGCCCCCGCCGACGCAGGCGACCGCCGCATCGGGCAGGCGGCCGATCCGCTCCAGGGCCTGCTCGCGGGCCTCCTCGCCGATGATGCGCTGGAAGTCGCGCACCATCACTGGGAACGGATGGGGGCCGGCGACCGTGCCCAGCAGGTAGTGGGTGGTCTCGACGTTCGCGACCCAGTCCCGGAACGCCTCGTTGATGGCGTCCTTGAGGGTGCGCGCGCCCTGCGAGACGGCGATGACCTCGGCGCCGAGCAGTCGCATCCGGGCGACGTTCAGCGCCTGGCGCTCGGTATCCTCCTGGCCCATGTAGATCGTGCACTCCAGGCCGAACAGGGCGGCGGCGGTGGCGGTGGCCACGCCGTGCTGGCCGGCCCCGGTCTCGGCGATCAGGCGTTTCTTGCCCATGCGTGCGGTCAGCAGGGCCTGGCCCAGCACATTGTTGATCTTGTGGCTGCCGGTGTGGTTCAGGTCCTCGCGCTTGAGCAGGATCCGCGCGCCGCCGGCCAGCCGGGAGAAGCGGGGGGCCTCGCTGAGCAGGGAGGGACGGCCTGTGTACTGGGCCGACAGCCGCTGCAGCTCGGCGGTGAACTCGGGGTCGATCGAGGCCTTTTCGTAGGTCTCGGTGAGCTCGTCGAGGGCGGGCACCAGGGCCTCGGGCAGGAAGCGCCCACCGAAGTCGCCGAAGTAGGGACCTGCCTCCGAGCGGAGGGCCCCGCCGGGGCGGGAGAGATCAGGCACGGCTCGCACAGGGCGGGGCTGGGGCGTGGTCACTGCTCGGCTCCTTCGGGGGCGTGGCGTCCCTGGCGGGGCACCGCCCGGTAGTCGGCGACGGTGCGGGCGGGGTCGCCGGCGGTCACGAGCGCTTCGCCGACCAGCACGGCGTCGGCGCCGACCGCGGAATAGGCCTCGACGTCGGTGACCGAGGCGACCGCGGACTCCCCGATCGCCAGCGGTCCGGAGGGGATCTCCCGCAGCAGGTCTGCGGCGCGGGTGAGGTCGACGTCAAGGGTCTTGAGGTTGCGGGCGTTGACGCCGATGAGGTCGGCCTCCAGGGCCAGCGCCCGCTCCAGCTCTTCGGCGGTGTGGGTCTCCACCAGGGCCTGCATCCCCAGCTCCGCGGTCTGCGCGTACAGCTCGGCGAGCTGCGTGTCGTCGAGGGCGGCGACGATCAGCAGCACCAGATCGGCGCCGTGGGCACGGGCCTCGAGCACCTGGTAGGGGTCGACCACGAAGTCCTTGCGCAGCACCGGCACGTCGACCCGTGCGCGGACGGCGTCGAGGTCGTCGAGGGACCCGCCGAAGCGACGGCGCTCGGTGAGCACGCTGATGGCGCTCGCACCGTGGTCGGCGTAGATCGCGGCGAGGTCGGCGGGGGCGGGGATCGGGGCCAGCGAGCCCTTCGAGGGGCTGGAGCGCTTGACCTCGGCGATCAGTCCCATGGAGGACTCGTCCGCGCTCAGGGCGCCGTGCGCGTCCCGGGCCGGGGCGGCCGCGGCGACGAGCTGCTCGAGATCGTGTTGGCTGCGGCGCGCGCGGCGGGGTTCGAGGTCCTCCAGCACTCCGGCGATGATCTCGTCGAGGACGGTTCCGGTACGGGTCACGGGGTCAGCTCCTGGGGTGGTCGGTGTCGATGGTCGGGAGCCCGCGAGCTCACGCTCCCACCAGGGAGGTCGGGGCGATGAACCACAGTGCCGGGAGGTTGCGGGCCACCGTGTACGCCATCACGAGCACGAACAGCGTCATCACCACCCGCTGCGGGGGCCACAGGTCGGTCGGTCTGCCGCGGACGCGCTGGACCGTCCAGACCACGAACCCCGCCGCCACGAGAGGTGCGGCGATCACGATGACCGCGTTGTTGCGCAGGGCCAGGCGCAGGTCGCCGTCCAGCAGCGCATGCACGGCGCGGCTGGAACCGCAGCCCGGACAGTACAGGCCCGTCAGGTGGTAGACGAGACACAGCGGGATGTCCGTGCGGAACGGGTCGAAGACCACCTGCAGGATCAGCGCCAGCGCGATCCCCGCCGCAGCGATGCCGAGGGGCAGCAGTGCGCGGTGAGCGCCACGGGGGCCGGGACCGGAGCTGGTCCGTGCGGCGGCGGTGCTCACCGCGGAGGTCACAGGCTCTGGGCCTTCGTTCGCTTCTGCCCGAGGCCGGCCAGGGACATCACCACGCCCGCGATGAGCGCGACCACCATCACCACAGCGCCCACGGCGATCGCGATCATGTGCCCCAGCACCATGCCGAAGGCGATGATGATCCCGCCCAGGACCAGTCCGAGATTGAGGGTCCAGGCGGCCACTGTCTTGCCCTCGTTGTGGGGAGGGGGCGGGGGCACGGCGTAGGTCTTGTTCATCATCCTTCTCCGGTTCGGGACGCGATCGCCCTTATTGTGCCACGTCGGCGATCGATTCCGGCCGAGGTGTCCGTCCGGCGGCGGCGCGATGCTCAGGTGCCGGGACCGGTGTGATCGGTGTCATCCTCGGTGGGGAGGCTGGGATCGTCGCCACGGGTCAGCGCGTCCCAGGCGGCCGCGGGGTCCTCGGCGGGATCGGCCGTGACGGTGAGGGTGGCGCGCCGATAGCGCGTGCCCTGCGGCCACCTCCCGCCCACGGCCAGGACCAGGGCGCCCATCCCCGTGACGGCTGCGGCCGGCAGCAGCGAGAGGACGGGCCAGATCGTCGCGCTCGCGGCGGACTGAGCCCCGATCACCCCGGTGGCCTGGGAGACCGCGGCCGCGGAGGCCGCCGCCGGGTCCACGATCACCCCGATCATCGATGCCGCCGAGAGCAGGCCGGCCAGGATCAGCACCGGCCCGGTCACCAGGCGGATCCAGCGCGATGACAGGGAGGTGGCGAGGGAGGCGGCGAGGGCGACCAGGCCCACGGCCATCACGGCGGGAGCAGCATCGGCGCCGGTCACCTCGATGGCCTGAGCGGTGCCGGCCAGGTCCGCCCCGGTGGCCTCGGTCCAGACCGTGCGGGTGGACGCCAGCAGCACCACGGAGGCCACCAGGCCTGCCAGCACCGTGGTCCGCCGGGTGGGCGCGCGGCGGGAGCGGGTCCGGGGGCCGCCGGTCATATCGAGCGCAGGGTATCGGCCGAGGCGATGGCACGCAGGGCGGCCGCGGCCTTGGACTGGGTCTCGCGGTGCTCCATGGTGGGGTCGGAGTCGGCCACCACTCCCCCGCCGGCCTGCACGTGCGCGGTGCCGTCCTTGAGGACGGCGGTGCGGATGGCGATGGCCATGTCCATGTCACCGGCGAAGTCGATGTAGCCGACCGTGCCCCCGTAGACGCCGCGCCGCACCGGCTCGAGCCGGTCGATGATCCGCATCGCGGCGGGCTTCGGCGCCCCGGAGAGGGTGCCGGCGGGGAAGGTGGCACGCAGCGCGTCGTAGGCGGTGGCTCCCTCCCGCAGGTGCCCCGTCACCGTCGAAACAATGTGCTGGATGTGAGAGAAGCGCTGTATGTGCATGAGATCGCGGACCACCACCGTGCCGGGGTCGCAGAACTTCTGCAGATCGTTGCGGGCCAGGTCTACCAGCATCAGGTGCTCGGAGCGCTCCTTGGGGTCGGCCAGCAGCTGCGCGGCCAGCTCCTGGTCCTGTTCCGGGGTGCTCCCCCGGGGGCGCGAGCCCGCGATGGGGTGGGTGGTCGCGGCGTCGCCGCGGACGGTGACCAGCGACTCGGGGCTGGCGCCGACCACGTCGATCGGAGTGCCGTCGGCGTCGGCGGTGCGCAGCAGGTACATGTACGGGCTGGGGTTCATGCGGCGCAGCACCCGGTACACATCCAGCGGGTCGGCGGCGGTGGGCAGGGAGAAGCGCTGTGAGGGCACCACCTGGAAGATCTCGCCGTCGATGATGTCGTCGACCGCCTCGCGGACGGCGCGCTCGTAGTCGAGCTGGGCGGTGCGGGCCTTGGGGTCGACCTCGCGCACGGTCTCGTAGACGCTCGCGCCGGTGGCCAGTGGGCGTCGCAGCCTCTCGCGCATGGCCTCGAGCCGGGCGAGGGCCTCGTCGTAGGCGGCATCGACGCCGTCGGGGCGGGCGTTGAGGTTCAGCGCATTGGCCACCAGCAGCACGGTGGAGTCGTGGGAGTCGTGGACCAGCACGTCCTGGGCCAGCAGCATCGACAGGTCGGGAAGGCCCACCTCATCCGGCGGGGGATCCACGAGCTTCTCCCAGTAGCGCACGGCGTCGTAGGCGATGAAGCCGACCAATCCGCCCGTGAACGGCGGCAGCTGCGGCACGCGAGCGGCCCGGAAGGCGGCGGCCACCTCGCGCAGCGCCTCCAAGGGATCGCCGTCGGCGGGGACGTCAGCGGGGGCGTCGCCGATCCACCGGGCGCGCCCGTCGCGCTCGGTCAGGATGGCGCGGGCCCGGCTGCCGATGATCGACCACCGGGAGGACTCGCCCTCACCGGCTGATTCCAGCAGGAAGGTGCCGCGGCCGTCGGTGCCCTCGGTCACCCTGCGGTACAGCGACACCGGGGTGTCCTCGTCGGCCAGGACACGCAGCGTGAGCGGCACCACCCGTTGACGGGCGGCCAGGGCTCGGAAGGTCTCCCGGTCGGGCTGGACCTGGCCGAGCAGATCGCCTTCGAAGCCGCCCACCTGCTCCGGATAGGCCTCGCTCGTGGCGGGTGCGGCTCGCTCGGTCATCGTTCCTCCTCCCTGGGGTACAGGACGGTGGCATCGAGGTCGCCGCCGTCGAAACAGGTGTCGGCGGGCCGGTGGCAGGCCTGGCCGACCTGGTCGACCTGCACCAGAAGCGTGTCGCCGTCGCAGTCGAGCGCGACCGAACGCACCCACTGCACATGGCCGCTGGTGTCGCCCTTGCGCCAGTACTCGCCGCGGGAGCGGGACCAGTAGGTGGCCCGGCCCGTGGTGAGGGTGCGATGGAGGGCCTCGTCGTCCATCCAGCCGACCATCAGCACCCGCTGGTCGGTGGCGTCCTGGACCACGGCGGTGATCAGGCCGTCGGCACCGCGCTTCAGCCGCTGCGCCAGCCGGGGGTCCAGGCCGGAGACGGGGATGTCCTCGGAGCCGGTCACAGGGCGCGCCCCAGCTCCTCGACACGATCGGTACGCTCCCACGTGAAGTCGGGCAGCTCGCGACCGAAGTGTCCGAAGACGGCGGTCTGCGCGAAGATCGGGCGCAGCAGGTCGAGGGCGTCGATCAGTGCGGCGGGCCGCAGGTCGAAGACCGCGCGCACGGCGGCGGCGATCTCGTGGTCCGGGCGGGTACCGGTGCCGAAGGTCTCCACGTACAGCCCCACCGGTTCGGCGACGCCGATCGCGTAGGCGACCTGCACCTCGCAGCGTTCGGCGAGGCCGGCGGCCACCACGTTCTTGGCGACCCAGCGCATCGCGTAGGCGCCCGAACGGTCGACCTTCGAGGGGTCCTTGCCGGAGAAGGCGCCGCCGCCGTGACGGGCCATGCCCCCGTAGGTGTCGACGATGATCTTGCGGCCGGTCAGGCCGGCGTCCCCCTTGGGCCCGCCGATCACGAAGCGGCCGGAGGGGTTGATGTGGGTGACCACGCCGGAGGTGTCCAGCCCCTGGGCGGCGAGCTGCTCGAGCACCGGGGCGATGACCACCCTGCCGATGGCGGGGGCGAGCTGGGACTCCAGATCGACCTCCTCCGAGTGCTGGGTGGAGATCACCACCGCCTCGACGCTCCGCGGCACCTCGTCCGCGTCGTAGCCGATCGAGACCTGGGCTTTCCCATCGGGCCGCAGATAGGGCAGCACCCCGTCCCGGCGGGCATGGGAGAGGTTGCGGGTCAGCGCATGGGCCGCGTGGATCGGCAGCGGCATCAGCTCGGGAGTGTCACTCGAGGCGTAGCCGAACATCAGCCCCTGATCGCCGGCACCCAGCCGGGAGTAGGCCTCGCCGTCGCCGCCGTCGCGCTGCTCCCAGGAGGAGTCGACGCCCGCGGCGATGTCCGGGGACTGCGAGCCGATCGAGACCTCGATGCCGCAGGAGTCCGCGTCGAAGCCCTTCTCCGAGGAGTCGTAGCCGATCTCGCGGATCACATCACGCACGATGCGGTCGACGTCGCTGTACCCGGTGGTGCGGACCTCGCCAGCCACGTGCACCAGGCCGGTGGTGACCATGGTCTCCACCGCGACCCGGGCGTCCCGGTCCTGGACCAGCAGGTCGTCGAGGATCGCGTCGGAGATCTGGTCGCAGATCTTGTCGGGGTGCCCTTCGGTGACCGACTCGGACGTGAAGGTGCGCAGCTCGCTGGAGGTCATGGGGTCCAGGGTACGTCCGCGAGGCGGCCTGCGAGTTCGTCGATCACGGCGTGGGCGACCTCGGTCTTGCTGCCCTCGGACTCGGCCAGGAGCTCGCCCCGCTGGTCCAGGATCCGCACCGCGTTGTCGCTCGAGCCGAAGACCCCGGCGGTCACGTCGTTGAAGACCAGCAGGTCAGCGCCCTTGCGGCGGGCCTTAGCGCGGGCGAGGGCCAGGGCGCTGCTGCCGTCCTGGCCGGTCTCGGCGGCGAAGCCGACGATCACGGGTCGCGGGGACCGGTCTCGCTCGACCACGCTGTGACGGAGGATGTCGCGGGTGCGGCGCAGCGCCAGTGCGGGCACGGAGTCGTCCCCGCCGTCGTCCTCCCTCTTCTTGATCTTCGCACCGGAGCGCTCGGCGGCGGTGAAGTCGGCGACGGCGGCGGCCATGATCAGCGCGTCCACCTCCGGGAGACGCTCGGCGACGGTCTCGGCGAGCTCGGCGGCGTCACCCACGTCGAGGCGCTCGGCTCCCGGCGGTGTCTCCAGGTCGACGTTGGCGGCGGCCAGGGTGACCCGGGCCCCGCGGGACAGGGCCGCGTGGGCCAGGGCCCATCCCTGGCGACCCGAGGAGTGGTTGGCCAGGAAGCGCACCGGATCGAGCTCCTCGCGTGTGCCGCCGGCGCTGATCAGCAGGTGCCGCCCGGCCAGGTCGCGGCGCACCAGCCCGTCCTCGGCACGGGGCGCGGTGATCGCCGCGCGGGCCGCGTCGAGGATCGCGTCGGGCTCAGGGAGCCGACCGGAGCCGGAGTCGGGCCCGGTCAGGCGGCCCACAGCGGGTTCGAGCACGGTGATGCCGCGCTCGCGGAGCACCCGGACGTTGTCGACCGTGGCGGGATGCTCCCACATCTCGGTGTGCATCGCCGGGGCCACCAGCACGGGGGCCCGGGTGACCAGGAGCGAGGCCGTGAGCAGGTCGTCGGCACGGCCCATCCTCTGGCGGGCCAGCAGATCGGCCGTCGCCGGAGCGATCACCATCAGGTCCGCCTCCTGGCCCATGCGCACATGGGCCACCTGGTCGATGTCCTCGAAAACCGAGGTCAGGACCGGGTGGTGGCTGAGCGCTTCCCAGGTGGCCGGGCCCACGAACTCGAGGGAGGCCTCGGTGGGCAGCACCCGCACGTCCGCCCCCTCGGCGACCAGGCCGCGCACCAGGTGGGCGATCTTGTAGGCGGCGATGCCGCCGCCGACGCCGACCAGGACTCGTGCGCCGTCCAGGGGGCGGGAAGTGGTGCTCATCATGGTTCCCCGGGCTCTGGGCTGCCGGGGCGGGGCCCGCCCCGGCCGTGGGTCAGAAGGAGAAGTCCGTCGGCGGCACCTCGGGGGCGTCGTCGCCGAGCTGCAGCGGGGCCGGAGCGTTCGGATCGGGCTCCTGCGCCGCGTTGTACTCGTCCTCGTCGATCTCGCGGACGGTCAGCAACCCCTCGTCGATCTCGCGCAGCGCGATCGACAGGGCCTTCTCCTGGTTCTCCACGTCGACCAGGGGGCCGACGAACTCGAGCAACCCCTCGGACAGCTGCGAGTAGTACGCGTTGATCTGCCGGGCGCGCTGGGAGGAGTAGAGCACCAGCGCGTACTTCGAGTCGACGGTCTCCAGGAGACGGTCGATCGGGGGGTTGGTGATGCCTTCGGGCTGAGCGGCGGTTCCTGCCACGGAAGTCCCTTCATCGAGTGGTGCGTGCGACGCCCCAGGATACGCCCTCCGCAGAGGGGCGTGCCAGGATGCAGGTCACAGGGTCAGGTGAGGTCATGCACCCCGAGCAGGGCGGCGAGTTCGTCGGTGGCGCGCTCGACGCGGTCGTTGACGATGGTCACGTCGAACTCGGACTCGGCCGCGAGTTCGACGCGCGCGGTGGCCAGGCGCCGCTCGCGCTCCTCGGCCGTCTCGGTGCCGCGGCCCAGCAGTCTGCTGACCAGGGTGTCCCAGTCGGGCGGCGCGAGGAAGACGAAACGGGCCTCGGGAAGGGTCTCGCGCACCTGCCGCGCTCCGGCGAGATCGATCTCCAGCAGCACCGGATGCCCTTCCTCGACGGCCCGGATCACCGGGGCGCGGGGGGTGCCATAGCGGTGCCGGCCGTGGACGACGGCCCATTCCAGCATCTGGTCGGTCTCGACCAGGCGGGTGAACTCGTCCTCGCTCACGAAGTGGTAGTGGACGCCGTCGACCTCACCGCGCCGCGGAAGGCGCGTGGTGGCCGAGACGGACAGCCAGATCTGCGGGTAGCGCGCCCGGATCGAGGCGGAGACCGTCCCCTTGCCGACCGCGGTGGGACCGGCCAGGACCGTCACCGAGGCCGGTGCCGCAGCGGCACCGGCCTCGATGGGAGCGCTCACTCCGAGAAGTGTGCGACGAGCTTCTGCGCCTGGTGCGAGCCCAGACCCCGGATCTTGCGGGAGGGGGAGATACCGATCTCCTCCATGATCTGCTGGGCTTTCACCTTGCCGACGCCCGGGAGGGCCTCGAGGAGGGCCGAGACGCGCAGACGGCCGACGATCTCGTTGGTCTCTGCTTCCTCGAGCACCTTGGAGATCTCCTCGCCGCGACGACCGGCACTGTCCTTCAGGCGGGCCTTGATGGCGGCGCGCTCGCGACGAGCCTCGGCCGCCTTCTTCAGGGCCTCGGCGCGCTGCTCAGGGGTGAGGGGAGGGAGAGCCACTGTACTTACCTCTTGTTCTGTTGCTCGGCGGTCGGGGCCCGGCAGGACCCCAGGTGTGGGACGAGCGTAACCCCAATAAGGTGGTCGAGCGCACCTTTCCCGCATCTTCTCCCAGGTCCGGCCCATTCCGGGCCCGTTCCCGCAGGGGCCCCGATGGGCCTCCGGCACCGGCTCCGCACCGGGTCGGTGGCCCGCCGGGATCAGCTGTAGTGCATGCGCAGGGCTGCGGCCGCCTGCCGCAGCCGCTGCGGGTCCGGCCCTGCGGCGAGCAGGCCACGGGAGAGCGAAACAAGCGTTCTACCTGCACTTTCACCGAAGACCTCGGTGAGCTGCGCGGGTCCCGCCCCCTGCGCACCGAAGCCCGGCGCGAGGATCGGGGCGCTGGTGGTGGCCTCGGCCAGGCCCAGGCGCGTGAAGGCGTCCCCGACGGTCGCGCCGACCACCAGTCCCACGCTCCCCCAGCGATTCTCGGTTCCAGCCCCCACGTCCTCGGCGTGTCGCGCGACATGCAGGGCCACCGGCGTGTCGTGGAAGTCACGCGCGTGCTGGATGCGGGGGCCGTCCGGATTGGAGGTCAGGGCCAGCATGAACAGGCCCTTGCCGCTGTCCAGGGCCAGCTCCACGGCCGGATCGAGGGAGCTGGCTCCCAGGTAGGGGCTGACGGTGATGGCGTCGGCCTCCAGCGGTGCGCCCGGCCGCAGGTGCGCCTGGGCGTAGGCGGCCATCGTCGAGCCGATGTCGCCCCGCTTGACGTCCAGGATGGTCAGCACCGAGGCGGACCGGGCCTCGGCCAGCAGCTCCTCGAGGACCGCGACCCCAGCCGAGCCGTGGCGCTCGAAGAAGGCCGACTGCGGCTTGATCGCGGCGACCTGCCCGGCGACCGCCTCCAGGCCCACGCGGGAGAACTCCGCGAGCCCGGCGGGCGTGTCGGGCAGGCCCCAGGCCTCCAGCAGGGCGGCGTGGGGGTCGATGCCGGCCACGATCGGTCCGCGGTCGGCGACGGCCTGCTGCAGGCGCGTCCCGAAGCTCTGCGCGCTCATGCCGGCAGGCCGGACCGCGTGTCCTTCAGGCGCCGGGTGTGGTCCTGGAGGCTGGTGACCGCGAAGGGCTCCTCGGGCAGCGCCTCGATCGCCTGCACGGCCGCGGAGAACTCCTGCAGCGTGGTGATCATCGGCACGTCCATGCTGGTCGCCGCGGCACGGATGGCGTAGCCGTCGGCGCGCGCATCCGATCCCGAGGGGGTGTTCAGCACCAGGTCCACGTCGCCGGACTCGATCAGGTCGATCACGCTGGCGCCGTCACCGGGCTGAGAGGCCTTGCGCAGGCTCCGGCAGGGGATGCCGGAGCGGCGCAGTACCTTCCCGGTGCCCTCGGTGGTGAGGATCTCGAAACCGAGCGCCGCGAGCCGCGCCACGGGCAGCACCACGGAGCGCTTGTCGCTGTCAGCGACGGAGACGAACACCGAGCCCGAGGTGGGCAGGCCCTGACCGGCGATCGCCAGCTGGGACTTGGCGAAGGCCAGCGGGAAGGTGGCATCCAGTCCCATCACCTCGCCGGTCGAGCGCATCTCCGGGCCCAGCACGGAGTCCACCGCCCGCCCCTCCCGGGTGCGGAACCGTTTGAAGGGCAGCACCGCCTCCTTGACCGCGATCGGGAAGTCGTCGGGCAGGTCGGCGCCGTCTCCCTCGGCGGGCAGCACTCCCCCGTCCCGCAGCTCGGCCACCGTGGACCCGGCCATCACCAGGGCGGCGGCCTGGGCGAGGTGCACCCCGGTGGCCTTGGCGACGAAGGGCACGGTGCGCGAGGCGCGCGGGTTGGCCTCGAGCACGTACAGGATGCCCTGGGCCAGGGCGTACTGGACGTTGAGCAGTCCGCGCACCCCCACGCCCTCGGCGATACCGAGGGTCGATTCGCGGATCCGCTCGATCATCGCGTCGCTCAGCGCGACCGGCGGCAGGGTGCAGGCGGAGTCGCCGGAGTGGATGCCGGCCTCCTCGATGTGCTCCATGATGCCGCCGATGTAGAGGTCGGTGCCGTCGTAGAGCGCGTCGACGTCGATCTCGATGGCGGTGTCCAGGAACCGGTCGATCAGGATCGGGGCCTCGGCACGGCCGCCGTCGGGCAGGTTGCGGCCGACGTAGTCGATCAGGCCCGGCTCGTCGTAGACGATCTCCATGCCGCGCCCGCCCAGCACGTAGCTGGGGCGCACCAGGACCGGATAGCCCACCGCGGCGGCGACCTCGGTGGCGTCGGCGAGGCCCCACGCGGTGCCGTAGGGCGGGGCGGGCAGGTTCGCATCGGCCAGCACCGCCCCGAAGTGGCCCCGGTCCTCGGCGGCGTCGATCGCGCTCGGGCTGGTGCCGATGACCGGCAGCCCGGCCTCCTCGAGGTGGCGGGCCAGCGACAGCGGGGTCTGGCCGCCCAGCTGCACGATGATCCCGGCCACGGGGCCGGCGGCGAGCTCGGCCTCGTACACCTCGACCACGTCCTCGAAGGTGAGCGGCTCGAAGTAGAGGCGATCGGCGATGTCGTAGTCGGTGGAGACCGTCTCCGGGTTGCAGTTGATCATCACGGTCTCGTAGCCGCCGCCGGGCAGGTCGCGGTTGCCCAGGGCGAGGGCCGCGTGGACGCAGGAGTAATCGAACTCGATGCCCTGCCCGATGCGATTGGGGCCCGATCCCAGGATCAGCACGGCGGGCCGCTCCCGCGGTTCGATCTCGGTCTCCTGGTCGTAGGAGGAGTAGTGGTACGGGGTGGCCGAGGCGAATTCCGCGGCGCAGGTGTCGACGGTCTTGTAGACGGGGTTGATGCCGAGCGCCTCGCGCACGCCCTTGATGACATCCCCGTGCTGTCCCCGCAGCCGCCCGATCTGGTCATCGGACAGCCCGTGCCGCTTGGCCAGGGCCAGCAGCTGCGCGTCCAGCACCTTCGAGGTGCGCACCTCGGCGGCGATCTCGGCGACCAGCAGCATCTGATCCAGGAACCAGCGGTCGATCCCGGTCGCCTCCATGAGACGCTCGATGGTCTCGGCCGGTTCGACCTGCCCCTCCGCCGCGGCCCACAGCACCCGCTGGATGGCCACCAGGCGCATGTCGGTGGGGGTGCGGCAGGCGTCGATCAGCGCGGCGACCTCCGTGGCGGCGGGCGGGGTGCCCGCATAGTCGAGCACGGCGCCCTTGACGTCCAGGGAGCGCTGGGCCTTGCCGAGGGCCTCGGTGAAGTTGCGGCCCAGGGCCATCGCCTCGCCGACGCTCTTCATGGTGGTGGTCAGCGTCGGGTCGGCGACCGGGAACTTCTCGAAGGCGAAGCGGGGGGTCTTGACCACGACGTAGTCCAGCGCCGGCTCGAAGCTGGCCGGGGTGGTGCCGGTGATGTCGTTGCGGATCTCGTCGAGGGTGTAGCCGATGGCCAGGCGGGCGGCGAGCTTGGCGATCGGGAAGCCGGTGGCCTTGGAGGCCAGCGCCGAGGAGCGTGACACGCGCGGGTTCATCTCGATGACCACGATGCGGCCGGTCTCGGGGTGGATCGCGAACTGCACGTTGCAGCCTCCGGTGTCCACACCTACCTCGCGGATGATGCCCATGCCGAGATCGCGCAGGATCTGTGTCTCCACATCGCTGAGCGTCAGGGCGGGCGCCACGGTCAGCGAGTCGCCGGTGTGCACGCCCACGGCGTCGACGTTCTCGATCGAGCAGACGACCACGCAGTTGTCATTGCGGTCGCGCATCAGCTCGAGCTCGAACTCCTTCCAGCCCAGGATGGACTCCTCCAGCAGCACCTCGGTGGTGGGCGAGTAGTGGAGCCCGTCGCCCCCGATCCGCAGCAGCTCGGCCTCGTCGTAGGCCATGCCGGAGCCGAGCCCGCCCATGGTGAAGCTGGGTCGGACCACGATCGGGTAGCCCAGCTCCTCGGCCGCCGACAGCAGATCCGCGGTGGAGTGGCAGATCCGCGAGCGGGCGGACTCCCCGCCCACCCGGTCCACGACCTCCTTGAAAAGCTGCCGGTCCTCTGCCTTCTGGATGGACTCGAGGCTGGCGCCGATCATCTCGACCCCGAACTCCTCGAGGGTGCCGCGCTCGGACAGCGCCACCGCCGCGTTCAGCGCGGTCTGGCCGCCCAGGGTGGGCAGGATCGCGTCGGGCCGCTCGGCGGCGATGATCGACCGGATGATGTCGGGGTCGATCGGCTCGATGTAGGTCGCGTCGGCGATGTCGGGGTCGGTCATGATCGTGGCCGGGTTGGAGTTGACGAGGATGACCCGCAGGCCCTCCTCGCGCAGCACCCGGCAGGCCTGGGTGCCGGAGTAGTCGAACTCGGCGGCCTGGCCGATCACGATCGGGCCGGAGCCGATCACCAGGACGGAGGTGAGGTCAGTGCGACGAGGCATCAGGACTCCTTGCCGGTGGCCTGGGCGCGGCGGCTGCGCACCATGTCCACCAGACGGTCGAAGAGATAGGAAGCGTCATGGGGGCCGGAGGCGGCCTCGGGGTGGTACTGGACGGAGTAGGCGGGGATGTCCAGGCAGCGGATCCCCTCGACCACGTCGTCGTTGAGCCCGACGTGGGAGACCACGACCCGGCCGTAACGTCCGTCGCCGTGGGGAGCGGTGGACTCGCCCTGCAGCGGCACGTCGAGGGCGAAGCCATGGTTCTGGGAGGTGATCTCGACCTTCCCGGTCTCGCGGTCCAGCACGGGCTGGTTGATGCCGCGGTGGCCGTACTTGAGCTTGTAGGTGGAGAAGCCCAGTGCCCGGCCCAGCAGCTGGTTGCCCAGGCAGATGCCGAAGAAGGGCAGGCCGGCATCCAGTGCCCCGCGCAGCAGCTCGACCTGGGGATCGGCGGCAGCCGGGTCCCCGGGGCCGTTGGAGAAGAAGACGGCGTCGGGGGCGATGGCCAGCAGGTCCTCGAGCGGGGTGGAGGCCGGCAGCAGGTGCACCCTGAGCCCGCGCTCGGTCATGCGGCGGGGGGTGGCGCCCTTGATGCCGAGGTCCAGCGCCGCCACCGTGCCGATCGGCTCGCCCTCGGGTTCGAGCACGACGGGTTGGGCGATGGTGACCTCGTCGAAGAAGGAGGCGCCGTGCATCGGGGGCTGCTCGCGCACCCGTTCGACGAGCTCTTCCTCGCTCGCGGTGAGGGCGTCACCGGAGAAGACACCGCCGCGCATGGTGCCGCTCTCGCGCAGGCGCCGTGTGAGCATGCGGGTGTCGATGTCGGCGATCCCGACGACGTCCTCGGACTCGAGCAGCTCGTCCAGTGACTGCTCGGCGCGCCAGGAGGAGTGGATCCGGCTGGCGTCGCGCACCGCGTAGCCGCGCACCCAGACCTTGCGGGATTCCATGTCCTGGGAGGTGGCGCCGGTGTTGCCGATGTGCGGGGCGGTCTGCACCACGATCTGGCCGACGTAGGAGGGGTCCGAGAGCGTCTCCTGGTATCCGGTCATGCCGGTGGCGAAGACGACCTCGCCCATCCGGGCACCCCGGGCGCCGTAGGCGCTGCCGCGCAGGACGGTGCCGTCCTCGAGGACCAGCAGGGCCGGATCGGGTCGCGTGAGCAGGGAGCGCGGTCGGGTGGACTCGGCGCGAGTGGTGGGAGAGGTCATGAGTGCTCCTTCCGGGAGAGCAGCAGGTCGTGGTCGGAGCGGTGGGCGAGCCGCAGCCCAGTGTCGAGCAGGTGGTCACCGAGCCGCCAGCGGATGACGAGCACGCCGTCGCCGCCGATGAACTTGCCGACCATGCCGGGGGCCGAGTCGATGGTCTCGACCGTGTCCGCGGCGATGGTCAGGGAGGGGGCGCCGCTGCGCTCCAACCGCCAGGTGCCGGCGCTGCCCACCGTGACCTGCGCCGTGGAACGGGCTCCCAGGCCATGGGCGACGACCCGCTCGAGGGGCTGATCGGCCAGCACCGTGGCCACGTACACCGCCTCCAGCGGGCCGATCTCCGCGGTCTCGCCGATCTCATCGAGCGGGGTGTCGGGCTGGGGCGCGGGCAGGTCTGCCTGGCTGCGGCCGCGCCGGCGCCAGCCGAGACGCATCAGCACCACGATCACCAGGAACAGCGCAACCAGGAGCAGGACGGGCACCAGCTGGTCCATCGGTTCAGCCCTCCGCGATCGCGCCATCGCGCACCGTGATGCGGCCTCCGAGGACCGTCAGGCGGTTGCGTCCCGGCAGCTCGAGCCCCGCGACGGGGCTGTTGACGCTGCGGGAAGCGTGCTCGGTCGGGTCGACGATGCTGAGCGGACGCGGGTCCCACACCAGCACATGGCCGGGCGACCCGGCGGCCAGCGGGCGACCCTGGTCCTCGTCACGGCCGATCAGGGCCGGCGTCTCGGACAGGACCCGGGCCACGTCCCGCCAGGTCAGCGAACCGGTCTCGACCATGGTCCGCTGCACGACGGCCAGGGCAGTCTCGAGCCCGGTCATGCCCATCGCGGACTGGTCCCACTCGCGGTCCTTGGCGTCGCGCGGATGGGGGGCGTGATCGGTGGCGACGATGTCGATGGTGCCATCGGCCAGGCCTGTCCGGACCGCCTCGACGTCGGCTGCGGTGCGCAACGGGGGGTTGACCTTGTAGCGGGAGTCGAAGCCGCGCACGCTCTCATCGGTCAGCAGCAGGTGGTGCGGGGTGACCTCGGCCGTCACGGCGATCCCTCGCTGCTTCGCCCAGCGCACGATGTCGACGCTGCCGGCCGTGGACAGGTGGCACACGTGCAGGCGCGAGCCCACGTGGTGGGCCAGCAGCACGTCCCGCGCGATGATCGACTCCTCGGCGACCGCCGGCCAGCCGGTCAGCCCCAGCTCGGCCGAGACGATCCCCTCGTGCATCTGGGCGCCCTCGGTGAGCCGGGGGTCCTGGGCGTGCTGGGCGATGACCCCGTCGAAGGTCTTGACGTACTCCAGGGCGCGTCGCATCAGGACCGGGTCGTGGACGCACTTGCCGTCGTCGCTGAACACCCGCACCTTCGCCCGGGAGCGGGCCATGGCGTCGAGCTCGGCGAGCCGCTCCCCCTCCAGCCCGACGGTGACCGCGCCGATCGGCCGGACCACGGCCCAGCCGGCGGCCTCGCCGCTGCGGGCCACCTGCTCGACCACGCCCGCGGTATCGGCGACGGGGGTGGTATTGGCCATGGCGTGCACCGCGGTGAAGCCGCCGCGGGCGGCGGCCCGCGTGCCGGTCTCGACGGTCTCGGCGTCCTCACCTCCGGGTTCGCGCAGGTGGGTGTGCAGGTCGACGAGGCCGGGCAGCACGACGCATCCCTCCGCCTCGACGATCTCGGCACCGGGCGGGGAGGCGATGTCCGTCCCGACGGCGTCGATCCGGCCGCCCGAGATCAGCACGTCGGCGATCTCCTCGCCGTAGGGGCGGCCCCCGCGGATCAGCACCGGAGCCGGTGCGGCGACGGGACCGTGGGTGTCGGTGGTGGTCATCGGGTGTCCTCCCGGGCGTCGGTGGCGAGCAGGTGGTAGAGCACGGCCATGCGCACGAACACGCCGGAGGCGACCTGTTCGACGATCACGCTGCGCTCCGAGTCGGCGACGTCCCCGGCGATCTCGAGGCCGCGGTTCATGGGACCGGGGTGCAGGACCAGCGTGTGTGCGGGCAGACGCCCGGCCCGGTCGGCGGTCAGTCCATAGCGGCGCGCGTACTCCCCCACCGTGGGGAAGAATCCCCCGCCGGTCATGCGCTCGCGCTGGACGCGCAGCATCATCACCGCATCGGGCCCGGCGGCCAGGGCCTCGTCGAGGTCGTAGAGGATCTCGCAGGGCCAGGCGGCGGCACCGACGGGCACCAGGGCGGGAGGAGCCACCAGGGTCACGCGGGCACCCAGCAGCGTCAGCAGCGCCACGTTCGAGCGCGCCACGCGGGAGTGGAGCACATCGCCGACGATCACCACATGCAGGCCGTCGAGCCCGGCGCGGTCCTCGCCCGGCCGCAGGTGACGCCGGACGGTGAAGACGTCCAGCATGGCCTGGGTGGGGTGCTCATGGGCGCCGTCCCCGGCGTTGATGATGGGCTGATCGATCCAGCCGGCATGCGCCAGCAGATGGGCCGCCCCGGCGGATCCCGAGCGCACCACGACTGCATCGGCGCCCATCGCCTGCAGGGTCAGCGCGGTGTCCTTGAGGGACTCGCCCTTGGAGACGCTGGAGCCCTTGGCCGCGAAGTTGATGACGTCGGCCGAGAGTCGCTTCGCGGCGGCCTCGAAGCTGATCCGGGTGCGGGTGGAATCCTCGAAGAAGAGGTTGACCACGGTCTGGCCCACCAGGGTGGGCAGCTTGCGGATCGACCGGGACTGCGTGCCGGCCATGTGCTCGGCGGTGGCCAGCACCGAGATCGCCTGCTCGCGCGTCAGGTCGGTGATCGAGATGAAGTGCCTCATGACCGCTCCTGCTCCGCGGCGGGGCGCACGATGTCCACCGCGTCCTGGCCGTCGGACTCGGACAGCTGCACGTGGACCCGCTCGCTGCCGGAGGTGGGCAGGTTCTTACCGACGTGATCGGCGCGGATGGGCAGCTCCCGGTGGCCGCGGTCGACCAGCACGGCCAGCCGCACGGCGGCAGGACGGCCGATGGCGCTCAGCGCGTCGAGCGCGGCGCGCACGGTGCGGCCGGAGAAGAGTACGTCGTCGACCAGCACGATGGTGCGCCCGTCGATGCCGCCCGGCGGGATCCGGGTGGGACCGGGCACGCGAGTGGGGTTCCCCCGCAGGTCGTCGCGGTACAGGGTGATGTCGACGGAGCCGACCAGCGCGGTCAGGGCCTCGGCATCCGCGTCCACGCCCTCCGCGCGCAGGACCTGCTCGCCCAGGCGCTCGGCCAGCGGGACGCCGCGGTGCGGGATGCCCAGCAGCACCAGATCGTCGGGTCCGTGCCCACTCTCGAGGATCTCGTGGGCGATCCGGGTCAGGGCCCGGCGGATCTCCTCGGGCCCCAGCACGCGTTTGCGCTGCGGTTCATCGTTCATGTCTCTCCCTTCCACGCCTCACAGGACGTGTCGTTAAAGGGTCTGCCGTACGGCGAGCCGTGCCGAGTCTAGAGGCGGGCCGTGGGCGGCGCGGTCCCGGCCACCCCTCGGACAGCCGGGCGGACGCGCTCGGGTGCCCGGGTCAGGACAGGAGCCCGCGCACGTCGACCAGGCGCTGCAGGAGGCCGTTGACGAAGCGCGGGGACTCCTCGCCGGACAGCTCCTCGGCGATCTTGGTGTACTCGCCGATGATCATGCCGCGCACGGAGTCCTCGGCCTCGTAGAGCACCTCGGCCGAGCCCAGCCGCAGCACGGCGCGGTCGACGGCGGGCATACGTCGCAGCGGCCAGTCGCGCGAGTGGGTGGCCAGCTGCTCGTCGATCTCGTCGACGTGCCGCGCGTACAGTTCGACCAGCTGACGGGCCCGCGGCGGCAGGGGGCTCTGGGCGGCGGTGCGCACGAGGCGCTCGTCGAGCACCTCGAGTGCCGACAGCTCCCGCGCGTCGGCCTCGAACAGCACGTCCAGCGCCCGGATCCGTTCGCGGGTGCGGGTGGAGAGGCGGTCGGTGCGGGCGGGGATGGTGCGTTCGAAGACGACCTCCTCCCCTTCCCGTGCCGGCAGGGGCAGCCCGGGGTCCCGGGAGGTGCGTGGGGCGCCGGGTTCGGGAGCGCCCGTCACCTCAGGCCCGCTCCTTGTACTCGCCGGTGGCCGTGTTGACGCGGACCAGGTCGCCCTCGTCCACGAACAGCGGGACCTGGATCTCACGGCCGGTCTCCAGGGTGGCGGGCTTGGTCCCGCCGCTGGAGCGGTCGCCCTGCAGGCCAGGCGCGGTCGTGGCCACCGTGACCACGACGTTGGCGGGCAGCTCGACGAACAGCGCGGCATCCTCGTGGAAGGCGACGACGACGTCCTGGTTCTCCGGCATGAAGTCCTTGGCGTCGCCGACCACGTCGCCAGGCAGGCTGATCTGCTCGTAGTTGCCCGTGTCCATGAAGACGTAGTCGGTGCCGTCGTGGTACAGGTACTGCATGTCGCGGCGGTCCACGGTCGCGGTCTCGACCTTGACCCCGGCGTTGAAGGTCTTGTCGACCCCCTTGCCGGTCATCACGTTGCGGAGCTTGGTGCGCACGAAGGCCGGCCCCTTGCCGGGCTTGACGTGCTGGAACTCGACCACGCTCCACAGCTGCTTGTCCAGAACGAGGATCATCCCGTTCTTCAGATCATTCGTCGTCGCCATGAGTCTCCTCGGTAGTCATCGGGGCGGGTCAAGGATAGCGCGCGGCGACGGTCGTCCCGAGGGCGCTCGGCGCGCTCAGCCCGTGGAGGTGAGGTCGATCATGCTCAGCAGCCGCACGGCGAGCGGGTGGGCGGCGCTCTCCTCGCGCCAGCCGCTGGTCTTCAGCGCCCGGGAGACGGTCTGCTGCGTGATCCCGAGGCGCTGGGCGAGTTCAGCCTGCGTGGTGTGCGGGTCCTCGCGCAACGCCCGCACCACCCGCCACTGGCCGCGATTGCGGGTGCGGGCCATCCAGCCGATCAGCCGCAGCACCGCCTCGGCGTCCCCGGCCGTCTCTCGCTGGCGCGGGTCAGCGGCGCGCACGGCCAGCGGGACCTGTGAGGTGGCGCGGGCCGCTCGCACAGCCTCCTCCGCGCTCCGGACGGCCGGGCCGGAGATCTCCCGCACCGAGGACGGAAGCGGCGCCTGCAACGCTCCGATGCCGAGGCCCACCGCGAAGCCGCCGTGCTCGACGGCACGCAGCAACGCGTCCAACGCGCTCTCGGCGCGCCCGGCCAGGACCAGCACATCGGGACCGGCGGTGCGTTCGGCGGGCAGGGCCAGGTCCAGTCCCTCGAGGGCACCGAGCAGGGCGGGCACGGGGTCGCCGACATCCCGGCCATGACCGGGGCGCCCGGAGAGGGACAGCACGAACACAGGAACCTCAATCCACAGCTGATATCAGACGTAGATCATGTTACAGCCTGTACGGACAGAGAGTTCCGGACGGTCCCGCCTGCACTCCTACTCGCCGGCTGTCGCCGCCTCCGCCGTCTCGGCGGCGGCCGCGAGCTCGCGCGCCCGGTCCTCACCCGCCTGGCGGGTCAGCTCCGCGCCCTTCTCGGCGTCCCGGGTGAGGTTCTCCCCGGTGCCGACGTCGAAGACGTGGATCTTGCGGGTGTCGACCCACAGCTGCGCCTCGGTGCCGCCGCGGATGCGGCTGGCCGAGTTCAGGGTGACCACGACCTGGGGAGGCAGCTCGTCCTGGTCGAGGTCCTTCGCCAGCTCGTCCAGCACCTGGGCCACCTGCGGGTCCTTCTCGTAGCCGATGTAGCCGTACTGCTCGTTGCCCAGCCACTCGGTGTGCGAGGGCGTGGCGGTCAGCCGGGACCCGTGCGGGACCAGCGCTTCGTCGACGAACTCCATGTCCTCGAAGTACTCGGGGCGGACGCCCAGCAGCACCAGGTCCTTCCCGCGGGCGGCCGCGAGCACCCCCTCGGGCACCTCGAGCGTCCCGATCGGCGTCTCCAGTCGCCCCTCGGCCTCGCGAGCGGGCAGGAAGTTCATCGACGGCGAGCCGATGAAGCCGGCCACGAAGAGGTTCACGGGCTGCTCGTACAGCTCGCGGGGCGAGGCTACCTGCTGCAGCCTGCCCTTCTTGAGCACCGCCACCCGGTCCCCGAGGGTCATCGCCTCCGTCTGGTCGTGCGTGACATAGACGCTGGTGATGCCGAGCTGACGCTGCAGCTGTGCGATCTGGGTGCGCATCTGGCCGCGCAGCTTGGCGTCGAGGTTCGACAGCGGCTCGTCGAACAGGAAGGCGTCGGCGTTGCGGACGATGGCGCGTCCCATCGCCACCCGCTGCCGCTGCCCGCCCGAGAGGTTGCCGGGCTTGCGCTCGAGATGCTCGTCCAGCCCCAGCATTCGCGAGGCGCGCCGCACCCGCTGCTCCAGCTCCTCCTCGGGCAGCTTGTTCTTCGACAGGCGCATCGGGAAGGCGATGTTCTCGTACACCGTCAAGTGCGGGTAGAGCGCATAGTTCTGGAAGACCATCGAGAGGTTGCGGTCACGCGGCGCCACCTCGTTGACGCGCTTGCCGTCGATGAGCAGCTCCCCCTCGGTGATGTCCTCGAGTCCGACGATCATGCGCAGCAGGGTCGACTTGCCGCAGCCCGAGGGCCCGACCAGGATCACGAACTCCCCGTCGGCGATGTCCAGGCTCACGTCGTTGACGGCGGGGAAGCCGTCGTCGTACTTCTTGACCAGGTTCTGGATCTCGATAGTGGCCATGTAGTTCCTCCTGGATCAGCCCTTGACCGCGCCCTGGGTCAGACCGGAGACGATCTGCCGTTGGAAGAGCACGACGATGATGACGATGGGGATGGTGACGATGATCGCCGCGGCGGAGATCGCCCCGGTGGGCTCCTCGAACTGCGAGGCGCCGGTGAAGAAGGCGAGTGCGGCCGGCACCGGGCGGGCACCGGCGGTGGAGGTCAGCGAGATGCCGTAGACGAAGTCGTTCCAGGCGATGAAGAAGGCGATGATCGCGGTGGTGAACACGCCCGGCATGGCCAGGGGCACGATCACCTTCCGGAACGCTTCGAAGGTCGTCGCGCCGTCGACCTGGGCGGCACGCTCGAGGTCCCAGGGGATCTGCTGGAAGTAGGCCGCCAGGGTGTAGATCGAGATCGGCAGGGTCAGCGACAGGTACGGGATGATCAGGCCCGGCCAGGTGTCGTAGAGGCCGATGGTCCGCCACAGGTTGAACAGCGGGGTGACGATCGAGATCACCGGGAACATCGAGACCCCCAGTGCGCTGACCAGGACGAGGCGCTTCCCGGGGAAGTCCAGCCGGGCGATCGCGTAGGCGCACAGGGTGGCCAGCACGACGGCGATCGCGGTGGCGATCAGGGTGATGCCGATGGAGTTGCGCAGCGCGGGCAGGAAGAGCTCCTGCGCGCTGCCGGCGAAGATCTCCCGATAGTTGTCCAGCACCACGTTGGTGGGCAGGAAGTTGCCGGTGTTGAGGTCACCGGACGCCTTGAAGGAGGTCATCAGGATCGAGAGCAGCGGGCCCAGGGCCCAGAGCAGGACCACGATCGTGATCACGGTCCAGCCGAGCTTCTGCTTGCCGGTCAGGCCTTTCATGTCAGCGTCCCTCCCCGGAGGCCAGATCCACCCTGAACCCTCTGATGGCGAGCACGGCGATGCCGATCACGCACAGGAACAGCACCACCGAGATCGCCGAACCCATGCCGATCTCGAGCCGGCCGATCGAGGTGCGATAGGCCAGCAGCGACAGCACCTCGGTGCCGTAGGCGCCGTTGGTCATGATGAAGACGTTGTCGAAGATGCGGAAGGCGTCCAGGGCCCGGAACAGGACGGCCACCATGATGGCCGCCTTCATGTTCGGCAGGACCACTCTGCGGGTCACCTCCCAGCGGGTGCCGCCGTCCACGCGGGCGGCCTCGGTGAGCTCTCCGGGAACCTGTGCGAGCCCGGCCAGCAGCAGCAGCGAGATGAAGGGAGTGGTCTTCCAGATCTCGCTGGCCATGATCACCACGAGCGCCGGGGCGGCCGAGCCGAACCAGTTGAAGGTCTCGTCGATCCCCGGCAGCCAGCTGAACCAGGAGTTGATGAAACCGGTGTTGATGTCGAAGGCGAAGAACCAGGCGAAGGCGGAGACGACGGTGATCGTGCCGTAGGGCACCAGGATCGCGGTGCGCAGCAGCCCGCGCAGTCGGGTGGCCGCATTGTGCATGACCAGCGCGAGCAGGAATCCCAGCACCAGCTCGACCGCGACCGTCACCACGGTGATCAGGACGGTCACGCCGAGGCCGCGCCAGAACAGGGCGTCGGACAGCAGCACGCCGTAGTTGCCCAGTCCGACGAAGGCGCGCTCATCGGGGGCGGTCAGACGGTAGGAGAACAGCGAGTCGAAGAACGCCTGGACGATGGGATAGACGGTGACGGCGATCATGACCAGGAAGGCCGGTGCGGCCAGCATGATCCCCAGGCGGCGCTCCGAGCGGGTGCGCTCGCTGAGCGGAGGCCTGTCTGCCTTCCTGCGTCCTCGCGCCCTCCCCGGTTCGGCGGGAGGCGACGATGCGGGATCCGAGCTGGTGACGGCATGGCTCATTGCAGTGCATCCCCTCTCAGCACGTCCTGGATGAATTCCTGGGACTCGGCCGGTGTGGACTCCCCGACCGCTCCGATCGGCGTCCAGTGCTCCTGGATCCCCAGGGACACCTCGTTGTAGTAGGGGGTCTGGGGCCTGGGCACCGCCCGCTCGAGGGAGTCGCGGATGTCCGGCGCCATGGGGTAGGTCTCCTCCACCTCGGGATCGTCGTAGGCGACGGTCGAGGCCGGCGGGTTGCCGTCGGACAGGAAGTACTGCGTCTGCCGGTCGGGATCGACGATGCACTGGATCGCCTCGTACGCGAGCTCGGGGTGCTCGCTGGCAGCCCCGACTCCGAGGTTGATGCCGCCCAGCGGCGGCGCGGACTCGGTGTCCTCATCCACGCGCGGATAGCCCGCCCACTGCATGTCGTCCAGGATCTCCTGGTCCACGGTGCCCTGTTCGACGGCGGCCTGGGTCGCGCTGTAGACGAAGGGCCAGTTCACCATGAACGACCCCTGCTCCCCCTGGAACTGGGCCATGGCGACGTTCTCGTCCTGGGTGGTCGCGCCCGGGCCGGCCAGCCCCTCGGAGCCGATGGTGCCGACGATCCGGGCGGCCTCCGCCCCGGCCTCGGTGTCCAGGGACAGCTGCGTCTCAGCGGCCGGCGCCTCGGGATTCTCGATGATCGCCTGGCCCTGCGATTCGTAGAGGGCGTTGATCCACACGGTCATCGACTCCCCGCGGATACCGTGGATGCCCAGGAACTTGTCGCTGTCCTCGGCGGCCTCCATCAGCTGGTCCCAGGTGACGGGCTGGGACATGTCCAGGCCCACCTCGTCGGCCACCGACTGTCGGTACCACAGCAGCTGGGTGTTGGCCCAGAAGGGGATGGCGACCAGTTCGTCCTCCCAGGTGGCACCCTGCAGGGCACCGTCGACGACATCCTCCGTGGTGGCCTCGGCGACGTCGTCGGGGACCGGGGCCAGGAAGCCGGGCTCGGCGAGCTCGGGGATGTAGGGCGGATCCAGGCTCATGATGTCCAGCGAGCGGTCCCCGGCGGCGAGCCGGCGCGCGAGCTGCTCGCGCTGGCTGGCGGCATCGCGCGGCAGCAGGGAGGTGGAGACCGTGTAGTCGCCCCCGGCTTCCTCGGTGCACTCCTGGGCGATGCGCTCCTGGCCCCCGTTGTCGGGGTTGATGTACCAGGTCAGCTCGGGGGTTCCGTCATCAGCCGAGCCGCAGGCCGCCAGCGAGGCGCCCAGGACCAGCACGGCACCGGCTGCGAACAGGCGGGCTGCGGGACCGCGTCGCCGCGGGAGACTGCGGGCAGGAGGAAGAGCTCCTTCGTGCACGCTGGTTCCACCTCCTCGTCGAGGGATCCGGGTCCTGCGGGTCGCCCTGCGACCCTGCGACCAGGGGCCGGACCGATCCGGTCACCGGACCGACATCACATCAGGCTCCGAGAGTATGCCGCAGATCACAGATGTCAAGAAGGCGACGGCCGAGCGCCGGCGGCCGGCGCTCGGCACGGGGCTCAGGCCAGCTGCACGAGCTCCTCGTAGGAGGAGTTCCACAGGTCCTCCACGGCGTCGGGCATCAGCAGCACCCGCTCCGGTGACAGGGCGGTGACCGCTCCCGGGTCGTGGGAGACCAGCACCACCGCTCCCTCGAAGGCCGCCAGGGCCCCGAGGATCTCCTCGCGCGAGGCGGGGTCGAGGTTGTTGGTCGGCTCGTCCAGCAGCAGCACGTTGGCGCTGGAGACCACCAGGGTGGCCAGCGCCAAGCGGGTCTTCTCCCCGCCGGAGAGGACCCCGGCGGGCTTGTGCACGTCGTCGCCTGTGAAGAGGAAGGAACCGAGGATCTTGCGGGCCTCGACCTCGGGAAGCTCCACGGCGGCGGTCATCATGTTCTCCAGCACCGTGCGCTCGAGGTCGAGCGTGTCGTGCTCCTGCGCGTAGTAGCCGATGCGCAGGCCATGCCCGGGCTGGATCTCGCCGGTATCGGGGTCGTCCACCCCGGCCAGCAGGCGCAGCAGGGTGGTCTTGCCGGCGCCGTTCAGCCCCAGGACCACCACTCGGGACCCGCGGTCGATCGCCAGTCCCACGTCGGTGAAGATCTCCAGGCTCCCGTAGGACTTCGACAGCCCCTGTGCCATCAGCGGCGTCTTGCCGCACGGAGCCGGCTTGGGGAAACGCAGCGAGGCCACCCGGTCGCGCTGGCGCTCGCCCTCGGTCTCGTCGAGCATCCGCTCTGCGCGGCGCAGCATGTTCTGCGCGGCGACGGCTTTGGAGGCCTTGGCGCGCATCTTGTCCGCCTGGGCGGTCAGCGTCGACGCCTTCTTCTCGGCGTTCTGGCGCTCGCGCCTGCGCCGCTTCTCGTCATCCTCGCGCTGGCGCAGGTACAGCTTCCAGCCCATGTTGTAGATGTCGATGACCGCCCGGTTGGCATCGAGGTAGAAGACCCGGTTGACGACGTGCTCGACGAGCTGCACGTCGTGGCTGATGATGATCAGCCCGCCCCGGTAGCTCTGCAGGTACTCGCGCAGCCAGATCACCGAGTCGGCATCGAGGTGGTTGGTGGGCTCGTCCAGGATCATGGTCGAGGCCTGAGAGAACAGGATGCGGGTGAGCTCGACGCGCCGGCGCTGGCCGCCGGACAGGGTGCCCAGGTCCTGCTCGAGCAGCCGGTTGGGCAGACCCAGGTTCGCCGACATCCGCTTGGCCTCCGCCTCGGCCGCGTAGCCGCCGCGCGAGTCCAGCTCGGCCTCCAGGCGGGGGTAGCGGTTCATCGCCTTCTCCCGGCGCGCCTCGCTCAGGCTCATATCGGCCATCTCCTCCTCGGCGCGGCGCAGCCTGCGCAGCACGTCGTCGAGGCCGCGCGCGGACAGGATCCGGGAGATCACCGTCTCGGAGGTGTCCCCGGCGTGGGTGTCCTGCGGCAGGTAGCCGAGCTCTCCGCGCACCTCGACGCTGCCCTCGCTGGCGGGCAGTGTGCCGGAGAGCACCTTGGTCAGTGTCGTCTTCCCGGCACCGTTGCGGCCCACCAGGCCGATCCGGTCGCCCTCCCCCACCCGGAAGGAGACGTCGCTCATGAGCAGCCGGGCACCCACGCGGATGGCGAGGTCCTGGACGGTGATCACGAGGGCACGCTCCTGGTTCTGCGGCAGGCCGGCGGCCGGCTCGCGGGGGTCGAGGGGACCCGGACCTGCTCCGGGCCGGGGACGAGTCTATGGGCGGACAGGGGTGGAGCAGCACCGGATATCTCCGCGCGGTGCGCGGAACCACACCGAGCCCGCGCTTACGATGCAGGGAGAGCCGGTCGCAGTCGGCGGCCGGTGGTCGAGGCCAGGAGGCGCAGCATGATCATCGGGGTCCCCCGCGAGGTGAAGAACAGCGAGAACCGGGTCGGTCTGACCGCGGCCGGTGTGCACGAGCTCTCCGGCGCGGGCCATCAGGTGCTGGTCGAGGCCGGCGCCGGAGCGGGGGCGCAGATCACCGACGAGGACTTCCGTGCTGCGGGCGCCGCCGTCGTGGATTCCGCCGACGAGCTGTGGGAGCGCGCCGAGCTGGTGGTCAAGGTCAAGGAGCCGCTGCCGGAGGAGTACGGACGGATGCGACACGGCCAGGTGCTGATGACCTACCTGCACCTGGCCGCCGACCGCGACCTCGCCGAGGCGCTGCTGGCCTCCGGCGTCACCTCGATCGCTTACGAGACGGTCCAGCGTCCCGACCGCTCGCTGCCGCTGCTGGCTCCGATGAGCACCATCGCCGGCCGGCTGGCCGCGCAGGTCGCGGCCTACCATCTGATGAGCCCGCTGGGCGGCTCGGGGGTGCTGATGGGCGGGGTGCCGGGCACGGACGAGGCCAAGGTCCTGGTGGTCGGCGGCGGCGTGGTCGGCGAGCAGGCCGCCATGATGGCCCGGGGGCTCCATGCCGACGTCACCGTCATGGACGTCGACGTCTCCCGTCTGGCGCAGATCTCCACCATGCATCACGGCGAGCTCTTCACCCGCTATTCCACCTCCCTGGACCTGGCCGAGCAGGTCGCGCAGGCCGATGTGGTGATCGGCTCGGTCCTGATCCCCGGCAGGCGTGCGCCCAAGCTGGTCACCGACGAGATGGTGGCGACGATGAAGCCGGGTTCGGTGCTCGTGGACGTGGCGATCGACCAGGGTGGCTGCTTCGAGAACTCCCGGCCCACCACGCATCAGGACCCGACTTTCACGGTCCATGACAGCATCTACTATTGCGTGGCCAACATGCCCGGCTCGGTGCCGGTCACCGCCACCAAGGCGCTGACGAACGCGACCCTGCCCTACGTGATGAAGGTGGCCGGTTCGGGGTGGCACGAGGCGTTGCGCACCGACCCCGCTCTGGCACAGGGCCTGCACACCCATGACGGTCAGCTGCTGCACGCCGGCAGCGCGGAGGCGCACGGCCTCGAGCTCACCTCCGCCGAGCGCGTGCTCGGCTGAAACGCCCCGCCGCCCGGACGGAGACAGGGCCCCGGGATCGTTCCCGGGGCCCTGTCTCCGCTTCTCAGCGCCCGAGGGCGCGCCTGCCGGAGATGGGTCGATCAGAGGTTGAAGCCGATCGCGCGCAGCTGCTCGCGGCCGTCCTCGGTGATCATCTCCATGCCCCACGGCGGCATCCACACCCAATTTATGCGGTGGGACTCGGTGATCGGGTCCAGCGCCGCGAAGGTCTGCTCCTCGAGCAGGTCCGTCAGCGGGCAGGCCGCGGAGGTCAGGGTCATGTCGATCACGGCGTTGCCGTCCTCGACGGTGACCCCGTAGACGAGGCCGAGGTCGACGATGTTGATCCCCAGCTCGGGATCGATCACGTCCTTCATCGCCTCGATGACCTCCTCGGCGCTGACTGTTTCCGAAGTCGTCTGGTCGGTCATGGCGTCCTCCCGGTGAAGTGCGGGCTCAGGTCCCCGGCCCGCTGCAGGGTGGTGCCGGCCCGAGCCCTCTCACGGCCGGGCCGGTCGGTGGCGTCAGTTGGCGCCGACGAGGTAACGGTCGTAGCCCTCGGCCTCGAGACGGGCAGCCAGCTCGGGGCCGCCCTGCTCGGCGATCCTGCCGTCCACGAAGACGTGGACGAAGTCGGGCTCCACGTGCTGCAGGATGCGGGTGTAGTGGGTGATCAGCATGATGCCCACGTCAGTGTTCTCCCTGGCCCGGTTGATGCCGTCGGAGACCACGCGCAGCGCGTCGACGTCGAGGCCGGAGTCGGTCTCGTCGAGGACGGCGATGCCGGGCTTGAGCAACTGCATCTGCAGGATCTCGTGGCGCTTCTTCTCGCCACCGGAGAATCCCTCGTTGACGTTGCGCTCGGCGAAGACCGGGTCCATGCGCAGATCCTCCATGGAGGTCTTCATGTCCTTGACCCAGTGGCGCAGCGAGGGGGCCTCGCCATCGATCGCGGTCTTGGCGGTGCGCAGGAAGTTCGAGACGGTCACACCGGGGACCTCGACCGGGTACTGCATGGCCAGGAAGAGGCCGGCGCGGGCGCGCTCGTCGACGCTCATCTCCAGCACGTCCTCACCGTCGAGGGTGACGGTGCCGCTCGTGATCTCGTACTTGGGGTGGCCGGCGACGGCGTAGGCCAGGGTGGACTTTCCCGAGCCGTTGGGGCCCATGATCGCGTGGATCTCCCCGCCCTTGATGGTCAGGTCGACGCCCTTGAGGATCTCCTTGGTGCCCTCGGGGGTCTCGACGGTGGCATGGAGGTCCTTGATCTCCAGGATCGACATATGTGGTTCTCCTCGGTGTGGATGGCTTGATGGGGTCGTGGAATGTTCAGGGGGTGAGCTGCCCGGTCGGATCGACCGAGATCTCGCCGGTGGCCTCGTCCACCCGCACCGGGTAGACGGGGACGGGCAGCACGGCCGGCAGCTGCAACGGCCTGCCTGTGCGCAGGTCGAACTGGCTGCCGTGCTTCCAGCATTCGATGGTGCAGCCCTCGACATCCCCGTCGGAGAGGGGGATGTCCTGGTGGGAGCAGACGTCCTCGAGGGCGTGGACGTCCCCGTCCTCGTCGCGCACCAGAGCGATCTCGGTGCCGCCGATGACGACATCGATCGCCTCACCCGGCGCTAGCTGGGAGAGAGTGGCGACGGGGACGAAGGAGTCCGACATCAGTTCATGCTCTTGGCGAGCTCGTCCTCGATGGAGGCCGAGAGACGCTCCCGGATCTCGGGGACGTCGATCTGCTGGATGATCTCGGCGAAGAAGCCGCGCACCACCAGACGACGGGCCTCGAGCTCGGGGATGCCGCGAGAGCGCAGGTAGAACAGCTGCTCGTCGTCGAAACGACCCGTCGCAGCGGCGTGGCCCGCACCCTCGATCTCACCGGTCTCGATCTCCAGGTTCGGCACCGAGTCGGCGCGTGCGCCCTCGGTGAGCACCAGGTTGCGGTTGAGCTCGTAGGTGTTGGTGCCCTCGGCCTCCTTGCGGATCAGCACGTCGCCGACCCAGACCGAGCGCGCCTTCCTGCCCTGCAGCGCTCCCTTGTAGGCGACGTTCGAGGTGCAGTGGGGGGCGCTGTGGTCCACGAACAGCCGGTTCTCGAAGAACTGGTCCTCGTCGGAGAAGTACAGGCCGAGCTTCTCGATGTCTCCGCCGGGGGCGGCGTACTCGCCGATCGAGTTCAGCCGCACCGCGCTGCCGCCGAGAGTCACCGCGACGTGCTTGAGCTTGGCGTCACGGCCCACCCGGGCGTGGTGGGTGGCGATGTGCAGCGCGTCGTCCTCCCAGTCGTGCAGGGTGATGACCGTCATCTGCGAGTTGTCGCCGACGAGCATCTCCACGTTCTGCGCGTACTGCACCGAACCGGTGTGGTTGAGCACGAAGATCGCGGAGGAGGACTCCTCGGTCTCCAGCACGATGTGTCCGTTGCCGCGTCGGTCGGCTCCGCGACCGGTGACCTGGACGTGGAACGGGGTCTCGTAGACCGTGTTCTTGCCGGCCACCAGGTGCAGCGCCTGGTCGGTGCGGGCAGAGGCGACGGCGGTGGTCAGATCCTCCGGCACCAGCACGGTGCCGCGGGGGGCCTCGCCGATCGCGAGCGTCGCCGGATCGGCGGCGCCTTCGGGCACCTCGACCTGGTAGTCGACGGCGGGATCGCCATCGCGATCGTCGGTCGCGACGTCCTCGAACAGAGGCGCGAAGCGGCGCAGCGGGGTGAAGCGCCACTCCTCGACATCGCTCTGGGGGACCGAGTGGTCGCCCCGTTCGAAGGAGCGCTTGCGGGCGCCTCGGTTCAACGCCGCCTGGGCCGGGGAGTCCTGGCCCGGCAGGGACAGGTTCTCCTCCTCCTGCTCCGGGGCGGCGGTGGTGCTCTCATCGCCCAGGGCCCCCTGGGCGGCGACCGGTGCGGCTCCGGCCGCATGGCCGACCGCCTCGTTCGCCGTCGGGTCCCCGGCGCTCTCGGCACCCTTCACATCAGTGGACGTCATCAGCCGACTGCTCCTTCCATCTGCAGCTCGATCAGGCGGTTCAGCTCCAGGGCGTACTCCATCGGGAGCTCGCGGGCGATGGGCTCGATGAAGCCCCGCACGATCATGGCCATCGCCTCGGTCTCATCCATGCCGCGGCTCATCAGGTAGAAGAGCTGCTCCTCGGAGACCTTGGAGACGGTGGCCTCGTGGCCCATCTGGACATCGTCGACACGGACGTCGACGTACGGGTAGGTATCGGTGCGGGACATGGTGTCCACCAGCAGCGCATCGCACAGCACCGTCGATGCCGCGTGCTCAGCGCCCGGCATCACCTGGACCAGGCCGCGGTAGGAGCTGCGTCCCCCTCCGCGCGAGACCGACTTGGAGACGATCGAGCTGCTGGTGTGGGGCGCCATGTGGACCATCTTGGATCCGGTGTCCTGCTGCTGGCCCTCGCCGGCGAATGCCACCGAGAGCGTCTCGCCGCGAGCGTGCTCGCCCATCAGCCAGACGGCCGGGTACTTCATGGTGACCTTGGAGCCGATGTTGCCGTCGACCCATTCCATGGAGCCGCCCTGCTCGACCGTGGTGCGCTTGGTGACCAGGTTGTACACGTTGTTCGACCAGTTCTGGATGGTCGTGTACCGCACGTGGGCGTCCTTCTTCACGACGATCTCGACCACCGCTGAGTGCAGCGAGTCGGTCTTGTAGATCGGCGCCGTGCAGCCCTCGACGTAGTGCACCGAGGAGCCCTCGTCGGCGATGATCAGCGTGCGCTCGAACTGGCCCATGTTCTCGGTGTTGATCCGGAAGTAGGCCTGCAGCGGGATCTCGACGTGCACACCCTTGGGGACGTACACGAAGGAGCCTCCCGACCACACGGCGGTGTTCAGCGCCGAGAACTTGTTGTCACCGGCGGGGATGACGGTGCCGAAGTACTCTCGGAAGAGCTCGGGGTGGTCCCGCAGGCCGGTGTCGGTGTCGACGAAGATGACGCCCTGCTCCTCCAGGTCCTCGCGGATCTGGTGGTAGACGACCTCGGACTCGTACTGGGCGGCGACACCGGCGACCAGGCGCTGCTTCTCCGCCTCGGGGATCCCGAGGCGGTCGTAGGTCTCCTTGATGTCGGCGGGCAGATCCTCCCAGCTGGTGACCTGCTCCTCGGTGGAGCGCACGAAGTACTTGATGTCTTCGAAGGCAATCCCCGACACGTCGGGCCCCCATGTGGGCAGGGGCTTTCGGTCGAAGAGCTTGAGCGCCTTCAGGCGGCGCTCCAGCATCCACTCCGGTTCGTCCTTCAGCGAGGAGATGTCGCGCACGACCTCTTCGCTCAGACCACGCCGGGCGGAGGCCCCGGCAGTGTCGTCGTCATGCCATCCATAGGCGTAGTGGCCCATGGAGTCGATGATCTCGTCCTGGGTGAGCTTTTCTGGTGCGCTCGTCATGGTGTCCTTCCCTCGGTGAGCGGAATGTGAGTCGTGCAAGCGTGTGCGCCCTGCGCCAGGGTGGCCAGGCGCTGGACGGGGGCTCCGACGATGCGGGAGATGACGCGGGTCTCGGCCTCGCAAAGCTCCGGATGGTCCGTGGCGACGTCGAGCACCGGGCAGTGTCCGTGGCACAACTGCGCTGTCACGAGCGTACGCGGCCCAGCCCCCGGTGTGGGCAGGGGGACGCTGAGGGGGCGCACGGTGGTGGCGTACCCCCGGTCCGTGAGGAGCTCGGCCAGCAGCTCGACCTTGCGAGCGAGGGTGACCTCCTCGCCGGCGGCCTCCTGCTCGGCGACCCGCTGTGCGAGCCGACTCTCCCAGTCGGCTACGCGCTGGTCGGCCAGGCGCTCGACGGCCGCGTCCCCGCCGGCGCGGGCGAGCTCCTCGATGGCCAGCACCGCGAGCTCGTCATATCCGCCGGGCAGGCGCTCATGAGCGGCCTTCGACAGCACGAAGGCCTTGCTGGGCCGACCACGGCCGCGGTTGCGGACCGGCATCTCGTGCTCGGCGATCACCTCGTCGGCCTCCAGGGAGGCCAGGTGCCGCCGCACAGCAGCGCTGGTGAGACCGAAGCGCTCGGCGAGCTGCCGGGCGGTGATCGGTCCATGCGCCGAGATCGCATCGATCAGGCGTTCCCGGGTCTCGCGCACCTCGGGACTGCGCGGGGGGCGCTCGACGGCCGCCGCGGGGCGATCCACCACTTCTGCCATGACCTCCCCTTCCGTGCCGGTCCGGCCTGGTCAAAGTATTTTACAACCTTCGGCTTGCGTAAAGCCAACATGGGCGCGCCGCGGGTGGATGACACGCATCACGGCGCCTCCGGGAGCGGCCGGATCCATGCCACACCCTGCCTTGCCATTTAATACGGTTTTCAACTATCCTGGGTTCGTGCCCGATGCCCGGGAGCGACGAGCAGGAGTTCAGCGAGATGACCGATCCCACGCAGACCACATCCGAGCCGCACGATCAGACGGGCAGCTATGTCCAGAAGGGCGAGTCCTTCCAGCGGGACATGAACTACATCCCCACCAGGATCACCCGCGAGGGCGAGGAAGGCTACCCCGTCGAAGCGGGCCGTTACCGGCTGGCCGTGGCCCGCGCCTGTCCCTGGGCCAACCGCGCGGTCATCGACCGCCGTCTGCTGGGTCTGGAGGACGCCCTCTCGATGGCCATGGCCGGTCCGACCCACGACAAGCGCTCCTGGACCTTCGACCTCGATGAGGGCGGCCGGGATCCGGTGCTCGGCATCGAGCGCCTCCAGGAGGCCTACTTCCGACGCTTCCCCGACTACGACCGCGGCATCACCGTGCCGGCCGTCGTCGACACGCGCGACGGCGCCGTGGTCACCAACGACTTCCAGCAGATGACCCTGGACCTGATCACCGAGTGGACCGAGCATCATCGCGAGGGGGCACCGGACCTGTACCCCCGGGCTCAGCGTGCCGAGATCGACGCACTGAACAGGTGGATGCTGCACGCGGTCAACAACGGCGTCTACAAGACCGGGTTCGCCGGGTCCCAGGCGGCGTACGAGAAGGAGTACACCGCGCTGTGGGCAGCGCTCGACGAGCTCGAGGAGCGCCTGTCGACCCGCCGCTACCTGATGGGCCCGTCGATCACCGAGGCCGATGTTCGACTGTTCCCGACCCTGATCCGTTTCGATCCCGTGTACTACGGACACTTCAAGGCCAACCGCCAGCCGCTGTCCACCATGCCCAATCTGTGGAACTACACCAAGGACCTGTTCCAGACCCCCGGCTTCGGCGACACGGTCGACTTCGAGCAGATCAAGGAGCACTACTACTGGGTGCACACGGACATCAACCCCACCCAGGTGGTGCCGCTGGGCCCGGACATGAGCCACGTGCTCGAACCACATGACCGCGACCGCTTCGATAGCGACACCTGGGGTCCGGGAGGCACCGCCCCCGACGCGCCCCTCGCGACCGAGGTGGTCGATCCCGCACACACTCCGCTGCAGGTCAGCGGCCGCTGATCCGCGGCTCGTGACCGGTCGCTCACGTCCGGCGACCGGTCACAGGTGCCTCGGCCTACGATGGTGCGCGCCATGGACGACCACTCCCCCGCCCTCGTCGCCGATGAGCTCTCCCTCAGCTACGGACCTGTCCGTGCGCTGGACGGCCTGAGCCTGTCGGCCGAGCGAGGCGCTGTCACCGCCCTGCTCGGCCCCAACGGTGCCGGCAAGACCACCGCCATCTCATGTGCCACCGGCCTGCTGCGCCCCGACGGTGGGACGGTGCGGGTCCTGGGAAGCGACCCCTGGCGGTCCGGACCGGAGCACCGGGCACGCGTGGGAGTGATGATCCAGGACGGCGGATTGACCTCCGGTGCGTCGGCGATGCAGCTGCTGCGCTACGGCGCGAGCCTGCACGCCTCTCCCCTCGCCGTCGACGAGGTGGCCGAGCACCTGGGGATCGACAGTTTCGCCCGCACCCTGGTCCGCCGTCTCTCGGGCGGGCAGCGCCAGCGGCTGGCACTGGCGCTGGCGATCATCGGACGTCCCGACCTGGTCTTCCTCGATGAGCCCACAGCCGGCATGGATCCCTCCATCCGTCGCCGGGTGCGCGAGCTGATCCGCGGCCTGGCACACACCGGCACGGCTGTCGTGCTGACCACCCACCTGATGGACGACGTCGTCGGCCTGGCCGACGCGGTCCGTGTCATCTCCCGCGGCCGGGTGCTCGCCTCCGGATCCGTCCAGGACGTGATCAGCGACCATCGCTCCGCCAGCGGCGCAGTCGTGGTGCAGGCCACCGCGGCAGGAGTCGACCCGGGCGTGGTCCCCGCCCTCGAGGCGGATCTGCGCGCGGCCGCCGCCCGGCACGGGGCACAGCTGGAGATCACCTCGGGCGGCGCAGCCGACCTGGAGACGGTCCTGCTCGATCTGATGGACGAGGACCGTGGGGAAGCGACCGCCGGACCCGGCACCTCGGTCCCGACAGCCGCGACCGAGGGGGACTCCTGATGGCCGCCGCCCGGACCCCGTCGACGTCCACGACCTCGGACCGCAGCCCCCGGCCGGCGCCTCCGTTGCGCCGGATCCTCGCCCACGCCGAGCTGGAGACCCGCATCCTGCTGTCCAACGGCGAGCAGCTGACAGTCGCCGTGGTCCTGCCGGCGATGGTGCTGATCGGGCTGTGGCTGCTGCCGCTGGGTCGCATCGACGGCGTGCCGGCGGTGGACACCGCCGTCGCCGCGACGTTCGCGACCGCGCTGATCTCCACCTCCTTCACCTCCCAGGCGATCCTGACCGGCTTCGACCGGCGCAACGGCGTGCTGCGCTGGGTGGCGACCTCCCCGCTGGGGCGAGGCGGGTACCTCGCCGGCAAGATCCTGGCCACCCTGGCCACGCACGTGCTGCAGGTGATCGCGCTGGGAGCGATCGCCCTGCTCATCGGCTGGCGCCCGGATCTGCTGGGACTGCTGGCCGCAGTCCCGGTCTGGCTCACCGGCACGGTCGCCTTCGGCACCCTCGGCCTGGTGATCGCCGGCACCCTGCGCACCGAAGCGGTGCTGGCGGTGTCCAACCTGGTGTTCGTCCTGCTGGTCGGAGCGGGCGGCGTCGCCTTCCCCACCTCCGCCTACCCGCGGATCCTGGGCGGCCTGGTGGATCTGCTGCCCTCCGGGGCGCTCGGCGAGCTGATGCGCGCCTGCTTCGCCTCCGGGACCTTCTCCCTGGGCTCTGCGGTGGTGCTGCTCGCCTGGGCGGTGGCCGGGGTGCTGGCCGTGATGCGCTGGTTCCGCTGGACCGACAGCTGAACTCCGCCGTAGGTGCGCGACCCGCTGTCGAGCTGTGGCTCGTGGAGCGGACCGCGGTGGAGCGGTGGATGAGGCGTCGCTCGCACCTGGGATCCCGGTTCAGGTGGGGTCCTTAGAATCGTGGCCATGCCCACCGGTTCCCTGGCTCCCGCCGCTCCGGGGCGTCTGCCCGAGCGGCACGGTCGCCTCGCCACACTTCCCGATTCCCGTCTGACCTCCTGGGGGCCCCGAAGACGCGCCCGCATCGTGGCATTCGTGTTCTGGGGCAACCTGCTCTGTCAGATGGGCATCATCCTGTCCGGCGGGGCCGTGCGGCTGACCGGAAGCGGCCTGGGCTGCTCGAGCTGGCCGAACTGCGAGCCGGGCCAGTTCACCCCGGTGCTGACCACCGAAGCGGGCATCCACCCCTTCGTCGAGTTCGGCAACCGGACTCTGACCGGCGTGCTCGGATTCTTCGCGATCGCGTTGGTGGTGGTCTCCTGGCGCTGGCTCGGCCATAAGGGACGGGGCTTCCGGCTGCTCAGCCTGGTCCCCCTGATCGGTACCGGCCTGCAGGGTCTGATCGGTGCCTTCGTGGTGTGGCTGCATCTGCATCCGGGCCTGGTCAGTCCTCATTTCCTCATCTCCCCCGTGCTCGTGGCCGTCGCGACCGTGCTGCTGGTGCGGCTGTACGAGGGCAACGGGCCCATCCGCCTCGTGGTGCCGCGCCCGCTGGTAGCGGTCTTCGCGATCATGGCGGCCGCGGGCTTCACGGTCCTGGTGCTGGGGACCCTGGTCACCGGCACCGGCCCCCACTCGGGCGACGCCGGGGACATCGCGCGCATCGCCTTCGATCCGGTCGTGATCTCCCGCTTCCACGCTCTCTCCGTCTACGTCTTCTGCGCCCTGCTGCTGGTCATCCTGGTGACCCTGCACCGTCTGCCCGGACGCCACCAGGCCCTGACGGCGAGCTGGACGTTGCTCGCCGTCACCATCGCCCAGGGTGTGATCGGGTACGTGCAGTACCTCACCGGCCTGCCGGAGCTGCTGGTGTTCTTCCACCTGCTCGGCGCAGCCTGCTTCGCTGCCGGGATCACCTGGGTCGGCACCCGTCTGGTCACCTGGCAGGATCCGGCTGAGATCCGCGATCACGCCACCCGGCCATCGGTCACCGACACCGCCCCCGGGGCAGGAGCGGCGCGATGATCCTGCGCCGTCGCCGACGCCGCGTCGTCACGGAACTGCCCACCCTCGAGCAGGCCCGGCCGGCCGGTGAGTTCGTCGCCTCCGTGCTGTCGCATCTGCGCCGCACGGTCGATGTGGGCTGGAATCTCCTGGACATCGACGCCGAAGCCCATCGGATGATCCGCGAGGTCGGGGGGACCAGCTGCTACATCGACTACCACCCGGCATTCGGGGCGTCCCCCTTCGGGTATGTGATCTGCACCTCGGTCAATGACGGCATATTGCACGGCAGGCCGCACGACCGCGTGCTCGAGGCCGGTGACCTGATCTCCCTGGATTTCGCCGTCGAGGTCGAGGGCTGGGTGGCCGACTCCTGTGTCTCCTTCGTCGTCGGCCGACCGCGTCCGGAGGATCTGCAGCTGATCCGCGACACGGAATCCGTGATGTGGGCGGGGATCGATCAGGTCCGCGCCGGGGCCACGGTCGGGGACATCGGCCATGCGGTGATGAACCAGGCGCACCGCCTGGGCTACACCATCAACGATCGATTCGGAGGGCACGGGGTCGGCCGCACCATGCATGAGGCGCCCTTCGTGCCCAATCACGGAACGCCCGGCAGCGGACCCGAGCTCGTGGCGGGCCAGCTGATCACGGTCGAACCGTTCCTGTCACCCACGACCGACGAGCTCGAGGTCGACGAGTCGGATGGCTGGACCCAGCGGTCCGACGACGGCTCCCGCGGAGCGCACGCCGAGCACACGCTCTACGTGACCGAGGGCGAGCCGATCGTGCTCACCGCCCGTCCCGACGACCCGGCGCCCCGCAGCTCGCTGGGCTGAGCACGGCTGGTCGGATCGTCGGCCATCGCCCTGCTGGCCGGATGCTGTTCAGCGGAGAACGGCCTCGATGCTGTCGGCGATCCCCGGCGCGTCCAGGCCCTCGGCGGCCAGGATCGCATCGCGCTTGGCATGCGGGATGAATGTCTGGGAGACCCCCAGGGTGCGGGCCACGGGGGCCGGTGAGGTGACGGTGGCTCGCTGGGCGAGGCCCACCGTGAGCGCTGCCCCGATACCCCGCTCGGCGACGCCGTCCTCCACGGTGACCACGGCGCGTGCGGAACCGGCCAGCTCCAGCAGCGGCTCGGACAGCGGCAGCGCCTGCACGGGGTCGAGGACCACGACGTTGCGGGCCTGCTCGGCCTCCCTCACCGCGCTGGCCGCGTCGACGGCGCGGTGCGCGAGGGCGCCGATGGACACCACGAGCACGTCGATCGGGAGCTGCGGATCACCGGCGAGCACGTCCCCGGCGTCGATCGTCTCCGCCGCGGGCAGCGGCTCGGGGCACGCCCCCTTGGGGAAACGCACGACGGACGCACCTGCCGCTGCCAACGCCGCGGGGACGGCCTCGGCCAGCCTCCGGCCATCGCGCGGGGCCCACAGGGACAGTCCGGGGACTTGGGCAGCGACCGCGAGGTCCCAGATGCCGTGATGACTGGGGCCGTCGTCCCCGGTCACCCCCGCACGATCGAGGGTGATCGTGACGTCCTCGTCATGGAGCGCGACGTCCAGCAGCAGCTGGTCGAAGGCGCGGTTGAGGAAGGTCGAGTAGAGGGCCACCACGGGTTTCGCACCACCGTGTGAGAGACCGGCGGCGGTGTCCAGGGCGAGCTGTTCGGCGATGCCGACGTCCAGGACCCGCTCGGGCATCTCGCGCTGCATGGCGGTCAGGCCCACCGGATCGACCATCGCGGCGCTGAGTGCCAGCACTCGTGGATCCTCGCGCGCGCCCTCGAGGACGGCTTGGCCCAGGACCGCGGTCCACGTGGTCGCCGGGGCGGGAGCATCCAGCGGGGGGAAGACCTCCGCCTCAGTGGGTGGCTCGATCTCGAAGGGCCCGGTGGCGTGCCAGTGGTCGACCGCGTCGGCCTCGGCCCGGTCGTAGCCGGCACCCTTGCGGGTGACGACGTGGACCACGACGCCGGCTCGAGCGGGGTCCTCGGCCGCCTGGCGGGAGGTGCTCAGCGCCTCCGCCAGCGCCGTGTGGTCGTGGCCGTCGATCGGGCCGAGATAGGTCAGTCCGAGGGCGGTGAACATGTCGGCACCGGCGGGAAGCGTTCCTTCCCGCAGCTCTCGGAGGTGGCCTGCGAGGCCGCCGACCGTCGGGGCGTAGGAGCGGGTGTTGTCGTTGAGGACGACCACGGTGCGCGACCCCAGGTCCGCACCGAGCTCGTTGAGGGCCTCCAGGGCCACACCCCCGGTGAGGGCGCCGTCCCCGGTCACGGCGACCGCGAGGGACTCCTGGCCAGCCAACCGACGGGCATGGTCGATGCCGTGGGCCCAGGCGATGGATCCGGAGGCGTGGGAGTTCTCGACCACATCGTGCGCGGACTCGGCCCGGTCCGGGTAGCCGGACACCCCGCCGGCGGTGCGCAGCCCGGCCAGCTCGGCGCGTCCGGTGAGCATCTTGTGGACGTAGGCCTGGTGGCCGGTGTCGAACACGATCGGTTCGCGAGGGGAGTCGAACTCACGGTGCAGGGCGATGGTCAGTTCCACCACCCCGAGGTTCGGACCGAGGTGCCCTCCGCTGCGAGAGGTGATCTCGAGCAGCTGCTTGCGGATCGTGCGGGACAGCCCTGCCAGCTCTTCCCGGGGAAGGGCCCGCAGCTGCTCGAGGGATTCCGGGATCGCCACCGGCGATGGCTGGTGACGAGCAACGGGGGTGTCCGCCTCTGCGGAGGATGCCGAGTGCACGGGGGCGAGCTTCTCGGCGCGGGCCACGGACTGCTCCTGAGTGGTCGACACGCGCGGTCCTCCATCGGTCTACGGGGGCGGGGACTCAACCAGAGTACGACGTCCTGACCTGTGCTGACGTGAAGCATGGTCACGTTTGTGCACATCTTCACCGGGCATTCACGGGTCGTGAGCCCTGTCTGCAACACGGTGCGGAGTCCTCGGGCAGGGGTGCATGTCGGTGGCGACGTGCCGGATTCCCGCACTGCTGCTCGCCCCGTGGGGCGCCGCTCGTCGGTGCGCTTTCCTCCCTCGCTGTCCCGGGGCCACGTGGAGATGGGTGGAGTGGAGATGGGTGGAAGGGCGCGGAATGCGTCCCTTGGTGTGGTGGCGATCCCGAAGCTGCATGTCCGCTCGTTCTATCCCACCCTGCTCCACCTCCACCGCCGAGCCGACGAAGCACTGTGGGCCCTCATCTGCACGGCCTGGATCGACGGGGGCTCGTCGTCCTCCCACAGCCTCCGGTGCTCGCTCTTCGCCCGCATGATCTCGACGGGCTCCTCGCTGGTCAGCCAGGCACGGTTCCTCTCGTCGACCCGGCCTGGGCCAGCCCGCGCCGCACGTGGCCCTGGCCAAGCGCACGCACCTGGGGCGGGAATGCTCCTCAGTCGGTGTGGAGGCTGTGCCGCAGGGCCTGTGCCAGGCCTTCGAGCAAGTCCAGCGTCGGTGCGATTCTGTCCACCTGCTGTGCCCCAGGCAGGATCGTCAGCAGGTAATGCCCCTCCAAGGTGAATTCAGCACGCCCTATCAGCTCCTGTTCCTGGACCATCAGGTCAGCGAACCGGCTGGAAAGGAGATGCTCGATTCTGCCGACGTCGGCGCTCTTCTCGGCGAGGACTCTCCAGCGCTGGTTGAAGGCGGAGTTCTGGGTCGTCACCCGGGTGTACTCGCGGCAGCTGCGATCCTCGGGAGTGGCTCTGAGGATCATCGTGGTGGGCACCGGGAAGCCCAGGTCGAGGCCCACGATCTGCTGGGTCGTGGCAGTGCCGGATGACTGTTGATAGTTCTCCAGGGAAAAGACCTCGCTGCCGGAGACGGTGCCATGCAGCACGTGCTCGCTGACCCCCCGGTTGACCGTAGGGGAGCGCCTTTGCCGCAGGATCAAGTCCTCACTGCGGCGGTAACTCCAACCGTGGCCGGTCGCCCATGCTTCGATGGCACGGCGCCGCTTCCTGCGTGTACGGATCACCGCTGCGATCAAGACGATGAACCCGGCCAATACGACAGTGCCGATGATGGCGTCAGAGTCCATGATTCGCCACCGTATCCGAGGACGAGGGGTAGGTGTGTGGGGTGCCGTGCGAGCCCACGATCTTCTGGGCGAATACCTCCAGCACGAACGCGACCTGCTGGTGCAGAACGTCATGGATCGACTCGACTGCATAGTCCTCGGTGCGCGTCTCGTCGATGAGCACGAGGATCAGCGGTTGCGGGGGCGAGCTCCCCCGCGAAGAATTCGAGGCCCGGCGCAAGGATCTCGTCGTCATCCCGCAGTCGCTCGGTCTCGACCTTGAACGGCTTGACCTCGGCCGATTCTTCGCTCGTGACACCGGCACGGAACCCTCATCGACCTCGGCCGGGACCAGCCGGCGCCGCACGGACCCACGCAAGATGCCCTCCTGGCGGGCGACCGAGGCCGTGGCTGCGGTCAGGGGCGGAGCAGATAGAAACGCACGTGCCCCGGTCCGTTCGGACCGGGGCACGTGCATGAGCTGCGCGAGACGGTCATCTCGCACAGGAACAGATCAGGCTGCGACCAGCGACCGCAGCACGTACTGCAGGATGCCGCCGTTGCGGAAGTACTCGGCCTCGCCGGGGGTATCGATGCGCACCACGGCGTCGAACTCGACCGTCGCACCATCTTCCTTGGTCGCGACGACCTTGACCGTCTTCGGCGTGGTTCCCTCGTTCAGGGCGGTCACACCGGTGATGGAGTAGGTCTCGGAGCCGTCCAGCCCGAGCGATTCGGCGCTCTCGCCACTGGGGTACTCCAGCGGAAGCACGCCCATACCGATCAGGTTCGACCGGTGGATACGCTCGAAGCTCTCGGCGATCACAGCCGCCACGCCCAGGAGCTTGGTGCCCTTGGCCGCCCAGTCGCGGGAGGACCCGGAGCCGTACTCCTTGCCGGCCAGGACCACCAGCGGGATGTTCTGCTCGGCGTACGCCTGCGCCGCGTCGTAGATGAACTCCTGCTCACCGGTCAGGAAGTTCTTCGTGTACCCGCCCTCGACGCCGTCGAGCAGCTGGTTCTTGATGCGGATGTTGGCGAAGGTCCCACGGATCATCACTTCATGGTTGCCACGGCGCGAGCCGTAGGAGTTGAAATCCTTGCGCTGCACGCCATGCTCGCGGAGGTAACGGCCCGCCGGGGAGTCGAGCTTGATCGAGCCCGCCGGAGAGATGTGGTCGGTGGTCGTGGAGTCACCGAGCTTGACCAGCACGCGGGCCCCCTCGACGTCCGTGACCGGCTCCGGCTGCAGACCCATGCCCTCGAAGTACGGGGGCTTGCGCACGTAGGTGGACTCAGAGTCCCATTCGAAGGTCGCACCCTCGGGGGTCTCCAGGCTCCGCCAGCGCTCATCGCCGGTGAAGACGTCCTTGTAGTCATCGGTGAACATCTCCTGGTTGATGTTCTCGGCGATGACCTTCTCGACCTCGGTGGGGCTGGGCCAGATGTCGCGGAGGTAGACCTCAGCACCATCCTTGTCGGTGCCCAGCGGATCGTTCTCGAAGTCGAAATCCATGGTCCCGGCCAGCGCATAGGCGATCACCAGCGGCGGGGAGGCCAGGTAGTTCATCTTCACATCGGGGTTGATCCGTCCCTCGAAGTTGCGGTTGCCCGACAGCACCGCGGTGACCGCGAGGTCCTTCTCCGCGATCGCCTCGGAGATCTCCTGGTCCAGCGGACCGGAGTTGCCGATGCAGGTGGTGCAGCCGTACCCGACCAGGTGGAAGCCGAGCTCCTCCAGAGCAGGCCACAGGCCCGCTTTGGTGTAGTAGTTCGTGACCACCTGGGAGCCCGGCGCCATCGAGGTCTTCACCCAGGGCTTCGAGGACAGGCCGCGGTCGGCGGCGTTGCGGGCCAGCAGCCCGGCCGCCATCATCACCGAGGGGTTGGAGGTGTTCGTGCAGGAGGTGATCGAGGCGATCGACACGATGCCGTGATCGATGTCGAACTCCCGGCCCTTCACCGCAACCGGGTTCGAGGCGCGCCCGAGCACGTCCTGATGCTCCGGGGCCTTGCCACCCGACTCGTTGTCAGAAGTCGGCGCAGCAGGATCGGAGGCGGGGAACGAACCGGCGGTGTCGGCCCCATTGGTCATGGTGTCACCCGCTGCCGCGTAGGACGGCAGGACCTGACGGAAGGACTCCTTGGCCTGCGACAGCACGATGCGGTCCTGCGGCCGCTTCGGGCCTGCGATCGAGGGGACCACGGTGGACAGATCCAGCTCGAGGTACTCGGAGTAGGCGGCCTCGTTCGAGGGATCGTGCCACAGGCCCTGGCGCTTGGCGTACGCCTCGACCAGCGCGATCTGCTCCTCGCTGCGGCCGGTCATGCGCAGGTAGTCGGTGGTGACCTCGTCGACCGGGAAGATCGCGACGGTGGAACCGAACTCCGGGCTCATATTGCCGATGGTCGCGCGGTTGGCCAGCGGCACCTGGCTGACGCCTTCGCCGTAGAACTCGACGAACTTGCCGACCGCGCCGTGCTCGCGGAGCATCTCGGTGATGGTCAGCACCACGTCCGTGGCGGTGGCGGCAGCGGGGATCTCGCCGGTCAGCTTGAAGCCGACCACACGCGGGATCAGCATCGACACGGGCTGGCCGAGCATCGCGGCCTCCGCCTCGATGCCCCCGACGCCCCAGCCCAGCACGCCCAGGCCGTTGACCATGGTGGTGTGGGAGTCGGTGCCGACGCAGGAGTCGGGGTAGGCGCGCAGCACCGGTGCGCCGCCGTCCACCGAGACCTCACGGGTCATCACGGTGCGGGCCAGGTACTCGATGTTGACCTGGTGGACGATGCCGGTGCCCGGGGGGACGACCTTGAAGTCATCGAAAGCGGTCTGGCCCCAGCGGAGGAACTGGTAGCGCTCACGGTTGCGCTCGTACTCCAGCTCCATGTTCTTCTCGAGCGCGTCGAGACGGCCGGCGACATCGATCATCACCGAATGGTCGATGACCATCTCCGCCGGAGCCAGCGGGTTGATCTTCTCGGGATCGCCGCCCAGCTCCTCCATGGCCTCGCGCATGGTGGCCAGGTCCACGACGCAGGGAACACCGGTGAAGTCCTGCATGATCACACGGGCCGGGGTGAACTGGATCTCGGTGGCCGGATCAGCCGTGGGCTCCCAGGAGGCCAGGGCGCGCACGTGATCGGCGGTGATGTTCGCACCGTCCTCGGTGCGCAGCAGGTTCTCCAGCAGGATCTTCAAGCTGTAGGGAAGCTTCTCGGCCCCCTCGACGGCATCGAGGGCGAAGATCTCATAGTCGGTCCCGCCGACCTCGAGATTCTGTTTCGCGGCGAATGAGTCGACTGTGCTCATTGGCGAACTCCTTTGTGTGTGGGGGAACACGTCCATGGTAGTCAGCCTCGGGCTCTTCTCACGCCCGTCGCCGGGGTCGGCTGGCCGCAAGGCGGCCGTGACCTCGATTCACGACTCATGGAGCGGATGTCTTGAAGTCAAGATAATTCTATCACGACGAGATTCCACAGGAAGGCGGACACTTCGAGGGCTGCGGTGAGATACGACGCTGAGGCGCGCCTCACCGAATTACGGATCACCGTGCGCGCGTAAACATTCCCGGGGTCGGAATCATCGTCGCCGCAAACGGACACCGCCGGATTCCGTCACGTGGTCGCTCGCTCCAGCACGGTCACCGACTCCACGTGATGCGTGTGGGGGAACAGATCGAAGGCGCGCAGGTCCACGATCTTCCAGCCCTCGCTCTCGATGGCGGCCAGGTCGCGGGCGAGTGTCGAGGGCTCGCAGGAGACGTAGACGATCCGCTGGCGGACCTGCGCGGCGAGCAGGCGCATCAGCTCGGGACCGGCGCCGTTGCGCGGAGGATCCAGAACCACCACGTCGACCCCGCCGCGGCGGGCTCGCACCCAGTCGGTGACGTCGGCGGTCGCCGTCGTGACCTGGGGCAGGTCCTCCAGGTTCTCGGCGGCGTGCTGGGAGGCTCGGCGGTTGCCCTCGACGGTGACCACGGTGCCCTCGGGCCCGACCTGCTCGGCGGCGGTGGCCGCGAACAAGCCCACCCCTCCGTACAGGTCCCAGGCGCTTCCGCTCTCGGCAGCCCCCAGCACTCCCTCGACCACCTCGGTCAGGAGCTCGGCGGCGCGACGATGACTCTGCCAGAAACCGGTGGCACCGACTGTGAACAGGCGCTCCCCGACCCGCTCTCGCACCGTGCCGTCCCCGCGCAGCGGGACCAGTCCGCGGGCCGTGCGCACTGCGACGTCCGCATCGCCCCAACTCTCGGGGATCTCGACAGAGGCGGGGTCCAGTCCCCGGCCGATCAGCACGACCGAGGCGGGTCCTGCCGAGGGGGCGATCACATCGACCGCCTCGGTCCCGGCAGGTGCCGTCCACTCCCCTAGAGCCAGCTCGCGGATCGGCTGGGCCGCCAGGGGGTTCTCCCCGACATCGCGCACGTCGTGGGAGCGCCAGCCGCGCATCCCGACCTTCCCGTCGGTGTCGACGGCGAAGCGCACACGAGTGCGCCATCCCAGGCCGTCAACGTCATGAGGGGCGGGCTCGACCTGGACCTGCTCGAGAGGATACGAGGTCACCCCGGCGCGGCGGAGCAGTTCCTGCATGACCTCGGAGGCGATCCGACGCTGGGCCGGCAGAGCGATGTGGGCCCATTCCGCGCCGCCGACCCCGTCGACGCCCGCCTCGGGCCAGATGGTGGGGACGCGATCCACGCCGGCCTCGAGGACGTCGATGGTCTCAGCGCGCCAGAACCGGGCGTCGGCCTTCTCCGCAGGGTCCTCGAGCAGACGGGCCGTGATCGTCTCGCCGGGCGTGGTCCCGCGGACGAACACCACGCGGCCCTCATGGCGCGAGACGAAGGTGCCACCGGCGGCCGGAGGGCCTGCGGTGAGTGTCAGGAGACGGCGGCCGCTCGCGGCTGCGGCTGCTTGGGCCATCCGGTCGGCGTCCTGACTCATCGCGGTTCTTCCTCTCCTCTCCGGGGCGTGCTGCGCCCCGGCCTACGCCTTGTGGCGGTCATCCGATGATCCCCTCCGTCTGGTGGCCGACGGCTGCTGGCCGATGGTGGGGACCGTCCATCATTCTCCCACTTCAGTCGGAACGGTCGGCGGGGGCCGGTCCGCGGCGCGCTAGCAGGGCGCGGTGCATCAGCCACACCAGGTAGGCGATGACGGCGAAGGCCGGCAGACCCATGGCGAGCTTGGCCACCCCGAGCGCGGCCACTCGCCCGGTGAGCAGCAAGGGCACCTGCACCGCGAGTTTGGAGGCGTAGAGCGCGATGAACAGCCAGGTGGCTCGTCCATAGACGCGGCGGGCGTCCGGGTCCGTGGCCCAGTCCTGGACCCGCGGGTCCAGGAGGCCGATGAACAGGCCCACGAGCGGGCGTCGGGCCAGCAGCGAGACCAGCAGCACCAGCAGGCTGATGGCATTGATCACGATCCCCGGGGCGTAGAAGTCGCTTCCCTCCCCGGAACGGATCGCCAGCACCGCGCCGAGGGCCACGCCGATCAGTCCGCCCAGCACGGTGGCCGGGCTCTGCCGCTGCACGATGCGCAGGATCAGCGCCACGGCCACCGCAGCCACCGCGGTCGACGAGGAGAGCAGCACGGAGCCGGTCGCGACGTACAGGACGATGAACAGCAGGGTCGGCACCACCGATTCGGCGACACCGCGGGGCCCGCCGATCGCCTCCGCCACGGAGAACTCCTCCCCCTGCAGCACCGCGCCCAGCCCGCTCGACGGAGCCGGGTCCTCCCGGCTCGTCCCCGCGTGCTCGGTGGGGCTCTGCTCCCGGGGCGCGGGCCTCATCCGACCTCGGTGATCTCGGGACCGCGCTCGAGCGGGTCGATGGCTGAGGCCCTCTGGGGGATCAGGCCGGGCCGCTGGCCGGGCAGATGCAGCGGGATCAGCTCCTGCGGGGCCATCGCCTCGCTGCCGCGCACCACGGTCAGCCTCGAGACCAGCGTCTCGAAGCGCTGCGACTGCTCCTTGTCGCCGAGTGCCTTGCCGGTCAGGATCGCCCGCAGGAACCAGCGCGGCCCGTCCACCCCGATGAACCGGGCGGGCCGGTACCCGGTGCGCCCATCGGCACGCTTGACCGGCAGGCGGGTGATCAGTTCGGTGCCGAACACGCCGGGGCGGGTCTCCGCGGTGCCTCCCTGCTTGACCACGGAATCACGCAGCGAGGAGCGCACCTCATCCCACAGTCCGCGGGACTTCGGGGCCGCGAAGGCCTGGACCTGGAGGGATGAGCCCGCGATGACCAGGTTGGCTCCGGTCACCGAACCGCTGCGCTGATCGACCTCCATGCGCAGCTCCAGGCCGTCGACGGTCGGCACCTCGATGCCGCCCAGATCGATGCGGTCCTCCTCGGGGGCGTCGGCCTCGTCATAGGGGCCGTCGGCCAGGTGCTCGGGGCGCTCGGCCGGTTCCTCGGGTGAGTCGGGCGAGGGCGCTTCGGAGCTGCCGGTGTCGTGGTCCTCCCCGTCATCCGGCTGCTCGTCGGCGCCCTCGAGCTCGAGGGCCTTCTCCTGCTGCCGACGCTTTCGGCGTGAGAACAGTGCCATGGTCAGGCCTCCTTCGACTGCGCGGGATCGCGCGTAGCCGGCCCGGCGGTGAACCCGCCGCTCGAGCCGAAGCCCGCATCGGCGCGCTGGGTGTCATCGAGCTCATCGACCTGTTCCAGAACGGGTGCGAGGAAGGGCACCACCACGAGCTGTGCGATGCGGTCGCCGCGCTGCAGGGTGAAGGACTCGATGGGGTCGGTGTTATGCAGGGCCACCTTGACCGGGCCGCGGTATCCGGCATCGACGATACCGGGGCCGTTCAGCACGGTGATGCCGTGCTTGGCGGCCAGCCCGGAGCGGGGGCAGACCATGCCCACGGTGCCGGGCGGCAGAGCGACGGCGAGACCGGTGTCCACGAGCGCACGGCCGCCGGGCGGGATCTCGAGGTCCTCGGCGCTGGCCAGATCCAGCCCGGCGTCGTCGGTGTGCGCACGGGTGGGCATGGACGCGCCGGGGGCGACCTGGATCCGCAGGTCGGGGGCGGCCTGCGCGGGTGCCGAGTCCGCAGCGGTAGTGGTCGAGGTGTCAGCTGGCATGCGCCCAGGGTATGTCTTCGTGCCCTTCCAGTCGCTCAGCCTGTGCGTGAGACGATGGCGGCATGTCCGCCGCAGCCGACTCAGATTCCCCTGCTCCCGCTCCCGAGCCGTCCTCCGCCCCGGGCGCGACGTCCCCGGACAGCGCCGTCTCCGCACGCCCCCTGTTCGAGGAGCGCCTGTTGCCCGGCGTGGGCGGCTGGATCGTGGTGGTCGTGGTCGGTCTCACCATCGCGGTGGCGCTGATCCCGCTCTCGCTCGTCCTGGCGATCGTGGTCGGGGCGGTGGCTGCGCTCCTCGGCTGCACGCTCGCCTATGTGAGCTCACCGGTGCTGCGGATCACCGGCACACACTTCTCCATGGGGCGGGCGCGGATCGAGGTGGAGCTGCTCGGGGACCCGACCGTGCTCGAGGGGGAGGACTGGGCGACCACCATGAGCACCGGCTTCGAGCCGCTGGCCCATCACTGCACTCGCGGCTGGATCCATTCCGGCATCCGCGCCGAGGTGCTCGATGAGCAGGATCCCACCACTGCCTGGGTCGCCTCCTCGCGCCGCCCCCAGGACCTCGCCCTGGCGCTGCGCACCGCTCAGCAGTCGGCACCGCACACCTGATCCGGGCCTCGAACGCCAGACGGCGCCTGCTCCGAGCATTCTCCGGGGCAGGCGCCGTCTGGTTGCGCTGATGCGGTTCAGGCCGCGGCGCACTCCTTGCAGATGATGAGGGTTCCCTCGACATGGTTGATCTGGCTGCGGTGCTTCACGAGGAAGCAGCTGGCGCAGGTGAACTCGTCCGCCTGTCGCGGCAGGACCCGCACCGAGAGCTCCTCACCGGAGAGATCGGCCCCCGGCAGCTCGTAGGTGTCCGCGGCCTCGGCCTCGTCCTCATCGACCGTCGGGGCCGCAGCTTCGCTCCGGCGTCCCTTCAGCTCCTCGATCGAGTCGTCACCCGACTCGTCGTCATTCTTGCGGGGGGCATCGTAATCTGTGGCCATCTACGGTCCGTTCTCTGATTCGTCTGGGTCGTCTTGCGATCGTCCGACCTGGGCGGGGGCTGGTACGTGCCGACGAGACCGCCCTCGTACCACCGGTCCGGTCCGAGTCGCAACGCCGAACGCGGCGGCATTATTGCAGAGCGGACTGCGATCGACAACCAGATTGCGCACCGTCGACCGTGACACGTGATCCGAGGTCCCGGCGAAGATGAACTTGCAGGATATGGTCGCCGCTAGACTCTTCCCACGTTCCGACCACGTTCCGACCACGCCCCGACGGAGAGGACGACGATGCGAGAGCTCGAACTCGATGGGATCCATGACGATGCCGAGCATGTGATCCTCGTCGACTCCGACGGTGAGCGCTACACGCTGCGCATCGACGAGGCCCTGCGTGCAGCCGTACGCCGGGATCGTCCCGCACTGGGCATGATCCAGGCCGCCGACGCCGCACCGCTGCGCCCCCGGGAGATCCAGGCCATGCTGCGGTCCGGTCGCAGCGCCGAGGACATCGCGGAGGTCTCGCAGGTTCCGCTGGATCACGTCCGCCGGTACGAGGGGCCGGTGCTCGCCGAGCGCGAATGGGCCGCACAGCGTGCCCGCGCCTTCCCCGTCGGTCGTGGCGGGCCGTCGCTGGACGAGGTGGTCACCGAGCGTCTGGCCGCCCGTCAGGCCACGGAGGACACGGCCTGGGACGCCTGGCGCCGGCCGGACGGCAGCTGGACCCTGGAGCTGAGCTTCTCGGCTGCCGGTCGCACCCGGCAGGCCCACTGGATGGCTGATCTCGACAACCGGACGGTCTCGGCGCTGGACGACGAGGCCCGTTGGATCACCGATGAGGAGGCTCCGCCGGAGCCCCTGCGCGGACGGGCGCGGCTGATGGCGGTCAAGAGCTCCGTCTACGACCTGGAGGCCGACGGCTCCTTCGACGACGAGAGCCGCGGCCGCGGTGCCCGGGGGCCGCAGCGAGGCTCGGGTCCGGTCTCCAGCGAGCACCCGGCCGCCCTCGGCGACCGCGAGCTGGATGCGCTCAATGCACGGCGCGGCCTGCGGTCGGTGCCTCCGCCGGAGGACTCGACGACCGACTCGGCAACCGTCTGGTCGAGCCTGGACGAGGACAGCACCACCGATCCCGTCGACCCCGCCCGGTCACAGCCCCACGAGCCCGCCTGGGGATCCCTGGTCGAGCCGCCGGGCACGCCCGCCGATCCGGAGCAGGAGGCGGATCAGG
>Ga0209487_1000203_pt1 | contig 54410 bp, 33 predicted proteins | sample Poulit2012_FD_187524 | JGI IMG/M metagenome (GOLD analysis project Ga0209487, IMG submission 187524) | Agricultural soil microbial communities from Georgia to study Nitrogen management - Poultry litter 2012 (SPAdes) (version 2) | ecosystem: Environmental > Terrestrial > Soil > Agricultural land... | reverse complement strand
CTGTCACTCATTCCCTCAATGACACCTCCCGTAAAGAGGTTATTGCCGAAGAAGAGAGCTTCACCCACCCGGAAGTGGTTAATCCCCTCTGGCAGCTGTCCGTTCAGCAGAAGAGGTATCGTCACCGTCGTTCCGGCTGAGACCAGAGGAATCGATTTCTTGAACCTCAAGTCGATAATCTGCTTGTAGAGGACAAGCTGGATCAGCTTGTCATCATCCGGCATCACGCCGTGGAGGCAGTTGAGGTTGGTACCAAGACCGATCACCTCAATCCCCGGTAACTCAAAAACTTTTTCGTAGAAATCGAGCAGCTCATCGCGCATCACTCCCTCACGAAGATCCCCCATCTCGATCATGATGATCACCTTGTGAACCCGGTGCTGCTTGACCGCTTCCTGAGAGAGAGCTTTCATGGTCGAATGCTCGGTGTTGAGACTTGCATCCGCATAGCGGACAATATCGGGAATAATATCGGCCGGAGGCGGCTTGATATAGACCGTCATCGTATCCGGATCGATCTGCTTGATACGCCGCAGATTACTGATCCGGGAGTCGTGGACCTCTTTGATCCCCAGATCGATCACCTCTTCAAGATACTCCCGCGTTCCGCAGAGCAGCTTGGTGGTGATCCCCCACTTGATGTTGTGTTTTTTGAAGAGGTTGTCGAGATAGTTAAAATTGTGTTGAAGCTGGTCTTTGAACAAGTTCAAATACGCCATGGTACTCTCACTTACCTCGTCAGTCGCATTTCCAGATATTTATTGTTGAAACCGTACTTCTCGTAGAGATGATACGCCGGGTTATCCGGTTCCACATGGAGTGCAATATCACCGTGTGTCTCCTCAATGGTACGCTCCATCAGGGCTTTGCCGATACCAGCCCCTCGTGCTTCGCCATGTACAGCGATGTAGACCAGAATATGTTCAGGGATGTACCCTTTCATATTCGTATTGTTAACGATGGCCACACCCAGAATATCGCCCTGGGAATGGGCAATCAGGATAAAGCCGCTCTGGCCAGGCTTATCTCCGTAGGCATAGCCGATACAGTTCAGAATAGCGTCTTTGCTGTCACCATACTCATCGAGATGGTGAAACAGAAAATCGGCAATCGCCTCCCTTGTAAAGCTCGATGCATGTTCATCAGAACGACTGATGTCAATTTCGTAATTTTTCATGTCAGTTTGAGATGAATTCTTCAGTCTGACGTCTGTCATATTATATTATTATCGATCTAAAACGTTTCCATCTTTTCTATTTCCCGGGGTTGTGTCATATAACTGATTATAATGAATGATATTGCTGAAACGGCCAGTCCGTAGACATTGGCATCCAGACCGAAGGGCATCTCGGCTCCGACTGTCTGAAGAAGGATCGTAGTGCCCCCTCCGGCGATCATGGCGGTAAGTGCTGCCGCAGGTGTTCCCCGATCCCAATAGAGGGCTCCGATAACCGGAACAAAGAGGCCGGACACCATAAACGCATAGGAGTAGAGCATCAGATCCAGCACATTCTCCATCGACCAGGCGATGATCAGAGCCAGCACACCGATCAGAAGCGTCATCACCTGAGAGTATCTCAAAAAGGTAAAACTGTCGGGATCCATCTCCCGGAAGTGTCCGATGATATCAAATACGATATTCCCTGATGAAGCCATCAGACAACTGTCTGCAGTGGAGAGAATGGCAGAGAAGTAGGCAGCCATCATAATACCCATCAGACCGACCGGAAGCACCGTACTCAGAAGCATCGGCAGGCCGGTTTCAGGATCCATGGCCGCAACATCAACGGCTCCGAATGCAGCAAACATACCCTGGTCAGCAGCAACACGGGCGAAAAGCCCGAGAAGAACACCCATAAATGCCATCAGTGGCCACTCAAACAGACCGGCAATGAACCAGGCCCTCTGGGCTGTCTTGACGTCACGGCTCGCATAGATCCTCTGGTAGAGGGTCATGCCGACAAACCAGATCGGGATGATGGTTACACTCCATGAGACAAACTCCTGCCAGGAGATATTGGTGAGACTGAGCATCTCCGGCTGGACCGTCGCACGAATTGCATCCATGCCGCCGATCGCATGATAAGCCACTGGCAGTCCCACCAGAATAAGCCCGACCATCAGGATGATCCACTGGATCGTATCGGTATAGATCACCGCCTTCAGCCCTCCGAGCACCGTATACCCCACCACGATGAAGCCCATAATGAGGAGTGCTGTCTGGAGACTCATACCGACGAAAGTTCCTTCAGCGAGTTTCGCGCCGGCAAGCAGTTGTGAGCTGGTGAACCCCATGTAACCGATCGCAGAGATGATTCCGGCGACAAGAGCGACCCGTTTGTCGTAGAAGTGACTGAAAATCTGGGGAAAGGTGAACGCTCTCTCGAAAGCGGGATTGGACTTCACTTTCGGAATAAGAAAAACGGCCGCAAGCCATGCGCCGATCAGCCCTGTAAAGAGCATCCAGGAGCCGGCAATTCCCATGACAAAACCCAGTCCGCCAAGACCGATAGAGAATCCGCCACCGACATCTGTTGCAACAACAGAGAGGCCGATATTTGTACTGTTTATACTTCTGCCACCGGCATAGAAGTCATCACCATCGCGATTCTTCCGGTGAAAATAGTAACCCAATCCAAGTAGACCGATGATGTAGAGTACAAAGATCGTCAGATCAACAGGATTCAACATAAAAACTGGGGTGCAACCACTCTTTTCAGGAGCCTGTGCGTGTCATAAAGGCCGTGCCAGGAGCCTTGATTAGGTTCCTTTAATCTTGAATTAATGACGGTCTAAAGAAATCAATAATTTAGGTCGGATACAAAAAAAGCTTTTAAACAGGTTCTCAGGGGCCTCCAGCCTCGCCAATCGCCGATTCATCCACATCGATCACCACCATCCCGAATGACTCCCCCTCCTGCCAGGGTGTGACACTTCGAAGATCCCGGATCGTCACCTGCCAGCCCGTCTCCGTCTCCTCCACCTGATAGTGGGGAAATCGCATCCAGTTTCTGAACCCCCTGATTTCAGGACTGTCCAGAGCTGCCTGAATGACCGCATCCGGTTCAACAATGGGCATCGGATCGGCCAACAACGTGAAACTTTCAGGTCTGAACCAGTTCACTTCATAGAGGTAGTAGTGGGTATCGGAGGCGGCTACTCCATTACGGATAAACAGCCTTGCGGGCTGAGGAGAGGCCATCGCTTCCCGGACCTCGATCTGATCTGCAGCCAGATGGTCCTGAACCTGCTGGACAGACAGCCTCGAACCGGTCAGCATAAAGAGGATATAGAGAGTCAGCATCATCAGACAGGTGACAGCCATCTGCCGGGTCCGTTGCGGCTGGTTCCTCTTCAGGCGAAACCACAGGATGAGCAGAATCGAAACAAACCAGAGAACTTTAACCACGACTGGAACAGATGGTGTACTGGTCACCAGTGCCGTGGTGGCAAGCCCCAGGACGACCCAACCGATCGCCCCCTTTCTGGTGGCAGAGTTGGCCGTCACGACCGCTGCAGCTGTGAGCAGCCACACCCACGGATCGATAATAAAGAGGGTATCCCCGTAGAACCAGGTCCCGTCCAGGGGCATCAGCAGACGGATCCCATAGGTATTGAGCCAGTCAAGAAGCGGATGACTCCAGACCGCTATAAATGAGATGGCCAGCAGCCATCCCCGCCTGACAGGAGGATCCGGCAGCCGGCGATGATCATCAACCGGTACATCAGACCCAGATATGACAGCCCATGACCGGCGCCATCCAACCCGTTTTAAGGCTCTCTCTGCGAGCAGCAGCGCTCCCGTCAGAAAGAAGGGCCAGAGCAGCAGAGCAGGCAGACCGTGTGTCCAGCCCCTCCGGAAGTGAAGCGCTGCATCAGAACCCCACAATATGGCGACAGCGTCAACATCCGGTATATTGGCTCCTATGAGCAGAGCGGCCGTTGCCATGGCTGTTTTCTTCTTCAGCCCGCCTTCAGCAAGCGTGGCACCGAAAAGTGTATGTGCGACAGGATCCATTGGACATTGTTTATTACAGATTTCCAGCGCCCAATATAATAAACCCGGCCCTCATCCTTACTCCAGATGGTGATAGTCGAGGGAGTGATTCTCATCCAGTGCCTTCCGGAGTTCCGGGTGAACCTCACTCACAGGCTGCCGATCCCACTTCAGTTCGCCATCAGCCCCCCTGCTGCAGCGGATATTGACAAGCCACTCCTTCTCCGAATCCGGAAAGTCTTCCCGGTAGTGGGCTCCACGAGACTCCTCTCTCATCAGGGCAGCAGTCAGTACCAGCTCCGATATCTGCAGTACGTTCTCCAGGTTCAGGCAGATACTGATCTCCTCCGGCGACATCCGGTCTATCCGTGAGGAGAGCTTCACCGACTTGCGCAGGGTAAAAAGCTGATTCAGCCCCCTCTCGAGCTCATCACTGCGGCGCAGCAATCCGGCACGATCCCACATCAGCTGCCGGATCTGATCCAGCGCCTCCCGGTCTGGCCGACAGTTCAGAATATGATCCAACTTTAACTCCGAGGATTCTGTTTCGCGTGTTCCGACCCCTTCACTTCGGACCGTCTCCGCAATATAGCGTCCGGCCAAGGCCCCGCTCACCACCGTTTCAACCAGCGAATTTCCCCCCAATCGATTCGCTCCATGAAGACCACCGGCTGCTTCACCCACTGCATAGAGCCCCCGGACCGACGTGCGACCGCTTCTGAAGTCGACTTGGACGCCACCCATCCCGTAGTGGCTTACAGGCGCCACCTCCACCGGCTCCCGGGTGATATCAATGCCGAGATCCATGAACCGGTGGTAGACCTCAGGAAGTCGTTTCTGGATCGTCTCCGGCTCCTCTGCAGAGATATCAAGATAGACACCGCCCGAATCTGTTCCCCGGCCGTCTGCGATCTCCCTCATGATCGACCTGGCGACCACATCTCTGGCATCAAGTTCCATTTTGCCCGGGGAGTATCGCTCCATAAAACGCTCTCCATCGGCATTTAGAAGCCTGCCACCCTCCCCCCGGACCGCTTCGGTGACAAGTTCACCCTCATAAGATTTCGGCTGAACCATCCCCGTCGGATGGAACTGCACCATCTCCATATCCATCAACCAGGCACCGGCATCCAGTGCCAGTGAGGCTGAACCCCCCAGATTTTCATCCGATCTGGACGTGGAGCGATGGTAGATGGAGGCGTAACCGCCTGCGGCAAGCACCACCTGCGATGTCTGATACCAGATAAGACGGTCACTCTCCATATCCAGTGCGAGGGCACCGGTCACCTGTTGATTCTCTGTGATGATCCGGATTACACGGACCTGGTCCCTGAAGGAGATCTTCCTCTCCCTGGCTCTCTTTTCCAGGGTATCGAGTATGGCCTGCCCCGTTTGATCACCGGAGAAACAGGTTCTCCGGAAGGACTGTGCACCGAAGTAGCGCTGATCTATGGCTCCTTCCGCAGTCTTGTCAAACGGACAGCCCCAGCTGCCGAGCTCCCTGACCGCCTCCGGTGCGTTCCGGGTCACCAGCCGGACAGCTTCGGGATCGTTGATAAAGTGCCCCTCCCGGAGGGTGTCTGCTGCATGAATCTGCCATCTGTCATCAGGATCGTGTGTTCCCAGAGAGGCATTGATCCCACCGGCTGCAAATTTTGTATGGGCATCCCCCTGCGTCCGGTCGGAGATCAGCAGGGGTTCGATCCCCCGGGTTTTCAGTTCAAGAGCTGTTCGCAGACCGGCAGCTCCGGCTCCGATAATCAACACCTCTGCCTGAACCGTCTGAAGGCTGTCTGATCGTGTCATGGAACCTTGTCTGGATTCATTTTCATCTCTGTTCATACCACAACTATAAACAACACAGGGCGTCAGAAATTCATCTGACGCCCCGTATCATGCGGTAGCAGGTTAATTTAATGGGTGACGGAGATTACTGGATGTCCTTGATGAAGAGTGAGTGTCGGACACCTGCTGCGATCCGCCGGACATTCGTAGCGATCTCAACGGGTGAGGACTGGTCACCTCCTTCAATTCCCAGCTGCCCCTGGGGGTCATTTTCACCCATACCGTAGAGAGTACCGTCGCTGGTTACATAGAGTGTGTGGTAGAGTCCGCCAGCCATGAACTCAACGCCGGAAGCAACCTGGACAGGTTCGAACTGATTCTCTGATACTGTACCGGTACCGAGTTGCCCCTTGATGTTGTTCCCCATGACATAGAGATTACCGTTTGAGATGTACATGGAGTGATCTCTTCCGGCTGCCACCCTGTCCACGTTGCGGGCGATCTCTACGGGTTCATTATAATCACCTCGGGGGTGGTCGCCTAACTGTCCGTAGGTGTTGGAACCAAGGCCCCAGAGAACGCCGTCGGAGTCAACAAAGAGGGTGTGATAGAGGCCGGCAGCCACATCAGTGACGGTCACGCCGTGATCCACCCGTACCGGATCGGGATTTGCAAGAATGACAGGCGGCTCTGGTGCTTCTCCATCATCGCCTTCACCATCTCCGGGTTCGCCTTCTCCATCCCCCGGCTCACCGTCTCCGTCTCCGGGCTCACCTTCACCATCACCCGGATCTTCGCCATTTTCATCATCGCCGTTGCCTGGATCGGGTTCAGGTTCCTCCTCTTCAGGTGCTTCGGAAACAAACCCGAGCTGGCCTCTATCACTGTTTCCCATTCCCCAGAGCTCACCGCTGGTCGTGATAAAGAGACTGTGCCACTCACCTGCGGCAATTTTCTCTACACCGGAACGGACCTCGACAGGAGAGTTTCGGTCGCTGGTTGAGCCATCTCCCAACTGACCATACTGATTGGCGCCCATGGCCCAGAGGTTTCCGTCACGGATAAACAGGCTGTGATTCTCGCCGGCAGACATATCCGTAACACTTTCCATAATTGACACCGGACTTACCTGATCCGCGGTACTTCCGATCCCGAGTTGACCGTGACCGTTATAACCCATGCCCAGCAGCTCGCCGCTCATAGACAGGATCAGACTGTGGAAACCGCCGGCAGCCACATTTTCCACTTCAAAAAAGCTGGAACCGCCCTGCACAGGAGATTGCCTGCTCTCCCTGGTTCCATCACCAAGCTGCCCATTGTGGTTGTAACCCATCGCCCAGAGTGGAAGCAGGACGTTGGTAAAGTTGACGGTGAACGTCATCTCTCCTTCAAGCTCAACGGTGAAGCTGGCCTCCTCCCCTTCGAAGTCACCCTCCCAGGACTCAAAACGGAAGTTCTCCGCAGGCACTGCCGTCACAGTCACTTCATCACCAATCAGATAGATCTCTTTTTCAGGTTCAATCCTGATCTCGCCCTCTCCAGTACCGACGCTGGTATTGATGCTTGCCTCATTGGGCTCAAAGATAGCAGTGACCTGTTTTGGCTGGTCAATGGTAATTGTCTGAGGGTTTTCTGAACCTTCAAGATCACCTTCCCACCCTGCGAATTCCCAGCCGTCTGCCGCTTCAGCCGTAAGCTGGACAGTGGTTCCGTGATCATACTCAGCTTTGGCAGCCGTTTCGACCACCTCCTCCCGTACACGACCCTCACCCTGGATCTCGAGCGACAGATCATACTGACGTCGGGTAAAGAGTGCTGTCACGTTTTTATCGCTGTCCATCAGAAGGGTGACGGGGTAGTCATCGCCATTAAGATCCCCTTCCCAGCCTGAAAAGATCCAGCCATCAGCCGGTTCGACGTTCAATTCAACTTCTGATCCTTCGTCGAACGCTCCGCTACGCGGTGTCACTTCACCCGCCTCTTCAGGAGAAACAGACACATTCAGCGTGAAACCGGAATCGGAATCGGTCGTTCCACAGCCCTGCACTACCAACAGAACCATCGTAATCAGAAGCAGAAGCGTCCAGGATCCGTTAATGGATTTCGACCGTTTTCGGAATCTGTGAGATAGGTTGGCCTTGTGTTCCGACAACACATGATTTATATCTAGCATAATCCTCTTCTTGATTTAGAAAATAGCTGTGGAGGCTGCTGATTCGGCAACAGCACGTGAGCTTTAACAGCACCTATCTTTGGCTACAGTACCTGTGGCTGAAATCAGCGGTGACTCCACTGTTCATCTGGGTATTAATTCAATAACCGTACCAGTCCCGCTGCCAACGATTTAAAATCGCCAGAGAATAGCACTGGACGCTATGTAATCCGGGCAGGCTGTGAATCGCAGCAGAAATAAGAAGTGAGGAAACAGCAGTCAGAAGAGAGAGACGGAGGGTTGAAAAAATAGCGTCAGGAGGGTCTAAAGAGTTAGTTACCGGAAAAGGAAGGGTTCAGCAGAAACAGAAGGGAGTGGGGATCAAGAATATGGTGAGAACGAGGCCTGAAAAAGACGCACAGAAGTAAAGGAATGAGTTACCGCCGGGGAAAGAGAAGGAAGTACCACATCATCGTAACCAAATGTTACAATACCACAGTCGGCATTGTGTCACTTTGTACCACAACAGAGGCTCTCACAGCCACAGGAAGCTGGTGCGATCCAGAGAAATAAGCAGCCAGAGGGATGATGTATGGAAGCAGATAAGCTCATTATATCATACTGCCCCGTCAGATCAACCTGTCCCGTCAGATCAACCTGCCCCGTCAGATCAACCTGCCCCGTCAGATCAACCTGCCCCGTCATACCAACTGCGAAGTCACGAACTGCTGCTCTTTGGGGAGCATCACGATAAATGTACTGCCCTTGTTCTCTTCAGACTCCACCACAATCTTCCCGCCGTGTAGATTTACGGCATCTTTACAGAGCAGCAGACCCAGCCCGGAGCTCTCCTCCTGTGCAGTTCCCTGGCGGTTCGGACGGTCATCGGGATCGAATAGTCTCTTCCGCATCTCGTCAGAGATTCCGATCCCGCGGTCTCTGAAGAGAATCGAGACGGACTCTTCACCATCCTGAAAGTCGATATCAATGGAGCTCTCCTTGTTGGAGAATTTGATGGCGTTAGAGATCAGGTTCCTGAAAACAATAGACAACATGTTCCGGTCCGCCGAGAGCGTGTAGGAGGGAACATTCAGGTTCAACTCGATATTTTTGCCGGCCGCTTTGGAGATGTAGATATCCATGCTCTCCTGAAGCGTATTTCTCAGATCCAGATTATTGAACTTCGGTTGGAAGGTGCCCAGCTGCATCAGGGCCCAGTTCAGGAGGTTGTCCAGCAGCTGGTTGGTGGAGCTGGCAGACCTGGAGATCAGTTTGAGACTCTCGCGGACCGAGTTGACTGCCGACTCTTTACCGACATCATCCTGCAGAAAGTCAGCAAGTACCACAATCCCTTCCAGAGTCCCTTTGATATCGTGTGCCAGCACAGAGATGAGCTTGTCCTTGGTGGTGATCAGCTTTTTCATCTTCCGCTTGTCAGCGATCTCGTAGATAACACGCCGGACGGCAAAGGGAAGCCGGTTTAGATTGGTCTTCAGGATAACCTCTTCCGCCCCGAGCTGAAGCACCTCCAGCTCCTGCTCCTGAGTGATCAGTCCCGATATCAGAATGAAGGGGAGCATCGGGTCATGACTCTTGACCAGCTTGAGCGCCTCAATTCCACTGAAAGCCGGCAGATTAAGATCCGAAATCACCATATCATACACCTGCTGTGACAGCTTCTCCTTCATCTCCCGGGCTGATGATATCAGATCATATTCCAGTTCGATATCGTGCTTCCGGAGAAGATGCACCATCAGTTCGGCATCATATTCCGAATCTTCGATAATCAGAAGATTGAGTTTTTTTATCAGGTCCTCTTGCATAGGTCTCTTGAATTTTAAACTGATGGTTACAACTCAGTTATGGCATCGGTGCTGGTATGTCTTGCTGATCGCTGCCACATCCATCAGGGGGTCTGGTTCAGAATCATCCAGTACAACCCGATATCGGAGACAGCCTGTGTGTACCGGTTGAACTCTACCGGTTTGACAATGTAGCTATTGACACCGAGGAGATAACACTTCTCCACATCCGAGTCCTCTTTCGAGGAAGTCAGCACCACAACGGGGATCAATTTTGTACGATCATCACTTTTCAGTCGCTTCAGGACATCCAGACCATCAAGTTTTGGCATCTTTAGATCCAGAAGGATCACTTTAGGTAAACCTGACTGGGAACGGCCTGTATATTGTCCCCTGGCATAAAGGTAGTCGAGTGCCTCGGTCCCATCGGTAAGATGGAGGAGGCTGTTATCGAGCTTGTTCTTCCTCAGCGCCCGGATGGTCATCTCCGCATCACTGGCATTATCTTCAACCAGAAGTATTTCTGCTTCCTCAGTTGTCATATTTATTTAATATCAAATTCCACCAAATTAGTTTCCAGGTGTAGTAATTTTAGCCCTGGAAGGTCCATAGGTTCATTTCCGTCTGATCTAAATAGCTTGTCTTATCTATTCTGTTGTGTTCAGGTGTGAGCAGGAAGCTTGGATAACGCTGTTACGAGTCTTTTAATATAAAACTGGTGGGAAAAACCGGTCACCGCTGTTAATGGATGCTAATCTAATGTAAAATAAAATGTGGAACCTTGTGAAATTTCGCTGTCGGCCCAAACTCGTCCCCCATGACGCTGAATGATACGCTCCACAATAGCCAGACCTACACCGGTACCCTCAAACTCTTTGTCACTATGTAGCCGCTGGAATACCCCGAAGAGTTTGTCATAGTAGTCCATATTGAAACCGACGCCATTATCTTTGACATAGTAGACCACCTCACCATTACTGCCTGATGATCCGATCTCAATCCTCGGTCGGGTGTTCTCTGTAGAGAACTTGAGGGCGTTCGAGATCAGATTCTGGTATACCTGATACATCAGAGAGTAGTCGGCACTCATATCCGGCATGGGCTGGATATCGATCGATACTTTTTGCGTATTCTCTTCTGTCATGTTCGCCACAACCGCCTTGACTAGCTGCTCCGGTTGAAGCTTTCTCCGTTTGATATGCTTTCTGTCCAGGCGTGAGAACTCAAGAAGGTCGTCGATCAGCTCCCCCATCCGGGTCGCATTTTTGATGACCGCATTCATGATCCGCCGCCCTTCACTGTCCAGACCGTCGCGATATTCATCCAGCAAAATCTGTGAGTAGCCGTTAATGGCTCTGAGAGGTGCCCGCAGATCGTGACTGACAGAGTAGGCAAAACTCTCCAGCTGTTGCGTCCTCTCCTTGACCTTCTCTTCAAGGGAGTTATTCAGCTGCAGGATCTTCTTCTCGGCAGCTTTTCGGTCAGTGATATCCAGTATGATCGCTACAAACCGGGGAGTCTTGAGATAACTGAACCGTTGAAGGTGGACTTCAGCATCGTATCTGGAACCATCTGCACGCTGAAGGGAGGTCTCGAAGGTGATCTTCTCTTTTTTTCCGTCACGAAGTGGGGCGATCAGTCTCTGAAACACCGCTACATCAAACTCGGGTTTGATATCGAGCGGCGTCATACTCTCCATCTGCTCTTGAGTGTAACCGATATTCTCAAGAGCTCCGCGGTTCACATAGAGAAACTTGAGCGTCTCCATGTCGAACATGTAGATCTCGTTGAGACTCTCGTCGAGTACATGAAACAGCTGCTCCCTCTCCTGCTCAGCCTCACGTCGTTCGGATATGTCGAGAATCATTGCCACAAAGAGAGGGCTGGAGACATCCTGAACCAGCTGAAGGTGCACTTCTACATTATAGCGGGTGCCGTCAGATCTCTGATGCAGAGTTTCAAATGTGATACTCGACTTCTCCCCCCTGCGCAGAGGTTCGACCAGTTCATTAAACAACGTAGCATCGTACTCAGGCTTGATATCGAGCGGGCTTAGCTCCCGCATCTGCTCGAGGGAGTAACCTATATTTTTCAGTGCCCCCTTGTTGGCATAGACAAACCGAAGTGTCTCCGCATCGAAAATGTAGATCTCATTAAGGCTCTCTTCAAGTACCTGAAACAGATGGTCTCTGTCGTAGATTCTTTTCATCGGATAACCATGACAATTTCTTCGTCTCTTATTTTTTGGATCAGTTCTCTCTTACGCCTCTCTCAACGGAGCGTCAGGCCTGGCATTGTGCTGTGACCTCACCCTCAGGCCGCATTCCGGAAACGGTTGCGCCTGAACAATGACGCTCTGGTTTTCTGCAGTCTGACCGGCCAGAAAACCTGAGATGACTCCACTCTCCGGGCGATACTACGGAGTGCGCATTCCTGCTGCCGCAGGATGGTTTATGAAGACCAAAAGAACCAGCATAAGATGTATAAACGATCTCTATGCGTCAAGCGAAAATCAGCTAACTGCTCTCACGGACCTCCTGCACATCTTCGGCAGAAAAGTGATCGGCTTCATCAGAAAAGTTTCCGCGGATATAGTTGAGGATAGCTGCAAGTTCATCATTCTCAAGATTCTGAAACCCGGGCATGTTCCAGTCGTACTCCCCGGATTTCTGTTCAGCCGGCACACCGTACAGAAGCAGGGAGATCAGGCTCACTCGATCACCGCCTACAGATTCACTCCCGACCAGGGGTGGAACCGTCCCCTCCATACCTGAACCATCCTGCAGATGGCAGGAACCACAGTGCGCCAGATAGAGCCTTTCACTGGCGCCCAGATTGTCAGCAATCTCAGAACTCCCCAGGTAGAGCGGGACCCGGTCCTCCACCAGCGTCCGCCGGTTCTCGATATCACTGAGGGAAGCCAGCACTGCTTCATCGGCAGCCTGCAGCAGGATGATCCGATCACCGTTCACCACATGAGACGGATCATGAATATCGGCCCGCGACTCCCTGTACCAGTCCGTACTGCTGGTCATCAGATAGACTCGGCCTTCCGGATCCACAATGACATCTCTGATACGTCCGAACTGCTGCTGAAAGAAGATCTGCACATCCTCAACACGCTCCCCGGCACCATCCAGATGGAGCACCCGCAGCGTCTGTATCCTTAAGCTGGCCAGCAACAGACTGTTCGTCCACTCCGGAATGGCGTCGTGGCCATAGTACGCCAGTCCCGACGCCGCCACTACCGGGTTGAATGCGATGATCGGTTCAACTATATCGTGCTCTTCGCAGTACTGTTTCTCAAGTTCACTGTCGCAGTACCCCATCACATCCGGATAACCGTAATTCCCCCCTTTAACCAGCAGATTCACCTCATCATCATTGGCCGGCCCATGCTCTGAGGCGTAGATATGGCCATTACCGTATGTGATCCCCTGCATGTTGCGGTGTCCGCTGGTCCAGATATGGCTTCCTTCATACGGATTGTCCTCCGGCACTGAGCCATCTAAGTTCATTCGTAAAATTTTTCCATGGTAGACATCCAGATCCTGCGCAAGCTCTTCACGACTGGCGTCACCCGTAGCGAGCCAGAGTTTGCCGTCAGGTCCCGCCATCATCTTGGAACCACTGTGTCCCGATCCACCCGGCAGCCGGTCCAGAATGATCTCCGGTTCCACCAGCGTATCACCTGTAAAGGTGTAGCGGACAATTCGCGAACCCAGCTCTGAAGGTTCAAATGTGTAGTGGATATAGACGTAAGGTTCATCCGGAAACTCAGGGTGGAGCGCTGTACTCAGCAGGCCTCGCGCTCTCTCGAAGTAAACATCCGGAATCTCCAGCATCTTGATCTTCTCTCCGGTCCGGGGATCTGCCCTGTAGAGGGAGCCGCTCACCTCGTTAACCCAGATCCACCCCTCCGGGTCCAGGGTAATATCTCTCGGCGCCTCCAGACCATCGATCACCTCGGTAGCCACCAGCCGGGTCTCCTCCAGCTGGACATCCGCGACATAGGTACCGATCAGTGTGTTTTTTTCGACTGAACCATCTCCGTTTTCGGCTGTGGAGCAGGAAGCCAGGATCAGGAGTGGGGCGATCAGGAGAAGCACGAGTAACCACCGGCGAGGGCCTTGCGATCCGGCATAGGAGTTATCGCATCTCGTATGGAGTCGATTCCGGCCCGAATGGCGGGGAGATCTGTTTGCCAGGTTTCTGACTCTACTCATATGGGTGTTGAATTTATTGATTTCAGCTGAACCTTCTGGAGAAGTTTACCGCTGTGATTGTGCAGGACAGTAACTCACTGTAATGGTATTGTAGAGTTTCTGCTGCGATTCTGCAGGGGAGTTACCAGATCTGAAAAAGGCAGATCGATGTTGTGCTTCAGGCTATAGAGCCTTAAACAGAACAGGCGGGTCTTTGGTGAGCCCGCCTGTCTGAAAATCAATCATCTAAGAATAAGAGTCCACTACTGCCAGCCGGGATTCTGTCCGATCTCCGGATTCAGGCGGACCTGACTCTCGGGTATTGGCCAGAGATAGTCTCTCGACTCATCGAACTGATATCCGGCGGGATAGACGTTCTGGAAGACATCGAAGTGACCATTTTCATCCAGCGGCATGCCGGGATCGTGGTTGAACTGGTCCGCTCTGGCACCGGTCGCACGCGTACCCTCGAGATAGCCCATGGCTCTCCAGCGGAACAGGTCGTCCATGCGGAAGTTCTCTGTCGCCAGCTCGATCATCCGCTCCCGTCGGATCTCGTTGATGTAATCAGGGAGACCCGGGAATTGCCAGTTGGGATCGAAAGTAATGTTACCCAACACAAGATCAGGCATCCCGACCCGGTCCCGCAGCAGGTTGATAGAGATGTCCAGATCGGTCTGCGTCAGAGAACCCTCACCCAGATCATTGAGCTCCGCTTTCGCTTCCGCATAGTTGAGCAGCACCTCGGCATACCGGTAGTTCAGCGTCGGGGTCTCCTCATGCTGCGTGTGGTGGTAGACACGTAAGTTGTTGTACTGCTTCTTCAGGTGGTAACCCGTCGCATTGGTGTAGGTCGCACTGTCAAACATCCGGTCGAAGATCATCTCGTCGTAGGTCTCCTCCGTTCCGTCTTCGTGACGGTAGAGGATGTCGTCCCTCAGGAAGATGGTCTGACTCATGCGTGGATCCCGGTCGATCACCTCATCCTCGATGGTGGCGTCCCCCTGATAGAGTGAACTCGCAGAAATGGGATCGCCATTGATATCGAGGTAGGAGTCGATCAGGGTCTTGGTCACCCCCTTGAACTGCGGCATCGCCAGGTAGAAGAGCTTCCTTCCGGAGTCCAGATCCTGGCTAAGATCCATCTTGGTCCAGCGCATCGCCTCGGGGTTATCGCTGTAGTCGCGAAGCCCGAACAGTTCGAAGTAGTCATTCTCCGGGTCTCCGGTTGAATAGAGCTCATACGGACCCTCCTGCATGATCTCGAGAGCTGCATCGGCGGCCTGGTTCAGGTAGTGCGCCGGATCATCCATCGTGGCGAACTCACTTCCTGCATGGTACTTCTGCCAGGTTCCCTCATAGAGAGCAACGCGTGACTTGAGCAGCAGGGCGAACCACCGGTTCAGCCGGGAGTAGCCGTCCCCCTTTTCGGGAGTGAGGTACTCGGCGGCAATGTCGAGATCAGCCAGGATATTATCGACGACGACATGTCTCGGATCCCGGGCTGTATAGAGCTCGGGAGAGTCCATCTCCAGAACTTTGTCAACCCAGTGGACGTCACCGAAGTTCTTGACCAGCTGGAAATAGTAGTGGGCACGGAAGTAGTGCGCCTCACCGGCTGCCTGCTTGATCTCTTCGAAGTCTCCTTCCCACTCGTCGATCTTCTCCAGCAGGTAGTTTACCTGCCGGATGTTTCCGTAGCCGTAGCCGGGACCACTGTTGATCGTGATGTCTCCGGCCAGTCGGGTTGGCGCGGTATCCCTGTAGACCAGGATATCTGTATGCACATCCCCCTGGGTCCGGGTTCCGCCTGTGGCCGGATGAAATCGGTTCACAAAGACGAGGAAGTCATCCGGCGTTTTGAAGAACCCTGTCTCCGTAACCTGATCCAGTGGATCACGGTCCAGCCAGTCTTCACATCCTGACAGCAGGACGAACAGTCCAAGTAAGCTGACTAATAATGTTTTCTTGTTCATAATGAGATCTGTTTTAGAAGCCATTAATTAAAATGTTACGCTAATGCCGAGAGACAGCATCCGGGCGATAGGATAACTGCGCATCATACTGTTGGATGCGATCATTCCTTCCGGCTCGAACGCCTTTGGCAGCGCCTGCAGGGTGAGAAGGTTCTCTCCCGAGAAGAAGATGCGTGCCCGGCTGATCGGTGTAATATCTGTTACACTGGCTGGCAGCGTATATCCCACCTGGAGGTTCTTCAGACGGAGGTATCTGGCATTCTCGATAAAGCGGGACTGTGTCACCACATTTTTGTTCCGCTCACTTGAGAAGTATGGCTTCGGCAGATATGCGTCTGTGTTCGGCCCGAGGAAGTTGTCCTCATCAGCCGGTCTCCAGTAGTCCAGATGGTGTGAGTTCCGCATCAGGATCGCAGAGGCGGGACTGTGAAGCTTCCCCCAATAAAACTCTGATCCACTCTGTGGAATGAACGGCTGGTCAAGAATCCCCTGCCAGAACATGGAGAAGTCCCAGTTTCTCCACTGAACCTCACCTGTAAAGCTAAACTGGTAGCGGGGTGATGTGTTGGTGATGATGGAGAGGTCACCATGGTCATCCAGAGTGCTCTGACCCGGATCGATACTGCCGCTTCCATCCAGGTCGGCATACATCAGATCACCGGGGCCCCAGTTGGCGTGGTAGTAGGACTGATCAGCCATCTGCTCCAGATCGCTCTCGTCCTGAATGATCCCGACCGTGGTCAGTCCCCAGACATCCCCGTGCTTCTTGCCGGGGTACCAGGAGTGGACGTTACCGGTTTCGTTGACGTACTCCAGAATGGTGGTCTGGCTGTCCCCGACACCCAGGCGGGCATTGTAGAACACCTCACCGATCATATCGCGCCATGCGAGAGAGACTTCAAACCCTTTGGTCTCCAGTTTCGCGTTGTTTGCGCGCGGTGCACTGGCTCCAAGCAGTGACGGCAGCTCAATAGACGGACCCATCATGTCATCGGTTACCCGATGGTACCAGTCGAACTCGACGAGGAGACGGTCTTCAAGTGTGGCCAGTTCAAACCCGAGGTTGGTGGTGGTCACGGTCTCCCAGGTCAGGAATTCGGAACGGATTCCGGGCATGCCTGCGTAGAGCGGACGCTCACCGTCAATCAGACGTCCCAGACGCTGGCTGATCGGCAGCTCCTCAAGGTAGAGGTAGTTGGCCGCATTCGGGTTGAACGCCTCTTCATAGTGCTGGGAGTGGTGGATCACCTGTGGAGGTCTCAGTGACTGGTTACCCAGTGAACCGTAAGAGGCTCTCAGCTTGAGGGACTGGACGTAGGGCCGGATCGGGTCCCAGAAGTCCTCCCGGGAGATGGTGTATCCGACAGAGGCGGACGGGAAAAGTCCCCACCGCTGACCTTTCTCGAAACGGGAGGAGCCGTCGTAGCGGGCACTGAACTCAATCATATACTTCTCATCGTAGTTGTAGTTCAGTCGCCCGAAGATACCCTGGGTGGCCCAGTGGTTGATCACATCCGAGACCTCCTTGTTCCCCATTGCGGTACTGATCGACGGAACCTCCAGTGAAGCGAGTTCATACCCCTCGCCGGTCACCCAGCGGTTGTAGTCGTAGTCATGCTCGTAACCACCCATAATAGAGAAGAAGTGGTTGCCGATATCCCGCTGATACTGCGTATAGCCTGTAAAGACAGAGTAGTGACCACTTCTCACCTGCTCATAAATTCCGGTCTGCGGCTGACCGATGTTACCGAACGATCCATCTGGGATCTCAGTCTGGACAGGATACATCAGATTGGTCGTGGTTCCGGTCCGGTTGGTGTAGTTGAACCGGATATTGGTCACCCAGCCGTCGATCGGCTCAATCTCGGTTCCCACAGAGAACCTGGCGTTGTTGTTCTCGGTCTCTACACGTCCGCCGTCCATCAGCTGCTTCATGATAGGGTTGGCTACCGATCCATTGAGGTTGTACATCGGCGTGGTCGGCCACATGATGTTGACATGCATCCAGAGGCCGCTCCTGTCACCCCACGTTCCTCCGTTCGAGCGGTCTGTATAGGTGTTGGTATACCGGGCACTGAAATCGAACTTCATCCAGTCGGTCGCGCGTGTGGAGATATTCCCCAGCAGGTTGTAGCGTTTATAGGCGTCATTCCCCCAGGTCAGCATACCGGGCTGATCCTGAAAGCCGAGACTTGTAAAGTACTGGGTGTTCTCGTTTCCACCCTCAACATTCAGCGTATGCTTCTGCTGAATGGAGTAGTCGCGGAAGTACTCCTGCGGCCAGTTTATGTTGTCATTACCGTCCCATCGGCCCCGCCAGTGGTTTGTCGGAGGCTGATTCGGGTCGTAGGGATATTCATACGATCCATCCATGTAATCCTTGATACGCTTCACCTGATCCGGACCGAAGACATACCCGAGGCCCGCATTCTCCTGCGCCTGATTGAAGACAGTCGCATAGGTGTAGGAGTCGTACATGTCAGGAACATAGTACGGGATGTTGGCCGAGGTTATGTTGTTGTAGGTCACCTGGGTCGGCTGATTGGATCCTGTCTTGGTCTGGATCAGGATCACACCAAAGGCAGCACGCGATCCGTAGACAGCTGATGCAGAGGCATCCTTCAGAATGGTAATGTCTTCAATATTGGAAGGGTCCACCAGGTTCATATCCATCTCGACACCGTCAACGAGGACCAGCGGAGAGGAGTCACCTGAAATTGAACCGACACCACGGAGAGAGAAGTTCTGCGATGCACCCGGCTCACCTCCACGCTGGTTCATTGAGATCAGCATACTCGGGGAGTGTCCCTGAAGGAGCTGGCTGGTCTGGGGTGCCGGCCGGCTGGCCAGAATATCACCTGAGACAACCTCGAGAGAACCGGTCAGATTGGCACGACGCTGGGTACCATATCCGACGACTACCATCTCGTCCATCATCTGGATATCGGGAGCCAGAGTCACATTGACCTCGGAACGCCCATCGACGGGGACCTCCTGGGTCTCATAACCGATGAAGGAGAAGACCAGTACATTCAGTCCCTGCGGAACTCTGACAGAGTAGCTTCCTTCAATATCGGACTGTGTCCCGATAAAAGATCCGGTCGCTTCATCGGAACCCTGAACAACAATGTTTACTCCGGGGAGGGGCTCATTGGTTTCGGCATCAATGACCGTACCCGTGACCGTAGACTGCATCATCTCTTCATCAGCAGCTTCGGAGAGGACCTCCATCTGACTTGTGTTGACAGAGATGACCCTGTTGATCTGTCTGAACCCGAGTCCGGTTCTGGCGCCCACATCTTCAAGCACCTTCGCCACACTGGAAGAGGAGTGCATGACATCGAGCTGATGAGGGCTCTGATCAATGACTCTCTTGTTGTAGAGAAATTTCAGATTGGACTGTCTCTCCAGCTCGCTGAATATCTCGTCAAGCGATGCCTGCTGGAGATCCAGGTTGACCGGAATGTTATACATACTTTCTATTGACTGTCCAGAATGTGCAACCAGCATCGTCTCCTGCTGTTGCGCCTGTACAGTCACTGTTCCCGACAGCAACATAACCGTTATGAGAATCCATAAACGGTCAGGAAGCCATCCCCTGTAGTCCTTGTTGTTCATAGCAGTTGTTTTAGTTGTTATCCTGATTCAGCTAATGTTACTATGTGAATATTTCAGTTGGATCAGACATGTCTGCAATCACTCACAGACACTCTTTCATGTTAGTTTTTTACCTTCATGTCGTTTGACACTCATCCGTAGTCACGGCTTTTCTGATGCCGGACTTAACGCCTTCCTGTAGTGAAAGCGGTGATCACAGACGGCATCCGTCGCCACTGATCACGACTCTGCGGCCATCAATACGATACTCCATATCAAAGGCATAGGTGATCGAATTGAGAACATTGTCCAGAATCTCGTTCTGGTGTTCCCCCTGAATGATACAGTCACCCAGTTCTTCATCTGTAAATGTGATCTTGACACCATACCACCGCTCCAGTTGCCGGGCCACCTCTTCGAGACGCTGGTTGTCATAGCGCAGAACACCGTCATTCCAGTCAATAAATTCAGAAAGATCCCCGTCGCCGCGGCTAAAACGACGAGTCGTGATTTCGTAGCCAGCCCACTGACCGGCAGCAAGCACAAGCTGATCCGGACCGGATGTTTCTGACGGATCGGCGACAACTTCCCGCGGCCCTCTTACGGCCACTCGTCCATCAGTCACAGCAACAATGGCCTCACCATCCTCCGGATAGGCCCGAAAGCTGAATGAGGTCCCCAGAACACGTGTGGTGAGTTCACCGCCATCTACCACAAAAGGTCGCTCCTCATCCCGTGCTACCACGAAAAAAGCCTCACCACTCAGGTGGACGAGGCGGGTTGAATCACCGAATGACTCCGGATAACGCAGTTCACTCTCTGCATTCAAATGGACCTGGGTTCCGTCCGGCAGCATAAACCTCATCTTTTCACCGGCATCGGCCGCTTTGGTCGTATAGATTACCTCCGCCGCCACCGAAGAGGGCTCTACGTGATAAAAGTCTCTTGCAGTCCATGAGAGCGCCAGCGTAAAAAGCAGGATGGCAGCCACCTTCCAGAATGGTGAACTCTTTCTCTTATTTCGGGGCAGCATGTTCAGCCCGCTTTTCCTTGACATCACGTCGTCAGCACTGCTTTTCATTGACTTCTCGTCGTCAGCACCGCCTTTCCTTGACATCACATCGTCAGCATCGCCTTTCCTTGACATCACGTCGTCAGTACCGCCTTTCCTTGACATCACGTCGTCAGCACCACCTTTCCTTGACATCACATCATCAGCACCACCTACTTCTCCCAAATCGGAGTCAAAATCTTTTTCGTCTTTTCCCCGCCTGCGCTCCCCTTCCCGGGTACTGGCCTCGGTAAAAATCTCATCAAACCAGACATCCGTATCTGCCGCATCCAGAAGATCAGTCCTGTCTTCGATATCGACAGTGTCACCTCCGTCATGGCCGGTGATTTTTCTCCACAGCGCATCCAGCTCATGCAGAACGGCATCGTCATGGTCCTCCTCCTGCAGCAGCGAAAAAAGCTCCTTCAGTTCGGCCCTGGTACAGGTTCCTTCAAGAAACCTGTCAATCAGCTGTCTGATATGTTTATGTGGTTGCATCAGATTTTGTCGGGTTACGACTATACTTACAATCGCCAAAATGGAAGGGACTAGTCGCAGAGGAAAATATTTTCAGAAACTGCTGAAAAACTGATCTCAGGGTGGCCGTGAGCCATCCTCAGACGCATATCGGTGTGGCAGACTGACGCCCCACATATCAGGATAGTCTGCCGTGTGTTCAGCAGAGTGCGTAGCCAGTCAGAAGGAGAGCAACAAAAGGTTCAGAGAGTCAGAAAGTGGTTTTGAAGTGGGTCTCGAGATAAGCTTTGATATCCTTGAGAGCTGCCACTACATGATTTTTAACCGTATTCTTTGAGATATTCAGCTTATCAGCGATCTCTACGTGAGTATAGCCCTCCTCCCGTGAAAGGCGGAAAATAAGCTGCCGGCGGGGTGGCATCTGCCGGATCGCCTGCTGGATCAACCGATGCCTCTTATCATCATCCGACTCTTCATCGAGGTCAAATCTGTCTTCGGTCCCCTGCATCATCTGCCAGAGGCGATTCTTCAAATTCCGGTCGTGTGTGACATGTTTCAGATAGTTGAGCGACAGATTTCGGGCGATTGTGTAGAGATATCCACCAAGTGAACCGTCCCTGTCGATCGTCTCACGATTCATCCAGAGGCGGACAAACGCCTCCTGAACCAGATCTTTGGCAACTCCCTCGCTCTTCACAATGGTCATGGTATAGAGCAGAAGCTTATTCTGGTAGCGGTCAAAAATCTGACGGAAAGCACTGCGTGACTCATCACCTTGCAGTGCTTCGATTAGGTCACGATCCGTATACTGAGACTGAGCTAGTATCATCACACTCTGATAAAATATCTGAACCTGAACAAGCCGATACAGATGGCAGCTTTCAGAAATACCAGATCAAAAAATCTGGTCACAACATCCTGAATTCCGGATCAAATAAAAAGCGATTCGTCAGGAGTATACATCCTCTTTCAGCAATCTTCTGATCTCCGAGACATCTTTTCTGTCCGAGAGGATGAGCAGTTTGTCGTGCTCCTGGATGACAGAGGTCCCCTTCGGGACAAGAAATTTCCCCTCCCTGTTGATCAGGGTGATCAACACGTTGTCAGGCAGACCCAGCTCCAGAACCTGCTTGCCGCGTGCAAAATCATTAGCACCGATCTCTACCTCTTTCAGAGCTGCCTTGGTATCGACTGAAGACTCCAGCTCAATAGGATACCTGGTCTTCTCTACTACAGGAGCATCCACCTTCAGCCACCGGGAGACTACCGGAATTGTCGTCCCCTGTATGACCACGGAGGTGACAACGATGAAGAAGATAATGTTGAATATGAGTCCTGCCTGCTCCAGACCGGCTACCAGCGGAAAGGTGGCAAGAACAATGGGTACAGCTCCCCGTAGCCCGACCCAGGAGATCATCAGTTTAGCCCGGGTTTCAAAATCGGAAAATATCATGCCGAGGAAAATACTGATGGGTCGACCCAGTAGAATGAGAACAAGTGCGATCAGCATCCCTTCAAAGGCGATGTCCATAACAGCCGGAACCGACACCAGAAGACCGAGAGTCAGGAACATGGTGATCTGCATCAGCCATCCGACCCCGTCAAAGAAGCTCATCAGACTTCTCTGGTGGACAATGACCGTGTTTCCCATCACCAGCCCGGCAAGATAGACGGCAAGAAACCCGCTACCGTTCAACATATCTGTAACAGAGAAGATCAACGGGACAAACGAGAGTACCAGAACCGGATAGAGACCATCGTATCCAAGATTGGCATTGTTCAGCACCACTGTTGCCAATCTGCCCAACAGCAGGCCGGCTATCGCTCCAATAACCATCTGCTGCACAAAGAGCAGGCCGAAAGAGAGCCAGGACATATCCGGTGTGAGGATATACTGGATCAGCCCGACCGTCAAAAGAATTGCCATCGGGTCATTGGTCGCTGACTCAAACTCGATCATCTCCCGCAGTCGATACTTCAGACCGATCGATTTGGAGCGAAGAATGGAGAATACAGCAGCGGCGTCAGTTGAGGAGACAATGGATCCCAGCAGTATGCCCTCTGCAAGGGTCACATCGAGGAGAAAGTAGGCAAATGAACCTACGATCACAGCACTCACCACCACACTGAATGTCGATAGAACAAGGGCTGGTTTGACAATGGGCCGCACCTCTTTCCAGTCCGTGTCCAGTCCTCCTGAGAAAAGTATATAAATAAGTGCAATGACACCCAGAGATTGAGCAAGTTCATAATCTTCAAATGCAACGACACTCAATCCATCAGTACCAAAAATCATCCCGATCACAAGGAAGATAAGAAGCGCAGGCACTCCATATCTCAAGGATAATTTACTTGAAAATATACTAACAAGTAAAAGAACGGAAATAATCAGAAGATATATTGTAACAACCAAAAAAATCCTTTACGCTTATATGCCAAAATAATAAATTAAAATGGCACGAAATTAAAAAGAGGTGTTGTTATGGTATCTAGCTTCGGTCAGCGGCTAACCCGTTGTTTATATCACACTCGGAGGTTCGTCAGCTTCTAACTCTTAATGGCATTCCGATTGTGCTACCAGCCAACCCTTGTAATCCCAGCACTCCCAAACAAGGGTCGTCAGACATCACATCCACAGGTTGATTGACCCGGTCGTGTCAGACTTATAATCTGAATCCCTTAAAATAGAGTTCTCAACACTTATGCGCTCAAAGATTTCCAGAATTTTTTAACGGACTCTGAGAGATGAACTGTGAACCAGCTTGCTACGAGAATAGTTTTGATAGAATGGAAAAAAGCAAGGACCCTCTCAACCTGAATGATCTGTTCGAAAAGATTGAGGAAGCGATCGGTGAAAACAGTGATCACGTCTCATTGGGAGATATTCTGGATATTGTCGGGCGCCGCTCCTATGGGCCGGTTCTGCTGGTAGCGGGGCTGATCACCCTGGCCCCTCTGATCGGGGATATTCCCGGAGTACCGACCATCATGGCAATGATTGTTTTTCTGATTTCGGTTCAGTTGCTCCTGCATCGTGAGACTTTCTGGTTGCCGAACTGGCTTCTGAAAAGATCTGTCAAACCTCAGAAATTGACTAAAGCACTGAAGTGGGTGAGGCGGCCTGCACGATTTATTGACAGCTACCTGAAACCCCGTCTGCTGATATTCAGTAGTAGTGCAGCAACTCATGGTATAGCCCTTGTCTGTATTCTAATTGCAGCTGCCATGCCACTCATGGAGATGATACCGTTCAGCGCGAACGGAGCTGGCGCAGCTCTCACCGCTTTTGGACTTGCGCTTATCGCCCGGGATGGTCTTTTGTCACTGATCGCTTTCACACTGACGGCACTGACAGCTTTTGTGATTATCTACAATCTGATGTAGTCGTGCCAGGGAATCTCCTCTCCGCTTCTGAATGAATAGATTCGAAAAACAGAAAAATTGCAGACCAAACTGAAAAATTGCAGATTACAGGCATATGAAGAAAAGCATTATCGGGATCTATGCTCTGGCGGTATGTTTTGTCACGGTTGTTTGTGCCGTGATCGCCCTTGGCATTGGAATCTACGATCTGGTTGAGATCGCTTATCCGGAGTTCACTCTCCCTTCCTATCAATTCGAGAGGCATCAGTCAAACGAGGCCTTTTTCCCTGGTGACCCGGAAAACCTCGAACTGACAGAAGAGGAGAAGTCTGCACGGCGGCTCGCCAGCTATGAAACTGCCATCGAGGCGGAGCGAAGAGGTGCCCAGCAGAGCCTGATCAAAGTGCTCGTCGTGCTGATCCTGGATGCTGTGGTGTTTACCATTCACTGGAAAGTGGCACAACGATCCAGGGAGTGAGAATTTCTGGGTAGGATAATTCCGGTACAATCCCGGTGCGACCTCGGGGTAGGATGATTCCGGTACAATCCCCGGTGCGACCTCGGAGATCTGAACGATCCCGCGACCTCCGGATCCTTGATCGTTTGTAGAATGCAGGGATCCGGGTCCGGGAGAGATCTTCAGACAGGATCCTGATTAATTGATGTTATCGTCACCTTCAACGATATCAAAAGAGAGTTCAATGTTCTCTTCGATCCGGTCAAAATTGGCGGGATCCCGAGGATCCAGGTCATTGCCTGCTGCATCCTTAAACCATTCGGAGGAGTCTATCATGATCGAAAAGGATGGAGACGACTTGTCTGTGATCTCCAGCGGAGGATTCAGGTCCAGATCCATTTCATAATCCTCATCTGTACGGAAAAGGAACTCTTCACCATCGTAGATACCTCTGACAACAACAGAGTATCCATCATCGTCATCAACTTCATTGATAAAATCCGGATCACTGACTCTTGTGTCGTCGTCATAATTCACCTCCAGATTGAACTCATCATACGTACCGGCAGGCACTTCAGCGGTTACTATCTCAACTTCACTTCCGTCCGTTGGCAAATTTACGATCAGGTCGTTGACCTCAAAGTCGTACAGGTCATCATTCAGATTTTCCAGCTCAAGCTCTTCAACCAGAAGCTTGACCTCTGTAAGCTGATTGACGGCTTGTTTAGCAGGTGATGTGGTTTGGGCTGTTGATTCTGAAAACGGAGTCAATTGCATGGAGACCGTCACCCGCGCATCGCCCGCCGGTCCGTCCCCACCGTCATCGTCGTCGGAGTTAAATATGTCACACCCTGTGACGATCAAAAACAGAGGCACTAGATACAGAATCGCTTCTTTATAGGCAGTCATCATGTTCTCTCTTTTATGCTCTCTTGGTTGTTTTACCGTAGGTAGTCTGTGTGCTTGAATACACCTACCATAGGTAGTCTGTGTACTTGAATATACCTTCTAATGTTTCAGAACACACATAAAAAATGCACAATGGAAGGCGGTCTTCTGAAGTTCCCGAAAGGTAAAGTCCAGCGTCTGCGAGAGAGGTTTATTTTCGATTTACCCAAGTTTACCCATCAAAAACAAAAAAGCCCTGAGCTGCTTTTGAGGCAACCCAGGGCTTCTTGATAGTGGCGGGGGTAGGATTCGAACCTACGACCTTCGGGTTATGAGCCCGACGAGCTACCAGCTGCTCCACCCCGCGATGGATCCCTAATATAAGAACGATTACCTATCCATGTCAAGAGAAACTCTCAACACAAACCTTAAGTGAACGCTCACGGCCTCGCTATCTTTTACCCTGTTGAATGGCACCAGATATTTGGATGGCCACCAGACAGTTTCAAAACCACACAAACCCTTACACAGAGAGTTAACCCAATCTACAATAATTATTATGCTCAAGGAGATGACAGAGATAGCAGCTGACCAGGTTCACAGTACTCTTGGTCAACACATGCTCACCAGCGGTTATGATTTTGTTCTTGACCTCGAAGAGAGCCAGGGGGCGTGGCTGACAGATGCCCGGAATGGTGACGAGTATCTTGATTTCTTCACCTTCTTCGCATCAAATCCCCTCGGAATGAACCATGAGAAACTGGTTCAGGATGAACAGTTCCTGGAGTCACTGACCCTTTCAGCCCTTCACAAGCCGTCCAACACGGACATCTACACTCAGCAGATGGCCGACTTTGTCAGTACGTTTTCAAAGATTGCCATGCCTGACTATCTCCCTCACGTTTTTTTCATTGATGGAGGGGCACTTGCTGTTGAAAACGCACTGAAAGTGGCTTTCGACTGGAAGATTCAGAAGAATTTCCAGAAAGGGTACCGGAGTGAACGGGGGCACAGAGTCCTCCACCTCGATCAGGCTTTTCACGGCAGAACCGGCTACACCCTTTCACTGACGAACTCAGCGCCGGTCAAGACACGCTATTTTCCAAAGTTCGACTGGCCCCGAATCCACAATCCTTCGATCCGCCACCCGCTCGATGAGCAGAGCCAGAGTGACGTTGAAAAGCAGGAGAAGCTCGCTCTGGCACAAGCTGAACAGTATTTCAAAGAGTATGAAGATGATATCGCCTGTATACTGCTTGAACCGATACAGGGAGAGGGCGGTGACAACCACTTCCGGCCGGAGTTTCATCAGGCCCTGCGGGAACTGGCAGACCGACATGAGGCGCTGCTGATCTATGATGAGGTTCAGACGGGGGTCGGGTTGACCGGGAAGTTCTGGTGCCATGAACATTTTGTGAAGCCGGACCTGCTCGCCTTTGGAAAGAAAACACAGGTGTGTGGTATTCTCGGCAGTGAACGGATTGATGAGGTGGAGGAGAACTGCTTCCGGGTGCCGTCACGGATCAACTCCACATGGGGTGGCAATCTGGTGGATATGGTGAGGTTCAGACGCATCCTTGAGGTGATCGAAGAGGAGCAGCTCGTTGATCATGCAGCCTCTGCCGGTGACTATCTGCAGGAGAAACTTGAGCAGCTCAGTGAGGAGTACAAGCCGATCAGCAATCCGAGAGGCAGAGGTCTGTTCTGCGCCATCGATATGCCTGATGAAACATACAGGGATGCCATGCTTAGCGAGTGCGAAAAGAACCGACTGCTGATTCTGGGGTGCGGTGAACGATCGATCCGTTTCCGGCCACCACTGACCATCTCCTTACAGCAGATCGATCATTGTATCGAGATCATTGAGAAGAGCTGTCAGCAACTGATGCAGGATCCGGAGTCCAGAGACCGCGCTTCTTCAGGTAGACAGTCTGCTCACCAGCTTTAAACGATGTGCCATTCCAGTACCTCACTGTGATGCACATTCGGTCCTCGTTGAGAGTGATCACATTGTAACCGTTGGGCTCATGGCGAATCCGGTTGGAGATCGCTGTTCCTGCCTGAGCCACAATGATTGCATGTTTCGAAGAGGGGTAGTGAGAACGGACATCGCCGGTATAACCGTGATGCAGATGTCCGGCCAGGAGCAGATCCACCCGGTATCGCTCAAGAACTTCCAGACTCATCTCCGCGCGTCCGACGAGGTTGACACCTGTCCCCTGCTCGCCCGGAGGCGGGAGGAACGGATGGTGTGTGACGATCACTTTGTGAACCGATTCCGGGACTTCGGACAGCCGCCGGTCCAGCTCTCCGATCTGCTCTTCCGAGATTCTGCCGCTTTTCCAGGTCAGCGAGCGGGCCGTGTTGATCCCGATGACAAGCAATCCCTCGTCCCGATAGGTTGGAAACGGATCATCCGAGATCCATCGCCTGAACCGGTCCAGGGGCGAAAAAAAACGACGGAAGATATCGTAGAGCGGGATGTCGTGATTGCCGGGCACATTGATTTGAGGAGAGGGGAGGCGCCGGATATACGCTGCAGCTGATCGATACTGGGCTTCACGGGCTCTCTGGGTAAAGTCGCCACTGTTGACCAGAACGGTCGGTGGATTCTTTTGCAGATCCTCGACCAGTGCTTCGGCCACCATTGGACTATTTCGTCCGAAATGCAGATCAGAGATATGTGCAATGGTGTGTTGGGTCACGCCACAAGAACTTGCAGGATCTGCTTTCGGGTTTTGAATCCAAGCGGTGGCCGCAACTGATGTACCTCACCGTCGATAGCCACTTTGACTCTGCTCCGGCTTCTCGTATAGACAGTCATTTCCTCCGTCAACCAGGCCTGAAAATGATCCGCACTCTGAATACCCCCGACTTGAAGTTGCCAGGCAGATCGGAGCAGAGTTTGCACGTTTCCCGAACGGGCCAGACAGTACCAGAGCTTGCCATCTTTCAAGGAGTCACGCCTGGCTTCTGTAATCATCCTGCTTTCGTACTCATTGTTACCGACGAAAAGAAACGGGGTGAGATAGGCGGTCCGACTATCCCGGTCCTGAATGGTCAGCCGCATTTGCGGAAACCGGCGCAATACTGTCATGGCCGCCGAGATGTGTGCAGGCCACTTGCTGATACTCATCTTCTCCATGCGTTCTTCACGGATCTCGACCAGCAACGGATAGAGGCCGATCGTCGCATTGTTGATATAGGAGACACCGTTCACTTCACCCAGATCTATACTCTCCCTCTTCATCCTGTCAAGCAGTGTCAGAGCTTCCTCAACGTCTAGCGGGATACCAAGATCTCTGGCAAAGTGATTACGTGTGCCCAGTGCCAGCACTGCCAGAGCCGTATTTGAACCTGCCACATGCCGTGCCGCGGTACTGCAGGTGCCATCGCCTCCCCCGATGATCAGGATCTCCGGCTCACTCTTCATGATCCGCTGAATTTCCGACTCGATACGGTCTCCCGGGACAATGGATATGAGGTCGGGAGAGGTACGTTTTTCAAGCTCCTGCTTCACCTCCTTCAGACGTTTTTCTGTCTCTTCCGGCGTAAGAATACCGGACTTGCTGTTGATAACGGCTCCGATTCTGGTCATGAGTACCCGATAAAAAGGGGTGTCTGGAAGTTCCTTCAATGGATTCAGGGGTCATTTTGAAACAGCAAGACGTCCGCCTTCATTCATCAGAGGGTATTGATCAATGGGTTTTCCTTGGTTCAGCCAATCTCTTCTGAAAGGATCCGTTCAATGGTTCAGCCATCTCTGCAAATTGTACAGCCATGATGGTTCAATCCTCGCCAAAATGGTTCAGCGCTCTTGATAAAATGGTTCAGCCTTCTGAGATGGTCATCCCTTCTAAGATGGTTCAGCTCTTCGCCAAAATGGTTCAGCCTTCTAAATAGATTAGACCTCCCCAAGATGATTCAGTCCTCGCCACTAAAAAGCTGTGAAATCCGTACCTTCCTGCATTTTGCAATACAAGCTACGACCAAACATGTTCAATGACCGGCTGGTCAGGGAGTTTCAGAAACTGAAAACCCCTCTCTATTACTACGACCTGACACTCCTCGAGCAGACGATCGAGGAGGTCAGAACGCATGGTCTCTCACGGGGCTACCACATCCACTACGCCCTGAAGGCGAATAACAATGACCGGATTCTCGAGATGATGCGAGACGCCGGATTCGGAGTAGACTGCGTCAGCGGTGAGGAGGTGAAGCGGGCGATCGACTCCGGCTTTACGGGCGACCGGATCGCTTTTGCAGGCGTGGGAAAAAGTGACGAAGAGATTCTGACGGGTCTTGAGCACAACATCTTCTCCTTCAACTGTGAGTCGGTTCAGGAAGTAGAGGTGATCAACAGTCTGGCCGGAGATCAGGGCAAGAAGGCATCTATCTCACTACGGATCAATCCCAACGTGAAAGCAGACACCCACCGCTACATCACGACAGGTCTGGATGAGAACAAGTTCGGTATTCTGGTCTCGGAGCTGCCGGAACTGCTGGACAGATTTGAACGTCTGAACCATCTGGTTCTGACTGGTATCCACTTTCATATCGGATCACAGATTGAGAATCTGAGTGCTTTCCGGGAGCTTTGCAGCAAGATCAATGATCTGCAGACGCTTTTCGAGTCACGCGGCATCACCCTTCAGCATATCAATGTCGGTGGGGGGCTGGGCATCAATTATGAAGATCCCGACCGGCAGCCGATTCCCGATTTCAAGAACTATTTCGCCCTGTTTGATCAGCATCTGAACCTTCGGGAGGGTCAGGAACTCCATTTTGAACTGGGCAGAAGTCTTGTCGGGCAGTGCGGCTCCCTCATCTCCAGAGTCCTCTTCATCAAGGAGGGGATCCAGACTCAGTTCGCTGTCATCGATGCGGGCATGACGGAACTGATCCGGCCGGCCCTCTACCAGGCCGAGCATCACATTGACGTCCTCACAAGCACAAAGTCGAACCGGACCTACAATGTGGTCGGGCCGATCTGTGAATCGTCCGACACCTTCAGGACCGATATTTCACTGCCTGAACTGGAGCGGGGGGATCTGGTGGCTATCCGCAGTTCTGGTGCATACGGGCAGGTGATGAGCAGTGACTATAACCTGAGAAAGCGGGCAGAAGCGTGGTATTCGGATCAGTTTTAGGATGCGCTTCAGGTCTGACGGGTTAATTTGATGTCACAGTCTCTTCATGATCAGTAATGAGTACTTCCGACGGGCCTCTCTCCTGTTGCAGACGATCCGCAACTTGCTCGACCTCCCGCATGACCCGAAGGATATTCTCTCCGGCGATCTGCTTCAGCTCACGCTCACTATATCCTCTTCGAACCAGTTCAGCAAAGAGATCTGGGTAGGTTGTCACATCCTCGAGACCGACGGGGGTCGTGCTGATCCCGTCGTAATCTCCGCCAATCCCGATGTACTCCGTTCCGATCCGATCTCTGATGTAGTCGATGTGATCAGCCACCTGAACCAGAGTGGCCTCAGGCTGGGGATTGGTCTCTCTCCAGGCGGCCATCTCCTCTGAAACCTTCTCCGGCCGGTCACTGTAGAGAGCCTCCAGACGTGTCTGCTCAGCACTCTCCTCTGCATAGAACTGCCGCAACTCCTCAGAGACAAATGAGGGGACAATGGTCACCATCACCACTCCCCTGTTTTCACGGAGCGAGTCCAGCACGTCATCCGGAACATTTCTCGGGTGATCCGAGACTCCCCGGGCAGAAGAGTGGGAGAAAATAACCGGTGCCTCCGAAACCCGGATCGCGTCCCGCATCGCATCAGCGGAGGTGTGAGAGAGATCCACAATCATTCCGAGTCGGTTCATCTCTCTGACCACCTCCTCTCCGAAGGGTGACAGACCGCCGTGACGCGCCCTGTCCGTTGCTGAGTCCGCCCAGTCGAGGGTGCGGGAGTGGGTAAGAGTCAGGTAGCGGGCGCCAAGTGAATAGAACTGGCGGAGGGCTTTCAGGGAGTTCCCGATAGAATGACCTCCCTCCATTCCAATCAGGGAAGCGACCTTCCCCTCTGCAAAGACTCTTTCGACATCGTCAGCTGTCAGCGCCAGTTCCAGATGCTCAGGAAATGCTTCTATCATCCGGTGGACAAAGTCGATCTGCTCAAGCGTCTCCTGCACCGCTTCACTCTCCGGCTGACCCGGAACAACATAGACCGACCAGAACTGTCCACCTACACGACCCTCCCGAAGGCGTCTTATGTCGGTATGCATCGGAGGATCCTGATCCGACGTATCCATGAAATCAATCGCGGAGAGCCGGTGGTCTACACGTCTGTTGTACTGCCAGGGGATATCATTGTGCCCATCGATCAGCGGAACCTGCTCCAAGATCCGGACTGCCCTCTCCCTGTCCTGCTCCAGATCGGCATGCTGGGCCCGGGAGGAGGTCGAACAGGAGACAAGGTGCAGGGCCAGGAATAGAAGAATCAGGCTGTATATACTCGTGCCACAACTGATACCAGCAGCACAAGGTGTCCGTGTAAATAATCCTTTAAAGGTCCCGTTTAATATTTTCATCAATATTTTAATAGTTACATCAGTACTGTTACTTCCATGGTATCCCTGCCGCTATTGCGGAGCCAGCTCCCAGACATTCCTTGACGCTATTGCGGAGCAGGTTCCCAATCATGCCTTGCCGCTATTGCGGAGCAGGTTCCCAAACATTCTTGCCGCTATTATGGAGCAGGTTCCCAATCATAGGGAAGTCGAGCAGTTCGAATCCGCATAACCGGAACGGTCTGTGTCCAGGCAACCACCACCCCGTTATTCATCGCAGCGAGCCTTGGGAAACCACTGTTTCGATCAGCATCCGTCCTGCCCACCCGTACAGGTTCAGACTGAAGCCCGTCACTGTCAAATCTCCTCAGATAGACACTGCCAAAATCACTCTCCTGCTCCATCCAGCTGGCGTAAAATCCGTGATCCTCTGTTGATACGACATCCACTCGGCCGATCGCTGCCCCTGAATCCAGTCGAATCGGTTCAGAAAAAGTGGTTCCGCCATCATCAGACAGCGCAGTCAGAACCCGCTGCTCCTCATCCGCACTTGTAAACCAAGTCACAGCCAGCCGGCCCTCTCCGTCTGATGCCAGACGGGGTCCGTTCACCGGGCAGCCTTCAATTCTCCAGCCATCATCATGTACGGTGACAGGTTCACTCCAGCTGCCTGAATGACTGTCATACCGCACCAGTGAGATATCCCTCACCTCATCTTCTGTCCTGTTCCGGTAGACTGCAACAGCTCCCCCATCCACTGCTACCATATCGGTCTGGCAGCACTCACAGACCCTGTTGTCGATCACCTGCTCCTGCTCAATTGTACCGTCCCGGTGAATGATGGCCGACCTCAGAGCTACGGATCCGGAATCTTCACGACCATCCAGCCAGATGGCGAGCACCCGATCCCGGTCCAGAGGCATCATCGACACGAAACCATGCTCAGTCGCTGTACCATCCCGGTGAGGTGTGATGTGGGTCCATCGGTTGGAGTCCTCCTCTCTGAATGCAATCTGGATGTCGTAAGCGTGGGGGCTACCTTCAATCTGTTTCAGCCAGTGCAGCGCGACAGGTTCCTGTTCCCAGGTCACAATAGATGGAAAATCTGCCCAGTTGACAAAAAAGTCGCTGCCTACACGTACTGTCTGCTGCTCATCCCAGCGACCACCGGTCATTCGGGCATACTCCAGAGCGTAGATACCCTCTTCAATACCGGAGAGCCAGCTCATGTGCAGTGTCTCTCCGTCTTCGGTATGGAGCATGGGAAAACGGCTTCCACTGGTGACCGGGTTGCGAATATCAAAATCGAGCACCGATCGCTGTCGCTCCTCAGTGCAGGAAGCCAGCAGAAGTATGAACAGAAGAGGCAGAAAAATAAATGCTGGCACAGTTCGTACCCTATGGGAGTCAAACATCATTCAGTAGATCGTGGTAGAGGTAACATCAATCTTTTCTCCGGCAGGTCAACACTGCATCAGCCATGTGTCAAGATCACCCTGGATCAGGACCACGCTGCATCAGGTCAAGATCAACTGTGCATCAAGACCACCACTGGATCAGACAACAGTGTATCAAATCCAATCTTGAGGTATCACTACCCATCGTGAATCAGACACGAATCCAGATCCATTGTGTATCAGCACTTCGTAACAACCGGAGCAATGCGCCAAAATAGAGAAGTGTGTTTAAGAATGACAGCTCCAAACTGAACCATCTTTTACCTATTTTCTGAACCCTATGCTTCAGCTCTCCAATATAACCCTTCACCTGGGTGAACGCACGCTCTTTGACGATATCAGCACACTGGTCAATCCGGGAGAGCGAGTTGCCCTGGTCGGTCCGAATGGTGCAGGAAAATCAACTCTCCTTAAACTGATTGCGGGTGAGATGAAACCGGACGAAGGGTCGGTGGTATTGGGAGGTGGCGCTACGGTAGGGTATCTGCCTCAGGATGGTGTGGCTCCCGACCCTGCGTGCAGCGTCTTTGAAGAGGTGGAACGTGCATTTGACAAGATCCTTGCCATGCAGCGGGAGGTGGCTCATCTGCAGAAAAAGATGGAGGAGCTGGATCATGACTCACCGCAGTACCAGTCGGTCCTGCAGCAGTTCGGTGATCTGCATGAGCAGTTGGAGGTGTCTGGTGCCTACACACTGAGAAGTGATATTGAGAGAGTGCTCTCGGGACTGGGATTTGATGAAGAGGATCTTGATCGCTCGACCACCGAGTTCAGTGGTGGATGGCTGATGCGAATTGCTCTGGCCAAGCTGCTGCTCAAGACCCCGACCTATCTGCTTCTGGACGAACCGACCAACCACCTCGACATCGAATCACTGCAGTGGATCGAGCAGTTTCTCAAGAGTTACGAAGGCGCGGTGATCGTGGTCTCTCACGACCGTGCGTTTCTCGATTCACTGACCCGGCGGACCCTCGCACTCGACCGGGGAGAACTGCGGGAGTATGCTGGCAACTACTCTTTCTACGAGAAGAAGTATGCTGAGGAGAAGGAGCTGTTGAGAAGACAGTATGAGAATCAGCAGAAGGAGCTCAAGCAGACGGAAGAGTTTATCGAGAGATTCCGCTACAAAGCTACCAAGGCGAGGCAGGTTCAGAGCAGGATCAAACAGCTTGAGAAGATGGAGAGGATCCGGATAGAGGATGATCAGGAGGAGATCTCCTTCCGTTTTCCGCAGCCTGAACGGAGCGGGCAGGTGGTGATGAAGCTCCAGAATCTGGTGAAGGCTTACGGGGATCACACGGTGTTTGACGGTCTTGACTATCAGATCGAGCGGGGTGACAAGGTAGCGGTTGTGGGACCGAATGGCGCTGGTAAGTCGACGCTTATACGAACTCTGGCAGGTTTGGAACCTCTGACATCAGGCGAGCGGGAAACCGGTCACAATGTGACTGTCTCCTACTTTGCCCAACACCAGGCGGATGAACTTGATCCGTCACTGGAGGCACTAGAAGAGGTGCGCAAGGATGCAGGTCTGGTGAGCGAGACCGAGATCAGGACGCTTCTCGGATGTTTCCTTTTTACCGGCGACGATGTCTTCAAGAGAGTCGGTGTCCTCTCCGGAGGAGAGAAGAGCCGTCTGGCGCTGGCAAAAATGCTGATCACTCCGGCCAACTTCATCATCCTTGACGAGCCGACCAACCACCTCGACATGCAGTCGAAACGGATCCTCCAGGAGGCCCTGCAGCAGTTTGAAGGAACCTGCATGATCGTCAGTCATGATCGTGACTTCATCGATCCGATCGTCAACAAAACACTGGAGATCCGGCCCGGGCAAGTCAAGACCTGGCTGGGGAACATCAGCTATTTTCTTAACAAGAGGGAGCAGCTGGAACGGGAAGAGCAGGATGCTGCAACGGCTGCCGGAAGTTCCGGAAAGGGTTCCGTTTCAGAGGATGCAACTGCCGATGGTTCAGCCGGAAATGGTTCTGTCGAAAGCAGGCAGAACGGCCTCTCCCGCAAGGAGCAACGGCGGCAGGAAGCTCTCGTCCGCCAGAGGCTCTCCAAAAAACTGAAGCCTCTGAAGAAGCGTCTCAACCGGATTGAAGAGACCGTAGAGAGGGTCGAAAGCCGGAAACAGGAGATCGAGGCCCTGATGGCCAGACCCGATTTCTATGAGGACAGTGAAGAGGTGAAGCAGATCTCCATCGAATATGAGACATTGAAGCAGGAGCTCTCCGAGGCCTACTCGAAGTGGGAGGAGATCGCTTCACGTATTGAGTACATCGAAGAGCACGGGTAGGTCAGCAGGTTCAGACAATCCCCTCGGTGCTGCCCGGAATCGGATAGGGATAGTTGCCATCTTCAAGTGGCTGAACCGGTGCAGGTGAATCCATAGTCAGACCCTCCGGAACAAGTACCACATCGGAATTCAGCGCCTGATCCCATTCGATCATCTGTCCGGATTGAACTGCCATTCGACCCATAATCTCAGCAAGCGAACTGAAGGCACCACGCTCAGTATCGTTGACATGTTTTCCGTTTCGAATAGCGTCGAACAGGACATCGTGCTCGATTCTGAATGGATTCGGTACCTGATCCTCGAACATCCAGACGTCATTTCCCTTCAGATCTCTGATTCCCGCATAACTGCCCACACCATGAGTAGCGGTTCCCTTTGTACCCTGAATCTGGCAGATCCTGCTTGAGTAGCCGGGAACTCCATGACGCGTCGTACTGTGAAGCCGGGTACCGTCAGCGTATTCAAATTCGATATAGAAGTTATCATAGACATCACCGCGTTCAGGGCCACGATAGACCGAACGGCCGCCGGTACCCATTGCGCGTACCGGGAATGACTGCTTCGCCCAGTGAGCGATGTCCGAATAGTGAATCGTCAGGCCTGCGGGAGAGCCTGCCCAGAGCCAGCTGAAGTGTCGCCAGTTCCGCAGCTGATACTCCAGCTCCGACTGACCCGCTTCACGTGGAATGAGAGTGAGGTCACGAATGATGTAGTGGGTGATGGTCGACGTGATATCTCCGATTTCTCCATCATGGACCCGTTGAATCAGCTCTCTCTGATTGACGCCATACCGATTCTGAAGACCCACGACCACCTTCAGTCCCTTCTCATCGGCCTGTTTTCCGGCTTCGAGTATCTTCCGGATGCCGGGGGAATCACTTGCCAACGGCTTCTCCATAAATACATGTTTCCCCGTCCGGACCGCCTCTTCAAAGTGGAAAGGTCTGAACGCCGGTGGTGTAGCCAGTATCACAACATCAGCCAGTTCAATCGCTTTTTTGTAGCCGTCAAGTCCTGTGAATTTGTGCTCCTCCGGTACCTTGATGGAGTCCCGTATCTGCGGATTGTTTCTCAGGTTTTCATAGCTCATGTCGATCCGGTCCCGGAACACGTCAGCCATGGCGATCAGTTCAACCGGGCCCTCCGTCTGGAGCGCATCTCTGACGGCACCGGCGCCTCTTGAACCACTGCCTATAAGAGCTAGCTTCAAGGTGTCATTTCCAGCTACATAGGCACTGGCACTAACAGGGAGTGGATTGAGAAGCACACCACCGGCAAGAGCTGCCGTGCTGCCGATAAAGGCCCTACGGGAGATGGGTGATCCGGCTATTTCACGTTCTGCCGAGCCTTTTTTTGACGACTCGCCAGCCGATGCTGCTGATGCATTTTCACTCACTTCGTGGGCATCGGAAGATCCGGGGTTCATCCCTGCTGTTTGTGAATCGGTGGTGGGGGCAGTCTTCTTCATCTTGGTATCATTAAGTTCGTTGGTGTCCTTACATCATGGCAGGATCAAACATCCTGTCCGAGTCGATTGGAGCTTATATCAATCGGAGCTTCTAAAGTCTAAAAAGAAAGAGAGTTCTTCAGAATAAGTTTATAGACGTAAACTAGTTGATAAAAATTGTCAAATGAGATGCTTTCTTTTCAGAACACAAGTTACGGATTATGAGTTATGGATCATGACAAGTAACGGATCATGTTGTAAACTGAATTGAAAACGACTGCCGCAGCTGTCCTACAGCAGCGCAGTATCCCCGCCACCTCGCTTCAGATCGATGTCCATACCCGGTTCATTGGTTTTCCAGGAACCTGAGGTGAAGTCCGGAATCCGGACGGGCTGAAATCCGTTTGCTACCGACCACTCGCTCAGAGGTGTAATACAACTGTACAACGCAGCATCATAGACATCATGATCCAGAGGCAGTCCATTGCGGAGACAGTCAATCAGTCGCCAGTCCGTCGGATTGACGCGCGCATAGCTCCTCAGGCCTGAGCTGTCTTCAGCTCCCTCCTGCAGCTCAGCAAACCGACGGGTGATTTCCGGTGTATACTGTTCAACAAGCTCACTGAATTCTGGTTCAGGCAGCCAGCCATCATGACTTACAGCGATCCGTGCCGGAGTGGGATAGAGCCTGATGATCCCACCCGTACCATTGATCATCTGAAACCGAGATCCCGGACGTGGGGAGCTGATATCATGCTGCAGCATGATGGTACGTCCCTTGAAGGTCCGGATAATGGTGGTATTCATATTGCCACGGAATGGCCGTCCCACATAGGGCTCGTAGTAGTCATCCTCCTCAGCCAGCTTCTCCATCAGCGGCCCCATACTGAAATCATTACTGGACATGGAGACCAGGTAGTCCATCTGATCGCCGTAGTTGATGTCCATCATCTGGGCCAGCGGTGCCAAACCGTGCTGCGGGTAGAGATTCCCGTTCCGGCCGATATTTTCATCAAGTCTCCATGGCCGGTAACCGAACCAACCAAATTCATCAAGGTGCCAGCGCGTCTCGATATCGGAGATCCTGTCGTGGATATAGTTGCCTTCCCCATGGATCAGATCACCGAAGAACCCCTGGCGGACCATGTTCAGAGAGACAGCATTCAAACCTGAATGTGCTGTTGATGACATCAGCACACAGTGCTTCCGGGTCCGTTCCGATGTTTTAACCACCTCCCAGCACTCCTCCACACTCTGTGCCACCGGTATCTCGACATAGACATGTTTGTCGTTCTCCATCGCATTGATGGAGATCTCCCCATGCAGCTTCCAGGGCGTGGCGATATAGATCAGATCGATATCACCACGGTCACACACCTCTCTCCAGGCATCCTGCCCATCCGTGTAAGCATCCGGCTCATGCTGGGGAAACATGCTGATCGACTCTTTGGCCTGCTCCACCCTCTCCGGTACGATATCACACATCGCCTTGATCTCCACCCCTTCGATACCGGCCAGTCTGCGTGCCGTACCCGAACCGCGGGATCCCATTCCGATCAACCCGACCCGTACCACATCAAGTGCGGGGGCTGCATACCCATGCATATTGAAATCCTGAGGATCTTCAAGCTTGAAAGGGGGAGTTTCTCCTTCTGAACCCAGTGCACGTTGTGCAGCTCCGATTCCGGTTAACCCTGCACCAGCCGCTGCCCCCATCCCTGTCAGTCCTGCACCAGCCGCTGCACCTGCTTTCTTCAGAAAATCTTTTCTGGATGTTGCCATATCTGATCCTCAGTTCATCGATTAAAAAATTAGTTGGTCGCCACTACATCTCTACACTGTTTTTGAATCCACTCTGCATCTGTCATTTACCATCAGTTATTCAGCGTCAGTTACTCAGCATGTGCTACTCCGTGTTCATATCTGCAAGCCAGCTTCTATAGCAGGCTGAATCTACTCGCTCCATTATGGTTCGTTTGAAAAACTTATGCAAACAGTTATCTCTCTTTACTTAAACCAGCGGCCGAAAAGTGCATCTCTGTCATTCCGATCTACTGTTTCTATAGCGAAATTTTCACTGTGATCAAGCTCCCTGAAATAATTTTGTACGGTTCCGTAATCCCGCTCCAGCATCTCATTGCCGGCCGGTTCTCCATCAGCCCGCAAAGGATTGACAAGGGCGGTCCGGACAGGTGCGGCACCCAGCACCAAATCGGGCAGATCGTATGAAGTAAGGGCAGCCGGCACACTCCAAGTGATAAGTTCCGGCCGGTACTCCTTCCGGTCTACCAGATCGCGCCATGAGACCAGCGGTTCAACCATCAGCAGGCTCTCGAAAGTAGGTTCAAACAGTGCCGCATGCATCAAGGTGGGCGATATATCCCCAACTGAAATGGCATGGACCCGAATCACCTCACCAAACAATCTGAACCAGCGCTGCAGGCTGACAAGATCTGCTGCCTGAACGCCTGTGATACTTCGTCCGATCTGTACTCCAGCTCTCCACACTGCCCGTAGCCGATCTGATAAAGCCTCACCGACACCGATCAGATCCGGAACCAGAACTGTGTAGCCTCTTGAAACCAGCCACTCCAGATCGCCTCTCTCACCCATTTCAGCGGACTTGCCGTCTGCATGCAGATAGAGCACCCCCTCACCATTGGGCTGATCTGGGCGCAGCAGCAGAAAAGGCAACGCATACTTCCCTTCACCATCTGCAAGATACTTCTCAATGGTGTATCCCTCCCTGGTGATCTGCCCCGTAAAGAGTGGCGCCAGCGTAGTCCGTGGTTCCTGATAACCTGACAGGCGCCGGGCCTCCATCTTGACTCTGTCGATGTGCTTGCGAACATCCTCACCGCTTCTCGACGTGACAAGCCTCTCTGTCAGCTGTTCACTCTCCTCACGATTGATCTCTGAAGTAGTTCGACCTCCCTCCAGAAGCGCCACATGCCCCGTCTCTGTCACCTGAAGATCTGCTCCGTCCAGTATCTGTACATCCTGATCTGCCGGATCTCCCGGAAGATTCAGATGCTCCTGAAAGAAGCGGTAGATCGCCTCCCGATTCTGACGAGTTACTGTATGCCCTCCCTCATCATATACCCATTCAAAATTATTTTCAGAATCGAGGATGCTGTATAGACTCTTCACTTCAGCGGTCGTCTCTGCAGCACCCTGGATTGAGAAAAAATCATTGGTCGTAGAGAGAACCAGAGTCGGTGCCGGTGCCCTGACAGCCAGCAGATCGCCATGATCGATTCCATGACGGATTCCGTGCAAAAAGTTCTGTTCAGAGTCCTGTGGTCCGATCGTCTGGAACAGGCGAGTGAAGCTGGTAATGTAGTTGGATGGAGCCGCCGCATGAATCCTATCGTCAAATGCGGCGATATAGGCTGCCTGAGTACCGCCTCCCGACATACCGGTAATGCCAATTCGCGCCGGGTCCACTTCGGAGCGCGTCAACAGATAGTCCACTGCCCGGATTCCGTCCCATATCATGTATCGGGCCAGTGAACTGCCACTGATGAAAGCCTGGGCACCCGGCATCGCATGCTCGGCTGTTGGGCCTCCTGCGGTAGATCCACCGGTTTCCGGGTCGAGATACTCAAGCCGTTCACCCTGGCCCACCGGGTCGATGGCAAACACCACAAACCCCTTCTCCACCAGATTCAGAATAAGGTGCTGATACGGCTCATGGCGATAGGCATCCGTTGTGTGACCGCTGACATAGAGAATGGCCGGAGCAGGTGACTCTACGGCTGAATCAGGAACAAACAGAGATGAGGTCACACGGTAGCCAGGCATGGATTCGAACAGAATATTCTGAACCTGAAAACCATCCCGCTGAACGGTTCCGGTGACCTGTGGATTCAGTGGAGTCCTCTCCGGGAATCGTCCTACGAGATCATGCAACACCTGGCGCCGGTCCTCCTGCCAATTCAGAAATCCCTGCTCTGTATGAATCTGCTTGATCTCCCGCTCCCGCTTCTCAAGATACTCATAGACCTCACGACTGAAGTGATGATAGAGTGCATTTGAAGTTCCTTCATAATAGGTCCAGGTGTTGTTGGATGAACCGCCTCTGAATACGTCAAGCGACTCTTGGGCAAGCGTATGATCCGCTCCGACTCCTGCAGCAATAAAGGCAATGATGACTGTTGTGCAAGTTGCAAGTAGCTTGGGAGATATTGTGCTGGTAAAAACACACTGTTGCATACGACTCAACTAATTAGCGGTTATTTGTAATCTGGCCGTTTTGTCCGAATCACCAGACAATAGTAACAATGGGATCTCCCGATCTGCTGAACCATTAGGCGAATCAAACATTCCGAATGCTCCTAATAATGCAACCCTTCCGGACTCAGATGCTAACTTTCCTGTGTCGAATGTCAGCCATCTATTATTTGATCCTGATATAACCTCCGTCACCTCATATTCAAAATCCTTGTCATGCTTCAGGTAGATTAAATCCTGACGTTTCTTAGCATTATCGTCTGGAAAAAATGAAATCGCCAGCAGGTCATTTTTTCCTTCACCACGAAAATCTATACTGCTGCAGCGATAGGCTCCATCCATCGGGTGAAAATAAACCTGTTGAAAGTTGTTCTGTCCATCATTTTCAAAAATTCTGATTCCATGATAGGGTTTGAGTATAGGTGGATAATCTCCATTATCTCCATTGCAGTAGATGATATCCAGGAAACCATCATTGTTCAGATCAATCATTTCAAAATAAGTCGACCCCCAATGAGGATTAAGCTGGAGTATCCGCTCTTCACGATACTCTGTCCCCCCTTGATGATAAAAAACAGACATTCCCTCATCCCCCTGGCCGAAAAGTGCCACTATATCTTTGCTATCGTCGCCAGTTAAATCACGAATCTCAACACGAACAGTACCCGGTGTGTCCTTCAAGATATGTTTTCTGTAGTTTCCAGCACCTTCATTTACATACAAACTTAACGAACCAGTATAGTCACCAAACTCGGCAACGAGTATATCCTTCCGGCCATCACCTGTCAGATCCTCGATAACTGTCTGGACAGGCCGGTTTAACCGATCCATAAAACGACTATATCCCGTGAAACGCGGATCCTGTTCAGATCTGACTAACTGGATCAATTCACCATGACGATTTCCTGAGGGTCTTAGCCACAACGTTCCAATCAAAGTAACTATCGCTTCAGCCCGCTCAACGTGAATATCGACTGGAGGGCTAGGCAGTGGCAGCTCCTGAAGCAGCTTGAACTGATGGTCCATCAGAACTAATTTGCCAGCGCCTTCTGCAACACCACCCACATAGATGACATCTGGATCAGCTCCGATTTTGATCATGGTGATCCCATCGATACTGTAATTCCATTCTGGTGTATCTACCTCTATTGACTCTGCTGCTTTTACTTCACTTTTTGGCTCAACACGAGATAGAGATTCAGGTGCGTTAGACAGGTAGTAGTCTACAATTTTATCCCACAGCTCATCAGATATCTGCTGTTGTTGTGGAAAAATGTTCTCTTTCCTGACCGAAACGGGATCTACTGCCCCGGAGATCAGCTCCTCTACATCTGTGTTCTCTTCGTAAATCCCAAAACGTCTTCCCATTAATGGGAGAACTGAATGCTCCCATGTCTGCCGATCCAGATCGGTTGGTTTCGGATAAAGGTGACATCCACTACAATATCTGACTGATAACTCTTTCGCATGATCTAATTCATTATCAACTCTATCTCCAAATGTATCATCACCCGATGAGTAACGCCCTTCTTCTACACCACATGAAATCGCAAAGATCCCGATACAGAGAGTTATATACTTGACTCTATTCATCCATTGAGAAGGTGCCTATCCACTTGCATTGTCACTTAATATGAATTATAACCTGCGATTTTACAGCCTGCTTCTTAGAAGATCGAAGTTAAATTTCAGGGATATGAAAGCTAATCTTGCCCTCACGTCCAGACAACCGCTTGAATCGCGAATATTCTTCACTAAAATAGTCGATCTCGTTCGCCTCAAGAGCTCGGCCAGACATTGTTACTGGGCGATTAATATAGATCATATTATCTGAGAGAGCGGAGATCAGTGAAAGATCACCCCATTCAAGTAGTCCTGGCAAGTGAATCGCCATACTGAAATTGTCTATTCCCTCTCTATCATCAAATAGATATGTAACGGGAGTTTGATCAGTCGTGACTCTATTAAGCAAACCATCATGGAATACAGCAAATGATAATGCCGCCACACCACTCTCTTTTGTAGCCATAATGTCCATACTATTCGTATCCAGTTCTTTTTTAAGATATTGCTCAATGAGATACAGGTCCTCCACCCATTTGCCAATCATGGTATTGCCTAACCAAATCTCTGCTCTACTAAGAGAGTGGAATTCTGCTATTTCATTACGAGCATAGAGTGAAGACAACGCAGTTTCACCAGTACCATAAAGATCCGGCAATACGACCATGTATCCTTCATCAAGCTTCTCTTGAATCAACTGTTGGTTAACACCATCTTTTCCATCCGATGATAACAACACGATCGATCTTCCTGAGTACTGTTCTGGCATCTGAAACAATAGAGGCAATAATCTACCGTATGAGTTTTCAAGCACAACTTTGCTCCATCCTCCGTCTGTACTATATGTGACATTATTTGAAAGATTCGGTAGTCCATCCAATCTTAATACATGCAGCAGCTCATCTCTCTTTACTTGCAAATCCAAATATTCAAGAGATAGCATGTTCTCCCTCAATCTTTCACCTCTATTTCGAGCGTATCCAGCAGTTGATTGAATCTTTTCAGGTCTTGAACCAGGGTAGACCAGCAACATATCCTCATCAAGAAGTTCGAATGATTTTTCTGGATGAGCGTCTCCACTACCTTCTCCTTTCAGGTGTTTATTGAACCAACCAATAAGCCCCTCTCTGTTCTCCTGAAAGTAACCATGTGGAAGATCAAACAGATCATACCTCAATCTCTCTTCACTGTCATACAACCGATACAGTTCCTCGAGTTGAATAAAAGAGCGCTTCATCTCATCTGGAAAAAAAGCTGGATTCGATTCCCGATGATGATTGTGTAGTAAGAGTGCTCTTGGAGCGATCAATCCCAATACACCGGCCTCTTCCGTGAATGTTAATCCATCATTGAGAACTTCACATACACAATTATGGCCCAATACATATGATTCAAAAGTACCGACACTGACAACTGGCAGTGCCGCCTTTATCCTCTCGTCCAAAGCACTAAGCCACATCGTCTGATTTCCACCACCACTGCCACCAGTAGCTCCAATTCTATTCGAGTCTACATATTCGAGTGACTGCAGGAAGTCAACAGCTCTCATATTATCCATTACCTGAATTCCCAAAAGTGATCGACCTGTGTTAATAAGGGATAATCCAAGATTACCACCATGATACTCAAACTCTCCAGCATAACTTCCTCTTTCACCGGCACCCCATGGATCAATTACCATAGCTACATATCCATTTCTAGCAAGGGTCTGCCCAATGGGTTGTCCAGCCAACTTACCTTGGCTCCAATGACCCATCATTACCAACACGGCCGGAAATGGCCCGTTGCCTTCAGGTTTATATAGATTTGCAGTAGCATAAGCCCCCTCCAATGTCTGAAAAGATAGATTCTGTACCTGAATAGCATCAAGGTGAACCGTATTTGTTACTTCCTCATCAAATGTCAGATCGGAGCCAACAGCTTCAATACCAGAGTGCTGCAGGATTCTATGCTTCAACTCTAACCTATAGGACTCCCACTCATCAACAGAAGATGGAAGCTGATGAATCATGAACTTTTTTTCAGCTTGAAATCGAACAACTTTATCTGTCAAATTCAGATTTTCAATAAAAACCTTAGGTAATGAATCGACTCTCTGTGATAAATTAACTGGAGTCAAATGATAGGCATTTGTTTGATACCCAAAACCTGAGATGATAAATATTATGATTATAAAGAAGTGCGTATTTCTATCCATGTATTTATGTAAAATAAGCACCATTGAAGTTAGCTTTTGCAACACCGAGTGCATTACCACCGATGATCTTCTCTATCTCACTGTCTGAATATCCCAACTGAACCAGACCGGTTGTGAAGAGCGGCCAATTTGTCCAGGCCAGACTACTCCTCATGTCGTTGTAAATCATGTGAAGGTTGAGAGAAGAGACAATGACACTGTCTGCTCTAAAAACTCAGAACGGGTATATATATTGAAATCCAAGACGTAAATTTAGTGCTTTATTTAAAAATCATAGTCGATCAGACCGGACCGACTATGATTTATTTTTAAGTATTATTAAGATATTTTATTAATTATTTACATCTGTAATGTTTATTTCAAAAAATTAACAAAGAATTATACATCTTTCAGTACCCAGGGTTCTGCTCAAGTAATCCATTCCTATCAATTTCAGACTGCGGTATTGGTAGTAGGTAATCGCGAGGAGCCTGAAAATTAGCCTCTTTCCAAAAGAGCACTTCATAGGTCTTGCTGCCATCCTCCTGCTTTCGAATACTCATTCTAGTCTGATCTTCATTGAGCACCTCTTCGGCAATCATCCACCTTCTGACATCGTACCATCGATGTTGCTCAAACACTAACTCAATCCGTCTCTCATTAACGATTCTATCAAAGAGCTCATCACCACTTTCAGTCACGGGTGGCATGTCTACACTCGGTCTACTACGAACACGATTTAAAGACTCTCTTGCTGTATCTTCCTCACCTAGGAAATAACTTGCTTCTGCATAATTAAGCAGTATTTCTGCAAATCTGATAAACGGCCAAGGAGTTTGGGACATGTTACTTCCGCTTGGGTCATCTATCCGTTCGTTTACAAATTTACGGGAATAATAGCCTGTCTCTGTAGCATTCCAGGCTGAAACCGGGCCTTCATTGGAGTCCAGTCCTCCCGGTAGAAAAGTCTCTACTTCACGTCCTTTCCAGAACATTCCGTCATGAAGAATGGTCGCATAGAATCTGGGGTCTCGTTCTACATATGGATCCTGAGGATCAAACTCCGGATCATCTTCAGGCTTCAGACCTCGTATGGTTTCATAATCATCCACTAGATTTTGGATCGGATGAATTTGCCCAAAACCATTATATCCATTTGGATAGGAACTCAATTCGATATAAACCGTTTCCGCACTGTTTAATTGGTTAAAAGGTCGCTGCCAAATCATTTCGGAGTTATAGATATTCTCTTCAAGAAATGAGGTGCGATAATCATCAAATAGTTCATATTCACCAAGATCTATGACATCACGAGCAGCCTGCTGAGCAGCTTCCCATCTTGAAAGATCATTAGAAGGATTATTTAATGGACTCGCATAATAGAGTAAAGCACGTGATTTTAAGCCCATTGCTGCCCCTTTACTAATCCGCCCATAATCTGAGGTACTCATTTCTGATTGTAGCTCAAGGTCTGGAATAGCCAGTTCGAGTTCTTCTAATACGAACTGCATCACTTCTTCGTAAGAGTTTCTTTCCATCCGGAAATCATCATCAAGGTCAAATGTAGAATTGATCAATGGAACTCCACCGAATAGACTGATTAATCTGAAGTAAGACTTTGCACGTATAACTCGCATTTCTGCTATCATACGGTTCCGAAGATCCGGATTTTCGAATTCGGTCCTGTCTATGTTCTCCATAAACTCATTAACCAGGTAGATAGGCTTCCAATAACTCCGGTTCACCCCGCTTCCACTTCTTACATCTGTCCAGAAATCTACAAAGCCCAGATTATCAGGTGTCATATTTCCAGCAATGACTCCCCATGACCATGCATTACTTCTGGCATTAATCTCATCTGTTACAGCAGATAAATTATAAAGTGAATAGACGAAACCTGTAGGTATACTCCGATATGTATGGCTAACAAAAGCGTCTACAAGAGTAGGGTCTGACCATACAGCATCTTCTGTAAATCTGTCATTTGGTGTTGTATCCAACACGCTATCACATGAAATGACCATTGCTATTAGCAGAAATAATATCAGTAAGTGAATTTGATTTTTCATTGTGGTCGATCTTTTAACCATTATTAATAAAATCGTGTAAAATAAACCAAGCACCGAGTTAAAATGAAATGTCAATCCCTAGATTGAATATTCTGCTCTGCGGATAAAAAGTACCTCTTGGAGAACTACCTTCAGGATCAAACCACTTGATTTCGGAAATGGTGAAGAGATTATTTCCATTTGCATATAAACGCACATTCGATAGTCCGACTCTTTGAGTCAAATCGGGTGAAAGGTCATATCCGATTTCAATCGTTTTTAATCGTAAGAATGCTGCATTCTGAAGCCAGAAAGTACTTTGTAAGCCACTAGGTTCTCCACCTACTGCACTAAGAGTTGGCAGTCTTGGGTATTTGGAATCCATGCTACCAGGTGTCCAACGATTGCTAATCAGATCATTCAAGCCGTTTACAGCTATCCTTGCATTTTGATGATAATACTGCCATGCTCGAGCTTGACCAGCAAAATTTGCAAATAGTGAGAATGCTTTATATCTGACAGCGGCATTGAAACCAAAAGTGATTTCTGGAATATTTGATTTATCCATCCTGACCATGTCTTCACTTGAAATTACTCCATCTCCATTGACGTCACGATACTGAAGATCGCCCACTCTCGTGCCAGGATAGACTGCTTCTGCATTCTCTACCTCCTGCTCTGTTCTGAAAATTCCAATAGCCTCATAATATAATCCGGCGCCCAGTATTCTACCTTCTGCTTTCTGATAATCAGGTACATCCTGTGCTTCACTTATATCCAGAACCTTATTTCGTGCATATCCAATATTCCCTCTGAGAGAATAGCTGAAGTTAGAAGCGTGAGCCACATTGCTGTGAGAAAGCTCCAGCTCAACACCCCTGTTCCGAACACTCCCGATGTTCTCATCTGGGAGCACAAGACCTGTATAAATAGGTATTTCCAGGTTACGTTGAGTCAATATGTTGTCCCTTACCTGCTGGAAAACATCCACACTCACTCCAAGTCCTCCATTCCAGAGTAACAGATCAACTCCTAAATTTGATGTGGTTGCAACTTCCCAGGTTATCGCCGGGTTAGGTGTGACATTTGGCTGAATACCTAAACCAGATGTAGTCGGAAAGCCGAAGTGGTAGCCACTCGAGAGACCGAGCGAATAAGCAGATAAATACTGATAGGGTGATATAGCATCATTACCGATTCTGCCGATCGAAGCTCTGAGCTTCAATTCATTGACAGATTCAACATCGGGCAATAGATCATCAGACATAATCCAGGCAAGAGAGACTCCAGGAAAAAAGCCAAATCTATTTCCTTCAGGAAATGCATGAGAACCATCATATCTGGCATTTATATCAATTAAGTACTTTTCTCTGAAGTTATAACTGAATCTTCCAATTAGACTTTGGCGACCATATTCACTAGAAACACCATCTGATTCCTGGGTTGCTGGATCACCAGCGAAGAGTTCACCAATCGTGTCTGATAAATAATTTCTTCTGAATGACCGATGATTACTACTAGTACCTTGAGACTGTTCAGCACCAATAAAGGCACTTATATAGTGATTTATATATTGAGTCTCATAGGTCATTCTCAAGTTTAAAAAAGTATTTGTACCATTCGAAGTCACCTGATTCAGTTGTGGAGCAACGATTCGGCCACCACGAAGTGCAGTATATGTTCCATCAGCATCTCGGTTATAGACAGTCCAGGGCGTTTGCCAATTCTTGTCACGTGTCACATCGTTATTGAAAACGAAGTACCCATCCAGCCCTAAACCCCTTACGAACGGTATCTCTGCATCAAATCCGAGTTTACCTGAAAATCTTTTGGTAATTGTACTTCGTTCTCCCGATGCGTCAGTGGTCATGATTGCGGGATTAAGCCCCTGTTCGATTCCAGCAGATGGAATACCAGGTTCATAATAGACAGGCATCATTGGAATCGCCATCAACCATCCCCACGGATTTTCAGAAGCCGGTCGGATGCGATCATCATAACCTGCATTGATATCCGCATTCAGATTTACATGGTCTGAGATCCTTGCATCCATATTGGAGCGAAGGGTATATGAATCAAAATTGTGCATGCCATTTTTAAAAATGCTATTCTGATTGCCATAGGATCCAGAAATTGAGTAGCGGATATCTTCAGTACCACCTCTCATACTCAAATTATGCGTACTTTGAAGTGAATAATCCTTCAGTACTTCACCATACCAGTCTGTATTTGGATAGTTGACTGGATCTGTTCCATCTCGAAATAATTGAATCTCTTCATCTGTGTATCTTGGATCCTGGCCCTCCTGTACAAGCATTTGATTGACATATTCAGCAAAAACCGCGGAGCTCGCCAGTTCCGGAGTTCGGGTAGGTTGATTAATCCCTTGATTAAAGGAGTAGTTAAATGTTGGACTGCCAACCATACCTCTTTTGGTTGTAATCAAAATCACCCCATTTGCAGCCCGGGCGCCATAGATTGCTGCAGATGCATCTTTCAGTACCGTTATTTGCTCTATATCTTTTGGATTAATTCGATCCCATCCTGATGGACTCTGTACTCCATCAACTACAACTAGTGGACTCGTACTACCTGTCGTACTTTGACCACGAATTAACAATTGTGCAGTGTCCGCACCAGGCTCGCCTGATCTGTTCAAAGCTACCAAACCGGGCATCAGACCTGCTAAAGAGTTCGTAACACTGATCGTTGGGCTACTTGCTATTTCTCTCTCACCTGCTCTCGCAATTGATCCAGTTAATGTCGCTGCTCGCTGAGTACCGTATCCCACTACCACTAGTTCATCCAACTCATCCAGTCCCATTTCAAGCTGGACATCAATAACTTCCTGATCTTCTACTCTGATCTGCTGAGAGATATACCCTACGAAAGTAAATTCCAGAACGGCATTTCGATCAGGTACCTCCAATGAATATTCTCCATCACTGTTAGTGACTGTCCCTGAACTTGTACCTTGGATCATGATATTCACACCAGGCAATGTGTTGCCAGTTTCCGAATCGTATACCGTTCCTGTAACCACTTCTTGTGCAACGGCAACTGTCATATTGAACAAGAAGATTAAAACCACAAGTGGGAGAGAAATACTTAAGCGGTAAAGCAGGAATTTAGAAAATCCACTTAACCGTTTAAGTCCCTTACCATGAAATGTTGATTTGTTGTAAAGGTAGCTCATCATTACAGGTTTAGGTTAGTAATTGACGTACATGAAACAAATACTGCTCATGAATAAGAACACATCTGTATTATGACTATGATCTAAGAAGTTGATACTGTGATTTATATCAACTTTTTGAATCACCAGAAAACAGAAGCTAACTTATACAGCGCTGCTAATGCGAAACACAACCTACGACAGAATCTGAGTTCCGCCCGCCTGCTGTAGATCGATATCCATCCCGTTCCCGTTCTCTCTCCAGGCACCTCGGGTAAAATCCGGGACTTCAGCAGGTTGTGATCGCTGTGCAACGGACCATTCGCTGAGTGGAATGACAGAGCTCCAGAGGGCAGCATCATAGACATCCATATCGAGCGGAAGACCATTTCGGAGGCAATCAATCAGCCTCCAGTCCATCAGCGTATCCATCCCTCCATGACCTCCTACCTGACGAGCCATCTCTCCTACTCTTCGGGTAATTTCCGGAGTATACTGCTCTTCGAGTTCAGCAAATTCACCCTCACTCAACCAACCATCATGACTGGTAGCAATACGGGCAGGAAGCGGATATTTACGAGCTATTCCCTCTGTCCCGCTGATAAGATGAATACGTGAATAGGGCCGGGGTGAGCTGGTGTCATGCTGCAGCATGATCGTTCGACCCTGTTCAGTCCGGATCGCTGTCACGTTCATATTCCCTCTGAAATCTCTTCCGGAATATGGTGTCCAGAAACTGTCGTTCTCTGCCAATGCATCGGCTCTTGGACCCATCGAGAAGTCATTACCGGAAATTGATACCAGCGTATTCATTCTGTCCCCGGCATTCAGATTCATGGCTTTCGCAATCGGTCCCAGACCGTGCATCGGGTAGAGACTACCGTGACGACCAATATTCTCATGCAATCTCCAGGTGGTGAGCTCTTTATTGAAGATCCGGTCCAGACGATCGTGGATATATGCCCCCTCCCCATGAATGATGTCACCGAAAAACCCCTCTCTCACCATTTTGAGCGTCATCATCTCGAAAAAGTCGTAACAGACATTCTCAAGCATGAAGCAGTGCTTCCGGGTCCTCTCTGATGTTTCCACCAGTTGCCAGCACTCTTCCAGTGTCTGTGCAGCCGGAATTTCAACCGCTGCATGTTTATCACTCTCCATCGCTCCGACAGCCTGAGGCGTATGAAGACTCCAGGGAGTACAGATGTAGACAAGATCGATATCCTCTCTTTCACAGACCTGCTTCCACTCCTCCGGTCCCTCGTAAGATTGAGGTTGATGTGGAGTCTCTGCAAGCAGTTCCTGAGCCAACTGCAGACGTTCGGCATCAAGATCTACGATAGCCCGAATATCCACTCCCTCGATACGATGCAGACGACGAAGAGCTCCCATCCCCCTGCTACCAATTCCAAAAACTGCTACCCTCACCTGATCAAGTGCTGGTGCTGCATAACCCCGCATATTGAAGACCTGCTCACCACGATCCCGCCCTACCGGATGATCATGGTTCAGTCCTCTCCATCCGGCACTCAACATGCCCAGGCCTGTAATACTGCCGGTTTTCAAAAAATCTCTTCTGTTGATCATATAGTTCTTCTTTGTGGTGTGGGATAAGCTCAGGTACCCAACCCTGGCCCTGATCAGCTTCGTTTAATTATCAATAAGTATTAATGAGCACGAGCAGATACTTGTAAAAGTCACTCCATCCACGTGGTAAGCAGACTATACAAGTTGTCAGGCCGAAGCCCACCTTCTGACAGAATGAGAGCCTCACCTGCTCCACGAACTTGATAGGCCCGTTCTACAATGGTGCCATCCAGGTGACGATCCTCTGCCGATAAAGGCTCGCCAGAACCATCGGTTACACCAGCTATCAGCAATCGGCGAGGGGCCAGAGTGGCTGCAAGGTCTGGCAGATCATAAGCCTGAAGGGCACCGGCCACTGTACTGTGGATAAAATCAGGTTCGTAAAAGCGGTTCATCACGATGGAGCGGTAAGAGGAGTAGGGTTCAATCAAAGCCACCCGTGAAAGCGACGGTTCAAATGCCGCAGCATGCAGCAGCACCGGCCCCAGCTCGCGCCGGGCCACGCCGTAGACCTCATCCTGGTTAAACTCACTCGTCAATAGGTGACTTAGGCGGACGACATCACCGGCACGGATTCCTGTGATACTTCGACCCACAAGCAGAGACATAAACCACATGTTATAGGAGTTGCCTTCGATATAGGCATCCCCCCTCAGGTCTCCCGGCCCCATCTCTCCGATTCCAACCAGGTCGGGTGCCAGAACCGTATATCCCTGCCGGACATACCACTCCATCTCACCGCCAGCTGACGCCTCTGCGGATTTGCCGGATGGGTGCAGGTAGAGAACTGATCTGTTGTTCGGCGTCTCGGGAACCATCAGCAGAAACGGGATGATGTAGTCACCCTCACCACCCACAAAGTACTTCTCAATGGAGTACCCGTCCCTCTGGATGCGGCCGGTAAAGACTGTTGAAGCGATAACTTCGGGCGTCTGATAACCAGAAAGTTCACGAGCTGCACTCAAAACCTCCGGCAGATGCCGGTCAAGATTCTCGCGTGTAGCCTGAAGGTCAGAGATCTGTTTTTCAGCCTCTTTCTGGTTCAGACTAAAGACAGTCTCACCTCCCAGTGAGGTGGAGAGTTGGCCGGTCGGCGTAATACGGATCTCGTCTTCGCTCAGAAGTTCAAGCTCCTCTTCAGCAGAGTTACCCGGCTGTTCCAGATGCTTTTGAAAAAAAGCATACATCGCCTCTCTTATTTTCTGCGTATACCCGTGACCATAGTCATCTTCGACGATCTGCAGATTTTCCGGCTCACCCAAAACATCATAGACACGTTTCACATCAGAATAGGTCTCACGGGCACCCTGGATACTGAAAAAGTCACGCGTCGTTGCCATGATCAAGGTAGGCTTCGGTGCCCGGACTGTGATGTAATCACCATGATCTATTTTGCTCGAGATTCCGTGATACAAGTTCTGTTCACCATCCTGAACCCCCGTTGATTCAAGCAGACGTCTGTAGCTGGTGATGTATCCTGAAGGGGCAGAAGCTGCCACGCGATCGTCTATAGCGGATATGTAGGCCGTCTGGGTTCCACCACCTGATAGTCCATGAACTCCAATTCTTTTTTCATCTACCTCTGGACGGCTGACCAGGTAATCGATACCTCTCACCCCATCCCACAGAAACTGTTTGGCGATGGATTGCCCTGACAAGAAATATTGGGCTGATGGATAGGAGTGCTCTAATGTTGAACTGCCGATGACCGACTGTCCGGTATCGGGATCATAATACTGCAGACGTTCACCCTGCCCCAAGGGGTCAATCGCCAGAACGACAAACCCTTTCTTCACCAGATTGAGCAGCGGTTGCTGATAGATGTCCCTTCTGTAGGCGATCCCACTGTGCCCGCTGGTGAACAGTATGGCCGGTGAAGGTTCTTCCAGGTTTTTTGGGATGAAGAGCGATCCTGTGACGTAAAACCCCGGCTGTGACTCATAGACAAGATGCTCCACCGTATAAAAGTCCTTCTCCAGACGGCTCAGGATCTGCGGATTTAAAGGTGTTTTTTCCGGAAAGGGACCCAGAAGGTTCGTCAGTGTCTCCCTGATCTCTGTTTGACGATGCTTCCACTCTTCGGGGGTGTTGAAGTTCGCCTGTTCTGTGGAACGCTGCTCGAGCAGATCAAATGCCTGCTGACTCAGATGGTGATAGAG
>Ga0209487_1000202_pt1 | contig 54566 bp, 52 predicted proteins | sample Poulit2012_FD_187524 | JGI IMG/M metagenome (GOLD analysis project Ga0209487, IMG submission 187524) | Agricultural soil microbial communities from Georgia to study Nitrogen management - Poultry litter 2012 (SPAdes) (version 2) | ecosystem: Environmental > Terrestrial > Soil > Agricultural land... | reverse complement strand
TCCTCTTCACCCTCGGCCGATGACTGGCCCTGCTACCTGGTTACCCCCGGCCCTCACATTTCACGTAAACCTGGTCGGGCCTTTCAGCTCCGCGCCGGGCACGCCTTACCGGGCACGCCTTACCGGGTAGATCTTACCAGATGCTCTTTCCGGGGTACTCGGCGGTTCCGTCGAGCTCTTCGTAGATCCGGAGAAGCTGATTGTACTTGGCTACGCGATCGGTCCTACTCGCGCTCCCGGTCTTGATCTGACCACTTCTGGTCGCGACGGCGAGATCGGCTATGAAGGTGTCGGCGGTCTCACCAGATCGGTGGCTGATGACGTAGTTGTATTGGTTGCGGCGCGCGAGTTCGATTGCCTCGAGTGTCTCGGTCAGGGTCCCGATCTGGTTGACCTTGATGAGGATCGCATTCGCGGCGCCCTCGGTGATCCCCCGCTCGAGGTGTTCGGTGTTGGTGACGAAGAGGTCGTCACCGACGAGCTGAACCCTGTCACCGATCTCGGTGGTCAGCTTCTTCCAGCCCTCCCAGTCCTGCTCGTCGAGTGCGTCCTCGATCGATGCGATTGGGTACTTTGCGACCCACTCACTCCAGAACTCGACCATCTCGTCGGAGCTCATCTCCCTCCCCGACGATTTGTGGAAGGTATACTTCCCGTTGTTATAGAACTCACTCGCTGCGGCGTCGAGTGCGAGGACGACATCGTCTCCGACCTTGTAGCCCGCTTTTTCGATAGCCTCGAGGATGACCTCGACCGCCTCCTCATTCGAGCTGAGATCGGGTGCGAAGCCGCCCTCATCACCTACGGCGGTATTCTTCCCCGCCTTCATCAAGACGGCGTGTAGGCTATGGAAGACCTCGACACCCATCTGGAGGGCTTGGGGGAAGTCTTCTGCCCCGACCGGTGCGATCATGAACTCCTGGAGGTCGACATTGTTCGCGGCGTGTGCGCCCCCATTGAGGATATTCATCAGTGGGACGGGCAGGAGATTCGCGTGTGGACCTCCGAGATAGCGGTAGAGTGGGAGACCAGCGTTCTCTGCTGCTGCCCTTGCGGTCGCTAGTGAGACGGCGAGGAGCGCATTGGCGCCGAGGCGGCCCTTGTTCGGGGTCCCATCGAGCTCGATCATCGTCCTATCGATGGTGATCTGGTCGGTCGCATCTAGGCCGAGGAGTTCGGGGCCGATGACCTGATTCACATTCTCGACGGCCTTGAGTACGCCCTTTCCGCCGTAGCGGTCGGGGTCACCATCGCGGAGCTCGACCGCCTCGAACTCGCCTGTCGAGGCGCCACTCGGGACCGAGGCCATTCCGTGGGCCCCACTCTCGAGGAAGACCTCCGCCTCGATGGTGGGGTTACCCCTGGAATCGATGATCTCTCGCGCTGTGACCAGTGAGATGAATGACATTACCTTCCTCTAGTTAGATGATCTTTGATCGGTCCGGCGAGCATCTCCTCGATCTCGGACCTGACCTTGGCGACGAGTTCATCCCGTCGCGCGATGGTATAATCGGAGGTCTGGATCGGCTCGCCGAAGCGTAGGATAATCTTCCCGCGCCTGATCCGCCAGGCGCCAGCGGGTTGGATCTCCCTCGTGCCGATGATAGCGACGGGCACGATATCGACCCCGGTATGGAGTGCGAGCATGAAGGCGCCCTTCTTGAAGGGGCCGAGTTCACCTGTCCTCGACCTCGTCCCCTCGGGGTAGATGACGACAGAGATATCATCCCTATGTATCCTCTCCCCCGCCTCTCGGAGTGATCTGATCGCCGAGGCCCGATCGCCCCGGTCGACAGAGACATGGCCAGCGACCTTCCATGCGGTCCCGAAGAGTGGGATCCTCTCGAGTTCCTTCTTTGCAACGAAGCGGTTCCTCTTTGGGATCGCAGCGGCGAGGGCCCAGACATCGAACCAGGAGGCATGGTTCGCGGCGAAGATCTGGGGACTCTCAGGGGTGAGGTGCTCTAGTCCCTCGGTCTCTACCCGTACCCCAGCGGCCCAGAGTATCCACTTCGACCAGTACCGGGTGCCCCAATCGTAGAGCCTCAGGTCCCGGAAGCGGAGGAGCGACATGATGACGACGATCCCCCCGATGAGGACCGTCGAGACGAAGATATTCAGATATGTCCAGATCGTACGGATCATCGCCTCTACTACTACTCGGGTCACACAGCTTCTCTGCCGTTCAACCCTGGTGAAAGTGTTCGAACCCCCCTACCTCGAGGGGTGCCAATCTGCCATCGACTCGTCGGGCGACGACGGAGCCGGTCCGCACCTCGTCGTCAACTGGGATCACCCTTCCGATCCGGTGGAGGCTGACGCCGAACTCTGCGGTGAACTCGGGCGCCAACTCATCTCCTACCCCTGGGGGCATGGTGAGGGCCAACTCGTAGTCCTCGCCGCCCTCTAGGGCACGGCGGAGTGGTTCAGGACGACGCAGAGCGGCCTCATGGATGGGGATCAGGTCTGGTTCGACGAGGATCCCGACCCCACTCGCCGTCGCGAGGTGCCGGAGGTCGCCGGCGATACCATCAGAGATATCGAGGAGTGCTGTCATTGCACCGCGTGCGCCGAGCCAGAGTGCCTCGCGGATTCGGGGCTCGGGCCGGGCGTAGGCGGCGCGCGCGTCGTCGTCTGGTTCCCTGCCCTCGAGCCAACTCTCGACAGCGGTGGCAGCACCTCCGAGGTACCCGGTGACCCAGACCTCATCCCCTGGTTCTGCTCCCGAGCGTAGCACTGGATCGGGCGCAGAGCCGAGGGCGACGATATCGATAGTCAGGGGTCCCGTCGTCCTGACGAGATCTCCGCCGAGGATCGTACCACTCACCCCTTCGACCGCCTCTCGCACCCCTTCCATCACCCTGACCCCTTCGCCCTCGACCTCGGGGTCGGCAAGGGCGAGAGAGACGAGTACACCGATCGGTCGAGCTGCGGTCGCGGCGAGGTCGCTGAGTGCCGCCGCGGTCGCACGGTAGCCTATCTCCTCGGGTGTGAGCCAATCTCGTCGGAAGTGGACATCCTCGATCGCGAGGTCGGTACTTATCGCGAGTTGGTCGACCCTGATGAGAGCGCAGTCATCGCCTGGTCCTATTATCACCTCTGGGCCCGGGTCGGCGCTACCCTCTAGGAAGCGGCGGATCAGGTCGAACTCTCTCCCGGGCCCGAGTCCCCCGCCCCTCACCACCTTCTCGGCTGATCGAAGGTGATGAATGGAAGCCCGAGTGGTGGCTCGGGGGGGCCGGGGTCGGCGAAGGCCTCGGCGAGGTGGGCTGAGAGGTCGCGGGGGCTGAGGGCGCGGCCCCGGCCGGCGAGTTCTGCGGCGCGGCCGGCATAGAAGAGTCCGGCCCCCGCGGCAGCGCGGGCGCGGAGTCCAGCGGCGAGGAGTGCTGCGATAGTGCCCGCGAGTTGGTCGCCCATCCCTGCCCGGGCGAGGTCGGAGGAGCCGAGGGTATTGATCAGTGTGGGGGTTCCGGGGCTCGCGATCACGGTCGGTGTGCCTTTGAGGAGTAGAGTCGCACCGGTCATCTCGGCGTACTCCTCGGCGGTGCCTATTGGGTTGGCCACGATCGTGTCGACCTCCTTACCTGTCAGCCGTGCAAACTCGCCTGGGTGCGGTGTCAGGATCAGCTCCCGTCCGTGGGCGAGCTCGCGAATGAGGCCGTCGTCCTGACCGATCAGGTCGAGGGCATCGGCATCGAGGAGGAGTGGCTGGCCTGACGCGGTCTGGTAGAGCTCGCGGGTGAGAGTGCGCACCTCGTCGTCGGTCCCGATCCCTGGCCCGACTAGGATCGCATCGGCCTGGACGGCGAGATCGAGGAGTTCGTCGGTCTCGGTCCGGGGGATGAAGATCGCCTCGGGTATAGCACCCTGGAGGACCGTTCGGTTCGAAGGGTCGGAGGCGAGCCAGAGGTATCCGGTCCCGGCGCGGAGTGCTGCCTCGCCGGCGATGATCGCGGCGCCCGCCATCCCTTTGGTGCCGGTGAGGGCTAGGAGTCGACCAGAGGTTCCTTTGTACGCGGTCAGGGGGCGGGTTGGGAGGCGTCGTCTAGCCCATCCGGGTGTGATCAGTTCGGCGCTAGGATCTTCTTTACTCGGCGGGAGCCCGATCTCGATGGCGATGACTCGTCCGCAGTACTCCCTAGCAGGTTGTAAGAGGAGCCCCCTCTTCGGTGCACCGAAGGTGATCGTGAGATCGGCCCTGACCGCTGGGCCTGGCACTGCACCGGTGGTTGGATCGACTCCCGAGGGCAGATCGAGGGCGATGATAGGTCTCTCCTCCTCGGCGAGTGTGGTGATCAGCTCGGCGACCGTACCATAGGGAGGGCCACTCGTCCCCGTTCCGACGAGGCCATCGATGAGTAGGTCTGCGCTCACGAGTCCGGCACTGTCCCCGGCCTCGAGTCTCGGGATCTGGAAATCATGGGTGAGTGCTCGGTCGGGCCCAGCCTCGGTCGTAGAGATATAGGCGACATCCCAGCCCCAAGCACGGAGGTTCCGGAGGAGGACGAGTCCATCGCCCCCATTGTTGCCGGGACCAAGTAGGGCGATCGCCTTGCCTCTAGGGTATAGCCGGTCTATGACCAGGGCCGCGGACCGCCCGGCATTCTCCATGAGGAGTCGGCCGGGTATCCCCCCTTGGTCTATGGCTCGTCGATCGAGGTCGGCCGCCTCCCTTGCGGTAGGTGCGGTGACCCTATCGAGTCCGAAGACCTCATCAGATCTCACTCTCCCACTCCTCCCCAGCGGCGGGGATGATGCGGCTTACTTGTAGCTCTGGCTGATAGTACGACCGAAGCTGATCTCGCCGTTGTCGATCCTGATATTGAACCCACAATCTGGATTGGAGCAGACCCAGGCTTTGAAGGTGATCGGCGCGCCATCGCGTCCGTAATCAGAGAGTGGCAGCATATTTCCTCGATCGCACTTGCGACAGTCTGGGTACGCCCTCTCTTCCGCCATTTTAAACATCCCCTCCCCTCGACAGTCTTCGCGGGGGCCTCCTCGGTGCGGCGCCCCCTTCCCATCCCCACCTATCTACCTTCGTGCAATCCATGTTCCAAGGCCCTATTCGCTTCTCCGCAGGCTGGACACTCCTCGAACTCTGCTGCACGGGCAAGGTAGTCACGGATGGCCACCACGTACTCTGCGTGACTCCAGGTCAGGGGCGTGACCGAGAGTGGTTCTCCGGTGAAGGGGTTCACCTGCTCGGGGAAGAGTCCCGCCGAGGTCGCGTGCTCGGCGACCCACTCGAGGGGTTCGAGTGCGGCATCGAGTTCTGCGGGTCCCTCCGCGCGCGCTATCAACCAGCTCGCCAGCCAGCATTGGGCTATGAACCAGGGGTTACCCGGGACACGCTCCCATTCCTGGGTGACAGCATGATAATAGTCTCCGCGGTACCTTGCCAGTCCACCGACCTCTGTCTCGACCTGCAGGCTGGTCCTGACCGCGTCGAGGGTCTTTATCAGGCGCGGATCGTCGGGCTCGAGGAAGCCAAGGAAGTGTAGTCCGAAGAGAGAGCTATCGGGGGTCAGGTCGCGGACCTCTTCCTCCTGATCGGTCGGTGGTATATACATCCTGAGGAAGCGTTCCTCATCCTCATCCCAGAGGTACTCTAGGACCGATGATCTGACCTCTCCTGCAGCGGTCCGATAGCGAGCGGCCAGTTCGAGGTCACCGAAAGCGGTTGCGAAGTTGGCGCCCGCCTCGAGTCCTGCCCAGACGGTCGCTGAGGTGAGGGTGAGTACACCCCGTCGTTCCTCCCAGAGGTCCCACGACTGGAGTGGTAGTCCGGTCTCCTGATCCCGGTATGAGGCGAGGAATTCGGAGGCGGGCACGATCATCCGCCTGTAGAGGGGTAGGACCTCCTCGACTCCGTGGTACCTTTTGAAGTGGTTCCAGAGTGCCCAGAGGACGAGGCCAGTCTCATCCTCCTGTATCGGTAGGACCCTCTCTCCCTGCTCATCGATCCAGGGGTGCCAGGAGGAGGCGAGTGAGCGGTCGGGGTGGTACTTGTGCAGGAAGTAGCCCTCTCTCTTGATCAGGTGACCGGCGAAGTCGAAGAATCGTTGGGCGATGGCAGGGTACCCTGCCCTATCGAATGCCTCGGCGATGAGCGCGCCATCGCGCGGCCACATATAGCTATAGGTGTCCCGGGCGAAGGCGGTGATATCGGAATCGGTCGCGGCGATGATCGCGCCCCCGTCGTCCACATGGGTCCTCATGACGAGGAGACTCGTCTCGTAGAGTCGACGTAACTCATCAGAGAGTCCCGATTCGGGCTCGACTCGGTGGGTATCGAGCCAGAGGTCCCAGTAATGGGCAGTCCTCTCGATCAGAGCTGTGGCCCCCTCATCGTGGATCAGTTGGTGGTATTCGATTAGGTCGCTATACCTCTCGCCCGCTGCTAGCCAGTAGTAGGTCTTGGCGGCGCCTCTGGGCGATATTTCTAGGTCGAGGCCGATGATCGAGTCGACTGCGCCCTGTGCGATCGGGTTCCCGCTCAGTAGGCCATCGCCCTCGGCATCGCGCCAGGTGCCCTCGGCACCACTGACCCCCTTACGTCCTGCGGCATAACGTGAGAGCCGGTACTCGGGCGCGCTGCCTCCCCCGATCATGAAGTACCGGTCACGTTTGTAGTGGATGATCGCGTCTAGTTCGGGGTCATAGAGGGCGGTGTCCCCGACATCGCTACCTGAGATATAGAAATCGTGGTGCAGGAAGAGTCGAATCTGACGGGCGTCAGCTTCGAGGTTGTGGACCTGAACTTCCCGGACGAGGATATCGGCTTCGAAATCGATCGCATCACGGACCTGGAGCTCGAGGCCTAATTTGGGGTTCCTGAGTCTCGAGTTGCCGACTAGGGTTCCGGGCTCATAGGCGATCTCTCGCTCCCAGCCCTCATCGATCCAATGGGTCTGGCGGTTGACCCAGACTCCGAATCTGAAGTAGTGACCAGCGGTATGGTTCGAGATACCGATCCAGGGGAAGTAGATGTCACGGATCCGATAGAGGTCATCGAAGTTGATGAGGAACCGGCCATTGCCGAGCACCAACGAGCGCGCCATATCTTCTCCAACTCAGGGGTGGTCCTGACCGGATGCTAGGGCCGCGCTCGTCGATCTCAGATACTGACCCCCCAGGGATAGCCCTTCTCGAAGGCCTCTTCGAAGTCGAAGACATCTTCGAAGTCTTCGGGTGAGTCGTCTTCCTGGGTAAGGAGGATCCCACAGTCCACCAGTGCGAAGACGATATCGCCGAGGTCGCGGGTAGCACTTATCCCCCAGTATTCGAGCACGGTCCGGGCCATAGGTCCGAATCTCTCGATCGCGAGTTCTCTGACCCCCTCAGCCAGTTCCTGCCCACTGATGTGACGTGGCGCAGGTAAGCTCTCGATGACATGGTGGAGTGCCGCAAGGACGAAGATATAGGCCGTCGAGTGGTAGTGCGGGTAGCGCGCCCGCAGGTGCTCCATGACGTCCTCGTCGAAGATCACGTCATTCATTCCTCTCGGATTCTGTTCAGGGTGAGTCGTTCACGTTTCTCTATCCCTCATCACGTTCTCCGGTCCGGAGCGCGTGTCGTAGCGCCTCGCCTACATCATCGACCAGGATGAGTTCGAGTCGCTCCCTCATCTCATCGGGTACCTCTTCGAGGTCCTGCTCGTTCCTCTTGGGTAGGAGGACGGTCTTTATCCCCGCCTGTGCCGCGGCGATGAGCTTCTCCTTAGTCCCGCCTACGGGTAGGAGGTGTCCTCGGAGGGTGATCTCGCCTGTCATCGCGACATCGCGTCGGACCGCCCTCCCGGAGAAGAGGGAGGCGAGTGCGACGACGAGTGCGATACCTGCGGAGGGTCCATCCTTCGGGGTGCCCCCAGCGGGGAGGTGGAGGTGTACATCCCTCCCAGCGAAGACGTCGCCCTCTATCCCTATCTTCTCGGCGTGGGCCTCGACATAGCTGAGTGCGGCTTGCGCCGACTCTTTGAGGATATCGCCGAGTTGACCGGTCAACTTGATCTCACCTTCACCAGGTAGGGTGACCGCCTCGACGAAGAGAATCTGGCCCCCTTCTGGTGAGTACGCCAGGGCCGTCGCCGTCCCGACCTCGTCTTCGAGGCCTGCGAGTTCCTGTGGATACTTGGTCTTACCGAGGTAGTCGGTCAGTGCCTCTGGCCTGACCTCGACTGGCTCTTCCCTGCCCTCTTCCACCCGTTGGAGAGCGATCCTCCTCAGCACGCGCGCGATCTGGCGCTCTAGCTCACGGACGCCGGGCTCACGGGTGTACTCGCCGATCAGTTGGTCGAGGGTCTCGGTCGGGATCGTCGCGGCATCCTCTGGGAGACCGGTCTCCTCGAGTTGACGGGGGATGAGGTGGCGGTGCGCGATCTCGGCCTTCTCTAGGGGGGTATAACCCGCGAGTTCGATCACCTCCAACCTATCGCGCAGGGCGGGTGGCACGGTCGTGAGTGTATTCGCTGTAGCGATGAAGGTTACCTTGGAGAGGTCGAAGGCGACCTCTAGATAATGGTCGGAGAAGGTATGGTTCTGCGCAGGATCGAGGACCTCGAGGAGGGCCGCCGAGGGATCGCCACGGAAATCCTGGCCGATCTTGTCGATCTCGTCGAGCATGAAGATCGGGTCCCTCTCTCCGACCTCGCGGAGTCCTCTCAGGATACGGCCTGGGAGGGCACCGATATAGGTACGACGATGGCCGCGGATCTCGGCTTCGTCCCTGATCCCTCCAAGCGAGAGTCTAGTGAATCTCCGGCCGAGTGCCTCAGCGATACTCTCTCCCAATGAGGTCTTTCCGACGCCTGGTGGCCCGACGAAGCAGAGGATCGGTCCATGGAGCTCAGGGTTCAGCTTCCTGACAGCGAGGTACTCGATGATCCGCTCCTTGACCTCGCCTCTCCCATAGTGGTCACGGTCTAGGACCTCCCGAGCATGCCGGAGATCGATCTCGGCCGCTGATTCGAGGGACCAGGGGAGGGTCGCGAGCCACTCGAGGTAGGTCCTGATGATATGATAATCAGGTGCCTGGGGTATGGTCCGCTCGAGCCGCTTGAGCTCCCTCTCAGCCTGTTCGAGGGCTGGTGGTGGTAGGTCTGCGGCCTCTATCTGGCGCCGCAGTTGGGCGACGTCGTCTTCATCCTCTCCCAACTCCTTCTGGATGATACGGAGCTGTTCACGGAGCCAGAACTCGCGTTGGGTCTTCTCGACCTCGTCCTTGAGCCGTTCCTGGATCTCGGTCCCGTACTCCAGGACCTTCTGTTCCTTACCCAGTATCTCGGCGATCTTCTCGAGCCGGTGGCGGATACTCAGTTCCTCGAGTAGGGCCTGTTTTTCCTCGACCTCGATATTGAGGTGCCCACTGATGAAATCGGCGAAGGCTCCAGGATCTTCGATCTGGGTCAGGAGCTCCTTCATCTCCTCACCACCCTCGGGGATCGCGGAGAGGAGTTCGAGGAATTGTCCGAGGACGACGCGGTGTATCGCCTCGACCTCGTCGTTGTCCTCAGCGGGTGGCTCGAGCCCCTCGACCGCGGCGATCCAGACACCATCCTCTCGCTCGCAACTCTCGAGTCGGAGCCGTTCCTTCCCATGGAGGAGGAGTCTGATCGAACCATCGGGCAGATCGCTATGCTGGAGGATCATACCGCGCGTACCGACTGTGTAGAAGGGTGGATCACTCGGATCCTCCTCCTCAGGGGTCCGACCAGGTTTGAGGGTGACGAGGACGAGTTGCTCTTCGCTCCTCTGCACCGCGCGCCTCACGAGTTCGACGAGTGGCGCCTCGGTCAGGACGAGTGGTACGAGTATCTGCGGGAAGAGCACCGCTCCTGCGATCGGCATCACTGGGAGGTGAGCTGGTAGCTCGCCCTCTCCTAGAGAAGTATGCATCGGATCTTCGGGCATAAGCCGCCTTTCGGGCCGGGTCAATGCGAATGGGGCCAGCTCGAGCCGGCCCCATTGCAATGCAAAATCCCCGCCGTACTGTAGGGCCAGTAGCCCTAGATTCAGGCGGCAGGGCTCGCTCCTGCCTCGCGGAGTTCGGTGTAGATCGGGAAGCTCCGGCAGAGTTCTCTGACCCGAGAGGCCACCTTCTCTAGGAGCCTCTCATCATCTGGGGAGTCGAGGACATCAGCGATCCAGCCCCCGATCTCGGTGAGTTCGGCGGGGCCCATACCCCTCGTGGTGAGAGCGGCGGTCCCGATCCGGACGCCAGAGGTGACGAAGGGCGAGCGAGTCTCACCGGGGACGGTGTTCTTGTTGACGGTGATCTCGGCACGGCCGAGTGCCTCCTCGGCATCCTTTCCGGTCAGATCCCGGTTCCTCAGGTCGAGGAGGAGGAGGTGGTTATCAGTCCCCCCACTGACGAGATCTACACCGCGCTCGAGGAGTGCAGCCGCGAGTGCCTTGGCATTCTCGACGATCTGTTCTGCATAGCGAGCAAATGAGGGCGAGAGTGCCTCCTTGAAGGCGACTGCCTTCCCCGCGATCACATGCATCAGCGGACCACCCTGCATCCCGGGGAAGACCTGGCGGTCGATATCCCGGGCCAATCCCTCGCGGGATAGGATGAACCCACTCCTCGGGCCACGGAGTGTCTTGTGTGTGGTCGAGGTGACGAGATCGGCGTAGGGCACAGGGTTCGGGTGGACCCCTCCGGCGATGAGGCCGGCGATATGGGCCATATCGACGAGGAAGAGAGCTTCGACCTCCCTGGCGATCTCGGCGAAGGGCGCGAAGTCGATCTTCCGGGGATAGGCACTCGCCCCTGCGATGATCAGCCTCGGCCTCTCGCGGAGCGCGATCTCCCTCACCTCGTCGTAATCGATCAGGGCATCATCCTCTCGGACGCCATAGGAGATCGCCTCGTAGAGTTGACCACTGAAGTTGACAGGCGAGCCATGGGTCAGGTGCCCACCATGTGAGAGGTTCATCCCGAGGATCTTGTCGCCCGGTTCGAGGAAGGCCAGGAATGCAGCCATATTCGCCTGTGCACCCGAGTGGGGCTGGACATTGGCGTGTTCAGCGCCGAAGAGCTCTTTACAACGTTCGATCGCTAGTACCTCTGCACGATCGACCCACTCGCAGCCTCCATAGTACCGCTTCCCGGGGTAGCCCTCAGCGTACTTATTGGTCATGACCGAGCCGACCGCCTCCATGACCGCTGGTGAGACGAAGTTCTCACTCGCGATCAATTCGAGGGAGTCGTTCTGTCTGATCGCCTCGCGGCGGATCGCATCATAGATCTCGGGGTCGGTCCTCATCAACTCAGACACCGTCTGACTCCTCTGGTCTAAAATCTCTGATCGTCAATGGCTATGGTCTCATACCCATGTCCTCTGGATCTTCGCTATCTGCTCGATCCTCCTCTCGGCGAGTCTATCTGCCGCGAGGTGTGTCGTGATCCCCTGCTCACGGGCGAGGTCGAAGAGCTGACCGAGGGTATCGTAGATCTCGCCTGCTTTCCGCTTCGCCTGCTCTGGTGACCAGCCATTCAGCTCACCGTAGACATTTATGAGCCCACCGGCATTGATCACATAGTCGGGTGCATAGAGGATCCCCTTCTTTGCGAGTTCATCGCCATGACGTGGCTCGGCTAGCTGGTTGTTCGCGGAACCGGCGATGATCTCGAACTTGAACTCTGGGATCGTCTCATCATTGATCGCGGCGCCGAGTGCACAGGGCGCGAACACCTGTGCATCTACCCCATAGATCTTCTCTGGTGCTACTCCCTCGGCATCGAACTCCTCGACGATCCTGGCGACCCTCTCCTCATCGATATCGGTGACGATGAGTTTGGCCCCTTCGTCGGCGAGGTCGGAGCATAGGTGGTAGCCGACATGTCCGAGACCCTGGACGGCGATGGTGAGGCCCTCTAGTGAATCGGAGCCGAACCGCTCCTTCGCTGCGGCCTTGATACCCCGATAGACGCCGTAAGCGGTTACCGGCGAGGGGTCACCTGAGCGGCCTGCGATCCCGGTCACATGCTCGGTCTCCATCAGGATATAGTCCATATCATCGACGGAGACGCCGACATCTTCGGCGGTGATATAGCGGCCCTTGAGGGACTCGACGAAGCGTCCATGTGCCCGGAAGAGTGCTTCACGTCTCGTCGTCTTCGGGTCACCGATGATGACAGCCTTTCCGCCCCCGAGGTTGAGCCCTGCGACGGCGGCTTTGTAGGTCATCCCCTGGGCGAGTCTGAGGACATCGACTAGTGCCTCCTGGTCACTCTTATAGTTCCAGAGCCGGGTTCCTCCGAGTGCGGGCCCGAGGGTAGTATCGTGTATCGCGATGATTCCGCGGTAGTTGGCGGCGGGCTCGTAGCAGAAGACGACCTGTTCGTGGTCGTTCTCGCCCATCAATTCGAAAATCTCCATGACCCTTTCCTACTTCTCTCCATTCTGTGTCTCAGATTTCATCTCTAGGACCGGTAGAGTTCTCGTGCAATGACGAGTCTCTGTATCTCGTTGGTCCCTTCGTAGATCTCGGTAGCCTTTGCATCGCGCATCAGTTTCTCGACGGGGTAATCTCGCATATACCCGTAGCCACCGTAGATCTGGACCGCCTCGGTGGTCACCCACATCGCGGTCTGGCTCGCATAGAGTTTGGCGATCGCCGCTCCTTTCGTCGAGGGCTGACGGGCAGCTCGTTCGACGAGACCTCTAGCGGCCTCGGTCCTGGTAGCCATCTCGGCGAGTTTGAACTGGATCGCCTGGAACTCTCTGATCTTCGATCCGAACTGCTCCCTCTCATCGGCGTAGCGGAGGGCGTGGTCGAGGGCTGCCTGCGCGATCCCCGTCGCCTGTGCAGCGATCCCGAGGCGTCCAATATCGAGTGCCTCGAGGGCATAGGCGAGTCCTCGGCCGGGCTCACCGATCAGGGCATCGGCCCCGAGTCGGAGTCCTCTGAGCTCGATCGTCGCGACCTCGACCGGTCGGAGCCCCATCGTCGTCTCCCTCTCACCTATCTCATACCCCTCAGTATCGGTCGGGACGAGGAAGAGTCCAATCCCTGCATCGGTCTTTGCAGCGACGATGGCGAGTCCAGCGATCTGGGCATTGGTGACCCACTTCTTGGTCCCCTCGAGGACCCAGCCCTCATCGGTCTGAGTCGCTCTCGTCTCCAGGGCCGCGGGATCGGATCCAGCGCCCTCCTCTGAGAGTGCGAATGCACCTATCGTCTCGCCGGTCGCGAGTTTCCCGAGCCAACGCTCGCGTTGTTCCTCACTGCCATGGCGGAGGAGTATCCCGACGGCGAAAGCACTATGGATCGAGACCGTGAGGGCGACCGAGGGCTCACCCCAGCTCAGCTCCTCGAGGAGTGCGGTATAGACTGGGAGTGGCAATTCCATCCCCCCATACTCCTCGGGGACGAGGGTCCCGAAGAAGCCGAGTTCACCGAGGGTATCGAGGACGGCGGGATCGAGGCGTGCCTCACGGTCCCACTCCTCGAGGTACGGCCTGAGTTCGTTCGTCGCGAACTCGCGGGCTAGGCTCCGAATCTCCTCTAGCTCTCCACTCATATCAATACTCGTAGAAGCCACGTCCACTCTTCCGCCCTAGCCATCCTGCGGCTACGTAGTTACGGAGGATTGGCGCCGGTCGATACTTGTCGTCGCCGAGCTCACGGTGCAGCACCTCCATGATAGCGAGACAGGTATCGAGGCCTATGAGATCGGCGAGGGCGAGTGGTCCAAGGGGATGATTCATCCCGAGCTTCATCACGGTATCGATCGCCTCTGCCTCGGCGACCCCCTCCATCAGGCAGAAGATCGCCTCATTGATCATCGGCATGAGCACCCGGTTCGACACGAACCCCGGATAATCATTGACCTCGACAGGTGTCTTCCCGAGCTCGCGGGCGAGTCCGACCGTCGTCTCTGCGGTCTGGTCGGAGGTCTGTAGTCCCCGGATCACCTCGACGAGCTCCATCACTGGGACGGGGTTCATGAAGTGCATCCCGATCACCCTCTCAGGCCGCTTCGTCGCCCCGGCTAGTGCAGTGATCGAGATCGAGGATGTATTCGATGCTAGGATCGTCTCTGGCTTTGCGATCTGATCGAGTTCGGCAAAGATCTTCGCCTTGAGGCCGAGGTCCTCGGTCACCGCCTCGACTATGAGATCGACCCCCTCGGTTACGGAGTTCGTCGTCGCCGTCTCGATCCGACCGAGTGCAGCCTTTGCCGTCTCGTCATCGATCGTGCCGCGCCTGACCTGTCGTCCGAGGTTCGCCTCGATCGTCTCGAGGGCGGCCTTCAGCCTCTCCTCGTCGAGATCGATCATAGTGACGTCGAAGCCATTCTGCGCGAAGAGATGCGCGATCCCATTCCCCATCGTACCAGCGCCGATGACGGCTACCCTATCGATCTGACTCATCCCCACTACAACTCCTATCCTCTCTTGTCAACCAAGGGGCGCAAGGCCCGCATCTCAGGTGCGATCCCGATCCCCGGAATCTTATAGATCGCGATCAGGACGATGATGATCGCTAGACTCCCGATCACTCCACCCTCTGGTCCGAAGGCACCACCCGTCACCCACTCGGGCCCAGTCAGGACCGCATCGTAGAGAGGGGGGGCCAGTCCTGTCAGTCCACTGACTGGGAGGTCGAAGATACTCGCCATCGCCCAATTCCAGCCGAGATGCACTGCAGTCGCGAACCAGAGGCTCCGGGTCCTGAGGTAGGCGAGGGAGAGCATGATCCCGGCTAGGAAGATATTGATGAGCGCGAGTATGTCGACATTAGGGTTCGCAGCGTGGGCGAGTGAGAAGGCGAGGCTCGCCAGGATCGTCGCGGGGAGGGCACCGATACCCTGGACGAGGACCTGGAAGGGATAGCCTCTAAAGAGTGCCTCCTCGGCGGCAGCAGCGATGAAGAAGAAGATCAGAGTCCCGACGAGTATACTGATATATTCGGCAAGTCCCCCGATCGCGGTCTCATACCTGAGCCATCCTATGAGGGCGAGGATCAGCACACCGACCCCGATCGCACCGCCGCCTATCAGGGTCCCGACCCCGAGTTCGGCGGGTGTTCTGGTGGTCCAAGCGAAGCCGAGGGCACCGAAAGGTCTCCTCTCGACGAATCGCAGCATCACCCAGGCTGCGAGTAGTGCAGCCAGGAGGAGTATTGCACTCTGTGCGCTGAGAGCCAGGAGTATACTCTCACCGCGCCCGAGGAGTGCGAGGGGCGAGATGAGGGCGGAGCTCACGATGAAGGCGATGGCGAAGATGAGGATACGCCATCCACTCCGCATCCCAGACTCATTCAGGAAGATACTCTGCCAACCTCTGGTCATTATGATCGACGACCCTCGTTCAGCGATTGCCGTTCGAGGGTCGTTCTTCGTTGAATCATATTCGCTCGACCGAGAGTGCCACCGCGTCCCCGCCCCCGAGACAGAGGGTGGCGAGTCCCTTGGTCCCATCCCGATCACGTAAGGCGTATAAGAGTGTCGTCAGTATCCTTGCGCCGGAGGCCCCTATCGGGTGTCCTAGCGCGATCGCTCCCCCCCTGACATTGACTCGCTCCCAATCCCAGCCGAGTTCCTTCCCATCGGCGAGGGCCTGGACGGCGAAAGCCTCATTCGCCTCTATCAGGTCGTAGTCATCGATCGAGGTCCCCTCCCTCTCCATCAACCTCTGTACAGCTCTGACGGGAGCGAAGAAGATCTCCTTTGGAGGCACGGCTCCGGTCGAGTAGGCATTGATCCTGGCCATGATCGAGAGACCATGTGCCTCGGCGTAGGCCTGGCTCGTGATGACGATTGCTGAGGCACCATCGTTGAGGCCCGGCGCATTACCCGCGGTCACGATCAGGTCGGTGACCCCTTCGGGCGCATCATTGGGGAAGGCGGGTCGTAGACGAGCGAGTGCCTCGAGAGAGGTATCCCGTCGGGGCGGCTCATCGGTATCGACGACGGTCGTCCCCCGTCTCGACTCGATCTCGACCGGCACTATCTCGTCCTCGAACTCACCGGCATCGATCGCTGCGATCGCCTTCTGGTGTGATTCGAGGGCGAACTGATCGGCCTCCTCACGGGTGATCCCTGCCTTGGCGGCGGTATACTCCGCGTGTCCACCCATATGGCGGTCATCGAAGGCACACCAGAGCCCGTCGTAGATCAGGCCATCGATGAGCTCCTGGTTCCCAAACTTGACGCCCTTCCGGTGCCCCTGCAGGTAGTAGGGCGCATTAGACATCGACTCCATCCCTCCAGCGACCATCACCTCTTCGTCACCAGCCCTGATCGCCTGTGCAGCGAGCATTACCGCCTGGAGGCCAGAGCCACAGACCCTACTCACCGCCATCGCGCCGACCCCCTCCGGGACGCCACCCGCTATCGCTGCCTGACGTGCAGGGGCCTGGCCGAGGCCAGCGGAGACGACATTCCCGAGGATGACATCCCCGATCTCATTGGGATCGACCCCAGAACGCTCGAGGGCCGCTCTGATCGCGATCCCACCCAGCTCGGTTGCGGGCAGGGACGAGAGGCCCCCCAAGAACCTACCTATCGGGGTCCGGGCTGCACCCACTATCACAGGAGTCCGCTTCGGGTCTGTCATCCTATATACCTCCTGATTCTACTATTCGTCTTCGGGTACTCCACCCCGATCGGGATCGAGTCTGAGGGTGGTGAGCCCGAGTAGTGCTCTCAATCTCACCGTCGCATAAGATATCTGTCTACCCGCCCTCGGGCCAGGGCTCACTCCTCGCGGAGGGTCGGCCGCTTCTCTTCGGCGGGGTCTAGCCTCCCCCAAGGGATCGCTGGGTCATGCTGGAAGATGAGTAGCCAATCCTCTTCTCGCGCGCGCCTCAACACCTCCCGTTTCGATTCGAGAGTGGTCAGGGGCTCGAGGTCGTAACCCATTATCCAGGGCAGGGGCAGGTGTGCGACGGTCGGGACCAGATCAGCGAGGAAAACACCAGTCTCGCCACCAGAGGTGAGGAGGACCGACTGGTGATAAGGTATATGACCAGGGGTCAGGAAGACACTGATCCCAGGGACGATCTCGGTCTCACCATCGACGAAATCGAAGTGGCCAGCCTCCTCGACTGGATCGAAGTTGTCGGGAAGATAACTCGCCCTGACTCGCTCATTCCCAGAGTGAGCGAACTCGAACTCGCGCCGCTGCACGATATACCGAGCGCGCGGGAAGGAGAGGCGGACGACCCCCTCGGGATCGTGATGAGTGTTCCCGCCAGCATGGTCGAAGTGGAGGTGAGTATCGATCACATATTCGATATCGTCGGGCGAGAAACCAGCATCCCGAATCGCATCCTCGAGACGGGTCGGAGAACCCTCGTTCTCGACACCGTAGATCTCCATGAACTTCGCGTCCTCCTTGTTACCGATACCCGTATCGATCAGGACGAGTGTATCGGGTGTCTCGACGAGGAGGCAGCGGAGACCGAGGGGGATACGGTTCCGCTCATCAGCAGGGATCCGACGCTCCCAGAGGACCTTGGGAACCACCCCGAACATCGCACCACCATCGAGGTGCTGGAGTCCAGCCTCGAGGGCATGAATACGAAAATCGCCAAGCTCACGGGTACGTCGTAGTGGAAGATCGAGCATATTCGGGTCACAGGGTAGAGGGCATGGGCCAGAGAGGGTCAGTCAGCGCGCGCGAGGGCGTAGGAGAGACCCTCCATCTCCATCGCCATATTCACATTCTTCAACTCGACTGTAGGCGGGACCCGGAGACGGGTCGGCGCAAAATTCAATATACCACGTACCCCAGCCTCCACCACACGGTCCACTACACCCTGAGCCGCCTCGGCAGGGACAGCGACGATCACGATCTCGATCCCAGCCTCAGCAAGGCGCTCCTCGAGGGTAGAATCGGGATGGACGACGATATCGCCCCACCGCTCACCGACCTTCGCTGGATCAGAGTCGAAGACGAGCTCGATATAGAAACCCTGACGACGAAAATCCTGATAACCGAAGAGGGCAGAACCGATCTTACCCGCACCGACGAGAGCAACTCGCCACCGCCGGCCCAGACCGAGGATCCGACGTAACTCGGCAGCGAGCTCGGAGACACCATAACCGAGACCGCGCTTGCCAAAGGTGCCGAAGGAAGAGAGATCCTTCCTGACCTGCGCTGACGTCGTGCCCGCACGGCGCGCTAGATCCGCACTCGAGACCGTCGCTCGGCCCGATGACTCGAACTCCTCCAGTATCCTGAGATAGAGCGAGAGCCGGCTAACCGTCGATTCTGAGACCTTCCTCATCGATCATACCCATCATCTCGACTTTGTGAAACCATTCACAATGTTAGGTGCTGGGGGGAGGGTGGTCAAGCGATTGGGGTTGGGGTGTCGGAGAGTGGTCTGAGGATGGCGTATGCTATTAGTACGCCGACGAGTAGTGTGAGGACTGCTGCTGGTCTACCGAGTCCGATCCAATCTGCGACGAGTGCCCAGATGAGTGGTCCAGTGATAGCAGCGAATCTTCCGACCATGCCATATAGTCCGTAGAACTCACCGATTCGGTCTGGTGGTGTGAGTCTGAGCATTAGTGGTCTATCTGCTGCCCAGGTTCCGCCCAGTGCTATTCCTGCGAGGCATGCTGCTGGCCAGAAGAGGGCACCTGGTAGTCTTGCGAGTCCTAGTGTAGCAGTCCAGATGAAGACGATGATCCAGATGGTCAGGACGAGGTCGAGGGTCTTCTTTGGTCCGATTCTATCGACGACTCTTCCGAAGAGTACTCCTCCTATGAAGGCGCATGAGATTGCGATCAGTAGTACTCTCGTCACCTCTTGGCTGGTGAATCCGATCTCATTGCTGACGTAGACTCCCATGAAGAGGATGACTGTATTCACGGCGTCGGTATAGAAGAATCTTCCGATGAGGAATCTGGTCAGTCCTGGGAACTCGCGTACCGATCTGGCGGTCTCTCCGACCTGTCTCGCGGCTGCTCTGACTGCTGCGAGGTCGAAACTCTTCTCCTCTCTCCTCCTTTCATCGATGAAGATGAAGGCTGGTATAGCGAAGAGGAGGAAGAGTAGTGCACTGATCTGGAAGACGGTGGTGTACTTTGTGGTCTGTTCAGCGATTGGTAGTGCATCGACCCCTGCGAGGATGATTCCCCCGATCGTGACTCCGAGGAATGATCCGAGGTATCCGACCCCTATGCCGATTCCACTGATCCTGCCGCGGTTCTCCTCTGTACTGACCTCTGGGAGTAGGGCGTCGTAGAACTGTAGCCCTGCCTGGTAGCCTATATTGGCGAGTGCGAAGGCGATTAGTGATGTAGTCAGCCCAACACTTCCGAGGATGGCAGTGAAGCCGACGCAGATGATCGTGGCTACGATGAGGAAGGGCATCCTCCGAGGTGTCTGGTCGGTGAGTGCACCTAGCAGGGGTGAGAGGATGAGTATGACGGCCATCGATGCGCCATTGGCGATCCCATAGTGTCCATCGGTTCCCCCCATCACATTCACGACCCAGAGGGTGAAGTAGAGGGAGACGATATTCATGGAGAAGATGGTATTTGCGAAGTCGTAGAGCACCCAACCGATGACGGCGGCGGTCCTCGGCCGTGTGGTCATCTCGCGGGTCGTCGTCCTGACCTCGCTCATCTCGTTCCCTCCCTAGTGGGGTATCCGAGTTCTCGGAGCTGCGCGCTGAGTCTGATGAACTCTTCGGGGGTGAACCTCTCTGGTCGGTCTCGGAGTTGGAGTCCGGTCTCTTCCTCTACTCTCTCGATCTCTTGGGGCTCGAGGTGGTAAGAGGGTGCGGAGCGCAGTATTCTCTGGAGTTGTTTCCTTCGCCAGGAGAAGGTTGTCCTCGTGAGTTCTCGGAGGTCTTCTTCGGCCTCTGGGGTGAGTGGTGCTGGCCTGAGTGGCTCGATCCTGATCACGGACGAGTCGACATCGGGTACCGGCCGGAAGGCTCCACGTCGGACATTGAAGAGTCGTTGCACGCTAGCTACTGAGCGGACCCCTACTGAGAGGGCGCCATACTCTTTGGTGCCTGGCTCGGCTAGGATCCGATCTGCGACCTCCTTTTGGATCATGAGGACGACCGTGCGCGGTCGGACCGGTCTCTCGAGGAGCCAGAAGATGAGTGGTGAGGTGATATTGTAGGGGATATTCCCGATCACCTTGAGCTCGGCTGGGTCGTCGACGAGTTCATCGATCGCGACCTCGAGTGCATTCGCATGGAGGATCTCGAGCTCGGAGCGGTCTCCGAACTCCTCCTCGAGTAGCTCGACGAGCCGTTGGTCGAGTTCTACGGCGATCAACCTCCCCACCCTATCTATCAGGTGTTGGGTGAGGGCCCCGGTTCCCGGTCCGATCTCGAGGACGACGTCGTCTGGGCTCGGCTCCAGGGCATCGACGATCCTGAGTTGGATATTCGGATCGACGAGGAAGTTCTGGCCGAGTGATTTCCTAGCCCTGACCATCGTCTGAGGCTCGAAGGAGGACAGAGGTCCGGTCATCTGGTGGAGTAGTAGGCCTCTTGGTACTCGCGAGTCGGAAGAGGTATTCGAGGATCTCTGCGGCGGACCGATCGCGCCGGGCGATGACCTCTTCTAGGAGTCGTTCCTCTCCATTGAAGCCGGTTTCGGCGAAGGCATCGGAGAGGCCATCGGTGAAGAGGAAGAGGAGGTCGTCCTTCCCCTCCCAGGGCACACTGGCGGAGCCATACTCGGCATCTGGGAGGGTGCCGATGGGTGGATTGAGCGCATCTAGTCGCACACTCTCGCCACTCGCCTTGATCTTGAAGGCGTGAGGGTGGCCAGCATTGCTATAGGTCAACCGGCTCGCCTCGGGGTCGAGTACGGCATAGAAGAGCGAGAGGTGCATCTCAGTACTCTCGAGTTCATCGATCAGGGCGCGGTGCACCTGTCTGAGCACCTCCTCTGGCGGCTCGGCCTCCTGCGCATAGATCGCGGCCGCACTGATCGTCATCGCCATGATCAGTGCTGCGGAGAAGCCATGGCTGGAGACATCCCCGATCATGACGCCGAGTCGGTTCTGGGAGAAGTGGAAGAGGTAGTAGAAGTCGCCCCCGACCGAGTCAGCGGGCGCACAACGTGCAGCGATCTCTGCAGTGCCCTCGAACTGTGAGGCCTCGGGCAGGAGTTTGAGTTGGAGGTCATGGGCGAGTTCTAGCTCACGGAGGAGCCGCTCCTGCCGGACATTCTCTGCCATCAGCCGATGGGTCTCGAGGGCAGCACCGACCTGGCTCGCGATCGCCATGAGGAGCTTCGCATCACCCGCATTGAAACGGGGTCCACTGATCCGTCCGACGAGGGTGATGACCCCGACCGTCCTACTGCCTGCGCCTCGGGGCGAGAAGTTGATCGGTACGGATAGGAAGGCCTCCTGTCCTGTGGGTCGGTGCTCGGTCGCGGGCCCTGGTGGGAAGGCCCTCCCGCGCTCGACATTGACGACCTCCCGTTGACGGAAGACCTGCGCGGTGACGGAGGCAGGATCATCGACTGGGATCGGGCCGGTCAATCCATCGGCGCCGACGGCGGCGACGAGGTGTAGCTCCCTCTCCTCGGGATCGAGGAACCAGAGTGATGCCCTCCGTGCGCCCATGACCCCTGCGACCTCGGCGAGGATCCTCTGTGCGGCCTCTGCAAGGGAGGGGACTGAGCCGAGTATCTCACTGATCGAATAGAGGAGATTGATCTCCTCATACCTCTCACTGAGTTCCTCTGCTGCGGCTCGTGCCTCACACTCGTAGCGGAGGAAGCGCTCGAGTGTCTCGGCTACGAGATCGGGGTGCAGGGACCCAGCGGGATCGGGGGCGATCTCGAGTTCGAGGTCGAGGCCGCCGGGCGCTAGGATACGGCGGCGCTCGAGGGGTGAGATTGAGGTCGGCTCTCCCCCATCGGTGCTCTCATTGGGGTAGAGGCAGACCCTCTCATCAGGTCGGTGTTGCCATAGTCTGATCATGGCCCCTGGGTGTGCTCGACGTATCGAGTCGAGGAGTGGCAGGGCCGCGATCGGGACCAGGTCGTTGACGACGTCGCTCACCTCTCGTCTGACTCCCGCCCGTGCCCAGGTCGTTCCCGGTGGAGTACCATCGTGATCGAGTTCCCGCACTCGTTGAACTCGACGCGATCCATCAATTTGTGGATGAGGAAGAGGCCCCGGCCCCCATCCCTCGTGAGGTTGGCGGGGAGTGTCGGGTCAGGCACGGCGTCCGGGTCGAAGCCGAGCCCCTCGTCGGTCACATTGATCGTGATCGTCTCGGTAGTGATGCGCGCCTCGATCCTGACCCTCTTGCGTGGGTCGCGCCGGTTCCCATAGAGCATCGCATTGGAGAGCGCCTCGGTGACGCCCACCTGGAGGTTGAGTTCCCGACCTCGGCAGACGAAGCCGGCCCTGCGGCTACGTGCCATCAACTCCTCCACGGCGCGCTCTATCGCCTGCAGGTCATTGGGCAGTTCCAGTACGCAATGGTCCTGCATAGCCTCTCGATCCCGGAGTGTCGTCCTCAATGGATTAGAAAGAGGTCAGCGCATCAGCGCGACTCTTCGAGATCTGGAAGAGGGTATCGAGTTTCGTCAACTCGAAGAGGGTCCTCAGATCGTCGTTCAGGGCAGCGAGACGGAGTTCTCCACCCTGCTCCCTGATCTTCTTGGAGAGGCTGACCAGGACACCGAGGCCCGATGAATCGATATATCCCGTACTCGAGAAATCGATCAGGAACTTTCGGACTCCACCCTCGAGCTCGGCGAGGACTTTTTCCTTGAGTTCCTGCCGGTTCCCGACGATGAGTTGGCCCTCGACAGCGACGACGGTTACATCATCTTCTTTTATGACTCCGAAGCTCATCGTAATCGACCTCCATCTATTTCCGCCAGATACCAGCGCGTCAGAGGCAATATTGGTGCCTACTCACGGACTTGCAATGCTGTGATTGCAGCGATATCGATGATATCGCTCACACTCGCCCCCCTCGAGAGGTCGTTACAGGGCTGGGCGAGCCCCTGTACTATCGGGCCGAGTGCGTCGGCTCCCCCGAGCCGCTCGACGAGTTTATAGGCGATATTTCCCGCGTCGAGGTTCGGGAAGACGAGTATATTCGCTCTACCCCCTACAGGTGAGTTCGGTGCCTTCCTCTCTGCGACTGCCTCGACGAGTGCGGTATCGCCCTGTAGCTCTCCATCGGCGACTACATCTGGCATCCTCTCGGAGAAGATCTCGTACGCCTCCCTGACCTTGTTGACGAGTGGTCCCTTAGCGCTCCCCTTCGTCGAGTAGGAGAGGAAGGCGACCCTTGGCTCATCGCCTACTATCTGGCGTCGTGCCTCGGTCGCGGCGATCGCGATCTCGGCGAGTTGTGCGGCGTCGGGGTCGGGCACGACACTCGCGTCGGTGAAGGTGATGACCTCTCGGTCTTCGGTACCCCGGAAGGGTGGTACGACCATATAGAATGATGAGGAGACGGTCTTGATCCCCTCATCTGGTCCGATCGACCAGATCGCGGCGCGGAGTACGTCCCCAGTGGTTCTCTCGGCGCCAGCGACACTCCCATCGGCCTCACCATTCCTGACGAGGAGAGCGCCGAAGATGAGAGGATCGGTGACCCTCTCACTGGCATCGGCTAGTGTCATCCCGCGGAGACGTCGGAGGTCGTGGAGGAGGCTTGCCAATTCCTCTCGCCTCTGGTCGTGGAAGGGGTCGAGGACGAGGATCTCCTCGAGATCGCCCCCTGCCTCCTCGATCGCGGCCTCTACCTTCGCGCGCGGACCGAGGACGATCGGCTCGACGATCCTCTGTCGCGATAGGTGCACTGCCGCCTCTATGATCCGCTCATCGGTCCCCTCCGGGAAGACGATCCGCCTCGGCACTCGGGCCGCACGATCACGAATATCTTCCAGGAACCCGCTCATCTGGCCACCTCTCTGTAGCGTGCCTCGAGTCGCTCCCTCACCGATGGTGCGACGAACTCATCCACATCACCACCGAGTGAGGCGATCTCACGTACTAGTGATGCCGACAGATAGGAGTAGCGCACATCTGGAGCCAGGAAGATCGTCTCGAGCTCTGGATAGAGTTGTCGGTTCATCAGGGCCATCTGGAATTCGTACTCGAAGTCGGATACTGCTCTCAGTCCTCTGACGACGAGTTGTGCGCTCCTCTCACGCGCGAAATCGACGAGTAGTCCGTCGAAGGCGGTGATCTCTACCCTTGGTTCATCGTGAAATACCTCACGTATCATCGTGAGTCGCTCATCGATCGAGAAGAGACCGCGCTTCTCGTGTGTCGCATGGTAAGCGACCGCGATCACGATCCGGTCGAGGAAGGCGAGGCCCCTCCTGACTATATCCTCATGACCCTTGGTGATCGGGTCGAATGAGCCTGGATAGATCGCTATCCTTTCTGCTCTCTCTTCACTCATCTCGGTGCAGGTATCGAGGTCAGGGCGGTATCGCCGTACCGCCGGGTCCTGGCGCCTGGAATCTCTGGCAGGGGCTCATCAGGCCCATGTTCTACCCAGAGGGAGTCGGCGAATCTCCTATCGAGGAAGATCTCTACGATCTCGTCGACTATCCCTGTTCGGTAGGGTGGGTCGGCGAGTGCGAGGTCGTAGGCGCCCTCTTCGAGCTCTCTGATGAAGTCGACTGCATCGGTTCGGATGATTTCGAGTTCGTCTCCGACTCCTAGGGCTTCGAGGTTAGCCCTCAGTGTGCGGAGCGCGGTCCTGGACCATTCGACAGCGGTGACCTGGGCCGCGCCCCTGGAGAGTGCCTCGATTCCTAGGGCACCTGATCCGGCGAAGAGGTCGAGTACGGTCGCGCCTGGGAGGTAGGGCTGGAGTGCACTCATCCAAGCCTCCCTGACCCGGTCGGAGGTAGGTCTCGTCTCCCTTCCAGGTGGTGCAGCGATTCGGCGCCCCCCCCACCTTCCCGCGATGATCCTCACCCCCCGGTCCCTTCCCTGACCTGGAGATCTACGACCTTTGCCTGTAGGCTCGATCTTCCATTCCAATTATTTTCGTGTAGTTGGAAGGCGAGATCGACCTCTCTCGCGCCCTCGAGCTCTCTGACCCGGTCCGCCATCCTGAAGGCTATAGCTTCGAGTTGGGTCTGGCCATCCCCGACGATGAATTTGAGGTGATCCCTCCCTACGATCCTCGGTCTTCCTACGAGTTGGAGCGCGCGTGCGGCGAAGACCGGGGTCGGGTTCCTGATCCCGAAGGGTCCGAAGTATTGGAGGTAGTCGTATAACTCGCGGTCGACCTGGTGGAGTAGTAGTTCGAGGTCGATCGCTACCTCTCTGGTGAGATCATCTTCGGTGAGTAGGGTTCTGGCTCGCTCATTGAAGGCGACTCTGAAAGGTTCGATCTGGTCGCGCTCGAGTTCGAGGCCCGCTGCTTGCCGGTGGCCGCCGAACCTCTCGAGGTAGGGTGAGCAGGCGTCGAGCGCGTCGTAGAGGTGGAAGCCCCTGATCGAGCGTCCACTCCCGCGCGCCCGTCCATTCTCTTCATCGATCGAGATCAGGATCGTCGGTCGGTGCAGTTCTTCGACGATCCGAGAGGCGACGATCCCGATGACCCCCGGGTGCCAACCTGGTGCAGCGATGACGAGTCCGATATCCTGATCGGGATCGAAATCAGCGGCGAGGATAGAGAATGCCTCATCGAGGGTCCGGCGGTCGACTGCCTGCCGCTCGCGGTTGACCTCAGTGAGATACTCTGCGATCTCTCGGGCCTCGGAGTGGTCCTCGGTCAGGAGGAGTCGGACCCCCCAACTCGCCTCGTCGATCCGGCCGACTGCATTGATCCGAGGCGCGAGTTGATGTCCGACCTGTCCAGCGGTCAGGGGTCCACTGAGCCCAGCCACTTCGATCAGTGCCCTGATCCCCGGCTTCTCGCTCTGTTCCATGACCCTGAGCCCATAACGAGCGAGGATCCGGTTCTCACCGAGGAGGGGTACGAGGTCAGCAATCGTCGCGAGGGCGACGAGGTCGAGGTCGTACCAGAGTTCCTCCTCGTCGAGGCCGCGGCCCTGATAGAGTGCTTGGCAGAGTTTGAAGGCTACACCTGCTCCAGCGAGGTTCTCCTCTGGGTAGGAACAATCTGAGCGGCGCGGGTTGATGACCGCCAGAGCGGGTGGAAGGCTCGGGCCTGGGGTGTGGTGATCGGTTACGATCACATCGATCCCGAGGCTAGCTGCGGTCCTGATCGCGTCAGTTGCGGTGATCCCACAGTCGCCGGTCAGGATGAGACGAGCAGCGGCCTTCACTGCTGCCTCGATCCCTGCACTCCCGAGGTCGTATCCATCCCTGATCCGGTGTGGTACGAAGGGCTCGACCTTTGCGCCGAGTCTCCTGAGGACCCTCGTGTAGAGTGCGGTCGATGCGATCCCATCGACATCGTAATCGCCATGTACGAGGATAGTCTCTCCCTTGGCGATCGCCTCTTCGATCCTTTCGACAGCCCTATCCATCCCCGCGAGGAGGTAGGGGTCGTGCAATCTTTCGAGGCGCGGTCTGAGGAAGGCGCGCGCATCGTCCTCAGCCCCGAGGCCCCGGACGGCGAGGAGCCGGCAGAGTGGCTCGGGGAGTCTGAGGGTGCGTCGTAGGGCGTTGACCTCAGTGGTCGTCGCACTACCTCGGGTGATCCAGCGGCGTGGTGGCCTCTCGAGGCGTATAGAGTTCAACATGTCGAAGAAGGTAGTGCGAGTGAGGGGCTCTGGGCAAGGTGACCCGAGCGATACCCTAGCCTAGTTACAGGGGTGCAAGATCACCCCACACTCCTCACAGCGTATCAACTCACTTCCCTGTTCGATCTCGGTCCGCCTCTGGATCGGGATGAAGCCGTAGCAGCAGCCACAGGCACCATCGGGGGTCAGTCCTACGATCGCTATCTTTGTCTTACCTGCCCTGATCCTGTCGTAGAGTTGGACCGACTCTGGGTCGAGACGGATCGCATGGTTCACCCTTCGATCCTTGAGGACAGCGAGTTCGTGGTCGGCCTCGGCCTTCTTTTCCTCGAGTTCCTTGCGCCGGGGCGCGATCTCTGCCCTCGCCGCTTCGAGCTTCGCCTCGAGTTCGTCTATCTTGAGTTCGGTCCTCAGGGCGCGGTCCATCAACCCGAGGGTATCGGTCTCATCTGCCTCTATCGCGCTCCTGATTAGATCGATCTCGGTCAGTGCGGCCTCCTCCTCACGACGAGTCCGGACCTTTTGGAGTCGTGCTTCGGCCCGGGAGAGGAGTTCTTGGCGCTCGGCTGTGGTCCGCTCGAGTCGTCGGATCTCGGTCCTATACTCTTCCAGTTGTGCCTTGGCCGCCTCGAGCTCCTCAGCGAGGGCCCTGGCAGGGGCATCGATGACGGCGAGTTCGGGATCGAAGGCACTGACACGTTCTTCAGCCTCCTCGATCTCGCCATCCAGTTCCTGTAGTGTCAGAAGTGATTGATAGATATCCTCCATCAGACATCCCCCGCTGAGAGTTATCGTAAACTATGAATCCATAGTAAGATACCTGCGATACCGCTTACTTAGTTTAAACCCCAGACCACGCAACTCGGATCCGAGTTTACGGAGCGACTCGGTGACCTCGAGTAGTTCTCGGAAGATCGTGATCTGCTCTGCGCCCTCACTCGCCTCGAGTCGGGCCATCAACTCGTCCTTCCGTTGGAAGAGGGCCTGAGCTCGCAGGTCACCGACGGTATCATTGAAGACGCGGTCAGGATCGCCGAGTTCGACCTGATCGGCGAGTAGCTCCTCGAGCCGGGCCCTCGCCTCGGGGCTGAGTTCGAGGCCGAGTGGCCCTCCATCGTCCATCCCGCCCCGCCTGATGAGTTCCTCGTAGAGTTCGCGGTCGACGGGGTCGGTAATGATCTTGGGATCGATATGCTCGGCGACAGCTGGTACCCACTTTTCATCGCGTAGTATGAGTAGTAGCAACTTCCTCTGTGCCGAGGTGACTTCCGGCATAGGCTCTCGTCTTCGCCTCCATCCCTGGTGCTCCCTCCTCCTCTCGGCACGCTGTGGGGTGGGGGCGGGCTTGGCGGCGAGCTCGGCCTCGAGGGTCTCGAGTCTGACGCCAGTCCTCTCTGCGATCCGTCTGAGGTAGATATCTCTCAGCATCGGATCGAGGGTTACCCTGAGGGTTGGGAGGAGTCGGTCGATCGCCTCCCTGACCCTCTCAGAGCCGGTGAAGAAATCTCTAGTCTCGAGGATCTGGATCTTTCGGTCGATCACATCGATCGCGGCATCGAGGTGCGGTTCGAGGGCCTTGGCGCCACCCGCCCTGACGACCGAGTCGGGGTCCTCTCCCCTCGGGAGGGTCACGATGAGGGGGTGTACTCCGACCCCGAGGAGAGCGTCCGCGGTCCTGAAGGTCGCCCTCAGGCCGGCGGGATCACTATCGTAGAGGAGGAGTGCCTGTGTCGTATACCGACTGAGGAGTTCGGCTTGCTCGAGTGTCATCGCGGTCCCGAGTCCAGCTACGACATTCTCTATACCATGGGCTGCTAGGGCAACGTAATCCATATAGCCCTCGACGACCAGGGCTGTCTTCTCCCTCCTGATCGCGCCCTTCGCCCAGGAGAGGCCGTAGAGGTGGAGTCCCTTGTGATAGATCGGGGTCTCTGGAGAGTTGAGGTACTTTGGTATTCGCTCGCCTTCGACGAGGGCCCTACCTCCAAAGGCGATGACCCGGCCCCGGTGATCGGTGATCGGGAAGGTGACACGATTCCTCTGCCGGTCGTAGGGCTCGCCGGCCCGGTCGGGCTCCTTGATGAGGCCCGCCGCGAGTAGGACCTCGTCATCGATCCCATGCTGGTGCGCGGCCTCGCGTAGTGCTCGCCAGGTATCTGGGGCATACCCGAGTTGGAAACGCTCGACGACCTCACGTCCTATCCCCCTCCCTTCGAGGTATCTGAGGGCGGCATGACCAGGTTCGGTCTCGAGTAGTTGGTGGTGGTAGAAGTCTGCGGCGAAGGCGATCGCCTCGTAGAGGAGTCGGTTCGGGTCGTCCTCCTCCCTCTCAGCACTGCGTTCAGGGATCTCGACCCCGACCTCTGCCGCTAGTTGGCGGACGGCGTCGACGAAAGAGAGTCCGAGGTGCTCCATGAGGAAGGAAAAGACATCGCCTGCAGCGCCACAGCCAAAACACTTGTAGAAGCCCTTGGCGGGGACGACATAGAAGGAGGGGGTCTTCTCTTGATGGAAGGGGCAGAGCGCACGGAACTCTTTGCCAGCGCGCTGGAGTTGTATGTGCTGGCCCACGATCTCGACGATATCAGCGCGGATCCGCACCTCGTCTATCAGAGCCTCTGGGATCATTCGAACTCCACTATGGTGACCCCTGTTCCCCCTTCATCGAGTTCACCGGGCCGGTAGGAGGTGACCCAGGGGTAACCCTCTAGGAGTCTGAGCACCTCTTCTCTGACCGCACCGGTCCCTTTCCCATGTATTATGGTGAGTCTGGGCAAGCCCGCTCGAAGCGCGGCGTCGACCGCCGGTTCGAGGCCCCTTTCGACCTCATCGACACGGAGGCCCCGGAGATCGACCTCTGAGCTGGCCTCGACTGTGGGCGCTGTCCAGCCGCCACCCCTCTTTGGCCTCGGTCTCTCGACCGTCTGCGCCTCTTCAGGGTCGAGGGGTTCGAGACCGGTCACAGGTACCTGGAGTCGGAGTCCCCTAGTCTCGACTGTCGCACGGTCGTCCCTCAACTCGAGCAGAGTCCCGACCGCCCCGGTCGCACTGATCCTGACGCGGACACCCTCGGTGAGGTCCGGGGTCGGTGTAGCACGCCTCCGTCGTCTGGACTCCCTCTTCGTCAGTCCGGCGACCCTCTCGGCCTGACGCCGGGCGCCCTCCTCAATACGACGTCGGGCCGCGCGGACCGCATCATCGAGTGAGCCCTGCTCGGCTGCAGCACTCTTCAGCTCGGCGATCACCTCCTCGACCTCTGATCGAGCGTTGAGCAGGAGGTCGCGCGCCTGCTGCCGAGCCCTCTGCTCCGCATCTCGCTCCCTCTTCCTGAGTTGGTGCTCCCTCTCATCGAGCTCGTGCCTGAGTTCGACCGCTTCTGCTCTAGCCCTCTCAGCCTCGGCAAGGGCCGCGGCAGTCTCGGTCTCCTTCGCCTCGAGCTCGAGGAGGAGTTCACTCACGCCCCGTTCACCCTCGGGTAGGATCGACTCGGCGCGTTCGAGGACCGATTCGGGGAGACCGAGTCGCCGTGCGATAGTGAGGCCGTAACTCTGGCCGGGGATCCCCTTGATCAACCGGTAGGTCGGCCTCAGCTCCTCGGCATCGAATTGTAGTGATGCATTGACCACCCCCTCCTCGGCGCCAGCGAGGAGTTTTAGTTGGCCGAGGTGGGTCGTCGCAACCGTCATCGCATTCCGTCTCGTCAACTCGGTCAGTACTGCCTCGGCGAGTGCGCCCCCCTCGGCTGGGTCGGTCCCACTCCCGATCTCATCGACTAGTACGAGCGACTCATGGTCGGCGGCCTCGAGTACCTCGCGGAGGTTCCTCAGGTGCGCTGAGAAGGTCGAGAGACTCGCCTCGATCGATTGTTCGTCACCGATATCGGCATAGATCCCGGTGAAGATCGGGAGCTTCGTACCCTTCCCGACCGGGGGTATGATACCTGCCTGGGTGAGTGCGCTGAGGAGGCCCACAGCTTTGAGGAAGACGGTCTTTCCCCCTGTATTCGGTCCTGAGACGAGGAGTGTCCTCTCCCCCTCCTCGAGTTGGAGATCGAAGGGGACCGCGCCCTCGGTACTCTCTAGGAGGATCGGGTGATAGCCCTCGATCACCTCGTAGCTCTCGGTCCCCGGTGGCAAGAGCTCTGGTCTATGGCCATTGTGTCTGAGGGCGTAGCGAGCACGGGCATAGAGTGTATCGAGCTCGACGGCAGCCTCGAGGGTGGTGGTCAGCTCGAATTGATGAGGTCTGACCAGGTCGGTCAACTCACGTAGGATCCTCTGGATCTCACGTGCCTCTGCGAGCTCGAGCTCGCGGAGGTGGTTCATCAACTCGATCGCGACTGGGGGCTCGATGAAGAGTGTCGCCCCGGTCGCCGACTCGTCGTGGACGAGTCCCCCGACCTCACCTCGGCCCTCTCGTCTGACAGGGATGACATACCTCCCATCCCTGACACTGATCGAGGCATCTGGGACCCTGATCCTCTCAGGTAATGTCGCGAGGTATCCCTGGAGGCGATCGACGATCCTACCACGTGCACTCCTTATCTCCCTCCTGATCCTGGCGAGCTCTCGGGAGGCGTTGTCCCTCACCTCGCCTGACTCCTCGATCGCCCTCGAGATCTGTGCCTCTGCGCCTTCTAGTTTGACGAGGTGGGAGGCGACCTCGGCGAGTAGAGGGTACTCCTCAGAGTAACGGAGGATCAGACGACGTAGGGCGCGCGCCGAGCGAAGGAGCTCGCCGACCCCGTAGAGTTCGGCTCCCTCTAGGACAGAGCCATCGACAGCTAGTCTGCGAAGTGGCTGGCGGAGATCGGGTATCGGAGGCATAGCCGGCTCCTCCATCCTGATGAGGAGGTTACCCATCTCCTCTACCCTCCGGAGCTCGGTCCTCACCCATTCGATCCCCTTTGCTGGACGCGCGTCCCTGATCGCCTCGGCGCCGAGCCGACTCGATGCCTGTCCTGCTACGAGAGCCAACGCTTCAGGGTATTGTATGACCCTCAGTGCGTGCTCATTCATCCCTTCGATCCAACTCCGTACTCAATACTACTCTAGCCCCAGTGGGCCCCGTCCTCTCCCTGCTACTCTTATCGGATCAACCTGGGGGCCAGGTCAGGTCGCGCCCTCCGATGAGGTGGAGGTGTATATGATCGACACTCTGGCCCGCGGCGGGTCCGTTATTGATGACGAGCCGATACCCCGATTCGTCGATTCCCTCCTCCTTGGCGATCTCCTTTGCGGTGAGGTAGAGTCTGCCTACGACCTCGGTATCGACCTCCTCTATCTCATTGACGGACGCGATATGCTTTCGTGGTATGATGAGGATATGGGTCGGTGCCTTGGGGTCGATATCCCTGAATGCGATCAGGTCATCGGCCTCGTAGACTATCTCTGCCGGTAACTCACCCTTGGATATCCGGCAGAAGAGACAAGAATCTGCCATCTCTCTTCCCTCCATTGGTTCGTTTGATCAGGTCGAGCCTGATACCACTCGTGCTACCCCCATACGGGGCCCGGTCCACACGGCTCTGTCACCTCCCACTATTCCCCTGCCCATCGGGCCTAGCGATCTTGGGTCTAGTCACTAGAGAAGGAGGTGAAGATGTCTTATGGCCTCGATGCCTCTATCCTGGCTGTGCTCCGGTCTGACCCTGAACTGGCGGTCCCCCTCTCCCGTCTCCACTCTGCCCTGACTGAGACCTCTGGTCCGGCGCTGGCACCTCTACGAGAGAGGTTGAGAGAGCGCTCCGACCTCTTCGTACTCCTCGAGCCTGCGCCCCTACCCTGGGATGGGGCCGGGTGGTCAGAGCGAGATCGTCAGGGCTACCGCGCCGCCTTCAGGGCTGCGGGACTAGAGCCGGAGCCCCGTGTAGTACCGAGGCAACTAGGGCTCGAACTCCCGCCGAGCGATGAACTCGATGATCTGATGCAACGGTTGAGCTCGACATTGATCGATCTCTGGGAACTCACCCTCGACGAACCAGAGTTGAGGGCCGAGATCACCTCTGCGCTCGACGCACTCCCCTTCATCAGGGCAGAGCTCGATCGGGAGGCCGGGTCGCCTTCAGCCCTCGATCCGAGCGAATGATCCTCCCCACCACTCCTCCTCGAGGTCCTCGACGAGTAGCTCGAAGCCATTTGCCTGAGCGGCGCTGATCAGATCCTCAGCCTCATGATCGAGGATCCCTCCGAGGATTAGGCGTCCCCTATCTCCCTGATCGCCTCTGGGCAATAGTGCTGCGCTGAAGGCGGGCAGGAGTGGCGTGAGGACGCTACTGAGTATATTGGCGACGATGAGGTCGAAGTGGCCTGGCCCATAGAGACTCAGGAATTCGTCATCGACGAGGCCATGTACCAGGTCGACTCGGTCCTCGACCCCATTCCTGACGAGGTTGTCATGCGCATTCTCGATCGCATCGGGGTCACTCTCGACCGCCAGGATCTCCTTGGCCCCGAGGTGCGCCGCTGCGATCGAGAGGATCCCCGATCCCGTCCCGACATCGAGTACCCGATCGCCGGGACGGATGAGTGATTCGAGGGCGCGTAGGGCACCGCGCGTCGTCGCATGCTCCCCAGATCCGAAGGCCATCTCGGGATCGATCACGATCAGGAGGTCGCCGGGCCGTAATTCGGGCTCGATCCAGCTCGGGGTGACGAGGAGGCGCTCACCCATCCGCCGGGGCTGGAGCCCGCGCCGCCACCTCTCCTCCCAATCCTCATCCTCCTGCCATCCGACCTCGACCTCGAACTGGTGGCCGGGGAGGAGGTCATGGAGGTGACGAGTCACCTCATCTACTAGCCGGTCTGGGTCGAGGGGCGCCCTGATATAAGTGGTGAGTCGCTCCCCCTCCTGTGCGACCGCAGTCCCACCATATTCGATCAGCCCCTCAGCGATCAGGCCCCCGAGTTCTGGATCGGGGATCTCGACTGAGAGGACCAACCACTCTCTATCCAACTCTGCCATCTCTACTCCATACCAGTAACGGGCCGGGACCGTTCGATCCCGACCCGTCATCCGATTCAGGCACTGAATGCCCCTCGGACCTTGCTCCAGAAGCCTCGGCCCCCATCCCGATCGATCTTTTCAGGGGGTCGGGACTCGACCCCGGCGAGCTCTTGTAGGAGACGGCGCTCCTCTGCACCTGGTGAGCTAGGTACCCAGATGACGACACGAACCAGGAGATCGCCCCTGCCCCCCTCCTGTAGCTTGGGGAGACCGCGCTCACGGAGACGGAGGACAGTGCCCGACTGGGTCCCGCCGGGGATCTTGACCCGGGCAGTACCACTGACCGTCGGGATCTCGACCTCAGCGCCCAGCACAGCTTGTGAGTAGGTGATCGGGAGTTCGTAGACGAGGTTCGCGCCATCCCTCACGAAACGATCGTCTTCTTCGACCTCGATGACGACCAGGATATCGCCGCGCGGCCCACCGCGCGGCCCAGCATTGCCCTGGCCACGGAGGGTGATATAGTCGCCACTCGAGACCCCAGCCGGTATTCTGACCTCGATCGTCCTCTCCGCCCTCTCGAGTCCCTCTCCATGGCAGCTCTGGCAAGGGGTCTCGATATGGAGCCCCTCTCCACCACAGTTGGGACAGGGGGTCACACTGACTATCTGGCCGAGGAAGGAGCGTTGGACCCTTCTGACCTCCCCACTCCCCTCACAGTTCGGGCAGGTCACCGGCGCAGCGCCATCTTGACCACCTGTACCACTACAGGAGCTGCAGGGGTTGAGGACCGAGACCCGGACCGATTTCCGGGCGCCCTCGGCGACCTCATCGAGGGTGAGCTCGGTCCGGACCTGCATATCGGGTCCCTTCCGGGCACCCCCCCTCCCACCCCGTCTTCCGCTCCGGCCGCCGAAGATATCGTCGAAGCCAGAGAAGCCCCCGAAATCGCGCATGAAGATCTCGAGTGCGTCGGCGAAATCGAAGCCACCGAAGCCTGGTCCGCCGCCGGCGCCACCCTTGACACCAGCGTGGCCATACCGGTCATAGGCCCCCCTCTTTTCAGGGTCCCTGAGGACCTCGTATGCCTCGGTCGCCTCCCTAAACTTCGCCTCCGCCTCCTTCGAGCCACCATTCCGGTCGGGGTGGTACTTGAAGGCTAGTTTGCGGTAGGCCCTCTTGATCTCATCGGCGTCGGCGTCTCTGGCTACGCCGAGGATCTCATAATAGTCGCGCATCCACTCTCGAAATCTCTGTTATCAGATGACCCTCTCTGCCCCGAGCCTCTCGGAGAGGAGTGCGCTAGAGAGATCGACTGTTGCCGCGACCTTCTCGTAGAGCATCCTCGTCGGACCGATCACCCCGAGGACACCAGAGAGATTTCCTACCTTATACGACTTCGTGACGAGCGTGAAGTTAGTGAGCTCAGGCTCTTCATGCTCGCCACCGATCGTGATCTCGAGGAGCCCACCCTCATCTCGTGCCCTGAGGATAGAGGCCATCAGATCCGATCTCTCTGTCAACTCGAGGAGCCGCTTCAGGTTCGTACTACTCGCGAACTCGGGCTGATCAGCGAGGACACTCGTCCGGCCGATGTAGACATCACCGACCTCGAGGTCGGGCGACTCGAAGAGGTCCTCCGCCCCCTGGATGAAGACCTCGAGGAGCTCAGTCGCCTGGCGGTCAGAACTCTGGATAGAGTCCCGCAACCTCTCACTGAGGGTGCCCCTGATCTCCCTGAGTGAGCGGCCCGCTAGACGTTCGTTGAGGACGACCCCGATCGGCTGCAGCGCCTCGGCGGGGACCGACATCCGAAGGTCGATATAGACCATCCTCACGACCCCGCCCCGGAGGGTGAGGACCATGAGTACCATATCACTCGAGACCGCGACCAGGTCGAGACGGTCGAGGACCGCCTCCCCGAGTTGTGGGACGAGTGCGACCCCGAGCTCGCCGGTCAGGAGACCCACTGCATGCGCCGCCTGTCTGACGACACGTTCTAGGAGTGGGCCACTCTCACCCTCCCCGAGCTCACGACGCAACTTCCTCTGTTCCCCAGGTGAGAGGCGCAGGGGTCGCATCAGGGTATCGACATAGTATCGATACCCCAGATCGGTCGGGACCCGACCAGCTGAGGTATGCGGGTGCGAGAGGTATCCCTTGTCCTCTAGGTCCGCCATCGTATTACGCACCGTAGCAGGCGAGATGCCGAGTCCATACCGCTTGGCTATATACCGACTGCCAGCGGGCTCGGCCTTCTCGACATAGGCGCGGATGACCGCCTCGAGGACCTCCTCTTCTCTCTCTGTGAGCTGATCAGCGCTCATGGCAATCCGAAGTTCGACCTGCGTCGGCCAACCTTTGAATTTGTGACCTCTTGGGGAGCCTCGTCAAGTCGGCACCCCACTGGTCCTATCGAATTCGATGACGAGTTCGTCGAGGAGGAGCCACCCCTCCGGTGTGAGCCGGAGCCGGTCCTCCTCCCAGATCGCCCAGCCCTCATCGACCCATCTAGTGGCAACTCGTTCCTCTCCTGGAGTCCACCCCTCAGGCCCTGCCTCGATCCCTTCTGCGACCCGGAGTCCGAGCCAGAGCCTCTCGAGGCGAGCCATCTCGTCGCCGACGAGTTCGGAATCCTCGACCGGACTCCTACCCTCGGCCACCGTCCTCCGGTACGCCTCCCACCCCCTCAGGTTCCAACGTCTGAGTGGTGGGAGGAAGGAGTGTGCACTCGGTCCGAGCCCAAGGTATGGCTCTCCACTCCAGTATGCCTGGTTGTGCCTCGACTCGTGGCCTGGGCGTGCGAAGTTCGAGACCTCGTAGTGCAGGAACCCCTCCTGCTGGAGTCTCTCACTCGCGTATAGGAACTCCTCGCGGTATCTCTCATCATCGGCGAGTCGTTCGCGGCCCTCTTCGACCCACCTCCCGAGAGGTGTCGCCGGCTCAGCGGTGAGTCCATAGAGGGAGATATGTTTCGGCTCGAGGGCCAGGAGCCTCTCGATATCTCCTTTCCAATCCCTCTCGAGCCGGGCGGGGAGGCCGAAGATCAGGTCGAGGCTATAGTTCGTGATCCCCGCTCTTCGGGCTGCCCTGATCGCTCGGCCAGGCCCATCGGGTCCATGTAACCTCCCCATCCAACGCAGGACCCCTTCATCGAAGCTCTGGACCCCGAGGCTGAGTCGGTTGACCCCAGCTCGTTGCCAATCTCGGGCCAACTCGTCATCGAAGCTCTCTGGGTTTGCCTCTACGGTCCACTCGGTCCCCTCATCGATCTCTGCGATCCCTCTCATCCTCGTCCGCAACGCGGTCATCGCGCCTGGACCGAGGAGTGATGGGGTTCCCCCGCCGATATAGAGGGTCTCGAGTTGGAGTGGTCGGTCCCAGCCCTCGGCGTTCGAGACCAGTCCGAACTCATCGATGATCGCATCGAGCCAGAGTTCGACTGGTGGCTCACGGAGCGCGGTCACTGCGAAGTCGCAGTAGGTACAGCGCCGTGCGCAGAAGGGGACGTGCAGGTATAGGTATTCTGGTCTCACGAGAGTTCATACCCTACTCGGTATGGAATCGTGCCTATCCAGGTAATTATCTGGCGATCATCGTCGTAGGGCCTCCTCACCGAGTCGTCTGGTGAAGCGGAGTCCCGGGAGTTGGTGGATCAGACCCTCGACCTCGAGTTCGAGGAGACCTGCGAGGGTCGTGGCAGGGTCGAGGCCGGCACGATCAGCGATCTCCTCGGCGTGGCGCGGCTCAGTCTCGAGGACACGCCAGATCTCGAGTTTCGATCCCCTGAGCTCGACTGGGACCGGGCTAGTAACCGACACCTCATCTACCCTATCCCCCTGATCCCCTTCGAGGCGCTCGATCCCGAGATTGGCGAAGATATCGGAGGGGTGGAGGACGATCGCCGCTCCATCCCTGATGAGTGCATTCGTACCCTCGCTCAGTTCCCGCCCGATCGGGCCAGGTATCGCCATCACCTCTCTTCCCAGGTCGAGGGCATGGTCGACGGTGATCAGTGCCCCACTCCTCGCCGCCGCCTCGATGACGAGGACCCCTCTGGCTAGGGCGGCGATCAGTCGGTTCCTCTTCGGGAAGTGGAAGGGCCGGGGTGGCTCGCCGGGGAGGAACTCGGTCAGGAGGAGTCCCTCCTCCCTCATCCTCTCGTAGAGGGGCCCGTGTTGGTGTGGGTAGACGACATCGATCCCCGCTCCTAGTACCCCGATCGTACCCCCCTCGAGGCTCGTCTGGTGCGCGATCCCATCGATCCCGCGCGCCATCCCACTAGTGACGACCAATCCCCCTTCGGTAGCACCGCGCGCCATCAGTTCGGCGATATCCCTGCCATAGGTCGAGGGCCGACGTGCTCCGACGATCGCGAGTCCGGGCCGGTCGAGGAGTTCGAGTCGGCCGAGGACGAATAGGAGTGGTGGGGGATCGTGTAGTTCGGTGAGTACCTCTGGGTAACGTGGTTCACCCGCCCTGAGGACCCTGATCCCCTCCGTCTCGATCGTCCGGAGAGCCCGGTCGACCTTCCTCCTGACCTCAGCGGTCCCCCTGAGACGCGCTGCCTCCTCTCCGAGTTCGGTCGCCGGTGCCTTCAGCGCCTCGGCAGGTGAGCCATATCTCGCGATCAGATCGCTGAGGAGACGGTCCCCGATCCCTGGTAGGACCTTGAGTTCGAGTAGTGCGTTCAGCTCTGCATCACTCCCCATCTCCACCCCCTGGCAACAGGTATATGCGATGGTCATCTGGTCAGAGCCCCCGATCGCCACCACTGATCAGGGCTGATAACTCTCGGGCTCGGCCTCTTCCTCCCACGCCTCCTCGACAACGCTCCTTATCTCGGCCCAGAAACCCTCGAGGAGCTCGGGTACCCCCTTCCTAGTGACTGAGGAGACTGGGTAGATCCCCCAGGCCTCGGGCGCCTCGATCTCTGGCAGGGAGTCATCGGGCCCGATGAGGTCTATCTTCGAGATGACGACGGCGTGCGGTTTCTCCGCCAGCTCCTTCGAATATGCCCTGACCTCCTCGCGGAGGAGGTCGTACTCAGCCTGTGGATCCTCGACATCGGCGGGTATGAGGAAGGCGAGTGTCCTCGTCCTCTCGATATGACGGAGGAATTGGAGGCCGAGCCCCCTACCCTCGTGTGCGCCCTCGATGATCCCAGGGATATCGGCTATGACGAAGCTCCTGACCCCAGAGAGCTGTACCACACCCAGATTTGGCTGGAGAGTCGTGAAGGGGTAATCGGCGATCTTCGGCTGCGCGGCTGAGACCGCAGCGAGGAGAGTCGACTTCCCCGCATTCGGCTGGCCTACCAGCCCGACATCGGCTATCAACTTGAGTTCTAGCTGGATCCTCCGCTCCTCGCCTTCTTGGCCAGGCTCCGAATAGCGAGGCGCCTGACGGGTCGGAGTAGCGAAGCGAGCATTCCCCCTCCCCCCCCTTCCGCCCCTGGCGACGACGAGCTCCTCGCCATCTTCGAGGAGCTCACCGAGCCGCTCTCCAGATTCAGCGTCGGTCACGGTAGTACCAGGTGGGACCCGGAGGACGAGATCCGCCCCATCCCTTCCCGTCTTGTTCTTACCCATCCCATGCTGTCCCCTCTCGGCCCGGTAGTGTTGCTTGTAACGGAAATCGAGGAGGGTCGTCAGTTGTTCATCGGCGCGGAGGATGACATCTCCACCCTTCCCCCCATCCCCCCCAGATGGTCCCCCCCTGGGCACGCGCGCCTCTCGTCGGAAAGCCTCGGCTCCCGAGCCACCATCACCAGCGTAGACATTGATTACTGCTAGATCAACGAACATCGTCCCTCCACCTACTCTCCCACCTCTCCCTCACCTCGGTCCAGATCTCCCAGGCGCGCTCTCCTCTCTCGGGGGCGATCACTCTAGTGGCGATCTCGAGGGCCGCCTCGACCTCGGCGGGCTCGGCGCCGACCTGGAGGGAGCCCCTGAGATGCGAGTAGAGTTGTGGCCCTGCATCGATACCCGAGAGGGTGACCGCAATGCAAAGTTCACGCGCCTTGAGATCGAGTCCAGGTCGGCCGAGAACCTTACCATAACCCTCGGCCAACATCCACCCCTCGAGGTCGGGGTGGAGCTGAGCTATATTCGCGCGGAGCCTCTCGTACTGTGAACCATAGACCCGCTTGCAGATCATCGCGCCCCGTCGACTCAGCTCCCCCCAATCTAGTACCCCCTCGACCGTCCTTTCGATCTCGGCCTCTGGGACCCGCTCAGTGAGCCGCTCTCTCCAGAGAGAGAGGGCATTGAGTGCAGAGGGGTAGCCGACGAAGAGGTGACTCTGGAGGATCGCCTCCTCGATCTCACCCGCCTCGATTATCGACCCGAGCCCCTCGAGAGCAGTATCGAGTGCACTACCGAGCGCCTCCCACTCACTCGCCCCGATCGCCGCAGAGATCTGGAGGAGGAGTTCGAGTCGACCGTCGAGCCGACCGACTGATCGGTCCATCTTCAGCGTCCCCCATTGAATTCAACCCCACTCATCAGAGAATGCGATATCTCTCTAAGACATCGTAATACTAAGACCGGTCTGGCGCACCGAGCAGGAGTCCACAACCGATCAGAGCACCACCGAGGAAGATCGCTGGGCCCGGCGTTTCGGCGATCGCGGGCAGGAGCCAGGCTATCAGTGTCGCGCCGACCGACTCTCCTAGGACGGCGAGATTTGCCAGGTAGGCGGGGAGGTAGCGGAGCGCGTAATTGATCCCCGTATGTCCTATCAGCATCGGTCCGATCGCAAGGCCGAGGAAGATCACCCAGTCGGCCCTGGCATGGCCGAGTAGTTCGACCCCAGGGCTGAGGATCGTGATGAGTGTGAGCCAGAGTGCAGCGACCCCATAGACGAGGGTGATATAGAGTCGGAGGTCGATCGTCCGCCGCAACCTCCTCCCGATGACGAAGTACCCTGCGGCGAGGCAGGCGCCATTGAGGGCGAGTAGATCTCCGGTCAGGGATCCAGGCCCCTCGGGTCTCAGTCCAGTCCCCGAGATACTTCCCCAGCCGATCGTGATCGCGCCGGCGACTGCGACCCCGATCCCGAGCCACTGTCTCCTGGTCGCGAATTCGGCGAGGAGGAGTGCGGAGAAGGTCGCGGCGAAGATAGGCTGCATCGCGACGAGGACGGTGGCATTTGCGACCGTCGTATACTGGAATGCAGTTATCCAGCTCCAGAAGTGACCGGCGAGGAGGGTGCCCCCGAGGGTTATGAGGAGCCATTCTCTTCCTTTCAGTCTCTCGAGCCCCTCTGGTCTCCGGGCACCGAGGAAGATCCCGAGGATCGCAACCGAGAAGATCATCCTCCAACTTGCGATCGCGAGTGGTGGTGCGGAGGAGAGTCGGATCAGTGGGCCCGCCCAACTGAGGGCACCGATAGCGATCAGTAATGCGAGACGGGGGGAGATTGCCCCCCGGTCAGAGGAGTTCAATGACATTCTCCACGATCAGTTCGACACCGAGTACGCCGAAGAGGATAGCGAAGATCCAGCGCAATTTGTTCGTCGAGAGCCGCTGGTTCAACCTCGTCCCCCAGCCGACGGCGAGGAGTGATCCGGCGAGGATCGGGAGTGCGGCGAGGAGGTGTACGTACCCGATATTGCCAGTCGGTAGCCCAGTAGGTGGTGTAGGACTCATCATGTAGGTCAGGGTACCGGCGAGTGCGGCGAACATAATGATAGCGAGGGAGGTCGCGGCGAGTTCACGGACCTTTAGCCCGAGCACATAGATGAGCATCGGTATCGCGATCGCGCCACCACCCACCCCGAGGAGGGCGGAGAGGAAGCCGACGACGAGACCGGTGAGGATCGTCCTGAGTGGTGTGACCCTCCTGACCTGATCGTGCCTCCTCCCGAGTCCGCGCGCCATCTGGATCGCCGAGCCGATGAGGAGGACTCCGAATGCGATCTCGAGGAGTCTACCCGGTAAGTTGATAGCGACTCTAGCCCCAAGGACCGCGGCGAGGATCGCTGCTAGTCCGATCGGGATGACTGCCCGCCAGACTATATTACCCGATCGGTGGTAGGCGATCACCCCCCTCACTGCGGTTGGCACTATGATGAAGAGGCTAGTCGCATGTGCGACTGGTGCGGCGAGATCTGGGGTGAGGGAGGTCCCACTCCAGTTGGGGTTCCCATAAAAGAGATAGAGGAAGGGTACTATCAGTACCCCTCCTCCGATCCCTACGAGTCCAGAGATCGCGCCGACGATCAATCCGACACCGAAGAGTGCCAAGATGGCGGTCAGGATCATCGGCGCTGTCTGGTCAGAATCCTCTAGATCCTGCCTCAGCGATCGGCGCCCGCGCCACCCGTCCGGCTATCCTCCTCACGGTCGAGTGGTAGGGTCCGCACCGCATAGCGCTCGGCCTGCTCGAAGAGCATCTCTGGGCTATCGGCCTTGCGGAGGAGTTCGAGTGCTACCTTGACCTGTGGGTCGTGCTGGTTCGCCCTCTTCCGGGCCTCTTGCGGGTTCCAGCGCGTGTAGGTGACCTGGTAACCCAGATCCTGCCCTACCCAACGGCTAGCGCCATCGAAGAGCTCCCGGGAGACTGGGACGCCATTGGCGTTCAGGGTCTCGAAGAAGCCATCGAGGAGCTCATCGGTCACCTCGAATCCAGGCTCGAGATCAGGGTGCTCGTGGTGGTAGTCGATCGCGTACTGATAGAGGAGATCGTAGTACTTCGAGCCATGCTTCTGGACTGCCTTGACGAACTCGATCTCCGCCTCGGTGAAGGTATCTGGCTCGACGATCAGGTCGGGTGTGATCCCGCCACCCCCGTAGATGATCCGTCCCGCATCGGTGCGGTAGGTCTCGACCTCTTCTTCCTCACCCTCCTCCCCGAGTTCTTCGAGGCTCGTGTCGGTCGCGAGGGGTCGCTGGATCGAGCGGCCGACGGGTGTGTACCATCGCGCCGTCGTCATCTTGAGCCAGTGACCAGCTGGTAGCTGGAAGAGTGTCTGGACGAGTCCTTTACCGAAGGTCGTCTCCCCAACGACTAGTGCACGGTCATGGTCCTGTAGCGACCCAGCGAGGATCTCCGAGGCAGAGGCAGTCTGCGCACCGGTCAGGACGACGATCGGCATACCAGGGTACTGGTCAGGGCTTTGGGCGACGAACCGCTGGTTCATCCCTGCGACCCGGCCCCTGAGTTCAGAGACGACCTGGCCCCGGTTGAGAAATAGATCCGAGGCGGTGATCGCCTGCTCGAGGAGTCCGCCAGGGTTCGCCCTGACATCGATGACCAGGCCCTTCATCCCCTCCTTACGGAGCTCGTCGATCGCGGCCCGTAGCTCTCGCGTAGTCGTCTCACTGAAGGTCCTGAGCTCGATATAGCCGATATCGCCCTCCATCAGGTATGAGGTACGAACCGACTTGACGTGGATCTCCTCGCGGACTAGGCGGAAGGGGATCAGTTCATCGATCCCAGTTCTGGCGACCTTGAACTCGACGACGGTACCCTTTGGTCCACGGAGCTTCGCTACCGCATCGTCCTGTGAGAGACCGCGTGTCGAGACACCCTCGATCTCGACGATCTTGTCACCAGGCTGGAGGCCCGCCCTCTCCGATGGAGAGCCGGGGAGTGGCGCCATGATCGTGATCCAGCCATCTCGCTTGGTGATCTCACTCCCGATCCCCCCGTACTCGCCTCTCGTCGTGACCTGTAGATTCTGGTAGTCCTCAGGGGTCATGAAGGCGGTGTAGGGATCACCGAGCTCATGGATGAGCCCATCGATCGCCATCTTGTAGAGGGAGGATGGATCCTTCTCATCCACATAGTCGTCTGAGATTCGGTGGAGCACCTCTTCGAAGAGGCGCGCCTGGGTATAGACATTACCCTCGCGACTCACACCGCGCTGTAAGAACCAGCCCCCGGTTGCGAGTGCGATCGTTGCTATTGCTACCGGGGCAAGGACCGCCCGTCTGATCTTCATCCTTCCTCCAAACACTTTGGGGAGCCGGCTGGGCGCCGGTCCAGGTGATCCTTTTCTCTAACCCTGAGGCCGCGCGAAAGTTTCTGGGAACCTCATCTCGAGGATCTCGATGATCCTGGCGTGCACCTCGTCGGGCTCACCCACCCCATCTACCACCTCCACAGCTGGCTCACTCTCTGCGAGCAAGCGGTATGCCTCGATCACCCTGAGGTGGAACTCATCGCCTGCTCGCTCTATCCGGTCGGCACTACGGCCCTCCCGCTCCCTCCTCTCTACCCCGACCTCGAGTGGGATATCCAAGATGATCGTCAGGTCGGGCCTGAGCCCACCGGTAGCGAAAGAGTTGATACTCCTGACCTCTTCGATCGGGAGTCCCCTTCCATACCCCTGATAGGCGAGGGTCGAGAGTTCGTATCGGTCACCGACGACGATCTGTTGCGCCTCGAGGTGTGGCCTCACGACCTCATCGACGAAGAGGGCGCGCGCGGCGAGGATGAGGAGGAGCTCGGAGCGGGGTGGAACATCCCCACCCTCCAGTACGAGCTCTCGTATCTCCTCACCCAACTCGGTGCCCCCTGGCTCGCGGCAGAGGTGAGCGGGGATCTCCCGCTCACCGAGCCACTCGTAGAGCTTCCTAGCCTGCGTCGTCTTCCCAGAGCCCTCTGGGCCTTCCAAGACCAAGAACAGACTCACTTACTCGTAATACTCGAGGCCGAGGTGAGTGATCTGATCCTCCTCCATCAGGTAGCGGAGGGTGTTCTTGAGCTTGGTGAGCTGGATAAAGATATCGTGCTCCGGATAGAGCTCCGGTGCATGTGCCGGGCTCTTGAAGTAGAAGGAGAGCCACTCCTGCACCCCACTCATCTCGGCCCTATGGGCGAGGTCGAGGAAGAGGGCGAGGTCGAGGGCGAGGGGCGCGGCCAGGATCGAGTCACGGCAGAGGAAGTTGACCTTGATCTGCATCGGGTAGTTCATCCACCCGTAGATATCGAGGTTGTCCCAGCTCTCCTTATTGTCACCACGGGGTGGGTAGTAGTTGATCCTGACCTTGTGGTAGACATCGCCGTAGAGCTCGGGGTAGAGCTCTGGCTGGAAGATATGCTCTAGGACGCCGAGCTTCGACTCCTCCTTCGTCTTGAAGGAATCTGGATCATCGAGGACAGCGCCATCCCGATTTCCGAGTATGTTCGTGCTGAACCAACCACTGACGCCTAGCATCCTAGCCTTCATCCCTGGAGCCAGGATCGTCTTCATGAGGGTCTGTCCACTCTTGAAGTCCTTCCCAGCGATCGGGATCCCGCGGTCGCGTGCGAGTTGCTCGAGGGCGGGGATATCGACGGAGAGGTTGGGCGCGCCATTGGCGTAGGAGGCGCCCTCCATCAGTGCGGCGTAGGCGTAGATCATCGAGGGCGCGATCGCGGGGTCGTTTGCGGCCATCGCCTTCTCGAAGGCCTCGATCGAGGAGTGTGCCTCTGAGGGCTCCATATAGACCTCGGTCGACCCGCACCAGATCATGACGAGCCGCTCACACTCATTCTCCTCCTTGAACCGTCTGATATCCTCGCGGAGTTGTTCGGCGAGGTCGAGCTTCGTCTTGCCGCGCTTGACATTCTCGCCGTCGAGCCTCCTCACATACTCCTTGTCGAAGATCGCCGGCATCGGCTTGATCGTCTTGAGGAAGTCGGCGAGTGGCTCGATATCGTGGCGCTCGAGCGCGCCTGCGGCGAGTGCACTCTCGTAGGCGTCGTCTGGGATCGGGTCCCAGGCGCCAAAGACCAGGTCATCGAGGGAGGCGAGTGGTACGAAGTCCCTTATCTTGGGCTGGCGGCCATCGGTCCTCTTTCCGAGCCGGATATTACTCATCATCGCGACCGACCCGAGGGGTGGTTTCCCCTCGCGGCGCGCAGCTTCGACCCCCGCGATCAGGGTGGTGGAGACAGCACCTAGCCCTGGTAGGAGTACACCGAGCCGACCCTTTGCCGGCTTGATCTGGCTACCTCTTCTCACTAGTAACCTCGTCAGTTGAGGTTCCAGCGGGGATCTCGGCGTCGAGTGGCACGCCACCCGCCTGGCGGTAGACCCAGACGATCCGCTGGAACGCAGTAATGTTCGTCAAGATGGCGAGCAGGATGATGACTCCCTTCAGTACGAGTCCCTCCCAGGACTCGCCGAAGATGAGGGCAGCGCCCCCTATGAGGACCACTCTTTCGGCGCGTTGCATCAGGCCGACTCTGCAGTCGAGTCCCATCGCTTCTGCTCTAGCCCGAGTATAGCTAATCATGAGCGAGCCCGCCATGGCGATCATGATCAGATAGACCATGATCGTATCGCCTGACTCGAACCCATTCCCATTGTAGAGTGAGAGGATCCCGAGGAAGACGGCGATCTCGCCGATCCGATCTATAGTAGAATCATAGAACGCGCCGAACTTGCTGCCAAGGTGTGAGAGGCGCGCGACCCGTCCATCGAGTATATCGAAGAACCCGCCAGCGAGGACGAGTAGTCCTGCGAGGCGGATCTGGTGTTGATGGAAGGCGAGTGCTGAGCTCGCGCTGAGCAGGAACCCGATCGTGGTGAGCAGGTTCGGGTGTACATCGTGGCGTACGAGCCACGAGGTCAGAGGCCTGATGACTCTGTAGACGCCCCCTCGCAGTGATTCCAGGCCTATCATCTGCCCTACTCAGGAGGGGAGGATGATGCGAGATTGGGCACCTGCCTCCATCCCGCGCGAGATCTCCTCGTTTACACGCATCAGTATCTTGTCGAAGTTACTCTGCGCCGCGACGAGCCTCTGGTAGATCGGGCTCGACTGGACCTCATTGAAGGTCTCTTCATACTCCTTCCGGAGCTCCTCACCCGGCTCCTCGCCGCGTTGTGCCATCCCCGTGATCTCTGACTCGAGTTCGACGATGCGGTTGAGTTGGGTGACTATCTCCCGATCGTCGTTGAGTGCGGCACGCGCGCGGTGCAGGGCCTGATACTCGTCGGTCTGGCTGATCTGCCTTCCGAGGTCGTGTGCCCTCTCGGTAATACCTTCCATCATCTATCTATATCCTCTCATTTCAACGACCGCCACCATACTCGGCCAGGACGATCCGGTCGTGACCGGCCAGATCGCGGACGAGGCGAGTGGACCGGTATCGGTCAGACTCGGCGATCCTCTCTCTTATGGCCGCTCCCTGTGCGGCTCCGATCTCCAATGCTAATAGACCACCTGGCCGGAGATACCCTGGCGCCCCTGCGATGAGTTCCCGGATCAGGTCGAGCCCATCCTCTCCGGCGAAGAGGGCCCCTGGTGGTTCCCAGTCGATGACCTCGGGCTGTAGCTCCTCCCTCTCCGACTCGGCGATATAGGGAGGGTTGGAGACGACGATATCGAAGGTCTCGCCCTCCCCGATTGGTGTCCAGAGTGGCCCCTCCCTGAACTCTACGCGACGTGCGACCTCGTCCCCTGCCAGTTCTGCATTTTCATGGGCGAGTTCGAGTGCGTCGGGTGAGATATCGGTCGCGACGATACGATCGAAGGGGCCTTCGAGGGCTAGGCTGAGTGCTATAGCCCCTGTCCCGGTCCCGATCTCGAGGGCAGTCAGTTGGTCCTCTCCCCCCTTCCCCCCCTCTTGCGTATGGTTACCGGCCCTCTCAGCGGCCCAAGCGAGGACCTCTCCGACGAGGAGTTCAGTCTCTGGGCGCGGTATGAGTGCACGCTGATCGACCTTGAGTACGAGCTCTCTGAACTCTGTCTCGCCGATTATATATTGGAGTGGCTCCCTCCTGAGCCTACGCCTAACGAACTCTCGGTATCGATCTACCTCTGCCTTGGTGAGTGGCCTTTCGAATTGAAGGTAGAGGTCTAATCTCTTGCAGTCGAGTACAGCTGCGAGGAGTAGTTCGGCCTCGAGGCGCGCATTCTCTACTCCGCGCTCCTGCATGAAGTCGGCCGCGAGGCGTGTCAGAGAGAGTGGTGTGTGCATCAGGTCGTCCACTGTAGCCGACGGTCCCTTCCGTCACTCATGCGGCCGACGATGTCTCTAGGTGCTCTGCGGCCCGGGCCTCCTTGAGTGCCTCGACGAGTTCGTCGAGATCTCCATCGAGGATCTCCTGTAGCCGGTAGAGTGTCAATCCGATCCGGTGGTCGGTCACCCTTCCCTGTGGGAAGTTGTAGGTCCTGATCTTTGCGGATCTATCCCCAGTCCCGACCTGTAGTTTACGCTCACGTGCCCTCTCGGCCTCCTGCTCTGCGATCTTTGCATCCAGGAGGCGGCTACGGAGGACCTTGAGTGCTTTTGCCCGATTCTTGTGCTGCGACTTTTCGTCCTGGCAGCTGACGACGATCCCCGTTGGGATATGTGTGACCCTGACGGCGGAGTCGGTCGTATTGACTGACTGTCCCCCTGGTCCGGAGGAGCGGAAGACATCGATCCTGAGATCTTCGTCTCTGAGCACGATATCGACCTCTTCGGCCTCTGGGAGGACAGCCACGGTCGCGGCGGAGGTATGTATCCGGCCCTGGCTCTCGGTCGTCGGGACACGTTGGACACGGTGGACACCCGACTCGTGTCGGAGATCGCCATAGGCGTCCTTTCCTCTGACGATGAAGGAGGCCTCCCTATACCCCCCGACCTCCCCCTCAGAGAGGTCGATCAACTCGACTGTCCAGCCCCTCTCCTCGGCGTATCTGGTGTACATACGGAAGAGGTCACCTGCGAAGAGTCCTGCCTCATCCCCCCCGGTCCCGGCCCTGATCTCGACGACGGCCGCACGATCGGCGAGGGGATCGGGTGGGGTCAGCAGTTCCCTGAGTTCCTCATCGAGCCGCTCTTCCTCCTCGACCAACTCCTCGATCTCAGCCTCAGCGAGTTCGATGAGTTCTGGGTCGCCCCCTGCCTCTACCATCTCTCGCGCGCCGGCGAGTTCGGTGCGCACCCGCGCCAACTCCCGGGCCACCTCAGCGGCCGGGGTCAGTTCGGCATGTTCTCTGGCCGTGGCACGTAGTCGCTCTGGATCGGCGAGTACTTCCGGATCCATGAGAGCGTCATTGAGTGTGTCGAAACGGCGCAGGACCTCTTGGATGCGCTCATCTACCATCTTCTGATCTTATGACCTTCGAACCAGAGAGCCGGGTGATTCCCGGCTCCCGGCCATGATTATTTCTGTCCCTGCTCTCCCCACTTCTGGCGGAACCTCTCTACGCGGCCCGCCGTATCGACCAGCTTCTGTCGACCGGTGAAGAAGGGGTGACAGGCCGAACAGATCTCCACCTGGATCCCCTGACGAGTGCTCCGCGTCTCGAAGGTGTTACCACAGGCACACCGGATCGTGGTCAGCTCGTATTCGGGGTGGATTCCCTGCTTCATTACCTCTCGTCCCCACGTCTAAAAATGAATGGCCCCTGCTGGGCCGATGTAAACCGCAGGAATATAGTCTCTCGGGACTCTCTGATCAAGTAATACCCTTCATCGGGTTACAGGTTACAGGCTAGAGGGTGCAGGGGCTCAGTCGATGTGGCGGGCTTCATCCCTGACTGGTCGACTGGTCTCACTCGCCCATGAGACCTGCCTCGACGAAGGATACATACCTGCCATCGCCGATCACGATATGGTCGAGGACGGGGATACCGACGACTATTCCCGCCTCGATCAGCTGCCGGGTGACCTCACGGTCTTCAGGTGAGGGCATCGGATCGCCCGAGGGGTGGTTGTGGACGAGGATGACTGCGGCGGCGCTCTCGATGATCGCAGGTCTGAAGGCCTCGCGCGGGTGGACTATGGAGGCGTCCAAGATACCGCGCGTGATGACATGTTCACGGATCACCGCATGTTGTGCGTTGAGGAGTACTACTCTGAACTCCTCCTGGCGAAGGTCTCGCAGTGTCGGCGCGCACCTTTCATAGATATCTCTGGGTCCCGAGATCCTGCCTCGCATCTCGGGCTCCTCGCGAGCCAATCTCCGGCCGAGTTCGAGAGCAGCGACGAGACGAGCGGCGACGGCATTTCCAACTCCCTTTACCCGCATCATCTCTTCAGGGGGCATACCTGCGAGCCGACGGAGGGAACCATCCGCGAACTTCAGGAGCTCGCCTGCCACGCCAACGGCCGACTTGCCACCGGTACCACTCCCGATCAGGATTCCGATCAACTCACGAAGGGAGAGGGAGCCAGCACCGACCGAACGGAGGCGCTCCCTAGGACGCTCGAGTTCTGGCCACTCTTTGATTCGATCTATCATAGCTCGAGGATCGAGTAGGATGGAGGGGGGACGAGGAGATCGTCCCCGAATCAGACTCCTCAAAGGTGGTCAGAGGTGGGGGGCGAAGCGATAGTCGTTCAGGTCCCAGGTTACCAGATTAGGGGGTAGCTGGGGGAGACAGGATAGCCCCCCCATCTACTGCGCCCGGTACTCTCATTACTGGTTATAGCCCCACTCGATCACGCGCATGAGTTCGATCTGCTCGCGCGGTGGTGCGACTGGCTCCTCGCTACGTGTCCGCGCGATGAAGTCGGTGAGGAGTTGTCTATAGGCTGCGGTATAGAGGTTCTCGCGTCCTGGCGCGAGTTGTGGAGTCAGGTCGAGGAGGCCGTGTTCTGCCTCCTTGTATACAGTCAATGGCGAGATCGAGGCGGAGCCCTCGCGGCCCAGGATCTGGAGCTGGTGTCGATCCCTCTCGGCGTGTAGGTTCCAGCTGACCTCTACCGAGGCCGTAGCTCCCCCCTCGAGTGAGAGGATGAGGGCCGCGGTCTCTTCCACCTCGATCCCCTCACCTGGGTGGAGTCGTGCGTCGACCGCTTCGACCTTGGGGTAGCCGAGGGTCCAGAGGAGGAGGTCGATGACCTGTGTACCGAGGTCCATCAGTGCGCCGCCTCCTGCGGTCTCGAGGCGGTGTCTCCAGGTCGGTCTCGGGAGGCGTATCTTCCGGTTGAGCCACCCTGCCTTGACTAGGAAGATCTCGCCGAGTTCTCCTCCGGCGACGAAGGGCCGGATCGCCTGTATATCAGGGCGGTACCGGTAGTTCATCGCGACCATGAGGCAGCGTCCAGTCTCCTCTGCGACCTGGCATACCCTCTCTGCGCCCTCGGCGGTGAAGGCGATCGGCTTTTCGACGAGGACATCCTTGCCCGCCCTCATCGCGGAGATCGCGAGTTCCTCATGGAGGTAGCTAGGTGTGCAGATGACGACGGCATCGATGTCGTCGGACTCGATCGCGTCCTCATCGGTCTCGTAGAGCTTCGGCACCCCTAGTCGGTCGGCTATGACCCGTGCTCTTGGGAGGTCGATATCTGCGACCCCCTGGAGGATGACGCCTGGAAGCCCGCTCAGGATTGGGAGGTGCACCACCTGCGCGATCGAGCCGGTCCCGAGGAGTGCGACCCTTACGGGCTCGGACTCTACCCCTACATCGTCTACTGCCTCTGGGAGTTGTTCGAGCTGTCCCTCAGTCATCGCCGCACCCACTGATTCCCCTTGCATCACTACCGCAACCTTTCTCTCATCTGAGCATGAATGCCGCCCCGAACTTGAGGGCGGGATATCTCAAGTAGCTGAGGACGGTGTAGCTCGCCTCGCCGTATATCCTGAGCCGGTCGATCGGCTCGAACTCGAGACCTCCATTCGCGGTGAGACCAGCAGTGACCGCGTCGAGGAGGTCCTCGATGAAAGTACCATCGATCAGATCACCTCGGCCATTGAGCTTGTGGATCCCGACCCCTCCGCCGAGGTAGGTCATCACCCCGAGATCGGTGTCCCAGGCGAAGTGGCCATCGAGGTTGATCGAGAGATCACTCCATCTGATGACTCCGAGGTCAGAGGCTCGTATAGCGAAGCCCTGGCTCCTGATCGCGGGTAACCTGCTGAGACGGGTTGCTAGGCGATGGAGCTCCGTCGCCTTCAGCTTCGAGTCCCAGTAGGTGATCGAAGGGGTGATCCGGACCCCGGGCCCGAGGAAGCCGAGGTCGAATCTGAGTCCGTACCTCTCGGTCGGCTCGACCTTGTTCGGCCAGACATAGCCTACATCGAAGCTGAGGCCCTGGAATGAGAGGTGTTCGTAGTCATAATCCGCGAGGGTCTGCGCCCTCGCTGTGGTCGCACTCGCCAGGAGGACGAGGACCACCAATATCAGACGTCGAATCATACTATCATCGCCGCTTTCAAGCTACTTCGCCGACTTCAATAGACGCGGGTGACCTCGGTCCCCTGGTAGTAGGTGGTCAGGATCTGCCGATAGTCCTGGCCCGCACGAGCCCGGCCGAGTGCGCCGACCTGGCACATCCCCACACCATGGCCCCACCCCCCTCCGTGTGCCCGGAGCGCGGTGACCACGCCCCCACTCCTCGTCTCTTCCAACTCGAAGAGGGTGCTATAGAGGATCTCGCCTGGTGCTCGTTCTAGGATCCAGCGGATCGAGTCACCATCGACCCTGGAGCGGCCGAGATCGGTCTCGACGACGAGGCTGCGAGCCCGGCCCGATGGGGTCCGCCCCTCGGTCTCTACCCGTTTCAGCTCATCGATCGGGAGTGGATCGGCTCTCCCCCCCCTCTTAGCGAGGGTCAGGGCGAGGATCCTCCTGAGCTCGGGGCCGGTCCAGGAGAGGTCCCAGCGGAAGAGGCGAGAACTCTCGCAGTAGTATTGGCCTGGACTCGACTCATCGGAGACCGAGCGGAGGTATGGGAGTGGCTGACGGTGTGGCCAGACCTCCTCGATCGCGGCGGTTCGTCCCCCACAGGTCGAGTGATAGTAGGCAAGGATCGGGGAGCCTTGATAGGTGATGATCTCACCCCTAGTCTCCCTGACCGCTCGGGCGGCGGTCGGGTCCTCGACCTCGATGCCCCCATAGACCTGATCGGCGACGGTCGAGTAGAGATCGAAGCCAAGTGGTTCGCGGCCCCCGAGGTGTCGGACGGCGTAGGTCCGAGCGGCGACAGCCTGTGCCTTGACCGCCTCGAGTTCGGCGAGTGGTCGTGGCCCGATCTCGAGGGGGACGACGCCGAGGAGGTACTCCTCGATCTCGAGGAGATTGATCGCGGTGATCTTCCCCGGTCCCGCGGCGCGGAGGAGTGCGCCACCACGGTAGGGTTTCCCGTCGATCAGGATGGGCGCGCGTCCCCTAGGGACCTCGACCCTGACTAGCGCAGTCGTCGGGCCGAAGGAGTTGCCCCTATCGCTCTCACCCCTGATCTGGCCTGCGGCATCGGTGGTGAAGGTCCACCTCTCACCAGCACTCGCCCGGGACCGCTCCCCCGTCGTCGTAGTGACGAGCTCGAAGGGTGTGGAGGAAGAGACCGTCGTCTGATCGACCCCGACCGCGATCCCGACCCTGAGGGCAGTCCTCCCCTCGAGTCCAGGGTGCGGGAGAGTCGCGGGGGGACCGGCTGGCCGGCACCCGATAAGGAGTACCGACCCGAGTAGGGCAGCGCGGAGTATCTGGCTCGCCTGGTGCGCGGCCCTGAGTGATCTGCCCCGTCGTCCTCTCCTCACCCCACCGCCTCACCGAGTGCTTCGACGAGCCGTTCGATCGAGGTATCGACGATCTCATCGGTATGTGCGAGGGCGAGGAAGCCAGCCTCGAAGGCAGAGGGCGGGAGGAAGACACCCCGCCTCAGTGCGGCCTGGTGGAAGCGGCCGAAGAGGGCGGTATCGGTCTTCTGTGCATCCTCGAAGCTACGGACCGGCCCCTCGGTGAAGTGTACGCCCCACATCGCGCCGATCGCGCCACCCCAGGCGGGGAGGCCGAGCTCGTTAGCTCGGGCTACGAGTGCATCGACGATCCTCTGACCCCGAGCCTGGAGGACATCGTAGGGATCGGTATCGCGGAGCTGGGTCATCTGAGCGATTCCAGCTGCCATCGCGAGGGGGTTACCTGAGAGGGTCCCCGCCTGGTAGATCGGCCCAGCGGGCGCGACCTGTTCCATTAGGTCCCGTCGTCCACCATAGGCTCCGACAGGGAGTCCGCCCCCGATCACCTTACCGAGTGTCGTGAGGTCGGCCTCGACATCGTATACCTCCTGCGCCCCACCGTAGGCGACCCGGAAGCCGGTCATCACCTCGTCGATCACGAGGAGTGCGCCATGGTCCCTAGTGAGACGACGGAGTCCCTCGAGGAAGCCATCGGCTGGTGGGATGAAACCCGCGTTCCCGACGATCGGCTCGAGGATGACGCAGGCGACCCTCTCCCCATACTCAGAGAAGAGGCGCTCCACCCCCTCCAGATCATTGAAGGAGGCAGTCAGAGTCAGGCCAGCGAGGGGCTCCGGCACACCAGGCGAGTTCGGGAGACCGAGGGTCGCGACCCCACTCCCAGCCTGGACGAGAAAGCCGTCGCCATGGCCATGATAGCAGCCAGAGAACTTGACGATCAGGTCACGGCCCGTCGCACCGCGCGCGACCCGGACCGCTGCCATCGTCGCCTCGGTCCCACTATTGACGAAGCGGACCATCTCGACCGATGGCATCGCCTCGGTAACGAGCTCAGCGAGGGCTACCTCACCTGGACAGGGCGCGCCGTAGCTCGTCCCCTTCCGCGCGGCAGCGTCGATCGCCTCGACGACCCCTGGATCGGCGTGGCCGAGAATGAGTGCGCCCCAGCTCATCACATAGTCGATATAGGTGTTCCCATCGACGTCGTGGAGGTATACGCCCTCACCCCGCTCGACGAAGAAGGGGTCACCCCCGACCGAGCGGAAAGCCCTGACCGGAGAGCTGACCCCCCCTGGCGTCAACTCCTGTGCCCGAGCGAAGAGCTCGGTGCTCTTGTCCATCTTCATATCTCTCAACGCAGGTTTCGTTGGTAACCAGATCCATTTGCTATCGTGAAATATATCGCTGGCGGGGCCAGGGATCAAACGGGTCGTGGGTCGTGGGTCGTGGGTCGTGGGTCGTGGGTGGTGGGTCGTGGGTGACGGGTCGCGGGTGGTAAAGTGCGCATCCGATCCTGGCTCGGGGGGCGTGTAGCCGATTTTACACCTCTAGGGTGTAAGACTGCGCACTAGAGCACCGGCGGCAACGACCTGTGGTTGACCGACCACCTCTAAGG